>JACCDY010260752.1_pt1 | contig 54132 bp, 78 predicted proteins | sample 7446391 | NCBI WGS metagenome assembly JACCDY01 (sample SAMN15323451, study PRJNA562643) | freshwater metagenome | isolation source: river surface water | place: USA:Blue River Watershed | collected 2017-08-18
AAAAAAGTGATAAATTTTTTGTTGTTCTGGAGAAAAAGAAATAATTTTACACTCAGAATATTAAAAAACAGAAATGGAAGTGAAGATTCCTTTAGGATGAACATTGACATGGAGAAATTTAAAACAGAGGTCTTCTAATTTTAGAAGGGTTTTGTAAATAAGGAGAGATTGGAGAGCTCTTCTTTTAAAAATAAAAGAGACAACTAAATAAATATAAACTATGGAAGAGAAAACAAATTTTGAACAACTTAAAAAAGATGTTCTTCATGAAGTAAGAAATGAGTATTCATCAAAATTAAATCACAATAAACAGATTAACACTCCAATGTTGAAGATAATCTTCGATTACTTCAATGTGTTGAATGACCGCAAAAAAATGCAGAAAGAACAAGGCTTCACTATAAGAGGTTTTGTTGATGGAAGAAATAATTTTGTTGAAAACCTTCCAGAAGGAGTTCACGGAAGTCTTAACTACAAGGTAGACTTAGACTATAAGGATGAATTCACTTTATTCGTAGTCTTATCAAGATTTCAGGTAGATGGAAATTGGGTGAGCACAATATCATTCACATCAAATAAGCCTTCATACATAAGTTCTGAATTTATTTACAAGAAAATTGTATTTGGAGCACTTGCACACTCAAATCTTAAGGGTTCTTATTTCATTATGCCATTCAATGAATTGGCTTGGGACAAGAGAGCTCTTGAAAAGAGAGATTATGGTGACATATATCTTCCTAAGGAAACGATGGAAGACATTATGTTATTCACTGGTCTTTTTGAAAAGAAGGGTGAAATCATGAGATACCTTCTTGCTGGTACTCCAGGTACTGGTAAAACCGAGGCTACCTTAGCAATCTCAAATATTCTTAAGAGTAGAGGTGTAACAATTATTAAGACAGTTGTATGTGATTTGCTTAAGGAGAAAATTGAATTAGCTGAACTTCTTTCACCTTGTCTTCTTATATTTGATGACCTTGACCTTTCACTCGGCTCAAGAAATAAAGGTGGTTTTTCACGTTCTCTTGGAACTTTCCTTGATGCACTTGATGGTACAGATAAAATTAGCCCAGGAGTTGGTATTATTGCAACAACAAACTCACTCGACCTACTTGACCTTGCCGCTCAAAGACCAGGACGTTTTGATAAAATAATGTCTTTTGACACAATTACAAAAGAGAATATCAAAGATATTATCTTGAAATCTCTTAGACATAATTTTGGAATAGGCAAAAGCCATAAAGCTTCTCAAAATTTCACTAACGAAAAGGTTGTGGACCTTTTCTTCGATTCAAAGTTAACTGGTTCTCACGTATTTTCATCTGTTAAGATGATTATGAGAAAAATTGATACACTTGATATTGTCGATTATGATTCTGATTGGATTATCAATGAGATTGAGCATGAACTTAAGACTGTTAGGTCTATTAAGAATGCAAATTATCTTAAGAGCTCAGAGCTTAAGGGTGAAGATAATTCTAAGAAAGTTGGATTCGGAGTTGATGAAAATGATGAAGACTGCGAAGTGTGTGAAGAAGAATCTGAAGAAAGTGTATCTAACTACACAAGAGATGAAATTGATTATTCTGACCACAAATCAGACAGTGAATACTTAGATAATGGTGGAGACTCAGCTCCAGAAGCACCAGAACAAGAGTAATTTGATTATGTAACATTTTTTGTTTTATAACGTATAATAAATCATGGAGATTCAACTTAATACACAGCAGGATATGATTGAGATGGCAGGATATTTTCTACCAGGCTCAGAGTATATGTCAATGAGCGACTTTGAAAGATATTGTTACTCAAGAGACTTATTAAGACATTGGAATCAACTCCCGCTTGAACAAAGAATTGAGAAGTCTCGTCAAATCGAGGTTTATGGCTTTGAAGTTAAGAATCCTGTGTGGAATTAAAGTATAGATAATTATGAATATTAATCTGCAGCACCAGTTTCAAACTAAGTCACATGACCTTGTGAGACTATTCGAAGGAGTTGATAAGATGTCCAAGTTTATGCGAAGACTTGAGGACCACTCAACGATTGACCCCCTTCGATATGACCCAAATATGTATCTTGGTGATGGATTTGAGTTTTTTGTTGAACTGCTTTTGGCTCTCCATCCAGTTGACAATCGCTTGGGTGTATATAACTATACACCCATCCAGTCAAATGACAATGGTGTTGATGGTATTGGAGTGAACATCCTTCTTGAGCCTTGCGTTGTTCAGGTGAAATATCGTTCCAACACACAGACAAAGCTCACCGCAACCAAGGACAGCCTATCAAACTTATTCTCTGATGGGATGCTTGCTCACAATGTTGTTTCTGATGCGAGCAATCCAAAGAATTATCGTCATTTTGTATTTACAACTGCAGAAGGATTACATTTTTACACCGACTCTGAGATGTTCAAAGGAAAAGTTCGTTGTGTTGGCTACAATGACCTAAGAAGTATTGTTGATGGCAACCTGCCATTCTGGAATAAGTGCAGAGAAATAGTTGGAGAAATTGTTGAATCTCAAAAATCAGAGTCATGAACGTTTTAGATATTTTATACCCATACCAGAAAGATGCTGCTACAGCAACTTTTTATAATCCAAAAGGTATTGTTTGTCTCCCAACAGGACTGGGGAAGACTTTCGTTCAAGCTTCGGTTATAGCAAATGACATCATCATGAATCCAAGACAATTTAGGTTGTATGTTGTGAATGCTCCAAGAATCATGCTCTCTTACCAACTTCTTAAGGAAGTCTATGGATTTCTTGTTATGCATGGAATTGAGGCTCGTTATGCATTTGTACACTCTGGAGGAAAGACTGATGAATCTGAACTTGAAGATATGCGGATTGAAGCCAATGCTGATGGTCATAATATTCCATTCTCAGAAATTGGTAGTGGAACATCCATTGATGGCATCAAAGAAATGATGCATAAGGCTAAGGAGCAAGACTTGCCGCTTATTTTATTTTCTACATACAATTCAGCAGATAAGATTGAAGTTGCCAGGGTTCAGTTCACCAAGCAACCAATATCTATCACCATGAATGATGAGGCTCATTATTTGGTGCAGGAGCAGTTCCATGACATCTTGCACACACTCACATCATCAAGATGCTATTTCTTCACGGCAACAACTATTCACACTCCGTCAGACCTTGGAAGAGGAATGAATAACAAAGATATTTATGGAGATGTTATTTATTCAATGATTCCAAGAGAAGCTATTGAAATAGGTAAAATGGTTCGACCAAGGCTTCATATCGTTAAGACAGATGATGTTTACTCAAGTCAAGACTATGAGAAAAGTATTAGCAAGATTATTTTTGAGGGATTTTATCAGCATGAGGCTGCTATTGGAAATAAACTTTCTCCAAAGATGCTTGTCTCAGTTAAGGGAACTCAAGACATCAAGAAATTTCTTGCCAGTGATGAATATCGTCAATTACGAGCAGATGATGTTTCAATATATGCAGTTGCATCTCATGAGGAAATTGGAAATGATGTTAATGGAGAAAAGGTTAAGAGACAAGAGTTTTTGAAGAGACTTAAGAATGAGGGTTCAGATAAGAACAAAAAGATGATTGTGCTCCACTATGATGTGCTTTCAGAAGGAATTGATGTCTCAGGCATTTCTGGAATTATGCCACTTAGAACTCTTAGCAAAAGCAAGTTCATGCAAACTTTCGGAAGAGCTGCAAGGCTTGATAAGGAAGATAGAAAGAGTATGGAAGATGGCTTGGTTAAGTCTGATGAGTTAACTAAATTAAATAAGCCATATGCCTACATAATCATTCCTGATGTGGTTCAGAGTAATGAGGATGATAAGGCAAATTTGACTCAAATCATAACTGAACTTCGAAGTTACGGATTCAATCCTTCAGAGGACATTATTTCATCGTCAAGAGTTAATGGAATTCCAGAAATAGAAAAGCTTGATGGATTGAATGACATTAAGGTAAAGGTTCCAAATGTTGGAGAACTGATTGAAAACCTTGAGGCTGAGATTGAAAGTGAAATTAATGCCAAGCTCTCCAAAAAAGAGTTCCTGTTCAAAAATTTAGAAATGACGAATAAGTTATGAGTAAAGTACATGCCAATAAGGGAGTTGAAAGAAACAAGAAGCCCCTACAAAATATAGTTTACAAAATTGAGGTAAGCAAAAACCCCGATACTCTTTCTGAGGAAGAAAAAAAGAAGTATGAAAAGTATAAATTTAAAGAGGAGGGTTATCTTGTTCTTAGTTGGGAATATCAAAAGGAATTTAACAAGAATTCTGGTAAGTCTATGAAGTGGCATGGATTTATTACTCCAGATGACCTAAAAGAACGTCTCGGACAAAATCAGTGGGCAAAATTTTGCTCAGGGAAACGTGAATTTATTATCCAGAGGAGGGTTGATGGTAAGAATGTTAAGAAAAACAAAAAATAATTTTTGGAGATTTAAAATTTTGTATTAACTTCGCTTCTCATATTAAAAGTTATATGTCAACATTATTAGAAAAAATAAACAACGATTTTGCAACTGCGTTTAAGGCACGTGATATAGAAAAGAAAAATTTTCTTGGTGTTCTTAAGGGTGAGATTACAAGAGAAAATAAGGAGCCAGGTGACTCTGAAGTAATATCTAAAATCGAATCTATGCTTAAGGCTAATAGTAAGAGTATAGAAAAGAGTGGCGTTTCTTCTTTGAGTGATATGGAGCTATCAACTCTTGAATCTTATTTGCCAAAGCAGATGAGTGAGGCGGAGATTGATAATAAATTGAAGGAAGTTGTTAGTAGTGGTGCAAATAACATTGGAGCCATTATGGCCGCATTTAAAGGACTGCCAGTTGATATGAAACTGGTTAGTGAAAAAGCAAAACAAACCCTAAATTCATAAACAAATGAAAACAATTCTATTATTGCCAATATTCATTCTATTTTACAACTTTAGCTTTTCTCAAAAGCCAGATACAGTTAAAGCGGTAACACCAACAATTTATAATCCAATAGGTGATGGATATATTCCATACATTGTTGGTTCAGCAACTATTCCAGGATATGAAATAAGAGTTATGTCCTGCAAGAATGATAGTTCTGTAACTTTGAAAAACGGAACTAAGATAGCTGGTCTTAGTTGTATTCTTTCTGAGAACAAAGAATATATTGGAGGTAAGTTAATTTTTGAGGGAGATACAACTGAGATTAGAAAAATAATTGTAACTCCAGTTGGAAATGATGGAGCTAAATTTACTGTGAGGGGAAAGGATTTTGATATGAGTTTTACTCTTGATAATGGAATAATACTCGCTTATGAAAGTGATTGCGCTGTATTCAGTACTGAAAATGTCGGAATATGGACAATAGTAAAAAAAGAAGCATAAGCGATTAAAGTGAAATTTTTAAGAAGAGCTCTAATTGGGCTCTTTTTTTTTGTATTTTTGATTTATGGATAATTGTATTAAGCTATCAGGAACTATTTTGTTCGACCCAGATAACGTAACTAATAAGCAGGAGCGTCAATCTGAGTGGAAAAAAGTTGCTATGGTATTACTTGAGCCAAATCTTGGAAGGGATGAAAAGGGGATAACCGAGTACTATGCTTGGTTTATCAAAAAAAGATTTAATATGCCACTTCATAAACCACTTCGTGATGCGCACGTAACTTTCATCAATGATAAGGAATCTGAGACGAATGGTAAGTGGGAAGAAGTTAAGAAAAAGTGGAATGGCAAGAAGGTTGAGGTTGTATTGAATGTTGACCCGTTTCTTGGAATTAAAAATAGAATGGGTGATTATCATACATGGTGGCTAACGGTTCCATATGAAAATAGAGAGGAATTGCATTCTATCAGACGTGAGCTTGGATTAAGAGATAGACCTTACTTTGGTCTTCACATGACAATTGGAACAGCTGTCAATTTCTATCCAAGACATGAGGCTGGTATTAATGCAACAAAAGCAATGGGTATGTTTGAAGAACATTCGAGATATATTATAGAATCTGCTCAGAAGGAATTTTTAAATCTTGGAGAGATTCCAGTTTATCAAAAAAATATAAATTAATGGAAACAAGACCAATTGATGAGGAATGCCCCTCAAGTGATTTTGAAAAAGGAACACCACAGGGTAAATGCTGGGGTGATGGACACTATATGTGCGATAACTGCAAACATTTAAGACAAGATTTTGTTGGAGCAGAAGGTGCAGAAAAAAGGGATTACTTAATACGTAGCCAAGGTCAAATTAAAATAACAAGATTAAAAGATGAATACAATAATTGAAAATAAAATTAACATAAATGATATTCGCACTTTGCCATCAGAGATGGGTTTTGGATTTTGTGTGTATGGAGAACCGAGTGAAAAAATAACCAACTGGGCAAATTCCTGGGGATTCATAATTCAAAAAGGAAAAGATGGCTACACAAATATCCTGGTCCCAAATAATTATGATATTTCAGAGTGCTTTGAAAAATTCAGTCAATATAAGTATGTTGACGGGTTTAGTCCAAACTTAAATAAGCACCTGCATGTAGGTCATATGTCAAATTTTGTCATTGCAAAGACATTTCAGGCAATGGAAGTTGGAGAACAGTTTATTTCAATACTTGGTGATACGCTTGACGGAAGTGTAGAAAAGCACGAAGCCTTCAATATGTACAAGACGTATTGTGAAACTTTTGGATTGAATGTTTCTGAGATTTTTTATGCCTCACAAGTGAAATATACTGGAGATAAACTTGAAGACGGTGAAGCAGAATATTTGGGAACAAAAGTATTTAACACTGGTGAAGAAAAAGTGGTAGGAATTAAGAGTGACGGCTCAACAAGTTATTTCTACCAGGATGTAGCTCTTGCTGAAATGTTAAATGCACCAACATTGTATTTGACGGGTTATGAACAGAGCGGTCATTTTTCTGCGCTAAAGAAACTTTATCCGAATACAAATCATATTGGACTTGGCTTGGTTAAATTAAAGACCAAGATGTCAAGTCGTGAGGGTAATGTGATATTTTTCTCCGACCTTCTTGAGGATTGTCTAAAGGAGTTTGATAATGATTGGAATCTTGTGTACAATGTTCTTGCTGGATTCATATTGAAGATTGAACCGACAAAGGATAAGAAAATTGATATGGAATTGTTAAGCAATCCAAAGAATTCTCCAGGCCTTTATCTGTCCTATACGCTGGCCCGACTTACAAGTGCGGGAGTTCGTGCTATGAAGACTGATAAATTCAATAGCACAGAGCTTCAATTTAAGTATATGAAGGCTTTATATAATCTACAGCCCAATATGCTTTTAAATTCCCTATTAGACCATTGCAAGATGATTAACAATCTTTATGCAACTCATCGAATTGAAGGGAATCCTGAAAACATGGTGATGTTCAGCAATTTCAAGGAAGATTTAGAGCTCGGCATGAAAAAACTTGGTTTATTTTTGGTAGATAAAGTATAAAAGATTTGCACAGTAACTCTATTTGGAAAAGAAATGTAGCACTTGTTTATAACGATTGTAAATATTTTGATTGTTTATAACAATATTATATATTTAATATAAATAAAATCAATGACTGAGATATGAATTTATAAAAGATTTGTGAACAAAAGTTGAAGTATTTTAATTATTTTCCAAACCAATCATACCAATTAATCCATCCATTATTTTTGTAATACCTTTGTGGGGTTCCTGGGATGAAATCTGGTATTAATTTGTTTTTAACTAATTTTCTCCATGTTTTCTCAGTTTTTGTTTCTTTGAAATTTTCTTGAATATATTTTTTTGCGTCATCATATTTTATGTAGTTTACTTTTTGAGTTCCAGCATTATCAGTTCCAAAAAAATCGCCCCAAGATGTCCACCCTCTATTTTTATAATATCTTTCTGGTCTGTTTGGAATATTGTCTGGAATTTTGTCATCTAAAACCAAGCTCCTCCATTCTAATTTAGATTTAACATTTAAGTTTTTTTTGATGTATTTTTTGGCATCATTAATGGGGATGTAATTATAGTCAGAAGGCCTTTTATTATTAGTTTCAAGAAAATCATTCCAACTGACCCATTCTTTTTTATAAACATCTTGTGGAGAATTAGGGATATAGTCAGGTATGGCACCATTTCCAATTAATTTACGCCATTCCAAGCTGCTTTTGACGTTTAAATTTTTGTTTACCCATTTTTTTGCATCACTATAGCTTAATGAATATTTACTCGGACAACCTCCATTTCCTCCATTTGCAAAATTTGTTAAATCACATTTGCTAAATGCATTTATAAAAAACATTTCGGCATTTTCCCAAAATTTATGCTCAACTATTTTTAAAATATTAATTTTTATGGTATGTCCTTCTGATATTTTTTTGTTAATCCATCTGTGTTTATGAGTTGAATTAATTCTATTAGACTCCTGTATATGCTTTTTTAACCTTATATTTGGAGTGTCTGATTTGCCAATATATCTAATATTCTCTGGCTCATCAGAACTAACAAGAGAGTATATGTATGTTATTTTGGTTTGCAAAGTTTTCATTTATATGGTTTTCGTGAGTATTTAATTATAAATATGAAAAAATTTTTTAAATACAGAAATAATGATTAAGTTTGCACAACTAAAGGATAATAAAATGATTTCTATAAAAAGAGCAGAAGAATTTTATCTTGGAAAAAACAAGGGAAACAAAATTTTAGACATTAAATTTCTTGGTATTGGAGGTGCTTTCGATATAGACGAAGGCGAATCAAGCGCTTTGTTTCAAACAAAGGCAGGAAAAAAAATGCTAATTGATTGTGGTTATACATCTTATGTTTATTTGAAAAAAAACGATTTAGTTGATAAAATAGATAGGGTATTTATAACCCATACACATTCTGACCATATCTCAGGCCTTTCAACACTTATTTATGAAAGATTATTTATTCATAACAAGAAAACAATTATAGAATGTCATGAAACTGTAGCCCCAAGAGTTAAGCAATATCTTGACTTGTGTGGACACCCAGAAGACCAGTATACGATTAATGTTGGAAATATCTTTATAGAAGATGAGGGAATAAGTATTACAAAAATTGAAACGACTGGTTATCATTGGCCTGTTAATAATTTTCCAAATTCTGGACTTTTATTTCACTTCAATACTGGAGATGATTATGCTGTTGTAATTTTCAGTGGTGATATTAACAAGCCAATTCTCGATTTGATGCCGCAGGAAATGTATCCTTTTGTCTACGATAAGCCAGAAAATGTTTTTATATTTCATGACATGACATCTTTAGTTCATGAAAGAAATCCACATACAAATTGGAGCTTACTTGTTCCTGTAAAACAAAGATTCAATAATCTATTTACGTATCATCATAATGAAGTCCAGATTGCTATAGTTAATAAAAACAATCCACAAATAGCATCGACTTCTCTTATAATACAAGGGGAGGATTTTGTAATTGAAGAAAATAGAGGATTATGATTGATGGCTTAGAACATAAGGAAAAATTAAATTCTGAGGTTCAGAAATACATTAACGAGATGAAGGAGGAACAGAAGTCCTTTGAATTCGTTGCTGTTGGATTTACTGTAGATATGAGAGAGGCACAAAGAAGATATAGAGAAGACTGGAGAGCAAATAAAGGTGGAATTAAAGATGCTCAGATTTCATTTAATCAATGGCTTGATATGAAGAAGTATGAGGCTACAAAATTTTATCTGAAGCACAGTGATTATTATTTAGGATTTTAAAAATTCTCCAATCTATCTAAAAAAGAATCATATTTTCTTTTTAGTCTTGTTTTTTCATTACTGTTTTCATATACATTTTTCATAAATTTAATTGCATTAATCCCATAAAATTCTAATTTATCTTTTTTATTGTTATAACATTTTATTTTACAAAAATCTTCTATTTGAGATAACATTTTTTTAGAGTTACTTGTAATACTACAACGTGTTTTGTGGATGTGCGTAGATTTTGGAATAGAACCATCTCCATCGAAAAATCCTCTCAAGAATGCCCAGGTTAATTTTTTGTTTTTAAATTTAGGCAATTCTATTTTATTATGCTTAGAACCAGGGCTTATATTTAAGTATTCACAAATATTGTTTACTATTTTTTTAGAATTAATTGTAAAATATATCATGGAATCATTCTTAATTTTTATTTCTAAATCACTACAGATTAATTCTTTTAGATTAAATAAACAATCTTTATCTTTATTATGTATAGCAATAGTAATTGAATTGTTTTTATTTATACTACCATCGCTCGCAATCCATCCTAATAAATAAGCTTTTTCTACAGAATTGATATTATCAAAAATATTATCATTTAAGTTTGTAAATTTAGTATTAGGATTATTTCGTCCCATGTATGCAGATTCCTTTAGTTTATAAGAACATGTTTTTGAGCAAGTTATTCCATTTTTTAATCTTTTAATCCTGAAAGGCTTAACATTCATTATTTTGTCACATATCGAGCATTTTGTAATCATAAATTATATTTATAATAAATAGTGTAGAAAATCTATTGTTCCCATTGTTTGTAATATATTTTTATATATCTTTGTAAAAAATTAAATTATGAAAATTAAAATAATCAACAAATCTAACAACCAATTACCAGCATACGCCAACTCTGGAGATGCTGGTTTTGATTTAAGAGCTAATCTCGATTCCCCTGTGCATATTAAGCCTTTGGAGAGAAGGTTAATTCCTACTGGACTTTTTATGGAAATACCTTTAGGGTTTGAAGGACAAGTGCGTTCTCGTAGTGGATTGTCTCTCAAAAGAGGTTTAGTAGTTTTAAATTCTCCAGGTACCGTTGATTCCACATATCGTGGTGAAGTAGGTGTTATTTTAATTAACCTATCTAATCAGACAGAAGTTATAGAACACGGAGAAAGGGTGGCTCAAATGATAATTTCAAAACATGAAACTATTGAATGGGAAGTTGCGGATTTTCTTGAAAAAACGGAGCGTGGAGAAGGTGGTTTTGGAAGCACTGGTAAAAATTAGAAATAGTAATTAACAAATAAAAAGAGATATAAAATGAAAAACGAAAAGAGAGACTTTCAGCTATTTGCGAGAGATAAAGGAATTTCAAGTACAACACTTGATGGATATTCTAAAATTATAAACAACAACAATGTGTTTATACCCCAATCAATAGCTAAAACACCATTTGCTATGACTCCGAACGTTGTAGAAGAAAGGCAAATGAATGCTGTAGCAATGTCTGTATTTGATAAACTCATGATGGACAGAATCATCTTCCTTGGAATGGGAATTGATAGCACAGTTGCAAACGTAGTAAACGCTCAAATGCTTTATCTTGAGTCAATCGACTCTAAGAAAGACATTGTGATATACATCAACTCTCCAGGAGGAAGTGTATATGCTGGTCTTGGTATCTATGACGTTATGCAATATGTTGCTTCACCAATATCAACTGTTAACACAGGTATTGCGGCATCAATGGCTTACGTTCTTGCTTGTGCTGGAACAAAGGGAAAGAGAATGTCTCTTCCTCATGCAAGATATATGCAACATCAACCTCTTGGTGGAGCGGAAGGACAAGCTTCAGATATTGAAATTACAGCAAGAGAAATTCAGAAGCTTAAGAAAGAGCTTTATGAGATAATTGCTTTGCACACTGGTAAAGATTACGATACTATCTGGAAAGATTGCGATAGAGACCATTGGATGACTGCCAGAGAAGCTAAAGAATATGGCTGTATTGACCACGTTCTTAAAAACAATAAAAAGTAATAGTCATGGGTTTCTCTGACGATTCAAAATATACGATGGAAGAAGTTCGGGCCGTCATGATAAATGAGGGCCTGGACTATGCCATTAATTCTTGGATGACTCTTGAAAACATAGAAGACGAAGAGTTGAAGGAGCTATGTATTCAATTTAAGGAAGTTCGAGAAAAGATTTTAAAAAGAATGGAAGAGAAGCTTGGAAAGGGTTCTTGTTCTGGCTTGTAAATTATTTTTATGAAAGATACAATAGCAATTTATCCAGGGAGCTTTAATCCCTTTACAATCGGCCATCAAAATATTCTTGAGAAAGCTGAGAGAATATTTGGAGAAGGAAACGTTATTATAGCTGTGGGAATTAGTCCAGAAAAAGTCGATGTTCCAATAATGGAGATGTTGGTTTCTATGTCTGATAGTAAAGTTAGAACTATAAAAAAACAGTTAAACTCAGAAAAAGTTGAGGGTTATATTGGTTTTTTAACAGAGTACGTAAAAAAGAAAAAAGAAGAGACTGGAAAAAATGTTGTTGTAATTCGTGGTCTTAGAAATGGACATGACTTCGATTATGAATATAATCAACTTAGATTCATGTGGGACCAGATGCCAGAGCTTGACATTTTATGTTTATTTGCTGACCCACTTTATATGCACGTATCTTCAAGTGCATACAGAGCTCTTGAGAAGGTTAAACCAGGCTCAGGTCATAAGTACCTGGCAAAAGAAATAGAACCATCTGAGGATGGTGATGAAGATATAAGAGTATGAAAATAGTATTTTTTTCAGATTCGCATGGATTCCACAATGAGATGACTTTGCCAGAAGCTGACTTAGCAATTTGTTGTGGCGATATTTCATTGCGTGGACACAGGCATGAAGTCGAGAGCTTCATGCATTGGTATGTGAAGCAGCCAGTAAGGTACAAGGTGATGATTGCTGGTAATCATGACTTCTGGTTTGACCCGAAGCACCCAAGAAGTGTGAATCATAAACTGGAGGACAATAGCTATCTTGACATTATACCCGAAGGTATTATTTATCTTGAGAATTCTGATGTAACAATAGAGGGAATTAAGATTTGGGGAAGCCCTGTAACTCCTTGGTTTCACAACTGGGCATTTAATATGATGCCAGAAGACCTTGTTGCTTTTTGGGACCAAATTCCAGCTGATGCAGATATTGTAATTACGCACGGACCTTGTGCTGGAACTGACCTTGACCTGTGTAAATCTGGACATAAAGTAGGATGTCCAAGTTTGACAAAGAGGATTGAAGAAATAAAGCCTAAGATTCTTGCATTCGGTCACATTCATGAGGCTTATGGAATTGATGACAAAGTTGTTGATGACAAAGTAACAAGATTGATTAATTGCAGCGTTCTTAACCTACAATACTATTTGACGAATGAGCCAGTTTTGGTAGACTGGGATGAAATTTGTAAATTGCACGAAAATAAAAAATAAAATGAGTAATAATTCAAATGCAAGTTCTGGCGGAATTGGTTTCGTTGGACTATTAACAATAGTTTTTATTGTCCTTAAATTGATTGACAAGATTGATTGGTCATGGTGGTGGGTGTTAAGTCCAATATGGATTTCAGCCTCAATTATGATAATTGTAGTTACTCTTGTTGTCTTTCTTAGTGGTGACAGTAGAGATAGAAGAAAAAGGAGGTAAAATGGAAACAACAGAAAAAAAAGAAGAGTTTACATTCTTTTGGGGTGGCACTTTTTCTAATTGGGCTCCTTCTAAATTTATAATTGATGGAGTTGAGTTTGGAACATGTGAGCAGTACATGATGTACAAGAAAGCTCTCATGTTTGGCGACTATGATTCTGCTAAGAAGATAATGGAAACAAAAAATCCGAAGGAGCAAAAGGCTATTGGTCGTGCGGTAAAGGGATTTAATGATAGCGTCTGGGTTAAATACTGCAAGAAAATTGTATACGATGCAAATATGGCTAAGTTTACACAGAATCCTGAAATGCTTGATGAGCTTATGGAGACTGGAGAAACAATAATGGTCGAAGCTTCTCCATATGATAAGCGCTGGGGCATTGGTCTTGGAGCGGAGAATCCATTTGCACAGGACAAAACAACATGGCAGGGACTTAATTGGCTCGGAAAAATATTGACATTCGTAAGAAATGATATTAGACGAATATCAAAAGAACAAGGATTATCATACCAGGAATATTGTGAAAATCTTAAATTTGATAATACTGTCATGTTTAGTGAAGAATAATAAAAACAAATAAATTATGTACTTATTTTTTGATACAGAAACAAATGGAAAGGCTAAGAACTTCAATGCACCAGTGCAGGATGTAAACAATTGGCCAAGAATTACACAAATTGGATGGCAACTATACGATAAGAATGAAAAACTTATCAGCGAAGGTAGTCACTTAATTAAGCCAGATGGTTGGACAATTCCAACTGTGAAGGAGCTTGAAGCTATTGGAGAAAAGAATCCTAATTTTTTCGTTGAGAATAATATGTCAACAGAAAGGTGTGAGGAGTTTGGAATTCCATTAGCAGAAGCTATAGATAAGCTTCTTTCCGACCTTAAAAAAGCAGATTATATGATTGCACATAACATGCAATTTGATATAAATGTTCTTGGAGCTGAATTAATAAGATTGAATAAGGTTCCTAATAAGACGACAAAGAAAGTTTGTACAATGAAAGAAAGCACAAGTTATTGTAAGCTTCCTGGATTTAGAGGTCAATACAAGTGGCCGACATTAACCGAGCTTCACGTGAAGTTATTTGGAGAAGAGTTCAAGGGGGCACATGATGCACTTGATGATGTTAAGGCTTGTGCAAGGTCATTCTTTGAATTGAAGAAAAAAGGTCAGGTTTTAAAAAGCTGAAAGATGGAAAAAGGAAAAGAATTAGGTTTTTTTGATACAGGTCAAAAAAAGTGGTATCCACCTGTTGAACTTGAGAATTTCTCTGATATTAAAAATAATATTAGAGGTGTAGAAATTCTTAGGCCTATTTTGTTTTTTCATGAAGAACAGAGAGGTGTGACCATTGAAAGATTGAAAAGATATTTTAAAGACGAAGCTATTAGTAAGCTTGAACATGATGGTTTCATAAAAGTTGAGTCATTAGAAGAAAATAATGAAACACAAAGTGATAATCAACATTGATGGAGAGAGCGTAGAGGCCGCTCTCATTAGGGATGAACACTTTTGGGGAGGGTGGAAGGTAGAACATAAAAACTCCTCAACAAGCATTAATCTCATTGATATGGTTGATGACTTTGGTTTTAAAGAATACAAAAAACAGAAAAAATTGAACATGAAAGAGCAAATTGAATTTACTGAGTTTCTTGAAATAGAAAAGAAACTTGAGATAAAATACGGAACAATAACTGAAGTAGAAAAAATGGAGGGAAGTGACAAGATGCTTAAGCTCCAGGTAGACTTTGGTGATGAGACCAGAATCATTCTAACGAATATTGGAAATAGAATCGACAGAGTTCCATATCTGGTAGGAGCTCAATTCCCATTCATAACAAATTTGAAGCCCAAGAAAATGATGGGAGTAGAATCACACGGCATGATTATGATTTGTGAAGATGAACAAGGGAATATTCAATGGCCAAAGGTAGGGTTTAAAAACGGCTCAAAACTTTTATAATATGGGATGGAAATCTACAATAACAATATCGAGAGATGAGGCTATTGCCGCTATTATGGCAGAGATGGCTAAGGTATATCAAAAGTCAAATAGTGAACTTGAAGAAATGATGGAATCCATGTTTGGAGATGACCCAGACTTACCATATTATGGACATAATTTCAGAGTTGATTATAAAGAAAATATTGAAACAGAAGAGGAGGATTATTAGTCCTCCTCTTTCTTTTTATAATCGTGTGAAATACCAGTCGGTCCTTCCAGTATCAGGATTGTGAATTCCTATGTACTTTAATTCGCTGTGAACAATAATATCAAATGCCTTTCCCTCTTCATCGGTAACATAAAGCAAATATGCTACTCCAGTGCTATTTACTTTCATCTCATATCCCAATATACTATAGACAGTAGTCTTGCCCTTAGAGTTAGTAAGCGTGAGCGATTCTGGAGACAACTCAAAGCAATTATCCTTGAGTCTAACTTTTTTTTCTCTGTTTTCTCCTTTTTTAGTAATAACCTTAAGAGTAGAATTGTAGCAAGTTCTAATAACAGATGTAGTACTATCACTATTTTGAATAGTGCTATCGCTATCTTGTGCGCTGGCAACACCTGAGAGCAAGCTCAAGGTGAAAACGAGCATAATGGTTGACAAAATCTTTTTCATGCCTTCTTATTTATTATAAGTAGGCAAAAAAAGATAGAACTACGCTGTTTCCTCTACTTTTTTGGCGTTAGAGAAGGTAAATTGGTCATCTTTGATGCCAATCTCTATAGTAGAGTCCTGGGCCACACTTCCAGAAAGGATTTGCTTAGATAATGCCGTTAATATTTCATCGTGCATCATTCTCTTAACTGGTCTGGCACCGTATTGTGGGTCGTAGCTAATCTCGGTCATTCTATTAAGAACTTCTTCGTTGGCTACGAGCTTAACTCCATTCTTCTTGAGTTTCTTTTGGATTCCCTTGAACTGAAGCTCCACAATTTCTCTTATATTTTCCTTATTGAGGTAATCAAATACCACAACCTTGTCAATTCTGTTTAAGAATTCTGGACGTACCTTACCCTTAAGAAGACTAAGAGCTACTTCTCCAGCCTTTTCCATTATTTGCTCAGGACTTCCAAATTCATCATCCTTATCCTTTCCATCTTTTTTGAGATTTTCAATTCTAAGGATTCCAGATATAATGGCCTCAGAGCCCATGTTGGATGTCATGATGATAATTGTGTTCTTAAAGTTGGCAACACGACCCTTATTATCAGTCAATCGACCATCATCGAGAACCTGCAGCAATGTATTAAATACATTTGGGTGCGCCTTCTCTATTTCATCAAGAAGAATAACACTGTACGGCTTTCTTCTCACCGCTTCTGTGAGTTGACCACCTTCATCGTACCCAACATATCCTGGAGGAGCTCCAACGAGTCGAGAAGATGAATGGCCTTCCTGGAATTCACTCATATCAATTCTCGTTATCATATTTTCATCGTTGAATAGATATTCAGCAAGTGCCTTACCAAGTTCTGTTTTACCAACACCAGTGGTGCCAAGAAAAAGGAAGGAGCCAATTGGCTTGTTTTGGTTTCCAAGACCAGAGCGATTAATTCTTATTGCATCAGATACAGCTTTAACGGCAGTGTCCTGTCCAATTATTCTCTTATGTAATTCCTCCTCAAGAGATAGAAGCTTCTCTCTTTCTCCTTGATTCATTTTGCTCACTGGAATTCCAGTTATCTTGGCAACAACCTCAGCAATGTCATTCTCATGAACTTCTTCTTGCATCATTCTATCACCAGAAGATTCAAGTTCACGAAGTTTTGTGAATGCTTCAAGAACCGCTTTCTCTGCTGCAGGAACCTCTATCTTATCGAGTTCATAAATAGCCTTCCAGTCATTTTCATCCTTGGTTTCTTTATTTAGAATTCTATTCAACTTAAATTTAAGCTGTTCAACTTTTTCCTTAGCTTTACTTGCACCATTGATGATTGATTTTTCAGCTTGCCACTTAGAATTTATTTCATCAGCCTCTTCTTTGATTTTTTCAATCTCAACCTTTAGCTCCTCCAGTCTGACATTATTTTTTTCACGCTTCATTGCTTGCCTTTCTATTTCAAGCTGAGCAATTTTTCTATTCATGTCATCAACTTCTTCAGGAACAGAATTTAATTCCATTCTTATCTTAGAACAAGCTTCATCCATAAGGTCAATTGCCTTATCTGGAAGTTGTCTGTCTGTTATGTATCTGCTGGACAATTCCACTGCTGCTATGAGAGCATCATCCTTTATAACCACCTTGTGATGTGCTTCAAATTTTTCCTTAATTCCTCTAAGAATAGAAATCGTCTCTTCAATCCCAGGTTCATCAATATAAACTCTTTGAAACCTTCTCTCAAGAGCTTTATCTTTTTCGAAGTGCTTTTGATATTCATCAAGAGTGGTGGCTCCAATTGTTCTCATTTCTCCCCTGGCGAGAGCTGGCTTAAGTAAGTTGGCGGCATCCATGGCACCCTGTCCACCACCAGCACCAACAAGAATATGAATCTCATCAATGAACAAAATAACCTTTCCATTTGAGTCAACAACCTCCTTAATAACACCCTTTAGCCTGTCCTCAAATTCACCCTTATATGCAGCTCCAGCAATAAGGGAGCCCATATCAAGCGAATAAATTTCAACACCCTTTAAATTGTCGGGTATATCACCCGCCACTATTCTATGAGCTATTCCCTCAACAACAGCGGTTTTTCCAACTCCAGGTTCTCCGACAATGATTGGATTGTTCTTCGTTCTTCTTGATATGATTTGAAGAATCCTTCTGATTTCATCGTCTCTTCCGATGATTGGGTCCAGCTTACCAGACTTTGCCTTAGCTGTTAGATTTAATGCGTATTTATCAAGATTTTTTTCTTGATTTGCAGTGGGTTGAGAGTTGCCTTGATTCATTCTTTAAATTTTGATGATTGTTATACGTAAGTTGTATTTTTTTGTTGCTAATATGATAAAGTTTTTTTACTTTTGCCTAACAGAGAACAAATATAATAAAAATATATGCTAAATCTACCATTACCAGTAATAATGAATTTAAAAAAATCCAACAATATCCTAATTATGGGAATGGGTGGTGGATTTGATGTTTTTGCTGGATTGCCTATTTATTTTACTCTTGAGAAAATGGGCATGAATGTTCATCTTGGGAGTTTCACCCACGTTCAATGGGGAGCTATTCCTAATCACGTTAATCCAATATTGATGGCTCAGGGCTGTGTTGGTGTTACAGCTGAAATAAAACAAGCAACAGACTTTTTCCCAGAGATGTACCTTTCAAGTTGGTTTAGAGAAATAAAGGGAAAAGATGTTCCAGTTTGGACCTTTAAGCGTGACCAAAGTGTGGCCGAATATACAAAGTCGCTTGACACTCTTGTAAAACACATAGGTATAGATGCAATAATTCTTGTTGATGGTGGTGTTGATTCAGTTATGGTAGGAGACGAAGAAGGTAGTGGTAGTATGATGGAAGATACACTCACACTTGCTGCAGTTAAGAATGTACACATTCCAACTAAGGTGTTAGCCTGTGTAGGATTTGGAACTGAAACTGATGAAAAACTTTGTCACTATCTTGCCCTTGAAAACATGGCGAGAATAACTAAGCAAGGCGGCTTCTATGGAACGTGTAGTCTTGTAAGTTATATGAATTCTTTTGTGGATTACAAGGCAGCGTGTGAGCATGTTTGGAATCAACCAGGACACAAGAAAAGTCACATACACACAAAAGTCATACCTTCAGCTGAAGGAGAGTTTGGAGATTATCACATGTATCCGATGGAGAAAAAGAATGACATTTTCGTTTCTCCACTGAGTAGTGTTTTTTGGTTTTTCAATGCAGAAGCAGCTATCTATAATAATGCTGTGATACCAATTATAGAAGATAAGGAAACATTTTTTGACGCAGTTCAAGTCGGAGTTCCAATGATTAAGAATCACATTAAGAGAGAGCGTAAAGAAATACCATTAACATGATAGATATGGATTTAATCGGGTTTGTTGCAACTGGGTTGACAACGGGCTCACTGATACCTCAAGTATTAAAGATTTATAGGACAAAGGATGTATCCTCTATAAGTCTATCAATGTACTTAATGTATTTCATCGGAATCCTAATTTGGATTGTCTATGGATTCCACCTGCAATCTGTACCAATACATGTATCTAATTTTTTTGGGTTCTCATTTAGTTTGGCTATTATTATAATGAAAATTAAGTATGGAGGCAAGAATTTAAAATGATAACAAAATAGTTAGATTTTAAACATAAACTTTTTGATTATTTAACTTATTTTGTTGGTATACTTAGAAAAGAGTGGTAAATTTGAGCAAACAAATATTAAAAGCTATGAGCACAAGAAAACAGAAAAAGAATCCTTCTCAGGAAAGTGTTGAGAACGGAATCAAAATCATCAAGACGGCAATCAGAAAAAAGATTTCCCTTGGTAAAGCGGCTGCTGTTCACAACAGAAGCAGAAACTATGTACCACAAATCAATTTAACGATTGAAGACAGGTACGAAAAGAAAAACATCAACAGAGACTTGTATCGTGAGTTTAAATCTACCATGAAACAGTTTAACAAGATGTCGGCATAAGCTAATTGACAGTCAGTATAACTTTAGAGCCAGGCTAATAATAGTCTGGCTTTTTTGTAACATTTTTTTTGAACTGGCGTATAACATTTGTTATGCCAGAAAAGAGAAGTATTTTAATATCAGCCAGGAGCAGAGATGAATTTGATAAAATTGAGGGATTACTTAATTTATTGAATGATTCATTCATAAAAAACTTTCAAGAGGTAAAATATAATGTACTTGGACATTACTTAGTATTTAAAACAGAAAATGCTTCACAGGATTCTGTTATTATTCCAGATAATGCTAACAGAATTTCAGTTGAAATTTCTGAAAGGAAATCTAAAACATCAGATACCATAGTTTATGAGACAAGGATAAGTTGCCATGTTCCAGTAGGAACAGAACAACTTTTTATATTAATGGAAACAAGCGGATATTACAAGATAAGTAAAATCAATAGCATTGACATAGTAAAAAAATAATTATGAAATTTGACAACTTAGGAGACTGGTGTAAATGGCTTGAAAAGAATTTTTCTCCAGAAGTAATGATTCCCACATTGCCTGTAATAATCAGGCTTGATGGAAACAACTTCCACAATTGGACAAAGGGCCTGGAGCGCCCATTCGATGAAAATCTCACACAACTTATGATTGATACAACAAAATTTTTGGTTGAAGAAACCAATGCTGTTGTAGGATATACACAAAGTGATGAGATTACTCTAATCTTATATTCTAAAGATAGAGATAGCGCTATTTACAATGACGGAAAGAAGCAAAAAATCCTATCAAAGCTTCCAGCTAAGTGCGTAAACTTTTTCAATGATAGAAGGAAGGAGTTACTTCCAACTCATGATAGAGTTGCTGTATTTGATTGTCGAGTATATCAGGCACCAACGCTTCATGATGCCGCTGTTCAGTTATTGTGGCGTGAGAATGACGCTACCAAGAACAGCATCTCAATGCTTGCTCAAAGCTTGTTCTCTCACTCTTCACTTCAGAACTTAAATGGGAGCCAGCTGCAAGATAAGATGATGCTTGAGAAAGGTGTCAATTGGAACGACCTTCCAGTAAGAAATAAGCGTGGAACTTATGTGAAGCGGATTAAAGTGTCTAAGCCATTTACAGCAGAAGAACTTGCCACACTTCACCCAATGCATAATGCTCACAAGAATCCAAACCTGGTTATTGAGAGAAATGTTGTTCAGGAAATTGAATATCCAATCTTCAATAAAATTGAGAATAAGGCTGGAGTGATATTTTTCGATGAGGAACCAGTGTTGAGATATAATGACGCTACAGCATCAAAAAAGTCATCCGATTCAGCTGTATACGCTGAAATGATGATAAAAAAACTCATTAAGGAATCTGATTTTATTGATTTTACAAAAGAATATGGAATCACTGGATGGAATGAGCTTGATAAGTGGATTAAAACTAATATACATAAAATAAATACAGAAAATGAAACAGTTTAAATTTTTATCAGCAATGCTGATTATGCTTACGATTACATCTTGTGGACCAAGTGTATCAGAGATTGAAAACACACTCGTTGTTGAACAAGTAAATACGAATTCTGCAAGCCAATGTAGCGATTGCCTTGAGAGTTTGTACAAGTATTGTGTAAAGCTGAAGTCGAATAGTGGCGAAGTTTATTACTACACCAACTTTAAGCATGAAATTGGTGATACTTTGGTTTCTATATTTGAATTCACCGACAGTCGTGAAAGTATAATAAAGAAGGATAGAAATCTTATTGATTCGTTGCAAGAGGCTAATGCCAAGCTATCAAAGAAGAATGATGAACTTGGGCTTTATAATGAGCTCCTAATGGGAATCATCCAGGAAAACGCCACAAAGAAAAATCCCTAAAAAGCAAATGAGAAAGTCGATAATATTAATTTCAGTTGGCGTATTAAATTTTCTACATGGAATGGTTCACATAATTCAATTCATCCAATCTCTTCTACTTATTTCATACTCGGTTGAGTCTGGACATGAAACGGAGGGTTGGAGTGATTTTATTATGCACAGTCCTGTATTTGCCTTTATTTGGGCATTCATAGGGATTGTTACACTCATAATTGGGATTAAAGACTATAGGCATCATAGAAAATGTAACCATAAACATACACATAGTTATGAATAAGAAAATTGTAGTACTTGGAGGTGGGACATTTTCTCACGTGAGAGCACACCTTGCATTGGCAGCTCCAGCATTTGGAAATACGGCCAGACAAATTGCTGAGATGTGTGAGAAGAGATTTGACCACATGGATACTGAACTTGTCCTTACAAAGATGGCAGACCCAAACGGAGCTGTTGTCACAAATGAAGATGTCAATAAACTTGTAGATATGATTATTGACGATAACACAATAAAAATTGTGTTCTTCAACTTTGCTCTATGTGACTTTGATGGAAAGATAGGTGATGTTGATTCTGGAAAGTATGCAACAAGACTTGAGACATCCGTTGGAACCACAGAAATGATAGTAACTCCATCTGATAAAATTATCGGAAAGATTCGAAAAAAGAGAAAAGACATATTCTTGATTGGATTCAAGACAACATGTGGAGCGACAGAGCAGGAACAGTTCAGCAAAGGATTAAACCTTATGAAAAAAGCCTCTTGCAACATCGTGCTTGCAAATGACACCAAGACAAGAAAGAACTTAATTATTACGCCAGAAGAAGGTGTTTACGGCAGAGATATGACTCGTGAAGAATGTCTGAAAGAACTCGTTGACATTGCATGGTATAGAAGTCAGCTAACTTTTAGCGATAAAACAACTTTAATAAATGATGAGAGAGCTTTTCCTGAAGAGATGTTCAAGGAGGGCTCGATTCCAGATAACTGGTATGAAGTAATGCATTTTTTATTTAAAAATAATGCTTTTAAGCCATTAAATGGAAAGACAAGTGGTCACTTTGGCTGTCGTGTTTGGGGAAAAAATTATGAGAGAATTACATCTGAAAGAAAAATTAATCACAATGAAAGCTTTAAGCGTGGGATGATTCCTGTTTATTCATATGAAAATGGTGAACTTGTTGTTGGTGGAGCCAAGCCTTCTGTGGGAGAAAAAACACAAGAAATGATTTATCAAGAGCTTGGAGATAAAATACATTCAATAGTTCATTTTCACGGTCAAATCAGAAAATATATTTCATATATTCCATTTGAAATTAAAGACCAAAAACCTTTTGAATGCGGTAGCAGAGAGTGTGCGATTAACACAATTTCTGGAATGAATGAAGTTATGCCTGGAATTTATGCAGTACATCTTGATAATCATGGTCCAAATATAGCATTTCATAAAGATGTTCCATCACAAAAGGTAATTGAGTTTATAAATTTATATTGGGATTTAAACTCTTCTACATCTGGATTCAATAATATTTCTAATAAAGAAGTTATTGAGGCTTAGTCATCAATATATTGAAATTTAAAATTTTTATGATGAGAACGATTTCCATTAGCAACTGCTTGAATTGCTGTGTAATTTAAACCAAGTTTTTCAGCAGCTTCTTTAGAACTATCATAAATTTTATTATTTGTTAAACATAATACTTTTTTTGTTTTAATTATTCTATTACAATTGGCAGCATACTGTGCTGCCGTTTGTTTTTTGCCTTTACGTTGTTCACTCATTAATTTTTTAGTTTCTTCTGAAAAAACCTTTCCAGTATTAAATTCTTTTAATTTTGCAATTTGTTCTGGAGTATGTCTGCTATGTCCTTTATTAGCATCACTTTGTTTTTTACGTGTTTCTTCAGAAATAATCCTATTACAATTGGCTTCATATTGAGCTGGAGTCTGCTTTTTACCTTTTCTTTGTTCACTCCATAGTTTTTTTGTTTCTTCTGACGCAATTCTACCAGAACTTCCCTCTCCTCCCTCAGTTAGATTGCATAAGGTCCCAGTCCCAAGGTCAACTCTTCCAAATTTTAATATTAGCTCAATTTCTAAATTTAGAGCCTCATTGTCTGAAATATTATCTTTGTATATTTCAACAATAGGTTCTAATCCCAATTCTTTTATTTTATTAATTTTTCTTTTAAGAATTGGATTATTAGCTCTTGTTTTGTGGAAATTAGCACGCTTGCCGCTTCCTTTGCCAATATAAATTGGTTCAGCAGGCGTTATTCTTGGGTCCAGGTATATATAAACGTAAGCCATTATTTTATTTCTCCTTTAAGGTCCATTTCTATAAGTTGTCTTATTCTTTCAGACATTGCAATATCATTTTTAATACAATGAAGTTTGTATTGTTTTCTGAGCTTGTCTGTAATCAACAGATTAACCCTTACTTCTTTATTTTCTTTTATACTCATATACATAAATATGTAGAAAAATTAGAAACAAATCAAATATTTTTGCGTATAACAATAAATTGAAAATGATGTTTTGGTACTTCCTCATAAAAAGTTTCTGGAGAAAATTTGTTGCATATCTCGAAACAGTATTACAGAACAACACTGTAATACTGTTTTTGATATTGGTAAATGCCCTGATAATATTCATCCAGGAATTTGGTGTTGAATATCATCTATTAAATGCTATTGAAGTTTTGATAACCATAGCATTTATACTGGAGGTTTACTATAAGTCGAAAACAAGAACGTTCAAAGTTTATATTAGCACTGGATGGAACAAGCTCGACTTTGTTTTGATTCTAATCTCGATTCCTTCATTATTTTCTGTGGTTATATTCGACCTTGACATTTTGTTGGTTTTTCGAGTATTCAGGATATTCAAGTTTTTTAGAATTATTCAATACTTTCCGATGGTGAATTCAATTTTACCAGGAGTCAATAGAGCTATAAGGTCATCCTACTTGGTGTTTTTCGGTTTCTTTACAATGCTCTTTATTTTTTCCATTCTTTCTTGTGCAATATTCAAGAATGTTGCTCCTGAATATTTTGGAAATCCGATTGACTCACTTTTCTCAATGTTTAAAGTTTTTTCAGTGGAGGATTGGAACTCTATCCCAGAGCTGATAGAAAAGCGCAGCAATGCCTCATTTGCCCTGTTTGCCAATATTTACTTCTCAGCCCTGATGTTCTTCGGTGGAATTATAGGTCTATCCATCGTAAACTCCATATTTGTTGATGCAATGGTCAGCGACAATAATGATAGTGTCAAGAAAGAGATAAAAAGCCTAAAAAATGAAATTTTAGAGCTAAAGCAAATGATAAAAGACCAGAGTCAAAATGTCAAGTAGATGTATTTGTATTTAAAATAAAAATATCTATATTTATAAAAGTGTTAGGAAATTTAAAACACTTTTTTATGATAAGATATTTGTTTTTTACTATATTGTTTTTATTTGGCATATCATCTAATTGTCAAGATTTTACGTATGAATTCAGCATTGATTCATCTACAGCTGATAATTCCAAGGATGTATTAAATAATTTTGACAGGAATATTGATTCTTACAATAGAACCATTAATGGATTTTTGTTTTCATTTTCATCGTCATCATCTTTAAACTATTCGTATTTTGATAGTATATCTAATTTTTATGGATATATCTTATTGAGTTTTAATAAGTTGAATATTGAAAGTGTCCATATAAATCAGCTAAAAACTAACTTCGGAGGAAATGATTGTGAACAAGCTTCTATAATATGCTCAAATGATGATTTTTCAGGCTCAACATCTGGATATGGAACTCAAGAATTGAGTGGCTCAAATAATGGTTGTTTAAATGGAAATGAACATGAATCATCATGGTATTATATTAATGTTAGTACAGCTGGATATTTAACCATGACTATAGACCCAGTTGCTTCTGATGATTATGATTTTGCTATTTGGGGCCCATTTACCTTAGTAAGTGCATCTTCTAATTGTCCACCAATATCCAATCCAATTAGGTGTAGTTATGCTGCCACTACAGGAAACTCTGGACTTGTTGACCTGGCATCAAATCAAGCGAGTGAAGGGGCTTTTGGTGATGGATGGGTTGAACAATTAACAGCAAATGCTGGAGATGTTTATATAATGTTGATAGATAATTATTCAGCAAGTGGTAGTGGTTATTCAGTTACGTGGGGAGGCTCCGCCTCTCTTGGTTGTGACCCAATAGTTTTGCCAATAGAACTTTTAAAATTTGAAGGATATGAAAATGGTGAAACAAATGTTATTTATTGGACAACAATAAGTGAAACAAATAATGATTATTTTACATTAGAAAAAAGTGAAGATGGAATCTATTGGGAGGAATTAGATAAAATAAAAGGAGCTGGGAACAGTAGTTCTACAATAAGATATGAATATGTAGACGAAAACCCCCTTATATCATATACATATTACAGATTAAAACAAACAGATTATGATGGTGAATATAAGTATTCTGATATTATATTTGTGCAGAATTTAGCAAATGTTTTTTATACATATGTTAAAAATCCTGGTGATGGGTATATTTATTTCTCATCAAATCAAGACTTTTTCGTTTTTAATACAATCGGAAAAATCATAATGAGTGGGAATGATAATAAAATAAAAATTGATAATTTGCCCTCTGGTTTATATGTAATAAGAATAGGGAATTATAGTGAAAAAATATTCATCAAATAAATTTTATGAGATACGTTTTATATGAAGGACAAAATGGAGATATGCTTTTTACAAAAGAAGAACTCGTGAAAGCTAACCCAAACCTGCTTCAACCATTCGAGAAGAAGTCACCAACTCTTGTAATAGATGCTGCAAATGATAATGAAGCAATTCAACAGCTTAATACTATTATCATGAGTAGAAATCAAAAAAAGTAATTACTTATTCTCGGAATCGGATTTTAAGACTGTCTCTTTGACGGTCTTTTTTGTTTTGATATTACTTTTCTTCTTGGACTTTAGTTCCTTCATTGTCATGAAGCCTATAATGACCAGGTATTCGTCTGGGTCTGGCCTCTTAAGCCAGCCAAGAACAAATGGTGTAATTATTAGATTTGTTACAAGAACATCTCTGTATGCTTTCTTAGACTCAATCCACCTATCTACTGAGTCCTCATAGTCTGAAATGGCCTTATATAGATTTTTTTGGCAAAATAACACCAAGGCCTTTTTGCTTGGGTCCTTAACTTCGCATTTGATTCCCTCAACCTCTACATATTCTTTTTTATCGTCTATTTTCTTTGCCATTAACCCTTATTGATTATAATTTCAACGATAGGAGTTCCCATTGGGTGTGAGACACAATCATAAAGAATTTCCTCAATAATAAGTCCAATCATTTTTCCGTTCACATCATTTACTATCAATCTTGCTCCCTTACCAAGTCCAGCAAGAACATCCTTATTAGGAAAAACAAGTTCTGTCTCAGTATAGTTTGACTTGATGGATATTTCAACCTCTCCGTAGAAAGAAGATTTTCCAACAATCTTATCAACATCCTTGAGCTGCTCGTTTATGTTCTTAAGCTTTTCATCGAGAAGCTTCTGTGCCTCTTCTATTTTTTTCTCAGTATCTGATAATTTACCCTTGATTCCAGATAGCTCCTCCTGAGTTTTTTTCTTAGCAGCCTCTTCCAGGGCTCTCTCCTTCTCTGACTTACTTGACTCTTGCTCTTGCTTTCTCTTGATGTGCATCTCAATTGTGAAATCCTTAAGAGAACGGTTTCCAGAGCTATAGTCTCTTATGAGAGAGTGAATATATTCATCTGTAGCCTTTGCTGGGTCATAGTGTGCATAAGATTCGTGGTTGTACTTAATTAGTACGTTCTGTATGGCATCAAATTCAAGTCTATGATACTTTTCAACAAGTTGTGGAACGTACTTTATGAAATCTGGATTATATGCTGTGTAAAGGTCTGTAAGTAATTCTGTGAAATCTTCTTTTTTCATTTTGTGTCATTGATAGTTGTAAAAATTAACTGTTTTTTATCCTAAAATCAATAGTTAAGTTTTTTGTGTTTTATTTATAATAAATAGATAAATAAGCCAAAAATGTCAGCTCACGTTAAATTACATTCATTTACTGGTACTTCCGACCATGATTTTACAGGTCTTGCCAGTGGTCAATTACTCCAATATGATGGAAGTGGAATTGTGAGTGCTGGAGTTCCTCCAACCTCTGCAAGTCTTTGGTCAGCATCAACGGGTTCTAATTCTATAATTGCAAATAATGGAACTGGAAATTTGGCAAGTGGAAATTTTTCTTTGGCAGCTGGCTCCAATAATGAGGCAAGTGCCCCATATGCTTCTGTTATAGGTGGGCAATTAAGTAATGCGACAAGTTCTTATGCATTTATTGGAAATGGTGTAAATCACACAGCATCTGGGCCAGCTTCCTTTATAGGTGCTGGTTATGTTAATATAGCAATCGGGTCATCATCTTTTATTGGGGCAGGTGCAAACAATATAACCAACAATCCATATGCATTTATTGGTGCTGGTGTTGGAAATTCTGCAACTACGACATACTCAGTTATTGCTGGAGGACTTCAAAATTTAGTTTCTGGAAATAGTTATTCAAATAATCAAAGTTGTTCAGTTGTAGTTGGAGGAAGGCAAAATAAAGCCTTGGATGGATATAATTATAGTTCATCTTTTGTTGGTGGTGGAAACAATAATTTTGCAGGTGGCTCATATTATACATTTTCTGCTGTTGTTGGGGGAAGGGAAAATTCAGCTACTGGAGAATATTCATTTGTAGGAGGTGGAAATAATAATAGGGCCTCTGGAAATGCTTCTACTATTGCTGGTGGGTCTTCTAATACATCAACGGGAATTACATCATTTATTGGAGGTGGTCAACAAAATTATTCTTTAGCAAGTAATTCAGTAGTTGTTGGAGGTTTTCTTAATAAGGCAAGTGCTAACTTTTCTTTTATAGGTGGAGGAAATTCAAACTCTGCCTTAACTCAATCCTATTCTGTAGTAGCTGGTGGACAACAAAATTTAGTTTCTGGTCCAAGGTCTTTTGTTGGTTCTGGATACAGGAACCGTTCAATAACTCAGAGCTCTGTTGCTGTGGGTGGAGAATATAACACTTCTTCTGGTTATATATCGTTTGTTGGTGGAGGGGCTAATAATACATCCTCAGCTGATAATTCTGTTGTTGTCGGTGGTTCAAGTAATAGAGCGACTGGTAATATTTCTTTTATTGGAGGTGGAGATTCCAATTCTGCAACAACTCAATATGCAGTTATAGCTGGAGGTAATAATAATTTGGCATCAGGTAATAGTTCATTTGTTGGAGGCGGACAAAATAACAGAGCTATTGGAACTAATTCATCAATAGCTGGTGGATACCAAGGACTTTCTTCATCATTTTATTCATTTGTTGGAGGTGGTTATAAAAACTCAGCAACAACAACTTATGCTTCCGTGGTTGGGGGGTATAGTAATTTAGCGTCTGGAAATAAATCAGCTGTTGGAGGTGGACAAAATAATATAGCAAGTGGTAATATTTCATTTGTTGGAGGTGGACAAAATAATACAGCAACTGGTGATTACTCATTTGTTTCAAATGGAAAAATAAATACAGCATCAGGACAGGCTTCTGCAATTATCGGAGGAACTGGAAATACAGTATCAGGAAGAAATTCTGTTGTTATTGCTGGTGCAGATATTAATGGTACTGCAAATGATACGCTTTATACCGATAACTTTAATGCAAACACTGTTCAGGCCAATGAATTCTTTGTTATGATTCCTTATACTGATTCATCACCAGCATCTCCAAGTGATAATTATGTTTGGTTTCACTCAGGAGCAACAGGTACAATTACATTAAACTATAGACTTGGCGGAACGGATTACAATGTTGAGTTAGCACCTTAATTCTAAATTTATAATACATAGAGGCCAGAATATTCTGGCCTTTTTTATTGATATTGTTAATGTAAATAAATATATTTGAATATGAGAAAATTTCACACTATAGCAGGAATGCCGAGAGCAGGGTCAACGCTCCTTTGTAATATAATTAACATGAATGAAGATTTTCATGTTACTCCTACTTCAGGGGTCATTGATGTAGTAAAGACAATGAGGTCAACAATCTCTCATAACGCTACCTGGAAGGCACAAGACAGACTTAAAATTATGAATGACATTCAAAGGGGGATGAGTGGATTCTTACATGGATATTTTCAGGACTATGAAGTTGTGTTTGATAAGTGTAGAGCTTGGCCATCTAATATTTCTCTTATTGATGAAATTTTAGGAAATGAAGACACAAAAATAATATGGTGCTACAGAGACCCAGTTGAGGTAGTTGGTAGCATAGAATCAAGGTACCAAAAAACAATATTGCTCGAAAATACAGACGAGTCTGTATCACCAGGAGCCTTTTCAACTCTTGATAGAAGAATTGGGACCTATATAAGTGATGGAGGCCTTGTCCACTCAACAGTAGAGATGCTTATAGATGCTATAGAAATGGGTTATCATAACAGAATAATGATTGTAAGATATGCTGACCTAACAATGAATACACAAGCTGTTCTTGATGATATTCATGACTTCATTGGAGAACCAAGAAAGCAATATGATTTAAGCCAACTTAAGCAGAGTACTTTTGAGAACGATGGAGTTTACAATTATAAGTTTATGCATACCATAAAGGAGGGTTCCGTTGAATACAAAAAATCAGACTTTGAATTGCCCCAAAGGTATGTTGACATAATCAACAACAAATTTCACGGACTTAATAAATTTGTGTTTGAGGGAAATCCAGATACACTTATTGGTGTTCCTACAGAATATGCTGCAAATAGACAGTTAAGTATTAAGAAGAGAAGTTAATTACTATTATTATACTCGTCAAATTTGCGCTTTATTTCTTTTTTATCTTCCCCCTCCAATTCCTTAGGATATTCCTCAAAAAGTCCTGGCAATCCATAAAAGATACCTATAATACACATAAGAATAAGGAATCCAAGAACAGAAAATATTATAATTAATGCAGTGCTCACTATCTGTAAATAGAGTTTTGTTCTTCTTTTCCGAGTTTATTTGGCGGACAAAAAAACCATCCGAATTTTTTGTTGAACCAGTGTTCAAAAGCCTTTAGTTTATTTTTCATCTTTTTTGATTTTAATAAAAGCAAATGGTGTCTCAAAATACCTCCCATATCTCTCGGTGTCATCAAGACAAAAATCAATGTTATTTCTTTTACAGTAGTCTCCCTTAGTTCGGTCCCAGGTCTCATCATCCATCCATGGATTTCCATTGTTATCATTACTCATCTTAGTTCCAGAACTCTCATGATAGTCGGCTATTGAGAAGAAATGTGTATAGCTTATATTGAGGTCTTCTATTTCCTTGATTGCTCCATCAGAAACTCTCCTACCAGTTAGTATGTGAACTTCATGACCAGCATCAACAAAAAGTTTGGTCAATACCTTAAAAAACTCTGGGCTTGTATCACAAACACCGTGAATGTCCAGACCAATCTTCATAAATCCCCTTTCAATTTTTTTAACCAATCATTTAACTCTTTTTCCAAGCGTTCTTTTGCAATATTAGGTGTATTACAAATATAGAGTTTATCTTTGTGAAATTTTTTTGAGATAGGAATGTGTGGATTCAAAATCCAAGAAATTGATTTATTTTTATTCTTATCTTCGTGTGATGCAGAAAAAACAGAGCCACACCGTCTACCGCTTCTATCGGTAAATTCAAAAGCCACTTCGCTTATTCTTTTTTGAGTTAACTTAATCATAATGGTTATACGAAGTTAATAAAAAAATGTTTATCTGTATTCAATAAGTTGTGTTCTTCTTGCTCTGAATCTGAGTCTTCTTATTGCTTGTTCTTTTATTTGTCTAACCCTCTCTCTGGTTAGTTCATATCTTTCTCCTATTTCCTCTAAACTTAGAGCTGGTTGATTGAATAAACCAAAGTAAAGTACGAGAACTTGTTGTTCCCTCATTTTTAACGTTTGAATCACACGCATTAACTCAGTTTGAAGGTCATTATTATTGAGTATTTTTCTGATGTCTGTATCATCATCACTATTTCCAGGAAGAATATCAATTAGAGCGTTTGCATCATCTTCGTTCGACATAGGGGCATCGAGTGATGTAACTTTTGCAGAACTAATGATTAATTCCTTTATTTTTTCCTCACTGTATTTTCCAGAATCACCCTTATCACCCTTTCCATCCTCTTGTATTGTAAGATAATCAGCAATCTCATCCATTGTAGGTTGTCTCTGAAGAACCTGTTCCAAATTTGACTTGGCCTGATTTACCTTGTTAACCATTCCAATCTTATTAAGTGGCAGTCTAACAAGTCTGCCGTGTTCAGCGAGATATTGCATTATAGATTGACGAATCCACCAAACTGCATATGAGATAAACTTGAATCCCTTCGTCTCATCAAATCGCTCAGCGGCCTTAATAAGGCCAAGATTTCCTTCGTTTATTAAATCTGGAAGTGGAGATTGTCCACCATATTGCTTGGCCACACTAATTACAAATCGCAAATTAGCTTCACATAATTTGTTTCTGGCTGCGATGTCTCCCTCTTTTATCCTTCTTGTCAATTCAATTTCTTCATCTGGAGAAATTGTGTCTCCAAGGTTACTTACCTCTGTAAGATATTTGTTGAAGGAAATTGTTTCACGATTTGTGATTTGTTTTGTGATTTTTAACTGTCTCATTTGTGTGTTGTCTTTGTTGAAATTTTTTTAGTCGTATGTATGATACGCTGAATTAAAAAAAATGTTTAACAAAGTTGAAAAAAGTTTTTAACATGTTAAAAAATCATAAATAAAAAAACCCTGAAGTACTATTGTTCCTCCAGGGTTTTCGTTTTTTCTACCGATTAGGCAGCCATAGCCACTGGGGCCATTACTGCTACTTCGGCTCTTTCGCTGTTGCTGATTGCAGCAAGGGCGAGAGACTTAGTTAAATTTTTGTCATTTCTGACTAAGCTTTGATTCTAAGATAAACCACCGCTAAATGAAGTCTAAGTGCCAGTTCATCCCCAAGTTTTAATAAGCTGATAAAAGCTTTTTGTGGAGATGGGGGGAGTCGAACCCCCGTGTTTCATTACAACAATTTATCGTCAAGCAAACCAATGCTCTTGTATATAAATACGTACAAAATTAAGAAATGTTTCATTAAAAAACAAATTATTTCCAGTAATTAGAGATAATTTTGCACAAATCTATTGTTTCCTGGTGAGATAGGTTGTTTTTCATGTAATTAATATTTTTGCTAACGAATTGAACATTGTCTTTTAGATAGCCCTTATTACTGTCAATTCTATCCAAAGATGCTGTATATAAAGAATTGCTCTCAGTTTTATAATTCCACTCCACTAATTTGATACCAGTATATGGACATATTCCATTTTGTCTATCCCAAATTTCTTTTAAATCTTGTAAAGTTAGATTGAAATTTTTGTTTCTTGATTTAGCTTTTCTTAAATGGTACCTAAATGGTGAAAATTCATCTTTTTGTGAACCTCTCATTAGCTTGCTCGTATCACCCATAATACCATTTGGTAAATTAAGAACATTACCCTTTCCAGAACAACTTCTGGAGCAATATACTTTTCTGCCTATTTTTTGATTTCTTTTATGCTCTCTTTCACTTCTTTCGAACTCTGTTCCACAAATTTCGCAAACTAATTTCAATTTATTTCTCATATATTATTTATACGTCTCCACGATTTTTGTGGTAGACTCCACAGATAAATAATATAAAAAATTAAGAAATGTTGCTTTAAAAAATAAAAATGTTAAAAACTTTTTATTTAAGCCCAGTGAACTTGTTCTCCAAGTCAGATATTTTCTTCTCCAAATCTTTGCCATTTTTAATAACTAATAGAAGATAGGAGACCAAGAATAAAACAGACGTTATCACTTGAATTGTAAGATATATGACCTCTTGAGGATTGATTATAATAAGGGTCAGGCACGTTATAGCATAAAGTGGCAAAACAATTCCAAATAATTTTGCTTGCCAGCTCTCATTCATGCGCTCAATGTATAAGCACAGAAGTGGATACTTAGATATTTTAACGCCATCATCGTATTTATAAAGCTCCATGATTACTTGGCGTTATCGTATCCTATTTTATCTAAGAATTCATTTCGAATGAAGTCGTATTCTTTCTTGTAACTGCTGTAACGTGTATAGTGATTTAGATGCGTCTTACTATGATAGATGAAGGATGTTCTGTCGAGATTTACGACAGCCGATATTTCTTCTTGAGTATAATTTTTGTTTATGAATGTCTCTCCCAGGATAACCATCAGCATTTTTCTAAAATAGACAAGATGCTTCTTACGTGACTCAATTTTTAAATCTTCAATAGATAAAACTTCTTGCTCGAATTTTTCCTTGACATGAGTCTTAAGAATTTCAAACAAAATGTCTATTTCTTTTGTATGGTTTTTTAAAAAACTCATGTTATTCAAGTAATTTTGAAAGCGGGTTGGCTCTGGCTATAACAAACTTTATTTCAATGATTCCTTCGCTAACTTCAGCTTCAAAACCACCTATTTCGAATCTTTTATCTTTTGACTTAAAAGCTTCTCTCATACAGTACTCTGCAACAGATGAAATATCATCTTTTGTTGGAATTCTTTCTTCTCCAGTTTTTGGCACCTTCCACTTAATACCAAGATGTTTAAGAACACTGCTTATAGCATCAATATTCAATTCATCAAGAGTGAGTTTAATTTGTTCGCTTTGTGATGTCATATTTTTTCTATTTCAAAATTTTCAAAGAGCTTATTTAAAAAAATACTTTGCTTAAGTTCTTTGGCATTAAATCGACCCCTAACTTTTACGGTAGATAATTTAATGATTCCTTCAAGCAAATCGTCAGAATCTACACTTTTTTCTTTTGGAGTCAACTTAAATTTTTTATTCAACTCATGCAAAAAGCTATCAGCACTCAAATTATCAGAATGAAAATCACCACCAGACCAAGCTGTGTTGGAACCGAGTATTTGCTGGACTTTTGCCCTGATACTCTGGGTGCTTACAGAATTATTTGCCATAAATTTAAAATTTTAGCCATTATTATACGTTTAAAAACAAAAAATGTTTCATTCATCATTTTTGTCCATTTCTTTTTTTAGAAATTTTTCACCTTCATCAGTTAGAGATACAGAGCAATCTTTATACAGTAGTAATGGCGCATCAGTCTTTGCATACCCCTTTCTGCGAAGTGATTCTATTATTATGTTTGCACAAAAACTTCCACTTATTTTTGAAATAAGGTCCGAGGTTATTGAAAGCTCGGTCAGTCCAAGTTCTCTACAATATAAAATAATACAATGACTGCAGATTTGAAAGTTTTCTTCATCACTCCTGTCATCTGGTTTTTTTATGCTAATCCTATAAAAAGCACTTAGTATGTCATCATCCATATTAACAAGCCACTCATCCATTGTCTCCATTCCCTTTGGAATCAATGAATCTCCAGCATCGGTTATGGTATAAATCTGTCCATCATCCATCTTCAAATTTTTTAGGATACACGAGTTGGTCGAGGTTCTTATGTGGATTAAATACTTTTAATCCCTTATACTCAAATCCCTCTAAGAGCTCGTGTTCTACAATCATCTTAACACATACCCAGGCAGTCATTACAATGCTGGTTTCTGTTGCGCCCTTGATGGGGGTTGTATGCCATCGGCCCCACCCAGTTCCAAAGGTTCCATCATTGATGTCTTTCCTTTGAAAAGAAGTTCTTATAAGAAAGAGGTCTTCCAGTCCAGGAATACCCTTGACTTCAGTAACTTCAAATTTATAATTCATATCTAAACAGGAATATTTAGCAAAATTAATATTTGATAGTATTTCCTTCACCCTCTCAATAGTCAGGGGCTGTTTTATAGTCTCCATCATATCTTCCTTATACGCAATTTAAAAAAATATGTTGCATTTGTTGTATTCAAGGCTTATATTATATTATGAGTAAAAAGGGTCCAAACAATTTGCCGATACTGGTTTATAGCATTAGCGAAATGTTGTCAATATTTGGTAGATTACCAGATAAAAGAAGCATTCAGGTAGATAGAGAGTGGATTGATGCATATAACACACAAATATCAAGAATTTTGAGAGGAAGGGGTGTTAGTGAAATCAATAATGATGAGGCCAGGATATTGAAGCTTCTACTTTCAAAGGCTATTGTTAGTTATTGGGACTATATATTTAGAAAACATTGTGAATTATGAGAAAAATATCATTTGATTTATAAAAGATAAGTTTTGATTTTTTAATAGTATTTATTAATATGAGAAAAGTTTTAGATATAGACCAAGAGAAATTGTGTTCTCTGTATGAGGAGGGTAAATCTGTAAATGATTTAAAATGTTTTTTTAATTGCAGCGGAACCGCAATATTAAACGCTCTTAAAAGGAATAATGTTGAACTTAGGGGGAAAGGGTCAAGTCGATATAAATTAAATTCACACGGACTAAATGTTGATTATTTTAAGGTCATAAATTCAGAAGAAAAGGCTTATTGGCTTGGAGTATTAACTTCTGATGGAACTATAGATAAGGGTGGTTATAAGGTGTCACTTACCTCTAAGGATTTAGATTTAATAGAAAAATTTAAAAATGCCATAGACTCCGAGCATAAGATAAGTACAATAAATTCTTTTGATAAAAGAACCAATAAAACATATATAAGATATATGATTCAAGTATGTTCAAAAGAATTTGCAAATAATATAAAAAGTCTTGGCATAACTAATAATAAAAGTTATGAGTGCAATATACCTTCAATGGACAAAAAGTATTTGTCTCATTATTTTAGGGGTCTAATGGATGGGGACGGGAGTATAATTGTTGAAGATGAATTGAAAAACAGGATTAGAGTTAGTTTTATTGCCACAAAAGAAATTATATTTGCGTTACATAATTTTTTTGAAAATGAAGTAGATGCTGCCCCACATCCAATTTATGTTGTTTCTGAAAATATGAATATGTATAAAACATATTATTTTGGAGATGCTAAAAAGGTATTGTTCAAAATTTATGAGAATTCTAATTCTAAAAATAGAATGGATAGGAAATATGAAATTTATAAAAGAATAGTATGAGTAAAAAGAAAACACTCGTTTCATTCGACTATGACGGTACTTTAGGAGACCACTTCATGGGTGGGCCCAATTTTCATAAAGAAGAAATTCGGAAATTATTCATGGAATTAGTTGGTTCTGAGGATTTTGATGTATACATAATAACCAGAAGGTTTGGTCCAGAAATGTCAAACGAAGGACTTAAGAATGAACATTTATCTGTATATAATATGATAGATGAATTAAACATAGAGTTTCCAAAAGAAAAAATTCTATTTACTAATAGAAAATATAAGTACAGCTTTATCAATCAACTTGAGATAGACATTCACTTGGATGACGATTTGAAGGAGCATGATTTGATAAAGAATTTTTCAAGAGGAAGCTCAGTAGATGTTCAAAAACCAAATTGGAGGGAGATATTCGATGAGCTTCTAAAAAAGTGAAGCTTATGAAAGAACTTAATACAAAGCCAGGTATTTTTCTGGTTACATATACCCAGCAGGAGGTAGATGAAAAAATTGAAGAGTTTATGAAAAAAAACGATTCAGATGGGTGCATGTTATTTATGGATGATTTAAGGTCATTCAATCCAAAATCAAATTGTTACATAACAGAGAAAGAAGCCAAGAAATATACTGGCCTTGAAAAGAAGAAGGGTAAGTCGGTTCCAGAAAACCTGTACACCAACTACAAGGGTTCTCCTTTTGGGTTACCACTTAATGAAGCCTCTCTTTATTTTGCAGACCCCATATTAAGCTTAAAATCAGCATTTGAGGCAGCAGCTCCAGAATTCAATTTTGATAAAGATTTCTTCCACCCACGCATCATCACGTAACATTTTTCATATCTTTGCGTATAAGTAAGTCTAAACCAATAAAAATTAAACGCAAAGAATTATGGAATCAAAAAGTGTTTGGCAAAAAAACAAAGTCACCATCATTGGTGCAGGAGTAATTATCTTGTTACTCATCATTTATATGGGAATGTCCATTTCCTATAACAACCACGCTAATCAATTAGAGGTTACAGCTAAAGAAAAAGTTAAAGACAACAAAAATGTCTATAACGACCTATGGGCAACTGTAAGAGACCAGATGGGAGTTGCAGATGCCTATAAGGAATCCTTCCAGGAAATTTTTATCGGCATTATGGATGAGCGATATTCTGATAATAATGGAGCGCTTATGAGCTGGATTCAAGAGCATAATCCAAACTTTGATGCATCGCTTTATAAGACCGTTATGAATACAATTGAAAGTAAGCGAACAGACTTTAAGACAAGTCAGACGGAGCTTATTGCAATTGAAGAAGAGTATAATAAGATGCTTGTCACCTTTCCAGGAAGTTGGTTTGTTGGAGACAGAGAACCGATGGATTTTACAATCGTTACAAGTACAAGGACAGAAAAAGTTTTCGAAACTGGCCTTGATGATGAACCAATGATTCAACAAAAACAGTAAATAATTAAAGAGCCCAGCATCCCTGGGCTTTTTTTAAATCATCTGACTTATGATTATTTGGCTATTAATGATAGTGCCAGTATTGGCTACCTTGGTGATGCTTTTCATTCTTGATAGAAAGAAAATAGCATGGTGGGAGTATGCTCTATTATTCGGGGCATCAATAGTTACAATTTTTATTTCTAAATCTATAATCGAACTAACCATGACTTCTGATACAGAATATTGGGGCGAGGTTGCAATAGAAGTTGAATACGAAGGTGCTTATGACGAGTATATTCATAAAACATGCGAAGACTGTGAGACAGTAACAAATTCTGATGGTTCTACATCAGAAGAGTGTGAAACATATGACTGCTCATACGTTGAACACTATGGACCTAAGTATAGAATTAAGGGAACAAATAACGTTGTTAGTATCTCAAGCTCTGAATACACCAGAATAAAAAATAAGTGGGGAAATGAAAAGAGAACTGGAAGTCACCCAGAATCATATAGCTATGATGATGGTATATATGGTTCGTTTTGGATGAACAGGAGAGATTTAATAGAGTGTATTGTAACAAGTCATACTTATGAGAACAGGGTTCAAGCTGCTCATACTGTATTCGACTTCCAGGATGTAACTGAAGAGGACAAGAAAAGATATGCACTGTATGATTATCCACAAATTTATGATGGATATAAGCAAAAGAGTATTCTTGGAATTGGTGATGCTACTCAACCTCAGGCGGAAAAAAATATGCAAATACTAAATGCAGAACTTGGACCAAAGAAGCAGGTGAAGGCATTTATACTTATTTTCAGAAACCAGACACAGCAGGCTGGCGTAATGCAGGAGGCATATTGGGAGGGTGGTAATAAAAATGAATTTGTTCTTACTATAGGAGTAGACAATCAAAATAATATTAAGTGGGTATATCCATTTACCTGGGCACAACACTCTATTGTAAAAATTGAAACACGTGATTTTGTTTTGAGCCAAATCAAACTTAACCTTGAGGAAATATCCAACTTTCTCTACACTGAGTTGGATAAGAATTTTGTAAGAAAGCAATTTTCCGAATTTAGCTACATTACAGTTGAACCCAGCGGAACGAGTCTGGTTGTGTCAACAATAATATTGATAATCATAACTGTTTGTTTGGTTATATGGTTTGTGTCGAATGAATTTGATGATGAAATGATGGGAAACAGCGATAGTTACAGCAAGGGTAGTAGAAATTTTTACAAAAAAAGAAAAAATATTTGGCGGTTCTAATAAAAATTCCATACATTCGCTTTAAACTTAAAAACAAAACAAAATGGGATGGTGGAACCAATCTATTTACGGAGGTGATGAACCTCTAAAATGGCAAGAAATTATTTACGGAATTTGTGAAATCAATGTATATGGTGATGACCATAGTGTTCAGCCAATACCAGTAGATACTCTTTCTGAAAAAATAGACGATATTGTTTCAGAAATCGAGAAAAACTCAACTGACAATAATAACAAAAATATCGGCTATCAAGTCTTAGGTGCAATCATAATGCATGCTGGATTTGATTTTGATTCGATATTAAACAATCTTAAAGATAGGATAATTGAATCTGCAGAAGAAGACAGTTATTCAAAAGAAAACTTCGTCAGAAAAAATGTGATGAAGAATTTTAAGAAACTCATAAAGGAGTATAATTTTCTTGAGCCTGTAAACGTGATTGAAGTCAATGTCTTTGAAGAGGCTGAGGATGATGATGAGCAAATTGCAAAAGAGTTTAAAGAGATTTTTAGTCTTATGAAGGCCAGAATTAAAAAACTTGAATCTGGTAAAGAAGAAAAATCTGGAAGCGATGAATATGACAAGGGTTATGAAGATGCCTCTCAAGAAGAAATTGACTTTTTGACTGACTTCATGGAATTAATGTCCAAAATGGAAATGATGGGCAATCTATTGGAAAAAATTAGTCAAGGTCTTGTTGGAAACCCAGTTTCAACAAGTCCAATGGAAAAAGAAGCTTCTATGTCAAGGGGAGAAAATGTGGCAATTCCAGTTTCAGAGAACAAATCCCAACTTAAATCAGCACCAGGAACTGGCAAGGACATTATGCCAGGTTAATATAATGAATGTCTGCGTTTTGGAGAGAACGCTAAACAGAAGAGTAAGAGCCGCCTGTATTTGGCGGCTTTTTTTTGAAACATTTTATAAAATTTATCGTATAACTTTTGATTAACAAACAATTAAATTAAACATTTATGGTCGTTTCAGGATTGCCCATTTGGATTGTGCTTTTAATAGCTACAATCATTACATCAGTTTATTTCTTAAGATACAGAAAGACTGCAATGAGTCATTGGCTCGTTGTTCTTCTTGTATTTGCAATTCACTTCTTTTTCTTTGCATGGGGAGTTATTATATTCCTTGTGTGTGAAATAATTAGAGCAAAATTCAAAGATTCTACAAAAAAGAAAGAATAACTGGGCGGTATTTTTTATGATAAATAAGTGTCATAACTCTAAGTGTAGCAAAGATTTTAAAACCGATAAAAAGGATAAAAAATTTTGCTGTAACGACTGTTATATCCAGCATAAATTTGATAATCCAGAATTATATGCCACTGGTAGATTTAAGGGGGGTCATAATACCTGGAATAAGGGAAAAAGAATCACTAAGATTGGTGACTTTATGATTCGCAAAGAAACTCTTAAGACTGGAAACGTAAAGAGTTTAAGATTTATCAATGTAGGAGATGGTAATGATGGAATAAAATATATCAGAAATGATAGATACGTTTGGGAACAAGCAAATGGGTCTATGCCAAAAAATTACGTTATTTATCATAAAGATGGAAGAAGTCTTAATGATGACCTTGATAATTTAGAATGTATTACTTTTGGCGAAGCCTTGAGTAGATACCAAGCTCTTAGAGAAGAAGTTTATGACCTTTCAAATAAAAAAGATGTTGCCAGGTTAATAAAGGGGTGTAAAATTAAGGATAGGCGTATTCAGAAAATCTTATTTGATATGACTTATAATTCAAGTATACTCACTGCTATGAGGTATGCGAGTGATAGAGATACTGCACAAGATATTTTAAGCAATGCATATATTAAGGTTTTCGAAAAGATTGATACATTTAAGATAGAGGGAAGTCTTGAAGGTTGGGTTCGTAAAATTGTTGCAAACACGGCTATAGATTATATCAGAAAAAATAAAAAAACCTATGTCATGGATACCGATGACATGTCTAATTTTGAGGGTATGTCATCAGAAGATGAGCATTATGAATTAGAAGGGTTTGAACTTGGTGATGTAAGCACGGATGATATAATTAAGGAAGTTCAATCACTTCCTCCTGGATACAAAGCATCATTTAATATGTTTGTGTTTGAGGGGATGACACATAAAGATATTGCCGAAGTTCTCGGTATAAGTGAGGGAACTTCTAAATCAAATTTATCTAAGGCCAGACAGATTCTAAAGAAGAAGGTTTTGGAATTGGTTGAAAAAAATAATGATAAGCAGGACAGAATAAAGGAAGCTTATAGAAATTATGAGATGGAACAAATCTAAGTTTAGATAAGTTGCATAAATGTCAAGAAGAAAAAAAAATAAAAAAAAGATTGATAAGAGAACGCTCGACCTGCATGGTCTTAAGCATTCAGATGTTGATAGAATTGTTGAGAATCATGTTTTTTTGACAGAATATCCTCATGACATAATTACTGGAAATTCCGCAGAAATGCATCAAATTGTAAAAGCGGTATTAGACAGGCATAATTTTAAATATCAAGTTGGTGACATCAATAATAATGGATATATAAGAGTGTTTGGATACTAATGAAAAGTTGGAAATGGCCCATACCATCTGTCGATAAGAATATTCCAGGGAAAGACACCCAGGGATATTTTGGCGCTGTTAGAAAGCATGATATTCACACTGGAGTAGACATTTACTGCAATCCTGGATGCAAAGTCTTATCTGTTGAATCTGGAGTTGTTATAAAAATAGAAATATTCACTGGTCCAGCAGCAGGCTCCCCTTGGTGGGAAGAAACAATGGCACTTTGGATTGAGGGAGAAAGCGGTGTTGTTGTCTATGGGGAAATTGAGCCAGTTGTAAAGGTGGGTGACGTGGTTAATGCAGGCGACTTAATTGGACAGGTTCAAACTGTGTTAACAAAAGATAAGGGACTTCCAATGACAATGCTTCACTTGGAATTGTACTCTAATGATATGACAGAAACTGTCTGGTGGAAGCATGGGGAAGAGAAGCCGCACAAGCTCCTTGACCCAACTGATTTTTTAATTAATTCTAAATACTAAATATTATGTGTATAACTTCAGCGAAAGCAGAACTAAGCAAGACAAAAATATTATCCATGGCCTTGGATAATGGAAGACATCTATTGTCTTATTCTAATAAGGCAAAAAACCTTTCAGGAAGACCGAATTCAATGATTCTTCCTATTCCTGGAGAAGTGAATAAGGATTGGTTTTATAATACTACAGAATATAATAACTTCATGAGTGACATTGAGCGAGATGCTAACGCTCACTTGTATAGGTCAGCTGGAATATTGAGTAAAAGTAAGAGCTTAAACTTTGAGGAATTTGAATTAGGGTTTTACAAAGTGATTACAACGAATGATATTGATAGGCTTAAATACCGTCTTCTCGACCTCAATGAATCACAAAGACCAGAAATTTCTGAAGAGCTTTTGAATTTTTTTAAATTAAATTATGAGGGCTGGAGTTTTGTTGTTTGTATCTTTACTGGAAGTCAGGAGATGGATGCTCAGCCTATCATGTTTGAGTATAAGCCTATGGATTACAACTGGATTTATTTTCCAACCATGGATAGTCATACTGGCGGAGCTCCAGATTTGACGGAAAAAGTTAAAATGGACCACACACTTATTCTTGACCAAAAAGGGTTAAAAGAAAGTTTGGTCAGTGTTGTGAATTTTTCTCAAGAATTACCAGAAATTCTAAAGAGAAGGAAATATGTCGCACATCAACTAAAACAAAATTTTCCAAATGGAGATATTTATTACAATCTTTCTGAAATTGAGATGGAAACAGACCATAAGGGGCATTGTTTTTCACACATGAAAAAACAATCCACACACCCAGGATTGGCTACAGTTTGATTATAGGAAATTTAAAAGCATATCATAAGAGCTATCTTTGAAACAAATTTCGTAATTTTGCGTATAATTAAAAAATTGCGCAGTAATGAAAATATTATTTCCATGTAATGAGCTTGATAATAAAAAAGTAGATGATTCGTTTCTTGAGGAGCATCATGTGGCAAAGCTACAATTGCATGATACCTATTTGTTCAGTCATGATGAATTTGTTCGTGGAAACTTTAATTCGAATATTCCAAAGGTAGACGATGAAACTCCGCTTATTTTAAGAAGTTGGATGCTCACTGTACCACAGTATCAGGAATTGTATGACAAGCTAAAGGACTTGGGGTACGTGTTAATTAATACCCCAGAGCAGTACAAGAATTGTCATCATTTCCCTGAGTCTTACGATTACACAAAGGATTACACATCCAAGTCAATATTTATCAAGGAATGGAATGCCGAGATTCTGCAGAATATATCTGATTTTTTTGGTGACAAAGATTTTTTGATGAAAGATTTTGTTAAGTCGGCAAAAGACATTCCAGAATTATTCAGAATGCAATCTGGAATCAGTGGAGATGACTTGCTAAAGAAAGTAGAGAAATTTGTAGAGCACAGAGGAAAGTTATTTAACGAAGGACTTGTATTCAAAGAATTTGTGGAACTTGAAAAGGATGTTACTGGAAATGCTAATGAATGGAGAGTTTTTTATCACGAAAACAGAAGAATATCAGCAACACCAAATTCAAATCAAATTGGTCCATGGGTGGAGGCTCCAGACTCATTTTTGAAAGATGTTGTTGATAAAGTTGCCTTTGAAATTGATAGCAACTTTTTTACAATTGATGTTGCCAAGAAATTAGGAGGTGGATGGATGATTATTGAAACTGGGGATGGTCAGGTTTCTGGATTATCGCCTAAGCAAAATTGTTTTGAATTTTATGCAATGATAGAAGAATTGCCAAAAGAAAGATAAAAATGAAAGAATCAATATACAATAAGAACGGTCTTATTTTCTGGACAGAAGAGGAGATTGAATTAAGAGAGATGATGACGAAGTTTTTCTTTTCTCAAATTAAATTATCTCTTAAGTCTCAAAATTCTGGATTCGAATTTGTTCGAGTTGAGGCACCGATTTTAACACCGAACGATTTAATCAACAAGAATTACACCGATGAAGATGTGTTTCGTGTTGGTGATATTACACTTCGCCCTGAGACCACAATGGGTAGCTATGCTTACGTTAAGGAGCTTTTAAACACCCATAACGTACCTAAGTACCGTGCCCCAATTGTTGTTTGGCAGCTTGGTAAGTCTTTCAGAAATGAGCAAGACCAGCCAACAAAGTTTATGCGACTTAAGGAATTCTACCAATTGGAATTTCAAATTATATTCAATCCATCTACAGCTAATGATTATTCGCTTAAGCTCTACCCAGCTGTGTGCAATGCGATTTCTGATATGATTGGTCCATGCAGAATGGAGGCAAGCGATAGACTTCCTGACTACTCTGAAGAAACAATGGATGTCATATGTATGAAGAATGACATGGAAGTTTGCTCAATGAGCAAGCGAAAGGATTTGGAAGGATATAAGGTGATTGAGGTCGCCATTGGTGTTGACCGTTGTATTTACAATTTTTTACAGAAAAAATATGAGTAATTTATCAGAACAAGAAATAATAAGAAGAGAATCTCTTCAGCAATTAAGGGAACTTGGAATTAATCCATATCCAGCGGAAGAATTTAAGATGTACTTAGAGGGTCGTGAAAAAGATATTACGACTGCATACGTTATTCGTCACTTTGAAGATGTCGAGAAAGTTGGTCAAAATGTACCAATCATTGTAACCATTGCTGGTAGAGTAATGTCTAAGAGCATTATGGGTAAGGCCTCTTTTTGTAAGATACAAGATGAATCTGGAATGTTGCAGGTGTACATTGTTCGTGATGACATTTGTCCTGGTGAAGATAAAACAATGTACAATACAGTCTTTAAGAAATTAATTGACCTTGGTGACCACATCGGTGTTACTGGATATATGTTCAGAACTAAGACTGGTGAAGTAACTCTACATGCGACTGATTTCACTATTCTTTCTAAATCTATAAAACCTATTCCAACGGTTAAAAGAGACGAGGAAGGAAATGAGCATGGTGCATTTACAAACAAGGAAGCAAGATACCGACAAAGGTATGTTGACCTTATTGTTAATCCAGATGTTAAGGATGTTTTCAGAAAAAGAACCAAGATAATTCAGGGAATCAGAGAAAGTTTAATTGCTACTGATTTTCTTGAAGTTGAGACACCTGTTCTGCAGCCAATTCATGGAGGAGCATCAGCACGTCCATTTATTACACATCACAACAAGCTTGATATGGACTTGTACTTGAGAATTGCCAATGAGCTTTATCTAAAGAGACTTATTGTTGGTGGATTTCCGAGAGTGTTTGAATTTGCAAAGGACTTTAGAAATGAAGGAATGAGTAGATTTCATAATCCTGAGTTCACCCAGGTAGAGCTCTATGCTGCATACAAGGACTATATGTGGATGATGGATGTTTGTGAAAGTTTAATCCAAAGAGTTGCTAAAAAAATTGGTGGCGGAAAAACATTTGGAAAAAACGAAGTAAACCTCAACTTCAAATTTGAAAGAATAACATTTGCTTCAGCCATTTGCAATAAAATTGGTGGTAGGTATATTTTCAATATGTCTACAAGTGAAATTAGAGATACTTGTAGAAAATATGGAATTCATGTTGATGATAGCATGGGTCGTGGAAAACTATTGGATGAATTGTTTAGCGAACTTGTTGAGCCAACACTAATTCAACCAACATTCATCTATGATTATCCAATTGAGATGTCTCCTCTTGCAAAAGAAAATAAGAGACCTATTTTTATAAAGGGTGGAGCTACTGTTCATAAAGATGGAGAGGCTATTACAGTTGAGGACCATTATGTATATGGAAATGGAACAGCTGAGCGATTTGAGCTTTTTATAAATGGAAAAGAAGTAGCCAATGCGTACTCTGAACAAAATGACCCAATTGTCCAAAGAGAAAGATTTGAAGAACAACTTCGACTTGCTGGAGCTGGGGATGATGAGGCAATGGCTATTGATGAAGATTTCTTGAGAGCTCTTGAATATGGTATGCCACCAACAGCTGGTCTTGGTTTAGGAGTTGACCGATTGGTTATGATTCTTACCGAGCAGGACTCAATCCAGGATGTGTTGTTATTTCCTCAAATGAGGGCTGAAAATAAAGTAGAAATAAAAACTGAAGAAAATGCATAAAGAAGCAGTATTGATACCATCTACACAGTGGATGACATTTGAAGGTGATATTAAGTGGTTGAATGAAATAGACCACCAGCACCTATCGAATATTTACTACTACATGAAATACACCATGCCAGGAGCTTATGATTCATTAATTAAACAGTTAATAAAAAATGAGCTCGCAGAAAGATTTGAAGATGTTCTATTGCCATATAGACCACTAAGAAGGTTTAGGCAAGAAATGGATATTCTACAGAAGAAAGGGTGGCTCTGGCCTAAGCCAAGCGGCATTGGTCACAATGTAATAATCAATGGTGAGTGGATAGGTGAAGTAGATGAATCTATGGCCTAAAAGAAACATTTTTCTTGTTTTTGCGTATAACCCAAGTAAAAGCATTAAATTAACAATAATGAAGAAAATTGCATTCGTTTTAACCCTTTTTATTGTACTTGGCCTTGCTTCGTGCAAGGGCATGCAAAAGAAAAAAGATTCCAAAACCTGTAGTGACAGGCTCGATGTCCAACTTACAGATGGCGGTGCCATTTGGGTATATGGCGGAGGAGTTACTGATGGATATGTTTACGGAAATAACGAGATGCATCAAGAAGTTTGGATTCCTCTACACCAAGTAAAGTCTATTACTGAAGTAGACTGTAATAATGAGAAATAATAATGACAGATAAAACACAAGTAGAGGGTATTGTAGAAATAACCCGAAATGGTCACGGATACCTTAAAGTAGATAGTAAGGAAACTAAGGGTGACTTTTTTATTCACAAGAACAATCTTAACCAAGCCTTAGAAGGCGATAAGGTTAATGCTGACATTGTTCCAGACCACAGCGGAAAGGGTAATGGTAAGCAAGCTATCATAAACGGAATTGTTGAAAGAAAAAAAATTGATTTCTCTGGAATCATAGAAATCAATGATGAAAAACGTCACGCCTTTGTAAGAACTTCTGGTGGAAACATGCCAGTTGACTTCTACGTTCCAATGGAGCATCTTAATGGTGCTAAGAGTGGAGAAGTTGTTGTTGTAAGACTTCACCGATGGCATAAAAAAGACAAGAGTCCTACGGGGATTGTTGTTAAGGTTATTGGTAAGGCGGAGACTCATGAAACTGAAATGGGCAACATCATGTTCAAGCATGGTATTGACTACACATTTCCAGAAGAAGTCGAAAGAGAAGCAAACGAAATTCCAATTGAAATTCCTGAGAGCGAAATCTTGAAGCGCAGAGATATGCGTGATACACTTACAATCACGATTGACCCTGAAACAGCGAAAGATTTTGATGATGCAATATCATTTAAAAAACTGGATAACGGTAACTTCGAGATTGGTGTTCATATTGCAGATGTGGCTCACTATATCCGAAAGGGAAGTCCATTGGATAAGGAAGCTTTTAATAGAGCGACTTCTGTTTATTTAGTGGACCGATGCATTCCAATGCTTCCAGAGCGACTTTCGAATGGAATTTGCTCTTTAAGACCAAATGAAGATAAGCTTACCTTCTCTGTTATTTTTGAAATTGATAACAACGGAAACGTTGTCAATCACAATTTCAAAAAGACTGTGATTAATTCAGATGTGAGATTTACTTACGAACAAGCTCAGGATATTATTGAGGAGAAGAATAACTCTGAAATTTTAAAATATATTGAGAAAACAGTTCCTGGAATGATTCCATCATTGAATGTTTTAAACTGTATTAGAACGCTTAATGACATTGCAAGAAAACTTAGGGCTCAAAGATTTAAGGATGGCGCAGTAAGCTTCAATAGAAGAGAGCCGCACTTTGTTCTGGATGAGAATGGAGCTCCTGTTGATGTTTTCTTTCACGAATCTGCTGAGGCACATCAGTTGATTGAGGAGTATATGCTTCTTGCAAACAGGTATGTTGCTACCTTTGCGTATGGAAAGAGTGTTCCGTTTGTATACAGAACTCACGACCTTCCAGATTTAGAAAAACTAAAGGAACTTGCTGCTCTTGTATCTCAGTTTGGATATACACTTAATGTATCTGACAATGTTACTAAGACAAAAGATTCATTAAATAAGTTACTCAAAGATGCTAAGGACAGTGGTGAACAAAATATGATTGAGACGGTTGCAATTCGCTCTATGGCGAAGGCAATTTATTCAACCCAGGTAATTGGTCACTATGGTCTTGGATTTAAGCACTACAGTCACTTTACGAGTCCAATCAGAAGGTATCCAGACCTAATAGCTCACCGATTGCTTTGGGAATTAATTCAAGGTAAAACTGGTGATGTGTCAAAGCTTGGGCCTCAATGTGAACATTGCAGTGACATGGAAAACAGAGCAGCAAAGGCTCAGAGAGAATCAATTAAGTATAAGCAATGCGAATACTTAAAGAACAAGGTTGGAAACATTTTCAAGGGAATTATATCAAGTGTCACAGATTTTGGTATATTTGTAGAAATAATTGAGAATGGATGTGACGGACTCGTCAGCAAAGAGAGCCTTGAAAGAAAGAATTTGTTTATAGACGAAGAAAACTTCTGTGTAAACGACTTCAACAATGGAAACTCATACAGATTGGGTGTTGAGGTTATGGTTAAAGTTACAAGAGTTAACATGGCTAAGAAACAAGTGGATTTCGACATTATATTGTAAACTAAAAACAAAAATAGATATGCAAATTTTCTTTATTACATCAGGAATCATTGGATTGATAATTCTTTCCATCGTATTCAAGTTGAGAAGTATGCCTCAGTACAAAATCTCAAAAGAGCAAGACCTTGAGGGAAAAGAAAAGTGGTTCGTGAAAGTTCGTAAGGGATTTTCTTACTACTACTTGGTGCAGACTCATGATGCTCCTGGATTTGAAGAGGACATCTTCAAAACATCAAAGCATCAAGAAGGTGCTCAGGATTCTGAGATTCTTGCTGAGAAGATTATCATCAATCATCGAATGACTACCGTAAATGGAATTGAAGTCGAAGGAGTCTAAGATTGTTTCTGAAGACAAAAAAGAAGGAGCATCATTTGCTGAATTATGCCTTTGGTGCTCCTCTATTGGTATGTTAATAAGCTCCATGATTTATGGGATTAACTTAAACAATGAAGACAAGTGGTTTTCAAGATTGACCCTTGGCATTATTTGCCTTGGGTTTGCTGGAATTATTCGTGAAATAAGAAAAAGAAAATGAAATACGTAATTAGCAGTTTAATTTATTTTGTCATCCTATCCGTAATTCAAGGAGTTTTCTCGGCTTTGATTGGACATGGCTTTATTGATGGATTTAATCCACTTGAAATTGATATTTGGAGATTGCTTGTCAGAGTTGCTATTTCAGCATATCTTGCATACAAATATCCAATTAGTCTAAAATAATTTTGCCCATCTCCAGATTATGATGTATTTTTGTCTCAAAATAGAGGCAAATGAAATACGTTGTAATTGATATTGAAACGACTGGCGTTCCAGGTAAAGATGGAAAGCTTGAAGACCTCCAAATCATCGAATTTGGTGCTATAATTGAGGACACAAACAACCCACTTAGCTGGGATGATATTCCAAAATTTAAAAAGATTATTCGTCATGAGCACTACTACGGTGGTGCTTTTGCCATTAACTTAAATGCAAGAATTTTCGAGATACTTGCAAAGCGAGAAACTTTCAGTAAAGACGGTCGTGTTGAATATGACCAACTCTATGAAATAATTGAACTCAAAGACCTGGCGAAGGAATTTTTTGATTTCCTGATTCCTCATCTTGGAGTATTTTCTAAAGAAGGAAGTTTTGAGGAAGCGCTTGAACAAGCGAATAAATATAAGCAGGCTCCACTTACAATTACTCCTGCAGGAAAAAACTTTGATGCATTCGATAGAAAGTTTATAGAGTTAATACCAAAGTGGGACCAGTACATAAGATTGCGTCACAGAACAATTGACCCAACCACACCATATATTGATTGGCACAACGATGAACAACCACCAGGGCTTGGAGAATGTCTCCAGAGAGCTGGAATAATTAAGCAAGTTACACACAATGCTGTCGAAGATTGTTGGGATACACTTGAAGTTCTAAGAAAAGAATATAATGTAAAAAAACCGTGGATGAAATGACACAAGTAAAAAAACTTATAAAATACCCAAGTACAGAACAATTTAGAACAATCGTTAAGAATGTTAGCGAGAGAGCTTCTTTTGTTGGTCTTGATGAAAATGGAAAGGCGATGTATGACCCATCTCTTAAGAAGCCTGTAATTAAATTTAAGGGCACTGTTAAGCTACATGGAACAAACGCTGGAGTGTCACTCAATAACACACACGGACTTTGGGCTCAGTCTAAGGAGAATATTCTAACCATTGATAGCGATAACTATGGATTTGCCTTCTTTGTCTATAAGAACGAAGAATTCTTTGCCAATTCCCTTAAGGAATTTGCTGCAAAAAATAATATTGACCTCAATGTTAATACAATCACTGTTTACGGTGAGTGGGCTGGTGAATCTATTCAAAAGGGAATGGGAATTTCAAATCATCCTAAGTCATTTTTTGTATTTGGGGTGAAAGTGTCTAAGCCAGGAGATGAAGACTTCAATTCTTTCTGGATTGATGCTATTGATTTCCCAAGAAAAGAAGAGTCCATGATTTATAATATTCAGGATTTTGAAACTTATGAAATTGAAGTTGACTTCAACAGACCAGACTTAGCTCAAAATAAGATGGTTGAAATCATGCTTCAAATTGAAGAAGAGTGCCCTGTTGCAAAGAAGCTTGGCTACACTGGAATTGGTGAAGGAACAGTATGGACATTTGACTTTAAGGGAAATACCTACAGATTTAAGGTTAAGGGTGAAAAACATGCTGGAAAAACCAAGGTGAAAACTCTTAAGGTAGCGGATAGCGAAAAGATAGGCAAGATTCACGAAGTTGCCAATAAGGTAACTCCTGCGTGGAGACTTGACCAAATGCTTACTCTATCTTGTAATCTTGGTAACGGTGGAAACATTGACAGAGCTAAGCTTGGCGACTACCTTAGAATGGTAATCAATGATGTGATGAAGGAAGATGCCGACATCATTGCAGATGCTGGCCTTGAACCAAAGGATGTAAATAAATATGTTTCTCAAATTGCCAGAGAATATTTCTTTGACAGAGAAAGAGAAGATTTAGGAGTTATTTGATATGGAAAAAGAACTTGAAGGACTTCAGTATGACAGCCTTGTTTTGGACCAAAATGTCCATAAACTTGTTGGTAAATTATCGAAACTTCAGAATGAAAAAACTGGAGAAGTGAATATTGATAATGGAGCTACGTGGCTTGTGACTGGTCTTGGATACCTTAAGAGTGATACTCCTGACCAATTAATACAAGGTTCCCTTGATGACACTATTATCATAAGTAAGTCTAAGTTGATTGAGTTTTTAAAATCTAAAAAATGAGCAAAGGATTTAAGCCGCCAAAGTTTTTAATCAACTTTTTTGAGAGATTCAGAAAGTGGAAACTTGGTATGTACAAGAAAAAGAAAGTTCGTCAAGAAAAAACAAAGCACGACAGAACTTACTTTGTGAAATTTGTAATCAAGATTGAGGACCCTATAAATCCACAGCTTGGGTTTAAAGAACATACAATGATGATTCCAGCGAAGGCGGCTTTTTTCGCTAAGATAAAAGCCAGGAGAGCAATGATGGAAAAGATTGATTTTTATTTTTCAGAATGTGAACTTGTTTCTGATGAAGAGCTTGAATACTTTGAAAAAAGTAGAGATAATTACATAAAAAAGAAGAATAAAAAATAAGAGGACCGAAGTCCTCTTTTTTATGCGATGAATGAATTAACGATGTCTGCCTTTATAAGTAATTCCTTAAGTGATGTTTGTCTTGTTCTTGGGTCAACGTTATCAATAGCTCTCTCAAACACTTTTCTCTGTCCAACAAACACAGCGAGTTTCTTAGCTCTTGTGAGTCCTGTGTATACAAGATTTCTGTATAGCATTCTGCTGTATTGAGACATTATTGGTAGGATTGCGCAATCGAACTCTGAACCCTGGCTCTTGTGAATTGTGATTGCGTAAGCAAGCTCTAACTCCATCAAGTCAACTTTCTTGTATCTAACTATTCTGTCATCACCAAATTTTATTTCAGCAGTTCCAGCAGTCTCGTCAATAGTTTGAATCCATCCAATATCTCCATTGAATACCTCAAGTTCATAATTGTTTATTGTATGAATAACTTTATCGCCCTCTCTAAATATTCTATCCTTAAGATTTATTTGATTCTTATTTTTGCTTGATGGGTTAACGGCATTCTGAATTATTTCATTTATTTTTATAGTTCCTATTTCACTAATCTTCATAGGAATTAATATCTGAATATCTTCTGTCTTGTGGTATTTCTTAATGATGTTAATATACAATTGCTTGGTCATCTCTACCACGTCCATTCCGTATCTAAGAGAGCTCCACTTTGGATATTCTCCAGCTGGTTTACCGTATTCACCAATACCAGAATCAATAAACATACAATCAGTTCCATCTTTCCATATTTCTGGCTCAGTAAGGGGTGAGTTTATATTCGGATGCTCACCGTGATTTATTTTATGAGCATATGAAATTATTTCCGATTCTTTTCCTTGTCTAAATATTTGAGTTAGCTTATATGTTGGAACTACTCCACTCTCAATTAAGTCCTTGAAGAAATTTCCTGGACCTACTGGTGGAAGCTGGTCAACGTCACCAATAAATAAAACCTGACATCCATCTGGAACAGCTCTTAGAATAGAGCTGGCAAGATTGACATCAAGCATTGAACTCTCATCAATTATTAAGAAGTTGCACCACAGTGGATTTTTTTCATTATGCATGAATCCCTGGTTTTCTGGGTCCCATCCAAGAAGCTTATGCACAGTACTTGCTTGCATTCCGATAACCTCCGTCATTCTTTGAGCAGCTCTTCCAGTTGGAGCAGCAAGAGCTATATCCAATCCTAAATTTGATAGGGCTGTTACTACTGCTTTTGTCATTGTTGATTTACCAGTTCCTGGTCCACCAGTCAATATGCTAACACCCTTATTTATTATTCCTAAGACACCATCCTTTTGTTCTTGACTTAACTCAACACCCTTGTATCCTTTTAGTATCATTTCTTCATCAATTTCAGCATCAATATTACTAAGCAAAAGTCTTCCCACAATGTTGGCGCAATGATTTTCATTATAGTATAGTTTTTTAGAATAATACCTTCCAGGTTCCTTATCTACATTGT
>JACCDY010832753.1_pt1 | contig 54037 bp, 47 predicted proteins | sample 7446391 | NCBI WGS metagenome assembly JACCDY01 (sample SAMN15323451, study PRJNA562643) | freshwater metagenome | isolation source: river surface water | place: USA:Blue River Watershed | collected 2017-08-18
AGGTGAGCCTGGAAGCGCTCAGCCAACACTCGTCCATTGGCAAGGCGAAGCTGGGCGATTACCTCGAATACCTGGAGGCGGCCTACCTGATTCGCCGGGTCCACCGCATCGATGACAACGCGCTGCGGCTGCAGCGTGCCCGGACCTTCAAGGTCTACCTGACCAACCCCTCGATCAGAGCAGCGCTGTTCGGGATGGTCTCCGGCAGCGACGAGGCGATGGGGCACTTGGCCGAGACGGCTGTCTGGAGCCAGTGGCTGCACGACCCGGACATCAGCCGCAGCCTGCATTACGCGCGATGGAAGGCTGGCCGGCAGGACCTGGAGGTCGATATCGTTTCCATTGCTCCTGAGAACCAGAAGCCCCGCTTTGCCGTGGAAATCAAATGGTCCGACCGGCCGCCCACTGCGCGGGGTGAGTTGCGCGGACTGCGCGCCTTGCAGGAACGTCACCCCCAGGTCGGAACGCCCCTGGTGACCACCCGAACGTTGACCACCCAGTGCGAGGTGGACGGCATGCAGGTCCAGTTCCTGCCTGTGGCACTTTACTGCTATGGGATTGGCCGCAATCTCTTGCAGGATGAATGAAGGCGGCGGCCTCAGCCCAGCGAGTTCTCCCCGCTCATGTAGACGAAGACCTCGACGAAGTGGCCGTCTTCCACGCGGAAGAAGTTGCAGTTGTTCTTGACCAGCACTTCGCCGGCATGGGTGGTGTTTTCCACCCGGAAGCGGCTGGCCGCGCGCTGCGCGGGCACGTCCAGCACATGGTCGAAGTTGCCGTGCCAGACCTTGGCGTAGCGGGCGTTGAGCCGCTCGTACATGCCCCGCAGGGCATCCAGGCCGTGGTAGCTCGTGCCATGGTTGGCGATGCAGAAATGCACCTCGGGCGCGAAGCAGGCCAGCGTGGCTTCCACGTCCTTGCGGTCAACGGCCTCGAAGTACCGCTCGACCAGGGCCTGCAGGCCGTGTGCGCCCAGGCGGTTCATGCGGTGGCTCCCTGGGGCGCGCGGCCGGTCCCACCGGGTTGGCCCTGGAAGCCGCTGTCCTGCAACGCACGGAACAGGGCCAGGGCCTCGGCGTGGCGGGCGAAGGCCTCGGCCGACAGCGGCGCCTGCAGGCGTTCCTCCTCGGCGAAGTGGCCGTGGCTGCGCCCGCGCACCCGCAGCGCCGAGGGCTTCACCGCGCCGGTGGGCTTCACATGCGCCGGGATGTAGCTGATGGCGTAGCCCAGGCGGCGATCATGGGTCTGGTTGCCGCCGGAGGCGTGGACCAGGTCGGTGTGGTGCAGCGACATCTGGCCGGCCTTCACCGGCATGAAGGTGCCACGGGCGTCGTCGAAACGGCCCGAGATGCCCTGGCCGCGCTTGATCATGTTCATCGGGTCGGGCTTGTCGTCATGCTCGAACTGGCCCCACAGGTGGCTTCCGGGCAGCACCTGCATGCAGCCGGCTTCCACGCTGGCGTCCGACAGCGCCACCCAGGCGGTCACGTGCAGGTGCGGAGCGAGGTGGAAGTAGGTGCCGTCCTGATGCCAGCGCACGTAGGCGGGGGTGTTGGCTTCCTTGACGAAGAGCGTCGAGTGGTAGACGAGGATGTCGGGGCCGATCAGGTCCTCCACCGCGTCGAGGACCTTCGGGTGGTGCACCAGCTGGTCGGCCCAGTTGAAAAGCAGGTAGCTCTTGGACTTCTCGGGGAAGTCGATCGGCTTCCCCTGCTGCCGCTCCCAGGCTTCGAGCTCGTCGCGGAAAGCCCGGGCCTCTGCAGGCGAGAGCACGTCGACCGGAAAGACGAAGCCGTCGTCGGCATAGCCTTGGACCTGGGCGGGGGTGAGGTGCTTGGGCATGGCGTGTCCCTTCGCGTTCAGCCCTTGGCCGCGACCGCACGCTGGGCCGCGTCCATCATGGCGTGCAGCATGTCGATGCGGTCGTGCATCGGTCGGGGGTAGCCCACCCGGCTTTGCGACAGGCCCAGGCCCAGGGCGGCCTCGGCCATCTTGTAGCTGAGAGGCCCGGGGTTGATCACCGGCACCGGCAGGCGCCTGGAGAGCCAGGCGTGCGACTGGTGCATGGTGGTGGAGCCCAGGATCAACACCTCGGCGCCGTCCTCCTCGATGGCCTTGCGGCCGGCGGCCTCCAGCAGCGGGAAGATGTCTTCCTCCTTGCCCGAGAGCAGGGCCTGGTTGTCCGGCGGCACCTCGATCGCCCGCACCGAGGCGCACTTGTGGTGCAGGCCCAGTTCGTCCAGCGCTTTCTTGTACAGGGGCTTCCAGCGGCTGGCCATGGTGAGAAAGGAGAAGCGGTCGCCCAGCATCAGCGCGGTCAGCACCGAGGTCTTGCCCGGGCCGAAAACCGGGATGTCCAGCACGGCGCGCAGGGCGGCCACGCCCGAGTCGCTCATGGTGTCGATGCAGACCGCCGCGAAGCCTTCCGCCTGCGCCTTGCAGCCCGCCTCGAAATTGGCGACCTCGGCGAGCGCGAAGTCATGGTGGCTGGAATAGTTCACCGGTCCGGCCTTCACCGGCCGGAACACGAACTCCAGCTCGGGCGAGAGCGCGATGCCCTGGAGCTGGGCCTGGCGCAGGGCCAGGTTCTCCGGCGACATGGCGAAGGGAACGACGACGAGAACGCGTTTCTTTGCCATGCTCATTTCGCCGCCTTCAGCTCGCCAAGGGCCTGCTCGGTCGACCCCACCCGCCCGAACAGGCGCTGGAAGTTGCGCATCGTGACGTGGTGCAGCTCCTCGAAGGTGGTGCCGCAGGCGTCTTCCACCAGGGTCACCTGGTAGCCACGGTCGGCCGCCTCGCGGGCGGTGGTCTCCACGCACATATTGGTGGAAACGCCCACCATGTACAGCTGGTTCGCGCCCAGGGACCGCAGCAGGCTGTCGATGGCGGTGGAGGCAAACGCCCCCACCGAGGTCTTGCGCACCACGTGCTCGCCGGGCAGGGGCTTGAGTTCGTCCAGGATCTCGTGCTCGCGGCTGCCGACGTAGTTGTTGCAGCTCGAAAGCAGCTTTCTCATGTGCGGCGGCGCGTCGCTGGCATCGGGCAGGGCGGCGCCCAGGGTCACGTGGACCACCGGCCGGCCCAGGTCGCGGAAGCGGGCGCGCAGCTTCAGGATGTTGGGCAGCAGCAGGGTCTCGATCCGGTCAAAGCGGTAGTCGGTGACGGTGGAGCCTTCGGCCTTCATGCGACGGCCTAAAGCGCCCTGGCGGGAGCCGGTGGCGTACTGCATGTCGATGATGACGAGGGCGGCCTGGGCCGTGTCGACGACCGGCTCGGTCATGAAGTCGCGGATGTAGTCCTTGGCGGGTGCGTTCATAGCGGTGCGGGTTGGGGGATGTGGGTTTGCTGGCGGTACCAGTCGACGATCTGGGCGCCGGTGGCGCACCAGACGCCCCCCTTGCCCAGGATGTATTCCAGGGCCTGCTACAGCGCCTCGACGCGGTGCGGCTGGCCCATGATGAAGGGGTGGACGGCGATGTTCATCACCCGCCCGTGGACCTCGCCCTCGGCGTGCAGGGTGTCGAACTCATCGCGGATCTTCTGCGCGAAGGCCTCGGCCTCGACGCCTCGGCGCCAGGCGATGCTGTCGTTGATCTCCATCGAGTAGGGCAGGGAGGTCAGCTGGCCGCTGCGCACACGGACCGGGGTGGGCTGGTCGTCGTGGTACAGGTCGCACAGGTAGCGGATGCCGCTCTCGGCCACCAGGTCCGGCGTGAGCCGGGTGTTGGACGCCGCGGGCGAGAACCAGCCCGCCAGGCGCTGGCCGGTGTGGCGCACATGAATGGCCTGGCACTCCTCGATGGCCGCGCGCTCCTCGGCCTCGCTCATGTTCCAGTGGTAGCGGGTGTTGTAGAGGCCGTGGGACATGAACTCCCACTGGCGCTTCATCATCGCCTCGGCGACGTCGGGGTACATGTCCAGCACCGCCATCGACAGCGACACCGTCACCGGCAGCTGGAAGCGGTCGAACACCTCCATCAGCCGCCACACGCCCACCCGGTTGCCGTAGTCCCTCAGGCCGTAGCCCAGGATGTCGGGGTGCGGCACCCGGGGCCAGGGGTTGCGCACCCGCACCTGCTCCGGCAGGTACTCGTAGTGCTCGATGTTCGGCGCCACCCACAGGGCGACGCGGGCGCCGCCCGGCCAGCGCAGGGGCGGACGGGCGGGCAGGGGGCTGTGGTCGAGGCGGTCGGCGCCGGCGATGACCGTGGAGGTTTGGATGGTCATGCCCGGGCCTCCGGCAGGTGCAGGTCAGCGGCGGCACAATGCGCAAAACGACCCCTGCGGACCTGCTTCGCACGCAACGACCCATTCACCTGAGGAGCCTTGACATGCCCGTCGTCTCGATCACCCTTTTGCCCGGCTACAGCCCATCGGCCAAGGAGCGCCTGGTGGCCCGCGTGGCACGCAGCGTGCGCTCGGTGATCGCCGCGGCCAGCGCCGGCACCACCGTGTTCGTCAACGAGGCCGCCACCTACCAGCGCGATGGCAAGGTCTTCACCCAGGGCGGCCCGGAGGTGGCCGACGCCAGCGCCCTGGTGCGGCAGTTCCTGCTCCTGATGCAGGAGCGCAAGCTCGACGAGGCCCGCCAGCTGCTGGCGCCGGGCTTCGAGATGGTCTTCCCCGGCGGCAAGCCGATGCGGGAATTCGGTGAGTTGCTCGAGTGGGCCAAGACCCGCTACACCCGGGTGGGCAAGCACTTCGAGCGATTCGACGAGGTCTGGGGCGAGGAGGGCACGGTGGTCTATTGCACCGGCACGCTCGAAGGCGTGTGGCTGGACGGCAAGCCCTTCTCGGGCATCCGCTTCATCGACCGCTTCGAGGTGGCCGAGGGCCGCATCCGCCGCCAGGACGTGTGGAACGATCTGGCGGAGATGAAGCCCGGCGCTCAAGGCTGATTCTTCCAGGCGTCGAGAATCTCGGCGCCGGTGGCCGACCACACGCCGGCATGCTTCAGGATGTGGTCCAGGGCTTCTTCCAGCGCGCGGATGCGATAGGGCTGGCCGATGATCCAGGGGTGTAGCGAGATACCCATCACCCGGCCGCCCTCCTGGCCGGCCTCCTTGTACAGCCAGTCGAACTGGTCGATCAGCGCATCGCGGAAGTCGTCCTCCGAGTGGTGGTTCTGCACCAGCACGGTGTAGTCGTCGATGTCGATCGGGTGCGGCATCGAGTGGATGTCACGCGTGGCCGTCTTGAAGGCATAGGGCAGGTCGTCGTTGACCCAGTCGCAGAGGTAGTCGACGCCGGCCTCGGCCACCAGGTCCGGGGTGTGGAAGGACTCCGACTTGGCCGGTGACAGCCAGCCGCGTACCGGCTGGCCGCTGGCGGCGCGCAGGGTCGCCAGGGTCTGGTCCACCAGCTGCTTCTCGTCCTCGCGGGAGAGGCCGCTGTGGTGCAGGTGGTCCATGTCCTGGCCGTTGGCGATGACCTCCCAGCCACGCTTGACGCACTCCTTCAGCAGGCTCGGATAGCGCTGGGCCACCGCGGCGTTCACCGCCACCGAGGCCTTGAGCTGGCGCTTGTCCAGCACCTCCATGATGCGGTGGATGCCGACGCGGTTGCCGTAGTCACGCAGGGTGTAGTGGCGCAGGTCCGGGTAGGAGGTCTGCATCGCGCCCGGCGGCTTGAAGGGCACGCCCTTCATGTTCAGGGGGAACCACTCCAGCGCCGGAATGATCCACAGCGCGACGCGCGCGCCATTCGGCCACTGCACCGGCTTGCGGTCACGCAGCATGGACCAGGGGTAGCGGCCCTGGTCCATGCCGTAGCCACGGTGCTGGTACTCCAGGTAGCTGTCGGGCAGGCCGGGGGCGGACGAGGTCGGGGCGGAGGTCTTGGCGGGGGCGTTCATGCCGCGTCTCCCACGGGTTGCGAGGCCTTCATGAAGGCGTCGTGGTAATGCTCGTTGTAGTACTGCGCGATCTCGCGGCCGGTGGCTACCCAGACCTTGTCGTGGCCGGTGATGTAGTCCAGCGCCTCCTGGAAGGCGGCCAGGCGATAGGGCTGGCCCACCAGGTAGGGGTGCAGCGGAATGCACATCACCGTGCCCGACTTCTCGCCCTCGGCGTAGAGACGGTCGAACTGGCGCTTGAGGATGTCGGCGTAGCGGCGCGGCTGGACGAGGTTGACGTTGTAGACGATGACGTCGTTCATCTCCAGCGAGTAGGGCATGCTGGTCAGCTTGCCCTTCCTCACCTTCACCGGGCCGGGCTGGTCGTCGTGGAACAGGTCGCAGACATAGGTCAGGCCCATCTCGGCGACCAGGTCCATGGTGCGGTCGGTGTAGGTGAGGGCCGGGGCGAGCCAGCCATCGAGCTTCTGTCCGGTGTGCTTCTTGATCGTGTCGATCGAGTCCTGGATCACCTGCCGCTCCTGGGCCTCGTTCATGCCCATGAGGTAGCGGGTGTTGTAGGTGCCGTGCGAGTAGAACTCCCAGCCGTCGTCGGCGCAGGCCTTGATGATCTCGGGGTGGTGGTCGCACATGGCCACGTTCAGCGAGACGCTGCCGCGGACCTTGGCTTCCTTCATCACGTCGAACATGCGCCAGAAGCCGGCGCGGTTGCCGTAGTCGCGGTAGGCGTAGTTCTGCACGTCCGGGGCCGGGCGGCCCCAGGCGGCGCGGGCCGGGTTGCGCGGCGGGTCGAGCTCGTAGAACTCGATGTTGGGGGCAACCCAGAAGGCCACCCGCGCGCCATTGGGCCAGCGGATGGCGGGGCGGTCGTTCCAGGGCAGGTAGTCGTAGAGGCCCGGGTCGCGCAGGGCGGTGGCCGGCGGCGGCGCCGAGCCGGCGGTGGCAGTGGTCGCACTCATGTTCAGGCTCCCTTGCCCGGGAGCTTGGCCACGGCCTCCAGCGTCTCCTTCACGGAGATCACGTCGGCGTACTTGATCGCCATGTCGTAGAGGTTGGCGAAGTGCGGCGACTCGTGCTTGTCGGCCACGCACTCCTCGGGGACGATGGTGCGGAAGGAGCGCTGCAGGCTGTCCAGCGCGGTGGCGCGCACGCAGCCCGAGGTGGAGCCGCCGGTCACCACGCAGGTGTCGACGCGGTGGAAGGTGAAGATCGAATCCAGGTTGGTCTCGAAGAAGGCCGAGGCCATGCGCTTGTTGACGATGATGTCGCGCTTGCGGTCGATCTGGAGCCTGTCGTCGAACTCGGCACGGCGGCTGCCGACCTTGATGTTCTGCAGCGAGTCGGGCGTGTCGCTGCGGGTGCCCCAGATGCCGCAGTCCTCGCCGGAGTCCATGTAGGCCACGTATGTCCAGACCACCGGGAAGCCCTTGGAGCGGAACAGCTCGGCCAGCTCGTTGACGTAATCAAGCTGCCTGGGGTCCGTCTCGTAGGCGGTGGCGAATTCGCCGACGCAGGTGTAGGCCTTCTGCAGGTCGATGTTGATCAGGGCGGGCACCTGGCCGAAGCCGAAACGCTTGCGCGTGGGGTTGGCCTTGATCTCGGCGTAAAGCTGGCGGGCGGACTTGTCGGAGAGTTGCATGGCGTGTGTGACGTGGGTTTGTCGTACAGGTCATCCTGCCGCGCGCCAATTGTTCTGTCAATAGAACAAATCAGGCCTGGGGCTTCCACTGCGCGCCGGGCGTGCTGCCCAATGCCGGCGGCGGCAGGGGCGAGCCTGGCCGCTGCCCGTCGAAGCGCATCGGCTGCGCCACCAGGGGCGGTCGGCCGCTGGCCGGGTCCGCCGGCACCACCATGCCGCGCGCGGCAACGTGGGGGTGCGTCATCACCTCGGCCACCTCGAGGATGGGCGAGGCCGGCACGGCCGCCGGGCCCAGCAGGTCGACCCATTCAGCCGTGGTGCGCTCGTGCGTCCACTCGGAGACGAGAGGCAGCAGGACCTCCCGGTTCACCACCCGCGCCGGGTTGGTGGCAAAGCGCGCATCCTGTGCGAAGCCGGTCTTGCCCGCCACCTCGCAAAAGCGGGCGAACTGACCATCGTTGCCGATCGCCAGCACCAGGTGACCGTCCCGGGTGGGGAAGACGCCGTAGGGGACGATGGTCGGGTGCGCATTGCCCATGCGGGTCGGGCGCATGCCCCCCACCAGGACGTTGCTCGCCTGGTTGGCGAGCATGGCCACCTGCACGTCGAAGAGGCAGGCGTCGATCACCCGTCCGCGCCCGGTGGCATGCCGCTCGTGCAGGGCGGCCAGGATGGCGGTGGTGGCATAGAGGCCCGTCATCAGGTCGGTGATGGCCACGCCCACCTTCTGCGGCTCGCCGCCGGGTTCGCCGGTGATGCTCATGAGGCCGCCCTCGGCCTGCACCGCCATGTCGTAGCCCGCCTTGTGGGCCATGGGGCCGTCCTGGCCGTAGCCGGTGACCGAGCAGTAGATCAGGCGCGGGTTCAGGGCCTGCAGGCTGGCGGCGTCCAGGCCGTACTTGGCCAGCTGGCCCACCTTGTAGTTCTCGATCACCACGTCGGCTTCCATCGCCAGCGACTTCACCTGGGCGATGCCCTCGGGGCTGGCGATGTCGATGGCGACCGAGCGCTTGCCGCGGTTGGCGCAGAGGAAATAGATGCCGACGCGCTGGCCGTCCTGTTCCCACCAGGGCGGGCCCCAGGCGCGTGTGTCGTCGCCGGCGCCGGGACGCTCGACCTTGATCACGTCGGCGCCGTAGTCGGCCAGCATCTGCGCGGCCCAGGGGCCGGCAAGCACGCGGGAGAGGTCGAGGACCCGGACGCCCTCGAGCGGGCGCGGTGGGGTGGGGCTCGTCACCACGGGCCTCAGTTGGAGAAGGCGGCGATGCCGGTGATGGCGCGGCCCAGGATCAGGGCGTGCACGTCGTGGGTGCCCTCGTAGGTGTTGACCACCTCCAGGTTCACCAGGTGGCGGGCGACGCCGTATTCGTCGCTGATGCCATTGCCGCCCATCATGTCGCGCGCCATGCGGGCGATGTCCAGGGCCTTGCCGCAGGAGTTGCGTTTCAGGATGGAGGTGATCTCCACCGAGGCGCTGCCCTCGTCCTTCATCCGCCCCAGGCGCAGGCAACCCTGCAGGCCCAGGCTGATCTCGGTGACCATGTCGGCCAGCTTTTTCTGGATCAACTGGTTGGCGGCGAGCGGGCGGCCGAACTGCTGGCGGTCCATCACGTACTGGCGGGCGCGGGTGTAGCAGTCCTCGGCGGCGCCCAGGGCGCCCCAGGCGATGCCGTAGCGGGCGGAGTTGAGGCAGGTGAAGGGGCCCTTCAAGCCACGCACCTCGGGGAAGGCGTTTTCCTCGGGGCAGAACACCTCGTCCATCACGATCTCGCCGGTGATGGAGGCGCGCAGGCCCACCTTGCCGTGGATGGCGGGGGCGGACAGGCCCTTCCAGCCCTTCTCGAGGATGAAGCCGCGGATCGAGCCGGCGTCGTCCTTGGCCCAGACCACGAACACGTCGGCGATCGGGCTGTTGGAGATCCACATCTTGGCGCCGGACAGCGAGTAGCCGCCGGGCACCTTGCGGGCGCGGGTGATCATGCTGCCGGGGTCGGAGCCGTGGTTCGGCTCGGTGAGGCCGAAGCAGCCGATCCACTCGCCGGTGGCCAGCTTGGGCAGGTACTTCTGCTTCTGGGCCTCGGTGCCGAATTCGTTGATGGGCACCATGACCAGGGAACTCTGAACGCTCATCATCGAGCGGTAGCCGGAGTCGACGCGCTCGACCTCGCGGGCCACCAGGCCGTAAGCCACATAGCCCAGGCCGGCGCCGCCGTACTGCTCGGGGATGGTCACGCCCAGGAGGCCGAGCTCGCCCATCTCGCGGAAGATGGCCGGGTCGGTCTGCTCGTTGCGGAAGGCCATCTGCACGCGGGGCAGCAGGCGCTCCTGGCAATAGGCGTGGGCGGCCTCGCGCACCTGGCGCTCGTCGTCGGTGAGCTGGCCGTCGAGCTGGAAGGGGTCGGACCAGGAGAAGGTGGCTTTGGCGCTCATGGCAGGTGTCTCTCGTCTTGCGTTGGAGGAATGAATGGGATGGATCGTAGGCCCTGGGGTCACTGGCGGCAAACGATGATTCCTGCCCCAGTTATGAGGCAAGCTATTATCTGCAGGTGTTTCCGCCCCGCCTGGGGCCCACCCCGCCACACGCCATGCGACGCAAGATCCCCTCCCTCCAGGCCCTGGCCTGCTTCGACGCCGCGGCCCGCCACGGCAGTTACACCCGGGCCGCCCAGGAACTGGCCCTGACCCAGGGCGCGGTCTCGCGCCAGGTGGCGGTGCTGGAGGACTTCCTCGGTCTCGCCCTGTTTCGTCGCAGCCGCCACGGCATGGTGCTCACCCCGGCCGGGGCCGACTACGCGCGCCAGGTACGCGCCCGGCTCGACGGCCTGGAGCGCGACACCCTGGACGTGATCGGCCGGCAGGGGGAGGGCGCGGCCCTGACCCTGGGCGCGGTGCCGACCTTCGCCACCCGCTGGCTCATTCCTCGCCTGCCGCGCCTGGCCCAGGCCCACCCCGGACTGCAGCTGCATTTCGAGACCCGCACCCGGCCCTTCCTCTTCGCCGACTCGGGTCTCGACGCCGCCGTCTTCGCTGGCACCCCCGAGCAGGTGGCGCAGTGGGCCGGCACCCGCTCCGAGCTGTTGCTGGTGGAGGAGGTGGTGCCGGTGTGCAGCCCCTCGCTGCTGCCCGGCGGCCGGCCGATCAAGCCGCAGGCCCTGGCGCAGCTGCCTCTGCTGCATCCGTCCACCCGCCCGGAGGACTGGCGGCGCTGGTTCGAAGGCCTGGGCGTGGACGCCCCGGGCGCCATGGCCGGCCCCCGTTATGAGCAGTTCTCCATGCAGGCCGCCGCCGCCGCCGCGGGTCTCGGCGTGGCGCTCATGCCCACCCTGCTGGTCGAAGAGGAGCTGGCCAGCGGTGCCCTGGTGCCCGCCTGCAAGGAGCGCCGGCCCGGCCGGGGCTATTACCTGGTGCGGCCCGACCTGGGCGAGGAGCCGCCGGCCCTGCGGCGCTTCCGCGCGTGGCTGCTGGAAGAAGTGCGGCGTTGAGCGGCGCGGCCTCCATGCATGAGATGCAGGCCCTTGAGGCCCGGTTGGCCCGGGAGGCTCGACAGGGGCCCCGTTAAAATCAAAGGCTTCCTGAGCTAGTGTCCGAGCCTCGCCTTCCCGGCGCGGCCCGCCCTCCATTCCAGGAGCACCACAAGCGCTCCAGAGAGTCCTCCCTTGAAGATCCTCCTCCGCTTCGCCCGCCAGGTCGATGAATTGAGCCGCAAGGCCTCGGTCGTCGCCCTCTGGCTGGTCATGATCTGCGCGCTCGTCTCGGCACTCAACGCCATCAGCCGCTACGCCTTCGACCTGTCCTCCAACGCCTGGCTGGAGCTGCAGTGGTACATGTTCGGCGGCACTGTGCTGCTGGGCGCGGCCCATCTGCTCAACACCAACGGCCACATCCGGGTCGACCTGTTCTACGGCAAGTTGAACGACCGCCAGCGGACCTGGCTGGACCTGTTCGGCCTCGTCGCCTTCCTGATGCCGTTTTGCTGGTTCATGCTGCTGTACTCCTGGCCCTGGTTCGTGGAGTCCTGGCAGATCGGAGAGATCTCGGCCAATGCCGGCGGCCTGATCCGCTGGCCGGTGAAGCTGCTGCTGCCGCTGGGCTTCGGCCTGCTGATGCTGCAAGGTGTCTCCGAGATCATCAAGCGGGTGGCGGCGCTGCGGGGCGTCATCGCCATCGACACCCACTACGAGCGTCCGCTCCAGTAAGAGGCCAACGATGAACCTGTTCGACATCATGGCCCCGGCGATGTTCGCCGCGCTGGTGGTCTTCCTGTTGCTGGGCCTGCCGGTGGCCTTCTCCCTGGCCGCCCTGGGCCTGGCCTCCGGCCTGATCGCCATCGAGGCCGGCCTGTTCCCGGCCCAGTTCATGGCCAATCTGCCGTTCCGTGTGTTCGGCATCATCGGCAACGAGTTGCTGCTCTCGATTCCCTTCTTCACCCTGATGGGGGCCATCCTCGAGAAGTCGGGGCTGGCCGAGGACCTGCTCGAAGGCTTTGCCCAGGCCTTCGGCAAGTTGCCCGGTGGCCTCGCCTATGCCGTCATCCTGGTGGGCGCCATCCTGGGCGCCATCACCGGCACGGTGGCGGCCTCGGTCATCGCGATGGCGGTGATCGCGCTGCCCATCATGCAGCGCTACGGCTACGACATGCGCCTGGCCACCGGCGTGATCGCCGCCTCCGGCACCATCACGCAGGTGATTCCGCCGTCCCTGGTGCTGATCGTCCTGGCCGACCAGCTGGGCAAGTCGGTGGGTGACATGTACCTGGGCGCGGTCGGCCCGTCGGTGGCACAGGTCCTGATCTTCGCCGGCTTCATCTTCGTGATGTCGCTGCTGCGCCCGAAGTCCATGCCCGGCCTGCCGCCGGAGGCCCGGACCCTGCGGGGCTGGGCGCTGGCGCGCAAGGTGCTTGCGGGCGTGCTGCCCTCGTCCGTCCTGATCTTCGTGGTGCTGGGCACCATCTTCATGGGCCTGGCCACGCCGACCGAGGCGGGCGCCATGGGCGTGCTGGGCGCCCTCGTCCTGGCGGCCCTGCACAAGCGCCTGAACTTCGGCATGGTGTACGCCGGCATGAAGGACACGATGAACGTGACCGTCATGGTGATTTTCATCCTGATCGGCGCCACCGTCTTCACCCTGGTCTTCCAGGGGGTCGATGGCTCCAAGTGGGTGGAGCACCTGTTCACGGCGGTGGGCGCGGACGACGCGGTGACCTTCCTCATCGTCGTCAACATCATGATCTTCGTCCTGGCCTTCTTCCTGGACTTCTTCGAGATCGCCTTCATCGTGGTGCCGCTGCTGGCGCCCATGGCCCAGAAGCTGGGCATCGACCTGGTCTGGTTCGGCGTGCTGCTGTGCGTGAACATGCAGACCAGCTTCATGCACCCGCCCTTCGGCTTCGCGCTGTTCTACCTGCGCGGCATCGCGCCCAAAGAGGTCAAGACCACCGACATCTACCTGGGCGCGCTGCCCTGGGTGGGGCTGCAGCTGCTGCTGGTGGGCGTGCTGATCTTCTTCCCGGAGCTGGTGACCGGCATGCTGGACCAGCCGGTGGCCGACAACCCGGCCATCGAGATCCGGGTCGAGGAGCCCCCGGCGGCCGACGCACCGGCGGCCGATGCCTCGCAGCCCGGGGCGGAGGCGCAGCAGGCGGCGCCCGATCCGGCGGATTACTTCAACAAGAAATAGCGTCTGCCGGCCAGACGCCTTCACCCCATTCAGAAAGAGACACCATGAGCACGCTCACCCTGGCCCAGGCCAATACCATCATCGCGGCCGCCCTGGCCCGCTCCAAGGCCGAGGGCTTCAAGCCCATGGGTATCGCCGTCCTCGACGGCTCGGGCAACCTCAAGGCCTTCGCCAGCGAGGACGGCGCCAGCATGTTCCGCTTCGATATCGCCCGCGCCAAGGCCTGGGGTGCGGTTGGCATGGGCGTGTCCAGCCGCGCGCTGGGCCAGCGCGCCAAGGACAACCCCAACTTCTTTGTGTCCCTGGCCGCCACGGCCGAGGGCAAGTTCCTGCCCCAGACCGGCGCGGTCGTGATCAAGTCGGCCAGCGGCGAGGTGATTGGCGCGGTCGGCGCCAGCGGCGGCACCGGTGACGAAGACGAGCTGATCTGCATCGCCGGCGTGGAGGCCGCGGGACTCTCCGCCGGCTGAAGGATCAGGCCCGCAGGGGCTCGTTGTTCCCGCGGCGGTTCACTTCGTGGAAAACGCCCCGCAGCCACCGATTGGCCGGGTCGTGCTGCAGGCGGCGGTGCCACAGTAGCTGCACGTCGGCGTGGGGCGGTCGCAGCGGCAGTTCGACCCTGCGGATGGCAATGTGCCGGTCCAGCACCGTGGCGATGTCGTCCGGCACCGTGGCCACCAGGTCCGATCCAGGCAGGATGGCCAGCAGGCTCATGAAGTGCGAAAGCTCCAGGGTCACCCGGCGCTGCCAGCCCTTTTCCTCCAGGAAGCGGTCCAGCATGTGTTCACGCCCGTCGGGCCGCACGATCACGTGGCGCGCGTCCAGGAATTGCCTGCGCGTCAGTCGCGGGCCCACCGACGCGTTGTCTGCGGACACGATGCAGGTGTAGGAGGTCCGGAACAGGGCCTGCTGGAAGAAGCCGGCCTTTTGCAGGTCGGGAAAGAACCCCACCGCCAGTTCGGCCTCGCCGGAGGCCAGCGCCTCCGCCGCGTCCTTGGGCGGCATGGACCGGGTGCGCAGGCCCACCAGGGGCGCCTCGGTTCTGAGTCGGCGCAATACATGGGGCAGGAAGGCCACCTCGCCGATGTCGGGGGTGAGGAGGGTGAAGTGGCGCTCGGCGCGGCCTGGCTCGAAGGCCGTCTGGCGCAGGATGCGGGTCTGGATGGCCTCGACCACCTCATGCACCTGCGGGCCCAGCTCCAGAGCGCGGGGCGTCGGCTCCATGCGCGCGCCGGTCCGCACGAACAGGGCGTCGTCAAAGAGGGCGCGCAGGCGGGCGAGGGCGGCGCTGGTGGCGGGCTGGCTCAGTCCCAGGGCCTCGGCGGCCCGGTTCACGCTACGGTGGCGGGCCAGGGCGTCGAAGGCCACCAGCAGGTTCAGGTCGACGGAGCGTATATCCATGGCGTGGATTTTATGAATCCGCTCAATCATATTCCCGGATAGGCCTGCGCCCCCTAGCATCTCCGGCGGAGACAAGCCTTGAGCAAAGACAAACACCTGCCCGGTTGCGGCTGCGGCATCGATACCCATGCCCATGTGGTGCCGGAGAATTTTCCGGCCTACCTGGGCAGCCGCCTGCCGGCCGACTGGCCCTCGATGGCGGCCGCCCAGGCCTGCCACCGGCACGTGATGATCGCGGGCAAGGTGTACCGCACCGTTTCCGACAAGTGCTGGGATACGGCCCGGCGTCTGGCCGACTTCGAGGCCATGGGCCTGGACCTGCAGGTGGTCTCGCCCATGCCCGAGCTGCTGTCCTACTGGATGGCGCCGGCCGACGCGCAGCAGCTGCTTCGCTACACCAACGACCAGGTCGCCGCCATGGTGGCCGAGAGCGGCGGGCGCATCGCCGGGCTGGGCGCAGTGCCCCTGCAGGACATGGACCTGGCCCTGCGCGAACTGGAATACGTGGTCAAGGTGCTCGGCTTCCCCGGCGTGGAGCTGGGCAGCAACATCAACGGCGACCCGGTGGGTCACCCGAAGTTCGACCCGTTCTTCGAGGCCTGCGAGACCCTGGGCGCCTGCGTGTTCGTGCATGCGTTGCGGCCGGCCGGCATGGAGCGTCTGGTGGGCCCAGCGCCGCTGCAGCAGGTGCTGGCCTATCCCGGCGACGTGGGTCTGGCGGCGGCCTCGGTCATCACCGCCAACCTGCCGCTGCGCCGTCCGGGCCTGCGCATCGCCTTCAGCCATGGCGGCGGCACGCTGGCCTCTCTGCTGCCGCGCCTGGAGCAGGGCTGGCACACCTTTCCCGCGCTGCAGGAAAGCGTCACCGCCTCGCCGCGCGAGCAGGCGGCGCGCCTCTATTACGACACCCTGGTGTTCGACACGCCCACGCTGCGGCACCTGGTGGCCAGCTTCGGCGCGACGCAGCTGATGGTCGGCACCGACTATCCCTTCAACTTCCATGACCGCACGCCGATCGATCGCATCCGGCAGGCGGCTTTCGACGAGACCACCACCATGAACCTGATCCGCCACAACGCCGGGCGCTTCCTCGGCATGACCGCAGGAGGCGCGCGATGAGCTCTCCCTGGATCGAGGGTCTGCGCAGCGTCGCCCTCAACGTGCCCGACCTGGCCCGCGCCGAGGCCTTCTACACCGAGGTCTGGAACCTCGAAGTGGCCCACCGCAAGGAGGGCTCGGTCTACCTGCGCGGCACCGGCAGCGACCACCACCTGCTGGCCCTGTACGCGGGCGGCCCGGTGCCGCAGATCCGCCAGGTGACGCTGCGCGCGCGCAGCGCCGAGGCGCTCGAGGCCGTCGCCCAGGCGGCGGTCCGCGCGGGGGGCACCCTGGTCTCGCCGATCGGCCCGCTGTCGAAGAACCCCGCCAGCGGGACGGGCCTGACCCTGCGCGACCCGCATGGCCGCATCTTCCAGGTCGTGCACGGCGACACGCGCCATGCGCCGCAGGCGACGCATCGTGACCGCCCGGTGCGCCTGACCCATGTGGTGCTCAATAGCCACGCCGTCGATGACACCCAGGCCTTCCTCACCGAGGCCTTCGGCTTCAAGCTGGCCGACCGCACGGTGGCCATCGCCTTCATGAACTGCAACACCGACCACCACACCCTGGCGGTGGGCATCGCCGACAACGACGCGCTCAATCACATTGCCTTCCTCATGCCCGACCTCGACGGCGTGATGCGCGGCGGCGGCCGCATGAACGATGCTGGCTTCCCGATTCAATGGGGCCCCGGCCGTCATGGCCCGGGCAACAACCTCTTCAACTACTTCATCGACCCCTTCGGCGTCGTCATCGAATACACCGCCGACGTGCAGCAGGTCGATGACGGCTACGTGGCCCGCGGCCCCGCGGACTGGAAGTGGCCGCCTGGCCGCGTCGACCAGTGGGGCATCTCGCCGCCGCCGGGTCCCGAGCTGAAGGAGGCGCAGCGCCGCGTCCTCTTCGTCCCCGCCTGATTTTTCCTTTCCAACCTGACCCTCGCCATGAAGTTCACCACCTACCTGCGCAATGGCGCGCCACGCCTGGCCGCCGTCGACGGCGCCGACCTGATCGACCTGCATGATGCCGACCCCCGCGTGCCGGCCGACCTGCGCGCCGCCCTGAAGGCCGGCGTCGACCTGCCGGCTGCGGCCCGTGCCGCAATCGGTGGCCGGTCCGCCCGCCAGCCGATGGCCGCCGTGAAGCTGGCCCCCTTGGTGCCCGAGCCGGGCAAGATCATCTGCCTGGGCCTGAACTACTTCGACCATGCGAAGGAAGGCGGCCGCGACAAGCCCGAGTACCCCTGGTTCTTCTTCCGTGGCGCCTCTTCCCTGGTGGCCCATGGCGAGGAGGCCTGGGCGCCCAAGGCCTCGGCCAAGTTCGACTACGAGGCCGAGCTGGCGGTGGTGATCGGCCGCACCGTGCCGCGGCATGTGAGGCAGGCCGACGCGCTGCAATACGTCTTTGGCTACACCTGCTTCAACGACATGAGCGTGCGCGACTTCCAGAAGCGCACGCCGCAGTGGACCATCGGCAAGAACTTCGACCGCACCGGCGGCTTCGGCCCGGTGCTGGTCACCGCCGATGAACTCGCCCCCGGCGCGACCGGCCTGCGCCTGCAAAGCCGCCTGAACGGCCAGGTGATGCAGGACGCCAACACCGACGACATGATCTTCAACGTGGCCGAGACCATCGCGCTGCTGGCCGAGGTGCTCACCCTCGAGCCCGGCGATGTGATCGTGATGGGCACGCCCGCTGGCGTGGGCCAGGCCCGCACGCCGCCGGTCTGGATGAAGGCCGGCGACACCATCGAGATCGAGATCGAGGGCGTGGGCCTGCTGTCCAACCCGGTCGTGGCCGAGCCCAACTGACCGCACCCCATGCAAGACCAAGTGTTCGACGTCGCCATCGTGGGCTTCGGTCCGGCCGGCGCGGTGGCCGCCGGCCTGCTGGGGCAGGCCGGTCTGAAGGTCTATGCCTGCGACAGGCTGCCCGGGGTCTACGAGATTCCGCGCGCGATCGCGCTGGACCACGAGATCCTGCGGGTGTTCCAGCAGCTGGGCATCAGCGAGGAGGTGGCGGCGCATTGCGAGCCCTTCACCAACTCCGAGTTCCATGGCGTGGACGGGCAGTTGATTCGCCGCATGACCATGGTGGCGCCGCCCTATCCGCAGGGCTACACGCCTTCGGTGGTGTTCACCCAGCCCCCGGTGGAGCGCGCATTGCGGGCCCGTGTGGGCCGCCTGCCTGACGTGACGGTGGAACTCGGCGTCGAGGTCACGGGCGTCGCCCAGGACGCGGGTGGCGTCACCCTCAGCGCCCGCCAGGGCGATGCCGAACGCACCGTGCGTGCCCGCTACGCCCTGGCCTGCGACGGCGGCTCCAGCACGGTCCGCGGGCTGCTGGACCTGCCCCTGGAGGACCTGGACTTTGACGAGCCCTGGCTGGTGGTCGACGTGATGGTCAACGAGAAGGGCCTGGCCAAGTTGCCCAGGACCAGCGTGCAGTATTGCGAACCCGACCGGCCCTGCACCCTGGTGATCGGCCCGGGCAACCACCGCCGCTGGGAGATTTCGCTCAAGGCGGGGGAGGACCCGAAGCAGGCCGCCACCCCCGAGGGCACCTGGAAGCTGCTTTCCCGCTGGATCTCGCCGGAGGACGGCGAGCTGTGGCGGCAATCGAGCTACCGCTTCCATGCCCTGGTCGCCGAGCGCTGGCGCGCGGGACGGGTCTTCCTCGCAGGCGACGCCGCCCACATGCAACCGCCCTTTCTTGGCCAGGGCATGTGCCAGGGTATTCGCGACGTGGTCAACATCGGCTGGAAGCTGCAGGCGGTGCTGCGTGGCGAGGTCACCGGAGCGGCCGCCGAGGCCCTCCTGGACAGCTACGGCGATGAGCGCAAGGCGCATGTGCGCGCGCTGACGACGACGCTCAAGGGCATTGGCGCGGTGATCTGCGAGCGCGATCCGGCCAAGGCCCGGGCCCGCGACGCGAAGATGCTGGCCGACTGCGGCGGGGTGGTGAAGGACACGCCGCGCCAGGACGTGCTGCCGCGCCTGAGCGCGGGCCTGCTATCGGGTCGCGAGCACCCGGCCCGTGGCACGCTGTTCCCGCAGCCCTGGCTGAAGACCCCCGGCGGCCGGCGGCGGATGGACGATGTGGCTGGCCATGGCTGGCGCCTGGTCCATGCCGGTCCGGCCGGCGTGTCCGCCCCCGCCTTCGTGACGCCGCTGGCCCTGGGGCCGGGTGGCGTCGCAGAAGCCGAGGGCGTGGTTGCCGCCTGGTTCGCCCGCCACGGTTGCCAGGCCGCACTGGTTCGGCCTGACAACTATGTCTATGGCGTCGCCGCTGATGACTCAGGCATTCAGCCGTTGCTGGACGAGGCTGCCGGGGCACTGGGACTGGCCGAGGCCGTGTCGGCTTGACGTCATCGCCCGAGAGTTCCCCTTTCCAAACCACCGCAAGATCTAAAACGAGGAGACAACCATGGATCGCCGCCAATTCACCTTCGCTACCGCCGCCACCCTGGCCGCCGGCTGGGGCACGCTTGCACAGGCCCAGCCGGCATGGCCCCAGCGCCCGGTGCGCTGGATCCTCTCGGCACCGGCCGGCTCGGGCCCCGACATCCTGGCCCGCTTCGTCGCCGACCAGCTGTCGCGGCAGATGGCGCACCCGATCACGATCGAGAACCGCCCCGGTGGCTCCAACGTCGTGGGCGCCCAGGCTGCGGCCCGAGCCCCTGCCGATGGCCACAACTTCTTCTTCGCCACCACCGCGGCCGTGGTGACCAACGCCTACACCTTCAAGGCGCTGCCCTACGACCCGGTGAAGGACTTCACGCCGGTGCGGCTCGTTGGCCGCAGCCCCTTCATCATCGCCGCGGCGACCACCTACCCGGCCAAGGACCTGAACGAGGTGATCGCCCGCGCCAAGGCGGCACCTGGCCAGGTGGCCATTGCCACGGACGGCCCGAAGACCTTCTCCGGCATGCTGGCGGATGTGGTGGCCAGCATGGCCGGCATCCAGCTCAACAACATTCCCTATGGCACACGCCCGGGTGCCGCCATCCAGGACGTGATCAGCGGCCGGGTGCAGCTGGTGGTCATGCCACATGCGGCACTGGACAGCTACCTCGAGAGCGGCCAGTTGCGTGCGCTGGCGGTCAGCACCGGCAAGCGCCTGACCGAGTTGCCCAACACCCCGGCGCTGTCCGAGACCTTCCCCGGCTTCGAGTACACCGGCTGGAATGGCCTGTTCGCCCCGGCCGGCACACCGGCCGAGGTCGTGGCCCGTGTCAACCGGGACCTCGAGGCGGTGCTGCGCCAGCCCGACATCGGCAAGCGCATGCTCGGGATGGGCTCCTTCGTCGAACCGCGGATGACCGTGGCCGAGTTCGATGCATTCATGAAGGGCGAGCGCGAGCGCTGGGCGGCCCTGGTCAAGACCTTGGGCATTCAGCCCGAGTGATCCGCGGGGCGGGTGGAGGTCCGGGCGCTGTCTGGCGCGCCCCTGCGCCGGGCCTCAGGCTGCCGCTGGCGTGCCTCCGCGAACGCCCTTGGCCACCAGCGCCCGGTACTCGGAGGGCGAGTGCCCGACTTCCCGGCGGAAGAAACGACTGAAGTAGGCCGGGTCCTCGAAGCCGGTCTGGGCAGCGACCTCCACGACCGGCATCGGGGTGTAGGCCAGCAGGCGGCGCGCCTCCAGCATGCGGCGGTCATGCAGCATCTGCAACGCAGACCTGCGCGCCACCGCGCGGCAACTGCGACTGAGATGGTCTGGCGTCACCCCCAGCTGGGCGGCGTAGAAGTCCAGTGGCTGGGGCGAGGCATAGTGATGATCCACGAGGACCTGGAAACGGCGCACCAGCGTGTCGCGCGCGCCAGGCCGCTGCTCGCGCTCGAACTGCACCCCGCGCTCGCGCACGAAGCGCACCGCCACCAGCGTGGCCAGCGCATGCAGCGCATGCACCCGGCCTGGTGCGGCGCTCGTGAACTCCCGCGCCAACTGGGCCAGCAGGCCCGCGAACGCCGCGGCGTCCGCGGGCCGCTCGATCACGAAGGACTGGTCCAGCGCGCCGGCCACCAGCGCCGAGCCACCCAGCAGCTGGCCCAGCGTGGCGGTCGGGATCGTCACCTGGTGGCCCACCGCGTCCCGGGTGTAGGTGAAGCCATGGACCGAGCCGGGAGCGAGCATCAGCATTGCCGGCCCGCTGGCCTTGAACTCGCGGCCATCGATCGTGCCGCGCACCCGGCCCTTATGCAGGAACTGGAATTGGTGCAAACCCTCGTGGTGGTGGGCCGGAATCGTCCAGTCCATCTCGTTGCCGCGGACGGCGACCGATTCATAGTGCAGGCAGTCGTCGGGCTGGTCGTGACGGACTTCGTCAAATCCGACCAGCAGGAGGGCAGGGGGCTTCATGCACCCGATTCTGGCGCGATGCCGGAAATGTGCAAGAAGCAGCACGTTTCGTCCATCGCCATCCGGCCTTCGCCGGCGCACAGTCAGTCCCCATGACCCGCAACCCCGCGCCCATCACGCCACCGCCCGCCCCTGGCGGCGCACCGGTGGCGCCTGAGGCCGCCGCACCTCCCATGCCGCCGCCGGCGCCCCTGCGCCTCACCGGCGCCCAGGCGCTGGTGCGCATCCTCCTGGCCGAGAAGGTCGACACCGTCTTCGGCATCGTTGGCGGCAAGCTCTCGCCCCTGTTCCATGCCTTGAGCCGCGAGCCCCGCATCCGCTTCATCGGCGTGCGCCATGAGGCCGCCGGCCCGATGATGGCCGCCGCCCTGCATGCCGGCACCGGCAAGATCGCGGTGGCCGTCGGCGAGCTAGGCCCCGGCGGCCTGAACATGGCCTCGGGCCTGGGCGTGGCCTTCAACAACAACCTTCCGCTGCTGGCCATCACCACCAACCAGCATCGCGCCTCGGCGTATCCGCACGTGGGCGTGTTCATGGACCTGGACACCCGCGCCGTCACCGCGCCCCTGACCAAATGGAACGCGGTGGTCCATGACGGCCGCCGCATGCCCGAGCTCGCGCGCCGCGCCTTCCGCGAGGCCCTGGGCGGCCGGCCCGGGCCGGTCCACCTGGACATCCCGCAGGACGTGCTGGGTGAGGTTCATGCCTTCGCGGCCGACGAGTTCGACCTGGCGCCCGCGCGCTACCGGGCGACGCTGCCGCCCCGGCCTTCGGCCGCGGCGGTGGCGGAAGCCGCCGAGCTTCTGCTGCAGGCGCGCCGTCCGCTGCTGGTGGGCGGCGGCGGTGTGGTGGCTGCCGGCGCGCAAGGGCTGCTTCGCGAACTGGCCGCGCGCCTGCGCGCGCCGGTGGTGCCCACCCAGATGGCCCTGGGCGTGGTGCCGTCGGACAGCCCCCACTTCATCGGCCACGGCGGCCTCATCGCCGGCGAGGCGGTCAAGCACGCCTTCGAGCAGGCCGACGTCATCCTGAGCGTGGGCTGCCGCTGGTCCTCCTGGATGTGGGACGAGCGCGGCGCGCTGGCGCGCCGCCACCACAAGCTGGTCAACGTCAACATCGACCCCTCCGCCCTCGGCGGACCTGCGCTGCACGAGGTGGCGATGCAGGCCGACGCCGGCGAGGCGCTGCGCGACCTGCTGGCCGCCCTCGAGGGCCGCGCGCCTGCCGCCGAGGCCGGCTGGCTGAACCGGGCCCGCGCGGTGCGCGCGCGTTACGAGCGCAAGCTGGCCATCATGGCCGGCGACACCGAGGAGACCATGCACCCGGCCGCCCTCGCCAAGGCGGTGGCCGACGCGTTGCCGGACAACGCGCTGGCGGTCTACGACGGCGGCCACACCACCTTCTGGAGCAACGACTTCACCCCGGTTCGGGAGGTGCGCACGCGCTTCCATGAACCGGGCATGAGCCACCTGGGCTACGGCCTGCCTGCCGCCATCGCGCTGAAGTCGCAGTTTCCGGCGCGGGTGGTGGTCAACATCACCGGCGACGGCGCCTTCGGCTTCACCCTCAACGAGCTCGACACCGCGCGCCGCTACCGCTTGCCGGTGGTGACCGTGGTCCACAACAACGCGGCCTGGGGCGTGATCCGCATGGGCCAGCGCCTGGGCCTGGACTTCGAGATGGCCACCGCGCTGGAGGACACCGACTACGCCGCCATCGCCCGCGGCTTCGGCTGCCACGGCGAGGTGGTGACCCGCGCGGGTGACTTCGCAGGCGCGCTGGAGCGGGCCATCGCCAGCGGCCTGCCGGCGGTCATCGACTGCCGCACCAAATTCCTGCCGCACCCGGCGGTGGGCCAATTCGTCAGCATGAACAAATACGGCTTCCAGGCGCTCACGCGCGTGGCGCCTCCTCAGGAGAACCGAATGAACGACATCCGCATGCTCATTGGCGGCGACAAGGCCGCCGCCGCCTCCGGCCAGACTTTCGAGCGCCGCAATCCGCTTGACGGCAGCGTCGCCACCCGCGCGCCCGCCGCATCGGCGCAGGACGCGGTGGCCGCTGTCGATGCCGCAGCCAAGGCCTTCCCGGCCTGGTCCGCGATGGGCCCCGGCGAGCGCCGCGCGCTGCTGCTTAAGGCGGCCAACGCGCTCGAGGCCAAGACGCCGCAGTTCATCCAGGCCATGGCCGCCGAGACCGGCGCCGCCGCGCCCTGGGCCGGCTTCAACGCCCACCTCGCCGCCGGCATGCTGCAGGAGGCGGCTTCGCTCACCACCCAGATCGGCGGCGAGGTGATTCCCTCGGACGTTCCCGGCAGCCTGGCCATGGGCCTGCGCGTGCCGGCCGGCGTGGTGCTGGGCATCGCCCCCTGGAACGCACCGGTGATCCTGGGCGTGCGCGCCATCGCCACGCCCCTGGCCTGCGGTAACACCGTGGTCCTCAAGGGATCGGAGCTGTGCCCGGCGACCCATGGCCTGATCATCGAGGCGCTGCAGGAGGCGGGCCTGCCCCCGGGCGTGGTCAACTTCGTCACCAATGCGCCGCAGGATGCCGCCGCAGTGGTGGAGGCCATGGTGGCCCACCCGGCGGTGCGCCGGGTCAACTTCACCGGCTCGACCCATGTGGGCCGCCTGATCGCGCAGACCTGCGCCAAGTACCTCAAGCAGGCCGTGCTGGAACTGGGCGGCAAGGCGCCCTTGGTGGTGCTTGACGACGCCGACCTCGACGCAGCGGTGGACGGCGCGATCTTCGGCGCCTTTGCCAATTCGGGCCAGATCTGCATGTCCACCGAGCGCCTGGTGGTCGACGCCAAGGTGGCCGACACCTTCGTCGCCAAGCTGGCGGCGCGCGCCGTCGGCCTGCCCCTGGGCGATCCGCGCAAGGGCCCGGTCGTTCTGGGGTCGGTGGTCGACATGAGCACTGTCGAGCGCTGCAACGCGCTGATCGACGATGCCCTGGCCAAGGGCGCCACCCTGGTGTGCGGCGGCAGGAGCGAGAACACGCTGATGCCCGCGACCATCCTGGACCATGTCACCGCCGACATGCGCATCTACCACGACGAGAGCTTCGGCCCGGTCAAGCCAGTGGTGCGGGTGCAGGGCGTCGAAGCGGCGATCGCCTGCGCCAATGACAACCCCTACGGCCTTTCGGCCGCGGTCTTCGGCCGCGACACCGCCCGCGCGATGCAGGTGGCCCAGCGGATCGAATCGGGCATCTGCCATGTCAACGGCCCCACGGTGCATGACGAGGCGCAGATGCCTTTCGGCGGCGTCAAGGCCTCGGGCTACGGCCGCTTCGGCGGCAAGGCTGGCATCGACGCCTTCACCGAACTACGCTGGATGACGGTGCAGACCACCCCGCGCCAGTACCCCTTCTGAGGCGCGTCGCGCCCCATTCCCGAGATCCACGACAAGCCCCACGAAAAAGGAGACAAGCCATGCAACGAAGAGACATCCTGCGCGCCGGCCTGGCGCTTGGCGGCGGCGCCGCGCTCCCCGCGCTGGCCCAGCCCGCCAACACCACCTTCATCTGGTCGGGTTTTCCGGCCGGTGGCCTGGGCGACCAGGTGACCCGTCCGCTGCTGGAGCAAATGCGCGGCAAGCTGCCGCAGAACCTGGTCTACGACAGCAAGCCCGGGGCAGGCGGACGCATCGCCGCCGAGTTCGTCAAGCGCTCGGCACCGGACGGCAGCCAGATCTTCCAGACGCCCGCGTCGGTGATGGTGCTGCAGCCTCATGTCTTCAAGAAGCTGCCCTATGACACCCTGGCCGACTTCACCCCGATCGCCGGTCTGTGCTCCTTCACCACGGTGCTGACTGCCGGCCCGGGCCTGCCCGCCGACGTCCGCAATGTGGCCGATCTCTTGCGCTGGGCCAAGGCCAACCCGGCTGCGGCCAACATCGGCAACCCCTCCGCGGGTTCGGGCATGCACCTGGCCTCGATGCTGCTGGCAAAGCAGTCGGGCGCCCCGCTCAACCCGATTCCCTACAAGGGCGGCGCGCCGCTCCTGAACGACCTGCTGGGTGGCCAGGTGCCGGTGAGCATCAACGTGATCGCCGAGGTGCTGCCGCATATCCGCGCCGGCAAGCTGCGCGCGCTGGCGGTGTCTTCCCCGACCCGCTCGAAGGCGCTGCCCGATGTGGCCACCATGACCGAGCAGGGCTTCAAGGAGCTGGCCTACGTCGAGTGGCTGGGGTGGTTCGGCCCGGCGCAGATGCAGCCCGCGCGGGTGGCGGCGCTCAACGCCGCGGTCAACGAGGCGCTGGCCACGCCGGCGATGGGCGAGGCCCTGGCCAAGGTCGGCCTCGAGCCCCTGCGGTCCACGGCCGCGCAGTTCGCGGCCCAGGTGCGCCAGGAGCATGGCTACTGGGCGCAGGTCGTCAAGACGACCGGCTTCCAGCCCGAGGACACCTGAAAGCCGGACCGCCCGGGGCGCGCCCCCGGGTCGCCTCACTCCAGCGTCACCAGCGAAAAGGCCTCCCAAGGGAGGCCTTTCATGGTGCTTCAGTCGGTATGCCCGATCAGAGCTTCTGGCGGCTCATGAAGTTGTCGAAGCCGCCTTCGGCCACGCGGAACCACGCCACCTGGTCACGCTGGAAGGCCATCTGGTGCTCGAACATCTTCTTGAAGGCGGGGCTCTTGGCGGAGGCCTCGGCCATCAGGACCTTGTTGGCCTTGAAGCAGGCGTCGAGGATGGACTGGGGGAAGGGCTTGAGCACCGCGCCGGCCTGCACCAGGCGCTTGAGCGCGCCGGGGTTCAGGGCGTCGTAGCGGGCCTGCATCCAGGTGTTGGCTTCGGCGCTGGCGGCCTGCAGGGCGGCCTTGTAGGCCTCGGGCAGGGCGTCGTACTGCTTGGCGTTGACCTGCAGGGACAGGGCGGCGCCGCCCTCGTTCCAGCCGGGGTAGTAGTAGAACTTGGCGACCTTGGCCAGGCCCAGCTTCTCGTCGTCGGCCGGCACGGTGAACTCGGCGGCGTCGATGGTGCCCTTTTCCAGCGCGGGGTAGATGTCGCCGGCCGCCAGCTGCTGCGCGACCACGCCCAGCTTGGTCAGCACCTGGCCGCCCATGCCGCCGGTGCGGAACTTCAGGCCCTTGAGGTCGGCCGGGGATTTCAGCTCCTTCTTGAAGAAGCCGCCCATCTGGGAGCCGGTGTTGCCGGCCAGCAGGCTCACCACGCCGCTTTCACGGGTGAAGTCGTTGAACATCTTCTCGCCGCCGCCGTGCACCCACCAGGCGTTGTACTGGCGGCTGTTCAGGCCGAAGGGCACGCAGGTGCCGATGGCCCAGGCCGGGTCCTTGCCGATGAAGTAGTAGGGGGCGGTGTGGCCGCACTCGATGGTGCCCTTCTCGACCGCGTCCAGCACCTGCAGCGGCGGGACGATCTCGCCGGCCGGGTGCACGCTGATCTGGAACTTGCCGCCGGTCAGCTGGCCGACGCGCTTGGCGATGAATTCGGCGGTGCCGAACAGCACTTCCACCGTCTTGGGGAAGCTGGACGCCATGCGCCAGCGGATGGTGTCCGAGGCGGTCTGGGCGACGGCGGGGGCGGACAGCGCGGTGGCGCCAGCGGCCACGGCGGCGGCGCCGCTCTTGGCCAGGAAATCACGACGACTCATGAGAGGTCTCCTTGTGGTTGCGATCCGGTTGAACGAGCGGGTGCGGTGCGCCGGCAGGCCGGGCCCGGAAGGCCAGGCACCGGTGTGGTGCACCGCATCAGCTTGCAGGGCCGATTGTGACCGAAACGAATACCGTCGCCCAAAAGGGGGCTGGCCCAGTCAGGCCAGCGTCGCCCCGAGGCCGTGGCGGGCCAGCTGGGGCCAGTCCTGCTCGAGCAGGGGCAGGCCGCCCAGGGCCTCCAGCTGCGTCTGCACGCGGGCCTGGCCGGCGGCGTCCATCGCGTCATAGGCGTCGCGGGGCCGCTGCGCCAGCCACAGGGTGAAGGGCAGGGCGGCCCGCTTGAAGTCGCCCTGCGCGGTGCGCAGCGTCACGTCGCCCAGCTTGCGGGGCAGCGGCTTGCCCGGCGTGAAGCGCCCCGGGCGCCCGCCCTGCAGGCGTTCGACCTCGGCGGCGATGCCGTCGAACCAGGGGATGCACTCCTGCACCACCTGCTCCAGGATGGGCAGGAGGGTCGGCGGGAGTTCATCGTCGGGGAACAGCGCACCCATACGCCGGTCCGGCGGGTTGTCCATGCGGTGGATCCAGGCGCGCAGGTGCGGGTAGCGGGCCACCATCTCGCGTTGGGGCCAGGGATCGCGCGCCAGGTGTCCGTACATCGTGCCCACCAGGCCGAAGTCGGCCAGGGTGGGGCGGCCGCCGAGCAGGTAGGAGTGGGCGGCGAAGTGGGTGTCCAGCCTGGCCATCATCGCGTGGGCCCAGGCCTCGAGCACCGCGTTCTGCTCGGGGCGGATGCCCACCGCGGGCAGCATGGCGCGCAAGTGGCCGGCCACGAAGTCCACCGCCTTGCGCTGGATGAAGCGCGGAAAGCCCGGGAGCAGGGCGCGGCCCGCGTCGTGCTGGAACAGCGCGTAGTTCTCGGGGTAGGACCAGCGGGTGTGCATCGCGATCGGCACCCACCACTCGTCGGCCCAGGCCTCGAGCAGGTAGGCCACCCAGCGTTGCCAGGGCGTGTCCGGCACCACCGCGCGGTCGCTGACCTGGGCCTCGATGTGGTCGGTGATCAGGTGCGTGTCCTGGATCCAGTCGTTCTGGGGCGTGCGCAGCACCGGCATCACCCGCACCCCGGTCTTGCGCGGGATGCGCCACATGAGGGTGGGCAGGTTGACCTCCTGGTCGACGAAGGGGATGCGCTTGTACTTGAGGTAGCAGCGGGCCTTGCCGGTGAAGTAGGACAGGTGCCAGCCGTAAAGGATGTAGGGACGGGCCATGGTCAATTTTCCCCGCGTTTTTCCCCGCGCACGAAAGCCGCCAGCGCCTGCGCCACTTCGGGCCCGCAGTCCTCCTGCAGGAAGTGGCCGCCGCCCTCGATCTTCCGATGGGGCTGGCCCCGGGCGCCGGGTACCCGGTCCTGGAACAGGCGCCAGACGCCGCGGGTGATCGGGTCGCGGTTGCTGAAAAGGGTGAGGAAGGGCTTGTGCCAGTTCGCCAGCACCTCCCAGGCCGCCTCGTTGGCGGCGCGCTCGGGGTTATCCGGCGAGACCGGCACCAGCGAGGGAAAAGCCCGTGCGCCGGCCTTGTGGCGGCCGCTGGGGAAGGGCGCGTCATAGGCCCGCCGTGCCTCGGGCGAGAGGCCCTTGGCGCAGCCGGTGGCGACGATGCGGCCGATGGGGAAGACGGGGCTGTAGCGCGAGAAAGCGCGCCACAGGTGGAAGGCGCGCGGAATCGGCTCGGTGCCGGTGGGCAGCCCGCCGTTGCCGACGGCGATGCGGTCGAAGCGCTCGGGCGCGGCGCAGGCCATGCGCAGGCCGATCAGCGACCCCCAGTCCTGGCAGAACAGGGTGATGCCGCGCAGGTCCATGGCGGTGAGCCAGGCGTTCATCCAGGCGACGTGGTGGGCGTAGCTGTAGTCCTGGCGGCGCGCGGGCTTGTCGGAGCGGCCCAGGCCCACCAGGTCGGGCGCGACCACCCGGCAGCCGGCCTGCACCAGGGGCGGGATCATGGTGCGATAGAGGTAGGACCAGGTCGGCTCGCCGTGCATCAGCAGCACCACCGGGCCGTCGCGCGGGCCCTCGTCGATGCAGGCGATGCGCAGGCCACCCACCTCCAGGTGTTGCGGCACATAGGGGAAGTCGGCCAGGCCCTCGAAGCGGGACTCGGGCGTGCGCAGCACCGGGCCGGTGAGGCGGGGCAGCGGGGGATGAAGCAGCGACATGGAACAGGACTCAGAAACGGCGCGAGGCCTTCACCTCTTGCGAGCCGGCGGGCAGGGAGAGGAAGTCGCCGTCGCGGCCCAGGCGCACCGGGCCGGCGAAGACCTTGGGCGCGTCGCCCAGGAAATGCCTCTCCAGCCCGGGCAGGGGCGGAATGGTGGGCACGATGTGATTGAGCAGCAGGTAGCGCACGCCGGCGTCGCGCGCGGTCTCGGCGGCCTCCACCGGGGTGGCGTGGTAGTCCTTGATGTCCTCGAACAGCTTGACCATGCGGTCGCGGCCGGTGGCGCGGGCGCCGTCGCGGATCACGTCCACCATGGGCGCCGACAGCGCCTCATGCACCAGGACGTCGGCGCCACGCGCGGCGGCCAGGACGGCGGGCGACTTACGGGTGTCGCCGCTCAGGACCACGCTGCGGTCCTTGTAGCGGATCTTGTAGCCCACGGCGGGGTGGGCCGGGTCGTGCTGCACCGGGAAGGCGCTGATCTCGAGGTCGTCCTCCTTCACCAGCACGGTCAGTTCGCTGCCCTTGAACGGGCGCGCGGTCCCGCCGAAGCCGGCAGCCGGCACGGTGGCTTCACCATGGTGCTCGACCCGGTAGCCGCGGTCCAGGGTGTAGGCCTGCACGAAGCCGGCCACCACCTGCTCCACACCCTCGGGGCCGACGACCACCGGCGGCGTCTTGTGCCCGCCCTGGACCCAACGTTGCAGCAGCAGCTCGCCCAGGCCGTCGATGTGGTCGGAATGGAAATGGGTGAGGAAGATGGCCTCGACCTGGCTGCTCATGAAGCCGAGCTTGCCGATGTTGCGCGCGGCGCCGTTGCCGGCGTCGAACACGAACAGGCGCTTGCCCGCCAGCACCGCGGTGCAGGGGCCGGAGCGCAGGTCGTCGGGGAAGGGCGAGCCGGCGCCGCACAGGCCCACATGCAGGCCGTCGGGCAGCTGGTTGGCGGGGTCTTCACCCAGGTGGGCGCGCACCACCTTCGCGGCGATGGCCAGCGAGATCTGCGTGCGGGCCAGCCAGGCGCCGGAGGCGGCCAGCAGGAGGACGATGAGGGCGACGAGGAGGGAGCGGCGGGCTTTCATGAATGTTGTCCAGGCTTTGTTCAGGGGGCGACTTTGATCGCTCAGGTGTCGGCGGATTCGGTGACGTGCAGGCGGGCGATGCGGTCCATCGAGCACCAGTACAGGTCGCGGCCCCAGCCCGGGCTGGGGAAGACCACGCCCTGCATGCGGCCGCCGGTGGCGGCGCGGGCGCGCTCGCGGCCGGTGGCGATGTCGAGCACCACCACGTCCTCGCGCAGGCCCCGGTGGTCGTTGGTCACCACATCGCCGGAGTCTTCATAGAGCAGCATGTGGCTGGCGCAGCCCAGGCCAGGGCGCTCCCAGCGCGGGGTGAGCTGCCCGTCCTCCTGCAGATCCCAGGCGCGCAGGAAGGCGTTGCCGGAGTCATAGGCCAGCACGATGCCGCGTTTCAGGTCCACCAGGGGCGGGTTGGTCACGCAGCCGGCGGCCCGGCCGCTCACATCCCAGGCGGCGTGGAGGCGCGCATCGGCCAGCGACACCCGCAGGAGGCGGTTGGCGCTGCGGCGCCGGCCGGCGCCGCGCATGGTCCACAGGTAGCTGTGGTCGCCGTTGTCCATGAACCAGGCGTGGCCGCCAGCGAGCACCAGGTCCCAGCCGAAGCTGTTGCGGGTGCCGGCCAGGTAGTCCCAGCGCCAGCCGGTGTCGGGCTGCAGCCGGGCGCGGCGCGCGTCCCAGTGGTAACGCATCACGCTGTGCACGCCAGCCACGTAGACGGTGTCGCCCTGCGCGCTCAGGCGGGCCACGCTGGGCTCGGGGCAGACGATGGGCGGTCCCATCGGCTCGAGCGTCTTGGGGTGAAGCACCATCAGCCGGGCGGGCTGGCGGCGCGAGAGGTTCTTGGTCACCAGCTGACCGCCGGGCAGGGTGACGAAGCCGTTGTACGGCTCCTGCCCGGGCAGCTGGCGGCTCGCCAGGGGCTGGCAGTGGCGGTCCAGCCGGTGCGCGTGGTTGCCGTAGACGAGGTGCAGGTCGCCGCTGGCGTGCAGGGCCAGGCCGCCGGGCCACATCGGGCCGCCTGGCAGACGGGGGGAGCGCTCCAGCGTCTCCAGGGTTTCAGGGTGGATGCGTTCGACCTGGGCGGTGGTGGGCAGGCCGATGCGGGCGCGCAGTGCGGAGTGGGTGAGGAGGTAGACCTCGCCGGGCGCGCCCAGCACCGTCATCGTCGACAGCCAGGCGCGGCGGGAATGCACCTGCAGGCGCTGGCGGTCGTCGCCGTCGCCGAGCAGCCGCCCCGGCACGCGCTGCTGCCGCTCGGGCCCGCCGTCCTCGGCCGGCCAGGGGCTGTTGGCAGGAGCCGTGGTCATGCCGGCGCCCGTGGCCAATTCGGCCAGCATGCTCACCGGCGCCGCCTCCACCAGAACCCGCCGGCGGCCAGGAGCAGGGCCAGCAGCCCCAGCACCGGCCACTTGAAGCGCGGGAGGTAGACGTTGTAGAGGGCGTTCAGTTCGACCTGCCGCACCGGGTCGTAGCCCTTGGGCATGGGCAGCACGCCGTGGCTGTAGGCGTAGGCGCGGTAGTCCTCCTGCATGGAGGTGAACAGGCCCGGCATCTCGGCGCTCAGGTCGCGCGTCTCGCCCGGGTCGCGCACGATGTCGAACAGGCGCCAGCGGTTGTCGCCCATGGGGGGCAGGTTGCGCACCAGCTTGTAGTCGCCCTTGAACAGGGCGGCATTGCCTGAAAGCTCGTAGCCCACCGGCTCGTCCGGCGAGCGAACCCGCTGGGCCTGCCCGCGCAGCACCGGCAGGAGGCTCGTGCCGGCCAGCGGCTCGATCGGATGGCCCCGGTACTCGCGGCCGGGGTGGGGCACCCGGGCCAGCTCCAGCAGCGTGGGGGTGATGTCGGTGGCGTGGGCGAAGGCGTGGTGGATGCGCCCGCCCTGCATGCCCGGCACGCCAGCGATCACCAGCGGCACACGGATGCCGCCCTCGGTGGCGTAGAACTTGTAGCCGGCCAGGGGCGCGGCGGCGGTGCCGGCCCAGTGGGGGCCGATCGCGCCGTAGGTGCCCGGGCCGCCGAGGTTGGCGAGGTCGCCGCGGTACTGCCACTTGAGCCACAAGCGCCCGCTCAGGACGGCATAGGGGTCGGAGCCCTCGGCGCCGTTGTCGGAGAGGAAGACGAAGACGGTGCGCTCGTACTCGCCGATCTCCTGGAGGTAGTTCACCAGGCGGCCGATGTGGAAGTCCATCGCCTCGGCCATGCCGGCGTAGACCTCCATGTGGCGTGCGCGCAGCTGGCGCTCCTCGGGCGACAGCTTGCTCCAGTCCGGCGTGCCCGGCGCGGTGGCCATCGGCGCATCCTTGGGGATGATGCCCAGGGCGGCGGCGCGGTCACGGCGGGCCTGGCGCATCGCCGTCCAGCCGCTGTCGTAGACGCCGCGGTACTTGGCGACGAACTCGCGCGGGGCCTGCACCGGCAGGTGGTTGGCCTGGAAGGGGAGGTAGAGGAAGAAGGGGCGGCCTGGGCGCGGGGCGGTACCCGAAGCGGCGTCAGTCGTCGGCTGCGATGCCGCGGCCCGGTCGGCCTTGAGCCAGCCCAGGAGCTTGTCGACGAAGTACTCCGACGAGTAGTAGCGCTCCGGCATGGCGGCGGGCTTGCCGTCCTCGAACCAGTACACCTGGTCGGCGAGGTCCAGATAGCGCTGCGCGGTGTACCAGTTGTCCGAGCCGCTGTCGCCCTGCACCAGCGAGCGGTCGAAGCCACGCCGGTCCGGCAGGTTGTGCGGCTCCTTGCCCACGTGCCACTTGCCGGCGGCGTAGGTGCGGTAGCCCGCGTCCTGCAGCAGCGAGGACACGGTGACGACCCGGTCATTGAGCACGCTCAGGTAGCCGGGCTTGCCCATGTGCTCGCGCGGAATTGTCTCGCGCATGTTGCCGACGCCGGCCAGGTGGTTGTCCACCCCGGTGAGCAGCATCGCACGGGTGGGCGAGCAGGAGGCGGCGACGTGGAAGTTGGTGAAGCGCGCGCCGCGCATCGCCAGGGCGTCGAGGTGGGGGGTGGCGAATTCGGCGCCGTAGGAGCCCAGGTCGGAGAAGCCCAGGTCGTCAGCGACGATGAGGACGATGTTGGGCGGGCGGTCGTCGGGCTTGAGCGCCGCGCCTGTCCTGCCGGTCTTGCCCGCCGCAGCGCCGGGCGTGGCGGCGAAGGACCCGAGGGCGGCCAGGGCCAGCGTGAGCGCCAGGGCCGTTGCAAGGACCGGTGCAAGGACCGGTGCAAGGACCGGCGCATGGGGTCGCAGGCGGCGGGTCATGGTCGGCTCTCCCGGGGGTGTGCCAGTGTGGCCAGGGCCTCGCGGATCTGCCAGAGCCGGTCCTGGCCCCAGGTGGCGGTGCCGGCGACGTGGAAGGAGGGCACGCCCCACAGGCCCAGGTCCAGCAGGTCCTGGCGGTTGCGTTCGGCCAGCAGGCGCCAGCCTTCATCGGCCAGCGCGGCGCGGGCCTCTTCCCAGTGCAGGCCGGCGCGTTCCACGATGGCGCGCAGGCCGCGGTCGCTGCCGGCGTCCAGGCCCTCGGCCCACACGCCGCGCATGAAGGCCAGCAGGTAGGCCTCGGCCCGACCATGGGCATGGGCGAAGGGAATCAGCGACAGCCCGCGCTCGGTGGGCCGGCCCACCGGGTCGTTGAGGCGGCCGAAGGGCACGCCCTGCAGGCGCGCTTCGCGGGCCGCGTCCAGGCTGATGTAGCGGCGCTTCTCCGCCGGCACCGGCAGCCCGCGCATCACCATTGGCAGCAGGAAGCGCAGGCGCACCGTGGCGCCCTGTTCGCGCGCCAGCGCGAAGACGCGCGGCATCACGATCGCGGAATAGGGGCTGCGCAGGGAGAAAAAGAAGTCGATCACCGGCGCGGGGCTGGTCGGATCCGCCTCCAGGGTGAGGCGCAGGGGCGGCTGCGGGCCTGCGCCAGGCGCACCGGTGGCCGCAGCGGCTGCTGCAGGTGCCGCCAGTGAGGCCGCGGGTGGCAAGTCCGGCAGCAGGTCCGGCGCGAAGGCGAGGGTGCCGGCGACGCCGGGCCGGGCGGCGCCCAGGTCCTGCAGGCGCCGCTCGAGGTGATGCAGGCGGTCGTTGCCCCAGTACCACTCGCCGCCGTAGAAGAAGGTGGCGCCCAGGTAGTGGCCCAGGCGCGCGCGCAGGCGGTCGCCCTCGGCCAGGGCGGCCTCGAGGTCGGCCGACTCGGAGGCGAAGGTCGACGCCGGTAGGCCGCGGCCCGCCGTGTGACCCGGCAAGGCGCCTTTCCACAGATCGCCCACGAGGGCCGGCGCCTCCTGCGCGAAGCGGCCCGCCCGTATCGCCCCCAGCAGCGCGCGGCCGCAGGCGGCCAGGGCGTCGGCGGCCGGTTGCCGGCCCGGGTCGGTGAAGGAGAGGCCATGGTGGCGCGCGAGGGCGGCCGCGTCGCGCCGGCTGTAGGCGACCAGGCGAGGGCGGTCGGGCGCGGCGGCGTCGGCCGGCGCGCTCACCAGGTGCGGCACCAGCCGGATGTCATAGCGGTCCTGCAGGCCGGCCAGGGCCTGGCAGGCCAGGGCGCTGTAGGGGTCGTCCACCTGGTGGAAGTAGTGCACCTCGTGCGGCAGCCCGCGGGCCCGGCGGCGCTGCTCGGCGCGCGCGCGTGCCCGGGCCAGGCGCTCCGGTGACAGCAGCCAGCTGGAGACAAGGGGCGTGAGCAGGGTGCGCAGGGACATGGCGGGGCGGTCGCCGCCCGGTCGGGGCGGTGGGTGAGCAGCTTCTCAATACAGGAGTGTATTGAGAGCCATGTTAGCGGGTTTGCCTGTCCCGGTCCGGCCGGGTTTTCCCATAGGGCCGCGGGGGCCCGAAACCGGCCGGAGCTGCCTAGAATCAGACACGGTTCCATACACACCTGCCAAGTCCGTCCCGACCGCTCCCTCTCCCAAGTGCCCGCCGCGAAATCCGTCAAGAAACCAGCCCCGAAGGTCTCTGCCAAGGCCTCTGTCAGGACCCCTGCCAAAGTCCCGGGTCAGGCACCGGCGAAAGCCGCCAAAAAGGCCGCCGGCAAGTCGGCGGCTGCGGCGCCGCGCCTGGGCAAGGACGACTGGCTGCAGGCGGCCTTCCAGTCGGTGGTGGAGGGCGGCTTCGACAAGGCGCGGGTGCTGCTCCTGGCCGATCGGCTCCAGGTCACCCGCGGCAGCTTCTACTGGCACTTCAGTGACCATGCGGAGCTGATCGAGGAGTTGCTGGCCCGTTGGCTCCAGGGCGAACAGGAAACCCAGCAGCGCCTGCAGGCGATGGAGAGCGCCGACCCGCGCGCCGACCTGGCGCAGGTGCTGGAGGCGGCCCTGGCCCATGCCGGCCCCGACCTGGAGAACATGCGCTTCGAGCTCGCCCTGCGCGGCGTCGGCCGGCGCGACCCGAAGGTGGCCCGCATGCTGGCCGAGGTGGACGAGCAGCGCATGGCGCTGTTCGAGGGCAAGTTCCGCCGCCTCACCCGCAGCCGCAAGAAGGCGGCCGAACTGGCGGCCCTGTTCTACCTGGCCATCGTCGGCAGCTACCAGGCGCTGAGCCGGCCGGGGGCGGACGAGGTCCTCAAGGCGCGGCTCGTGGCCCTGATCGCGGGCTACCTGGTGGACGCGCAGCAGGACTTGTGAGCGATCAATCGATCGGCCGGTGGCCGGTCAACCCCAGCACCGTCTCTTCCCGCTTCGAGCGCTTGAACGGGAAGGCCACCTGCGCCAGCCAGTGTTCCGGCCCGTGGCGGCGGTCGTCCATCAGGCCGTAGGCTGGCGGGTAGCGGCGGGTGATGCGGGCGGTGCCCAGAAGCACATCCCACACGAACAGCAGGTTGCCGTAGTTGCCCCGGTAGTGACCGATGCCGTCGTCCTGCGTGAGGGCGTGGTGGGCGAAGTGGGTGGCCGGGGTGGAGATGGTGCGCTCCAGCACCCAGGCCAGCGGATGCAGCCAGCGGTGGCGGTACAGCGCCTCGTCCCAGCGGATCGCGCTGTGCGCGCCCATGATCACGGTCATCTTGACGATGGAATAGACCACGTAGGTCCAACCGAAACCCAGGTGCAGCAGCAGCCCGGACAGCCACAGCCCCGGCATCAGCGCGTAATAGAGCAGGTTGTTGCGGTAGACGATACGCACGCTCATGTAGGCGGCCGAGTGGTGGGCGCGGTGCAGCGGCCACATCACCGAGGTGTGCGAGAGCCGGTGCCACAGGTACTGGGTGAAGTCGTCGGCCACCAGCAGCACCGGCACCATCTGCCACCAGGACCAGCCGGCGAGGGCGTCCTTCCACTCCGGGGCTCCCCACTGGCACAGGGCGCTCGAGGCCAGGAGCACGCTGGCGGTCACGCCGGGCAGCACGAAGACCGCCACCAGGTCGAGGCGGTTGTCCTCACGCGAGGCTTCGCGGGGGAAGAGGCGGCCGGTGAGCCACTCGGCGAGGGCGAACGCGGTCATCACCGAGGAGATCACGAGGGCCTGGAACCATTGGGCCTGGGTGTCCATGGGAATGCGCTCCTTGAATGCAGCGGTGCGTGCGGCCTCTCAGCGCAGGCGCTCCACCGCCGGCATGCGCCAGCGGCCCTGGAGCGCCTCCACCTGCGGCCAGTAGAGGCGGGCGGTGAGGGTGAAGCGTTCGCCCGCGCGCACCGGCAGCCAGTTGGCGCGCAGCCCGGGCGGCGGGGGTTCGGCCTGCACCAGCAGGTCGATCGAGCCGTCGGCGTTGGCCACCAGCGGGTCGCGGCTGCCCACCGAGTGCCGGCCCTGCGGCACGTCCAGCAGGAAGTCGTCGGCGCCATAGGCGGTGACCGACCAGAAGGCCCGCGCCGGCGGCCATTGGCCGGGCGCGAAGCGGATGCGGTAGCGGTGTGCGCCGTCCAGGGCCTTGCCCTCGGCGTCGACGCGGGCGCTGGGGTAGATCGCGTCCTCCGGCAGGTTCGCGCCCAGGCCCACCAGGGCCACGACCGCGCGGATGTTGTAGGCGGTGCCGTAGCGCCCCAGCAGGTCGGGCGGCGTCTGCCAGCCCTGGACCAGGTCACGCGGCCTGGCCAGCTCGCGCTTGACCTGGAAGTCGGCCAGCCAGCGGCCCAGGGCTACGCTGGCGCGGTCCAGCGCGTTCCAGGCTGGCGGCTTGCCGGGGGCGAGGCCCAGGCGCTCGAGCTTCATCAGCATCGGGCGGTCGGCGTCGCGCGGCGGGTTGTCCGCCATCAGGGTGGCCAGGCGCTGGAAGTACTCGCCCGTCGGCATGCGGCGCAGGCGCTCGACGGGCGCATCGCCTTTTGCGAGGGGCTTGTCGGCCGTCGTGTCGGCCGCGGGTGCGGACGGTGCGGTGGAGGGCTCTGCAACCGGGGCCGCTCCCAGCCGCTCGAGTGAGACGCCGTCCTGCAAGGCATGCACCCGGGGCAGGTCCGCCGCGTCCTTCACCTGGGTGCGGCCGATCAGCCAGGCCATGCGGGTGCCGGCGCGCAGCAGAGTCATGCCCGCGGGCGCCGCACCTTCCCAGCGGGGACCCGCCAGGAGGTAGGTGCCGCCCGCGCCGCCATGGCTGCGGGTGCCGGGCGCGGCGTAGACGTCGGTCCACGCATCCAGCAGGGAGAAGACTTCGTAGTGGTCGGGGTTGGGCGGCAGGCGCAGCACCCAGGGGCCGGAGTCCAGGTCGATGAAGGCGGAGGTGTAGAGAAGGTCCACCGTAGGCCGCACCACCTCGCGGAAATTCGCGGTGGGCGTCTGGCGCGCGCGCCGCAGCTGGTTCTCCGGCACCTGGCGGGTGATGAACTCGGTGCGGGTCAGGTCCATCAGCACCAGAGGTAGGCCGTACAGGTAGCCCTCGGCGCCGAGCACGATCTTCTCGCGCTGGACCCAGAGCGCCGCGCCCAATGCCATCACGAGGGCCAGGACGCCGGTGAGGAGGCGTAGCGCCAGCTTCACCGCACCTCCAGCACGGTGCGAAACCCAAGGTGGCTGGTGGCCAGGTCCAGGTCCTGCGGCTGGCGGGCGCCGGCGCGGTACCGCATGCACCAGTCGGGCGAGCAGAGGAAGGAGCCGCCCTTGATCACGCCCTGGGCCACCGGGCCGGCCGCGAGGGCGCGGGCCTCCTGCAGTGCGGGTGGCGGCGCGTCCTCATGGCCAGGACGCCAGGCGTCGCGGGTCCACTCCCAGACGTTGCCGATCAGGTCGTGCAGGCCCAGGGCATTGCCGGCGTAGCAGCCGACCGGGGCCACCCCCGCGAAGCCGTCACTGGCGGCGTCCTCCATCGGGAAGCGCCCCTGCCAGGTGTTGGCCTGGCGCGGTTGCTCGTGCTGGGGCGCTGCCTGGGCGCGGGCCTCGCGCGCGGCCCATTCCCATTGCGCCTCGGTAGGCAGCTGCCGCCCCGCCCAGCGGGCGTAGGCCTGGGCGTCCTCCAGGGCGACGGCGACCACCGGCAGGCTGCCTCGGCCCTCGATGTGGGTGCCGGGGCCGCCGGGGTGGCGCCAGTTCGCCCCGGGGACGTAGCGCCACCACTGCAGCGGGTCGGGCGGACCCTGGAGCTTGCGCGGCACCACGAAGACCACCGCGCCCGGTTGCAGCATCTCGGCCGGCGCGCCGGCGAGGCGGCTGGCGTCGGGCACGCGCTCGGCCACGGTGACATAGCCGGTGGCGGCGACGAAGCGGGCGAACTGGTCGTTGGTGACCTCGGTGCGGTCCATCCAGAAGCCGGCCACCTGCACCGGCTTGCCGGGCCTCTCCTCGGGGTAGACCGAGTCGCCGGGAGCGAGCTTGCCGCCCGGCACCCAGGCCATGCCCTCGGGCGGATTGGGACGGCCGCCGGTGACCGGGGGGAGGGCGCAGGCGATGCGGGCGATGGCTCCCTGGCCGGTCGTGCTGCTGCCAGTCCGGCCGGTACCGACCGGCCGCAGGGCTTCGTCGCCAGGGATGGAGATCCAGCCCGCCCACCAGACCGCGGCACCGAGGGCGGCCGCGCCCAGGGCCGAGGCGGCGAGGACGACGGGCCTGCGGCCGCCGCGGCGGCGGGCCTCAGTTGATCCAGTAGACGTATTCATCCTGGCGTGTGCGGGCCTGGTCCAAGGTCTTGTCGATGAAGATCGGCACCTCGATGAAGGAGGGCCACAGCGGCTGCGCCATGCCCTGGTGGTGGCGGGCGAGGCGGGCCTTGTAGTCCGCCAGGCGCTCGGGCTGCTCCTGCGCGAGGTTGCGGCGCTCGGTCGGGTCGGCGGCGAGGTGGAACAGGAAGTCCTTGCGCGGGCGGCTGGCCGAGATCAGCTTCCAGCCGTCCTCCTGCATCGCGCGATAGTCGCCGCTGCGCCAGAACAGGGGCCGGCCGGGTGGCTTGGGGCTGTTCATCTGGGCCAGCAGGTCGACGCCATCGATGGCGGGCCCGCCGGGCGGAACCAGGCCCGCGGCGGCCATGGCGGTGGGCACGATGTCCAGGTGGTGCGCCGGCGCCGCCTGCCGGGTGCCGGCGGCAATACGCGCCGGCCAGTGCGCGATGAAGGGCACGCGGATGCCGCCCTCGAAGAAGGACAGCTTCCAGCCGCGATAGGGCTTGTTGGTGTCGGGGATGCCGATGTAGCCCGGGGCGCCGTTGTCGCTGCTGAAGATGACCAGGGTGTCGCGGTCCAGGCCTTCCTCCTTCAGCGCCTGCATCACCCGGCCCACACTGCGGTCCACCGAGCGCACCATCGCGCCATAGACGCGGCGGCGGTGGTCGGGGATGTGCGCCATGGCGTCGTAGTCGGCCTTGCTGGCCTGCAGCGGCGAGTGCACGCCCCAGTGGGCCAGGTACAGGAAGAAGGGGCGGTTCCTGTTCGCGCGGATCGCGTTGACCGCCTCGTCGGTGAAGTAGTCGGTGAGGTACTTGTTCGGCTCGAACCACTTGCCGCCGTTGTAGCTCACGCCAAAGCGCATGTTGGGCCAGAGAAAGCGGTCGATCGGGTCGAACTCGAGGTAGGCATTGACCACGTCCGGGGAGTTCTTGGGCAGGTAGAGGCCGCTCTCCATGAAGATGGTCTCGTCGAAGCCCTGGGCGTTGGGCCGCATCTCGGGCGTGCTGCCCAGGTGCCACTTGCCGATGTGGACGGTGTGGTAGCCCTGGGGCTTGAGGCGCTCGGCCAGGGTCACCTCGGAGCCGGGCAGGCCGAGGTCGTTGAAGGGCTTGGCCTCGCGGGCGAGTTTCTGGTCGATGAAGGGCGGCGGGTCGCTGTCGTACAGCATGGGCGCGACGCGCGCCATCGCGCCGGGGGTCGGCGTGAACTCGACGCCGTAGCGCCAGGGGTAGCGGCCGGTGAGGAGGGCGGCGCGCGAGATGGTGCAGACCGCGCTGCCCGCGTAGCCGTTGTCGAAGCTCGCGCCGGCCCTGGCCAGGGCGTCGATGTTCGGCGTGGTGATGCCGTCATGGCCGCCGTTCATGCTCAGGTCGTTGATCCCCATGTCGTCGGCCAGGATCACGATGACGTTGGGCGGGCGCTTGCCGGGCGCCTGCTCGGGCTGGGTGGGCCCGGCCTGCCAGTTCGTGGTCTGGTAGGGGCCGCGCGGGTAGACGATGTCGGTGTACCAGCCCAGCGAGTACATCAGGATCGTGAGCCGGTTGGCCCAGGCCAATCCGCCCAGGATGGTCAGGGTGAGCAGCGTCCACAGCAGGATGCGTTTGAGTTTCATGTCTCTTGTGTTCTTGTCCTGTTCTGCGTCGGCCGATCGCCAGGGCCTCAGGCGCTGGCGGCCTCGTCGGCAAGCCTGGCGGTCGTGGCCGCAGGCAGAGCCTGCTGGCGCAGCTCGCGCCGCAGGATCTTGCCGACCTGGCTCTTGGGAAGCTCCCGCATGAACTCTACCTCGGAAGGCACCTTGTACCCGGTCAGGTGACGGCGGCAATGCGCGATCAGGTCCTCGGCCTGCAGGGCCGGGTCAGCGCGCACCGCGAACAGCTTGACCCGCTCGCCCGAGTGCGGGTGCGGCACGCCTACTGCCGCGACCTCGCGCACGCCGGGGTGCAGCATGGCCACGTCCTCGACCTCGTTGGGGTACACGTTGAAGCCCGAGACCAGGATCATGTCCTTGAGGCGGTCGACGATGCGCAGGAAGCCCCGGGCGTCCATCACCGCCACGTCGCCGGTGCGCAGGAAGCCATCGGTGGTCATGATGCGCGCGGTCTCTTCCGGGCGCTGCCAGTAGCCGGCCATCACCTGCGGGCCGCGCACGCACAGCTCGCCGGGCTCGCCCAGGGGCACCGGCCGGCCCTGGTCGTCACGCAGCGAGACTTCGGTCGAAGGCATGGGCAGGCCGATGGAGCCGTTGTGCTCTTTCAGGTCCAGCGGGTTGCAGGTGACGGTGGGCGAACACTCGGTGAGGCCATAGCCCTCGACCAGGGGCTTGCCGGTCTTCTCCTGCCAGCGCCGGGCCACCGCCTGCTGGATGGCCGCGCCGCCGCCAATGGCGAAGCGCAGGCGAGAGAAGTCCAGCCTGGCGAAGTCCGGGTGCAGGGTCAGGTCGTTGAACAGGGTGTTCACCGCCGGCATGCCGGTGAAAGGATGCTTGGTCAGCACCTCGATGAAGCCCGCGGTGTCGCGCGGGTCGGCCACCAGCACATTGGTGCCGCCCATGCCGATGAAGGACAGGCAGCTGCCCAGCGCGAACACGTGATAGAGCGGGATTGCGGTGATGCTCACCAGCGCCTCGTCGGCATCGAGGAAGGGGTCGCTCCACACCTTGCCCTGGCGGGCGTTGGCCAGGATGTTGCGGTGCGTGAGCATCGCGCCCTTGGACACCCCGGTGGTGCCGCCGGTGTACTGGAGGAAGGCGAGGTCTTGTGGGCCCACCGGCACCGGGTCCAGGGTATGCAGGCTGCCCTGGTCCAGCGCCTCCAGGAAGCCCACATGGCCGGGGAGCCGGTAGGGCCGCACCAGCTTCTTCACCCGGCGGACCACGAAGTGTGCGAGGTGCCGCTTCCAGCCCGGCATCATGTCCGCGAGGCCGGTGACCACCACCTTTTTGACCTCGGTGTTCGCGATGACCTTCTCCAGCACGTGCGCGAAGAGGTCGACTACCACCATCGCGGTCGCGCCGCTGTCCTGGAGCTGGTGTTCCAGCTCCCGCGGGGTGTACATGGGGTTGACGTTGACCACCACATAGCCGGCGCGCAGCAGGGCGAACAGGCACACCGGGTACTGCAGCAGGTTGGGCATCATCAGGGCCACCCGGCTTCCCGGCGGCAGCTTGATCTCCTGCTGGAACCAGGCCGCGAGGTCGCGGGTCAGCCCGTCGAGTTCGGCGTAGGTGAGCGTCGCGCCGGTGGCGCCGCTGATGAAAGCGGGGCGGCGCGGGTAGCGGCCCACGGCCTCGAGGAAGTAGTCGCCGATCGACACCAGGTCGTCCAGCGGAATGTCCGCCGGCACGCCGGGCGGGTAGCTCTGAATCCAGGGTCTGTCCATGGGAGGCCGGCCTTGTGCTGAGTTCAATACACAAGTGTACTGACGCCCCTGGAAATGGCCAGTCGCCCTGGAGTCAGGGGGGATCCAGACAAACCCTAGGGGTACGAGGCGCAGGCGTTGCACGAGGTCCGAACCGGTTTCGCCCCGCTGCGTCGGGAAGGGGTCCGCGTATGGGATACAATGTGGGCTTCCGCGGGAATAGCTCAGTTGGTAGAGCGCAACCTTGCCAAGGTTGAGGTCGCGAGTTCGAGCCTCGTTTCCCGCTCCAATTGCTCGAAAAGGGAGTCCGTCACCGGACTCCCTTTTTGTTTGGCCTTCCCCCCTCGCGCAGGGGCCGCCGGCGCATCGTCCATACTCCTGTGTCTGGAGGTAATTCGATGAAGTTTTCCCTGTTCATGATCCTGGTGGCCGGCCTGCTGCCGCTTCTGTGCACCGGCATCGCCAAGTCCCGCCTCAAGGGCTATGACAACCACCACCCGCGCGAGTGGGCCCGGGGCCTGACCGGCTGGCGCGCCCGCGCCGACGCCGCCCAGGGCAACAGCCTGGAGGCCTTCCCCTTCTTCGCCATCGGCGTGCTGGCCGCCCTGCACGCCGGCGTCGACGGCCATCTCCTGGACCAGATCACCGGCGCCTTCATCCTGGTGCGCCTCGTCTACATCGCCCTGTACGTGGCGGACAAGGCCAGCCTGCGCTCGCTGGTCTGGATGGTGGGGCATGGCCTCATCGTCGCCCTGTACGTGCTGGCCCTGCGCGCCTGATCGCTTCAGCCCCGAGGCGAGGCACAATAGCGCTGTCGCCCCGGTGGTGAAATCGGTAGACACAGCGGACTTAAAATCCGCGGCCCCTTCAAAGGGCGTGCCGGTTCGATTCCGGCCCGGGGCACCAGGGCCGGCACAGGCCGGCTGAAGCTCTTTCCCTTGCGCGGTTTCCGGTCCGCAGTTTCCAGTCCGTTCCAGGCGGCCGACCCATCATGTCCCACTACAACGCCCCCTTCGAGATCCACCTGCATGGCGAGCTGCCTCTTCGCCCGGACGTGACCTACGCGCAGCTGCAGGAGGCGCTCAAGCCCTTGTGGCAGTACGCCGGTGCCCGCTCGCTGGCCGACGCCGCCGAGAGCGCCTACGAGGAGGAGCCGGGCATCCGCTTCGACGCGCCCCAGCACCTCCTGACCCTGTGCTGGACGGTCTCGGGCGACCAGGACTTCCGCCAGGCGGTGGACGAGATGTGCATGGGCCTCAACGAGCTCGCCGCCCAGGGCGCCGCGCTCGAGGTCTCGTTCTACGACAACGAGTTCGACGAGGAAGAGGCCCCGCCCGAGGAAGAGGCGCGCGACGACTACCTCATGGTCTTCGTCGGCCCCACGCCCGCGGCCATCATGCAGGTGCAGCGTGACCTGCTGGTCGAGGACGTGGTGCACCTGATGGAGCGCCACTTCGACGGCGCCGAGCTCGGCGGGGTGGTGGGCGAAATCGACAAGCTGTTCAACCAGCGCTTCGATGCGCTCGTGAGTTCCCTGGAGCTGGGCAAGCCCCCGCGGGGCTCCGGCGGCGGCAGCGGCGGCCACGGCGGCGGCCGCCGGCCTCGGCACCTGCACTGATCTTCTGCAGGGCGGGCCAGCGCCCGCACCCCCGACACCTCCCGCATCCCGCATCCCGCAGCATCCCGCAGGGTCCGGCTCGTCTTGGGCTGTCGCAGGGCTGCGCTATCCTGCGCCAAGCTCCACCCGCCACAGGCCCCGCATGACCGAACGCACCTCCCTCGCCCTCAACCCCGGCGTGCGCAAGCGCGAGGTGTTCGGCTGGGCGATGTACGACTTCGCCAACTCGGGGTACACCACCGTCGTCCTGACCGCGGTGTTCGCGGCGTACTTTGTCGGTGGCATCGCCGGCAAGGCGCCCTGGGCGACCTTCGCCTGGACCGCGGCGCTCAGCGCTTCCTATGCCCTGGTCATGCTGACCTCGCCCACGATCGGCGCCTGGGCCGACCTGCGCGCTGCCAAGAAGCGGCTCTTGATGATCGTCACCGCCGGCTGCGTCCTCAGCACCGCGGCCCTGGCCCTGCCCGGGCCGGGCGAGGTGGCCCTCGCGGTGGCACTCATCATCATTTCGAACACTTTCTATTCGTGGGGCGAATCGCTCACTGCGGCCTTCCTGCCGGAACTGGCGCGCCCGGAGGCCATGGGCCGCGTGAGCGGCTGGGGCTGGGGCCTGGGCTACCTGGGCGGCATGCTCACGCTGGGCATCTGCCTGGCCTATGTGCTGTGGGCGCAGAAGCAGGGCCTGCCGGCGCGCGAGTTCGTGCCGGTGACCATGCTGGTCACCGCGGTGATGTACGGGCTGCCGGCCCTGGTCACCTTCGCCCTGCTCAAGGAGCATTCGCCGCCGCGCGCCGACGCGCTGCAGGCCGCGGGCCTGCGCGCCTCCTGGCAGCAGCTGCGGCAGACCTTCGCCCAGGCATGGCGTTACCGCGACTTCATGTGGCTCATGGCCTGCGCCGTCTGCTACCAGGGCGGGGTGGCGGTGGCCATCGCGCTGGCGGCGATCTACGCCGAGCAGGTGATCGGCTTTCAGCCGCAGGAGACCATGGTGCTGGTCTTCGCGCTCAACGCCGCCGCCATGGCCGGCGCCCTGGCCTGGGGTTACCTGCAGGACCGCATCGGCCACAAGACCGCGCTGGGCCTGACCCTGGTGGCCTGGGTCGCGGCCTGCGTGATCGCGGCGCTGTCCACCAGCAAGGGCGACTTCTGGTGGGCCGCGTCGATCGCCGGAATCTGCATGGGCTCGAGCCAGTCCGCCGGACGGGCAATGGCCGGCCTGCTGGCGCCGCCCCGGCAGCTGGCCGAGTTCTTCGGCCTGTGGACGGTCGCGATCCGCCTCGCGTCCATCATCGGCCCCCTGAGCTATGGCGCCATCACCTGGATGACGGGCGGCAACCAGCGGGTGGCGATTCTCTCGACCACCGCACTGTTTCTCGCGGGCCTGTTGCTGCTGCTGAAGGTGGACGTGGCGCGTGGGCGCGAGGCGGCCCTGACGACCGTCGACTGAGGGCCGTGCCCGTGCTGGGACTGCCGCAGGGAGCATCTACGTCTGGAGGGCCCGGAGGATCTGCGTTGACGGTGGGATTGCCCTGAACGGGTCATGAAGCAGCCCTCATCGACGCTGCCTGACCGGCCTGTCCTCGGCGTCGGCGGCGGACCCGGTGTCTGGGTGTCGCGGCACGCCCGCTGCGGTGGAGGCAGACGCTGAGGCCTCGGCATCGCCTTCGCCTTCGCCTTCGCCTCGCCCGCGCTTGGGCGGGCGCGATGGGGGGATGGGCCGGTGTGGCGCCGGGGCGTCCGGCAAGGGAGGTGCGCTCCACGCCTCACCGGACTCGGCCGATGTGCCGGGTACGTTCCCCGTTGCCGGCGCAGCCGAGGGCGCGACGGCGACGGGACGCACCGCCAGCGCGGGGGCCGCGGGGCTGCCGGACGCCGGGCCCGAAGAGGCGGCTGGCGCCCTCAGCCCCACCCTGAGCAGGTGGGGCAGGGCGATCCAATCGGGCCGGATGCCGGGGCCTCCTGCCGTGGCCGCCGGAGCCAGCCCGACGTTGATCTCCGAGACGACCCGCGCATGCCGGGGGAAATGCCGGGGCACGAGCATTTGCCCCAGGACGGGCCGGGCAGGGGATGGCCGGGCCGCCGGTTTCGCTCCGGTGGCGGGGACCGTGATCGCCTCCCGCTCGGGGGGAGGGTCGGCGTCTGCGCCTGGCTGTGTCGTGCGTGCCTGCTCGGCACGCGTATTGGGGGACGGAACGGCCAGGAGGGCCCGGGCCGAGGCCAGGGCCTCGCGGGAGTGGCTTGACTGGGTTCGGTGCATGGCGGCGAGGTCCTGAGGTGGGCGAGGGCGGCATCATGGCGCGCCCGAAATTTCTGCAGGGGCCGCTGCCCTGCCCCAGTCAGTCCGGGATCAGCGAGGCTTTCCGAAGGCTGCAGAGGGCGGGCGGCGATGGGGTGCCGCCGCTACCCGGGGGTGCTGCCCGGGTCCGCCTGGTCCGGCGAATCGGCTGGCGCCGAAGACGACGAAGCCGAGGAGGACGAAGCCGAGGAGGGCGCACTCGACGCAGGGGCCGCGGTGGCCATTCCAGGCTGGGGCTGCTTCTCCGCAAGCTTCGCGCGTCGTTGTGCCGCCCGCTTGCGCGCCTTCGCTGCGAGCTGGCGTCTGCTCTCGGCGGGCCGGCTCACGGTGCCCGGGTGCCCGGCGTCGGCCTGTCCTTCTTGCGCCTCGCGCGCCTGGTGCCTGATGTAGATCGTGTAGGTCCGGGTCCGCCCCCCTTTCGACACGACCCCGCCCTGTTCCGGGACCTGCACTTCGAGCGGGGTGAAGCCCGCGGCCTTGAGTTCCGCGATCCCCGCCTCGTCGAGGACCAATCCATCACCATGGCTTTCGACAGAGCCGTCCCCCTGCGCCAGAAGGACACCTTCGAGGCCCGTCGTGATCTCCAAGGTCTGCCCGCCCACCGTCAGGCGGATGACCACGCCGGCGGGGAAGTCGGGCGGCGTCACGACGGACGTGGTGAATTGGCACCTGGGTCCGTCGCCTCCGGGCTCCGCCCCGAGCGCGCCGGGCTCGAGCGCCAGGGCCGGGCGCTCCGTCCCTGTGGCCCGGACTTTCCCGGCGGCGGAATCCGGCCCTGCGGACGCAGGCAATCCCACGATGGGCAACGTGATCGTGTGGGTCGATTTGAGGTCATGGGACGCCTGGGAAAGCTCGCCCGCCCCTTCCCCGTCCGAAGGCGCCTTCGTGCCCGCGGTACCGCCGGCCCGGCGCTTCTGCTCTCTCTGGCGGGTCCTGGCGGAGTGTGGCCGCGGCCTTGGTTCCTCGGGCACGGCAGCCCCGGTGCCCTCGGCAGAGACGGTCAGGGGCAGGCGCATGCGCCCCGTCCTGGGTTCCCCCTCCTCCGGATCGATCTCTCCCTCGTCGACGGACAGCTTCAGGAAGCCGTAGACCGGCTCGGCCTGCGCACCGCGTCGCCGGGGGAAAGGGCTGGTCAAGGGGATGGGCTCGAAGCCTTGCGCAATGAGTTGGTCGGCAAACGCCTTGTTCGAGGCCGCCGAAGGCCGGGGAGCGGCCACCTGCCCGCCGGACCGCCTGCCCCCTCGCGAGGTGGCAGGGGTCGAGCTCAAGGTGAGTGTCTTTCCATCGATTTCGAGGGTGGCAAGCAGTCCGGGAGGGCAATCGGGTGGGAGGACCCAGGCGTATTGGAGCTGCCCCCTGAGGGACTGACCTGGCGCATCCCGGTACTGGACCTCCATCAGGTGCTCCAAGGTACCGGGTCGCCGGTTCCGCAGGGGTGACAGGCCGTGTTCCGTCGTGGCCTGGAGGTCCAGGGGCCGGCCGGGAAGGACGATTCTGGGCGCCAACGCGGCCATGGCCCGTGCGGGGACCGTGTGCTGGCCGTAGGGGATCGCCACCACGCGGCCCGCCGGGTCGATGGCTGCGGGACCGGCGGCTTGGCGCGCAGGGCTCGTGCGCAGGGGTGTCGCGGGCGTTTCGCCCGTTCCGGCGGAGGCGGAGACGGAAGAGGGCAGTGCGGCGGGCGGCGGGCTGGCCGGGCGCATGGCGCAAGGCACGTTGGAGGCGGGTTTCACGGCGGCGTCACTCCGGAATGGAAGGGGCGCCACGATAGCGGCGCGCTTTCCTTTCCGGAGCGCTTTTCCGCGCCCCGGTCAGTGCGGGCTCAGTCAGCCCGGAATCATTGACTCTTGCCGTCGTTCCCCAGCCACCGCCGGGCGGCGGCCCGCAGGGCCTCGAGCATCGGGGGCGAGCCGGAGCCGCGCAGGTGCACCGCGCCCATGCCGGCGCGTGACTGCGCCAGGCCCGCCTCGGCGAGCAGGCGACGGGTGTGCCGCGCCACCGGCTCGCCGGTCTCCAGCACCCGCAGCTGCGGGCCGGCGAGGCGCTGCACCGTCTCCATCGCGAAGGCGTAGTGGGTGCACCCGAGCACCAGGGTGTCGATCTGGCCCTCGTGCCAGCCCAGAGGGCCGAGGGCGCCGATGTATTGCGCCAGCAGGGTGTCGGTGCGCCGGGTGTCACCGGCCTCGATGGCAGCGGCCAGGCCGTCGCAGGGCTGCAGGACGAAGGTGGCCTGGCCCTCGAGCGAGGCCTTGAGCTGCGCGAACTTGTCGCTCGCCAGCGTGCCGCGGGTGGCCAGCACGCCGACGCGGTGGGTGCGCGAGAAGGCCGCCGCCGGCTTGAGCGCCGGCTCCACGCCCACGATGGGCAGCTGCGGCCACTCGGCCCGCAGCTGCGCGATGGCGGCGGCGGTCGCGGTGTTGCAGGCGACGACCAGGGCCTTGATGTGGAGGCGGTCGACGAGCTCGCGGGTGATGGCCTGGGCGCGCTCGAGCACGAAGCCGTCCTCGCGCTCGCCGTAGGGCGCGTGCGCGGTGTCGGCGTAGTAGACGTAGTCCTCCTGCGGCATCAGCGCGCGCATCGCGCGCAGGATGCTCAGGCCGCCGATGCCGCTGTCGAAGACGCCGATCGGGGCGGCAATACGGGAGCCCGGTGCGGCTCCGGCAGCGCCGGGCGCGCCGGGGGAGGGCGCCCCCGCCTGCGAGGTCGGCACGGCCTCGTCCTTCCTCAGGCCGTGGTGACCGGGATGCTCTTGAACTCGCCCGAGGCGATGCGCTTGCTCCACTCGGCCGGGCCGGTGATGTGCGCGCTGGTGCCGCCGGCGTCGACCGCCACCGTCACCGGCATGTCGATCACGTCGAATTCGTAGATGGCTTCCATGCCCAGGTCGGCAAAGCCGACCACCTGGGCGTGCTTGATCGCCTTGGAGACGAGGTAGGCGGCGCCGCCCACCGCCATCAGGTAGGCGCTCTTGTGGTTCTTGATCGCCTCGATGGCGACCGGGCCGCGCTCGGCCTTGCCGATCATGGCGATGAGGCCGGTCTTGGCCAGCATCATGTCGGTGAACTTGTCCATGCGGGTCGCCGTGGTCGGACCCGCCGGGCCCACCGCTTCGTCCTTCACCGGGTCGACCGGGCCGACGTAGTAGATGACGCGGTTGGTGAAGTCCACCGGCAGCTTCTCGCCGGCGGCCAGCATGTCCTGGATGCGCTTGTGCGCGGCGTCGCGGCCGGTGAGCATCTTGCCGTTCAGGAGCAGGGTGTCGCCCGGCTTCCAGCTGGCGACTTCCTCCTTGGTGAGCGTGTCCAGATTGACGCGCTTGCTCTTCTTGGTGTCGGGGGTCCACTGCACGTCGGGCCACAGGTCCAGGCTGGGCGCCTCGAGGTAGACCGGGCCGGAGCCGTCCATCACGAAGTGGGCGTGGCGGGTGGCGGCGCAGTTGGGGATCATGGCCACCGGCTTGCTCGCCGCGTGGGTGGGGTACATCTTGATCTTCACATCGAGCACGGTGGTCAGGCCGCCCAGGCCTTGCGCGCCGATGCCCAGCGCGTTGACCTTCTCGTACAGCTCCAGGCGCAGCTCCTCGACCTGCGAGAGCTTCTCGCCCTTGGAGGACTTCTCGAGCAGCTGGTACATGTCCAGGTCGTCCATCAGGGACTCCTTGGCCATGAGCACCGCCTTCTCGGCGGTGCCGCCGATGCCGATGCCCAGCATGCCCGGCGGGCACCAGCCGGCGCCCATGGTGGGCACGGTCTTGAGGACCCAGTCGACCACGCTGTCGCTCGGGTTGAGCATGTACATCTTGCTCTTGTTCTCGCTGCCGCCGCCCTTGGCGGCCACGGTCACGTCCAGCTTATCGCCCGGGACGATCTCGGTGAAGATGACCGCGGGCGTGTTGTCCTTGGTGTTCTTGCGGGCGAACTGCGGGTCGGCCACCACGCTGGCGCGCAGCATGTTGTCGGGGTGGTTGTAGCCGCGGCGCACGCCTTCGTTGATCGCGTCCTCGAGGCTGCCGGTGAAGCCCTCGAGCCGCACGTCCATGCCGATCTTGATGAAGACGTTGACGATGCCGGTGTCCTGGCAGATCGGGCGGTGGCCGATCGCGCTCATCTTGCTGTTGGTCAGGATCTGGGCGATCGCGTCCTTGGCCGCCGGGCTCTGCTCGCGCTGGTAGGCCCGGGCCAGGTGGGCGATGTAGTCGGCCGGGTGGTAGTAGCTGATGTACTGGAGGGCACCGGCGATGGATTCGATCAGGTCGGCTTGCTGGATGCGGGTGGTCATGGGCTTGAGTGTGTGTGAAGCCCGGCGATTATCTCAGCAGGGGAGGGCGCGACCGGGGCGCGATGGCGCCAGCGCTGAATCCGGCGGGTCGCTCGTTTCCTGAGCCTGCGCCGACCAGGCGCCTGATACTCGTCAATTTGAAATGTAATGAAAAAAACCGCCGTGAAATAAGTGTCACGGCGGGTTTCCTGAGATAACTCCTGCGCGCCGGCGCCTCGGCGGCGCGGCAGGCTTCAGGGTTTGCAGGCGGCCAATGCGTATTGCCGCCGGGACCGGTTCCTGTGGACCAGTCCGAACCGGCAAGATAACCCGGCCAAATTAACCCGGCCGAATTAATCCGGCCAAGCAGGCCGCCCGGGTCTCTGCGGGTGATCAGGCCTTGGCGATGAGGAAATCCTCTTTCTTCTTGCCGGCAGCCAGCAGGGGTTTCATCCACTTCGGGGGCTGGCCGCGGCCGCTCCACAGTTCGCCATTGGGGCCCTTGTACTTCGGGGCGGCGGTGGCGCCCTTGTCGGCGCGCGGGGCGCGGCCGCGCCTGGCGCCGCCGGTGGCGCCGCGGCCACCGCGCAGCTCGGTCATCACATCGCTGGCGCTGTAGCCAACGGCCGCGGCCTCGGCCAGCCAGCGGGCGACCATGTCCTTGAGCTCGTTCTGCTTGCGCGCGTTGAACTTTTCGCTGGCGCTGTCAGCCAGTTTCTTCAGGGTGGCCAGATCGATCTTGTCCAGGTCGATGTTTTCGATGTTCATTTTGGCTCCTAATTGAATACGGGAACTTATCTAATCGTTAATGGAAATGCCGTTCGGGGTCGCCCAAGTCCCGGATAGGGGTTTGATGAGCTAATTACCGAAGGTTTTGCGATTATCTGGCAAAAATCCCCGATTGGGAGAATTCGTAAATAAATGAGTTTGCGGAAAACCCGTAGGCGGTGTATCCAGACACTTTTGCGGGGAGCTCCCATGGCCGAGCGTGAAGAAATGGACACTTTCGGACGCATCCCGGTGTCGCAGGAGCGCCTCTGGGGGGCGCAGACGCAGCGGGCGCTGGCGCATTTCGCCATTTCCACCGAGCGCATGCCCACCGAGTTCCTGGTCGCCCTGGCGAGGGTCAAGCGGGCCTGCGCCCAGGTGCACCGGCGCACCGGCGGCCTCGACCAGCGGGTGGCCGACGCCATCATGGAGGCGGCCGACGAGGTCATCGCCGGCCACCATGCCGCGGAATTCCCGCTGGCCGTCTGGCAGACCGGCTCCGCGACCCAGACCCACATGAACATGAACGAGGTGCTGGCCAACCGCGCCAGCGAGCTGCTCGGGGGGCCGCGTGGGGTGGGGCGGCTGGTGCACCCCAACGACCATGTGAACAAGGGGCAGTCGTCCAACGACGTGGTGCCCACCGCGATGCACATCGCCGCGCTCGACGGACTTCAGCGCCGGGTGCTGCCAGCCCTGCATCACCTGCGCGCTGCGCTCGCCGCACGCGGCGCGGCCTGGAGCGACATCGTCAAGATCGGCCGCACCCACCTGCAGGACGCGACCCCGCTCACCCTGGGTCAGGAGGTCTCCGGCTATGTGGCCCAGCTCGAGCATGCCGCCCGCCACCTGCAGGCGGCGATGCCCCACCTGCGCGAGCTGGCCCTGGGGGGCACGGCGGTGGGCACCGGCCTGAACGCGCCCCGGGGCTTCGCCGAGCAGGTGGCCTCGCAGCTGGCCCAGGACACCGGCCTTCCCCTGGGCAGCGCCCCCAACAAGTTCGAGGCCCTGGCCACGGTCGACGCCCTGGTGCAGTCGCACGGCGCGCTCAAGGGGCTGGCGGTGGCCCTGGCCAAGATCGCCAACGACATCCGCTGGCTGGCCAGCGGGCCGCGCTGCGGGCTGGGCGAGCTCACGCTGCCCGAGAACGAGCCGGGCTCGTCCATCATGCCGGGCAAGGTCAACCCGACGCAGTGCGAGGCCGCCCTCATGGCCTGCTGGCAGGTCATGGCCAATGACGTGGCGGTGGGACTTGCCGGCGCCGGCGGTGGCAGTTTCGAATTGAACACGGCTCGCCCTTTGGTGATCCATGCCTTCCTGCAAAGCGTGCGGCTGCTGGCCGACGCGATGAACAGCCTGGACGCCCACTGCGTGCGGGGCATGGAAGCCGACCGGGACCGCATCGGGCAATTGCTGGCGCGCTCCCTGATGCTGGTCACCGCGCTCACGCCCCACATCGGCTACGACCGCGCCGCCGAAATCGCGCGCAAGGCCCATGCCGATGGCACGACGTTGCGTGAGGCCGCCCTGGCGCTGGGCCACGTGAGCCCGCAGGAGTTCGACGCCTGGGTGCAGCCGTCTCGGATGGTCTGACGGAATGACCCCCGGCGCGCTGCGCGCGCCGGGGTGGGCTCAGTGGTCCACGCTGGCCGGCGCGGCCGACATCAGCCGGTCGGTGGCAGCGATGGCCAGGGCCGACAGCAGGAAGACCGCATGGATGGCGGTCTGCGCGATCAGCACCTTGTCGGTGTAGTTGCCCGCGTTGATGAAAGTCTTGAGCAGGTGGATCGAGCTGATCCCGATGATGGCAGTGGCCAGCTTCACCTTGAGCACGGAAGCGTTCACATGGCTGAGCCACTCGGGCTGGTCCGGATGGCCCTCGAGGTTCATCCGCGAGACGAAGGTCTCGTAGCCGCCGACGATCACCATGATGAGCAGATTGGAGATCATCACCACGTCGATCAGCGCCAGTACCACCAGCATGATCACCGTCTCGTTGAGCTGGGTCAGCGGTGCCTCGGACTTGTAGCCGATGCTGGCCACCAGTTGCTGCAGCGCCGCCTGATTGCCGAAGGCGGCCTCCAGCAAGTGGACCAGCTCGACCCAGAAATGGAAGACGTAGACCGCCTGCGCCGCAATCAGGCCGATGTAGAGCGGAAGTTGCAGCCAGCGGCTGGCGAAGATCAGGTTGGGCAGGGGGCGCAGGGGCTGTTGGGCTGACATGGGGCTTCAAAGGTGGAGGTGGGACGGCGGTGACGCCGACGTGGATTCTAGAAAGGCCGGGCAAGGCCTGCCGGGCGAGGGGCATCGATCCGGCTCAGGGGCCGGGGCCAGACGTCCGCCGGCAGATTCCCACTCGCAGACGCCCCCCGAAAAGTCAGTACGTTGTAAGTCCCTGAGTTGACAGTCTCGCGCAGTTCGCCATCACAACGGAGACAAGCAATGAGCGCCATCGAGTCGGTCCTGGTCGAGAACCGCGTCTTCCCCCCGCCCGCGTCTGCCACGAGCGGCGCCCGCATCAGTGGCATGGCGGCCTACGAGGCGATGTGCCAGGCGGCCGAGAAGGACTTCGAGGGCTTCTGGGCGAAGCTGGCCCGCGAGAACGTGGTCTGGAACAAGCCCTTCACCCGTACCCTCGACGAATCCAACGCCCCCTTCTACAAGTGGTTCGACGACGGCGAACTCAACGCCTCGGCCAACTGCCTGGACAAGCACATGGGCACGCCGGTCGAGAACAAGACCGCGATCATTTTTGAAGCCGACGATGGCGCGGTGACGAAGGTCACCTACAAGGAGCTGCTGGCCCGCG
>JACCDY010500656.1_pt1 | contig 53928 bp, 51 predicted proteins | sample 7446391 | NCBI WGS metagenome assembly JACCDY01 (sample SAMN15323451, study PRJNA562643) | freshwater metagenome | isolation source: river surface water | place: USA:Blue River Watershed | collected 2017-08-18
CGGCATCCTGCTGTCGACCTCGCTGCTGCACGCGCTGCCGGAAGCTTTCGAGTCGGATGCCAATATCCATGGCCTGTTCGCGACCCTGCTCGGCGGCCTGCTCGGCTTTTTCATGCTCGAGAAGATGGCGATCTTGCGCCACTCCCACCATTACGAAGGCGATGGCCCCGACCACGAGCATGGCCATGATGCGCATGAGGCCGGCAAGTCGGGCTGGATGATCCTGATCGGCGACAGCCTGCACAACTTTACCGACGGCATCCTGGTCGCCGCCGCCTTCCTCGCCGACCCCAAGCTGGGCATCATTACCGCGCTGGCCATCACCGCGCACGAGATTCCGCAGGAGATCGGCGACTTCATCGTGCTGCTCAATGCCGGCCTGTCGAAGTCGCGCGCCTATGTGTACAACCTGATCTGCAGCCTGATGTCGGTGGTCGGCGGCGTGGTCGGATACTACGCGCTGGGCAATGGCCTGCACCTGATCCCGTATGTGCTGGTGCTGGCCTCGTCAGGCTTCATCTATATCGCCGTCAGCGACCTGATGCCGCAGATGCAGCGCCGCGCGACGCTGCGGGAATCGGTGCCTCAGGTGTTGCTGATCGGTCTGGGCGTCGTTCTCGTCGTCGCGCTGACCAGCCAGTTCCACGTGCACTGAACGCAGGCGCTGCGCAGCGTTCAGGCGGCCCCGGTCGCCACTGGCCGCGACGGATCGGCCGACCACTCGCTCCACGAGCCCGGATAGAGCGCCGCCCCCGGCAGGCCGGCGATCTCCATCGCCAGCAGGTTGTGACAGGCCGAGATGCCCGAGCCGCACTGGGCGATCGTGGTGTCCGGGCTCTTGATCAGCGCGCTGAAGTCGGCGCGCAGCGCATCGGCATGCTTGAAGCAGCCGTCTTGCTGCAGGTTGTCCTTGAAGAAGCGATGCTTCGCGCCGGGGATGCGGCCGCCGACCGGGTCAATGGTCTCGTTCTCGCCGCGGAAACGATCGGCCGCGCGCGCATCGAGCACCACCCGTGCCTTCGCGCTGAGGTTGGCCAGCACGTCGTCGGCATTCACTGTCGCTGCCAGCGCCGGCTGCAGCGTGATGCTGCCGCGCAGGCGCGTGATCACCTCGCGGGTCAGGGTGCCGCCGGCCGCTTCCCAGGCGGCGATGCCGCCGTCGAGCACGGCCACGCCGCGATGGCCGACCCAGCGCAGCATCCACCACAGGCGCGAGGCAAACATGCCGCCATGGGCGTCATAGGCGATGACCTGCGAGTTGGGGTAAACGCCAAAGGCGCGCAGGGTGTCGATGAAGGCTTCTCGTGTCGGCAGCGGATGCCGGCCGCGGAAGCTGCCGTCGGCACTCCGGGCCTTGTCCGACAGGTGCAGGTCGGGATCGGCATGCTGGGCGCCGGGGATATGGCCGGCGGCGAAAGCGATCGCCCCGGCCTTGGGGTCGGTCAGCTCCGAGCGGCAGTCGAGGATCACATAGTTGGGATTGGCGATGTGCTGCTTCAACTCCGCAGCGCTGATCAGCGTCGTGTATGGCATTCGCAGGTCTCCTCGAAGATGGGCCGGCCCGGTCACCTGTCAATCGACGCGATGCGCGGGCGGACTCCGGACGCCGCTGTGCTGTGACGGGCGTCCCTGTTAGGTAATTTTCCGGCTGCTGCTGCGGGCATTATAGAAGGTCGCCGCCATGCCGCTGGCAAGGATGACGGCAATCCCCAGCCAGCCCCACCAGTCGAGACGGTCGCCCCAGATCAGGATGCCCCAGATACTGGAGAAGACGATGCCCGTGTATTGCAGGTTGGCCGTGACCAGCATCGCACCCAGCCGGTAGGCGCGTGTCATTGCCATCTGGGCAATCGTCGCGGTCATGCCGATGGTGGCCAGCAGCAGGAAATCGATGCCGCTGAGCGCGTGCAAAATCCGGAATTCGCCCAGCCGCAGCCAGGTGTCGACCAGCCCGGCGAGCAGTCCCGCCAGTACCCCGCTGGCCGAAAAATAGAACACGACGCGGTATTCGGGCTCGCCCAGTTGCCCCAGCTTTTTCACTTGAATGTAGGCCAGTGCCGACAGGAAGCCCGAGATCAGCGCGACCAGGCCGCCCAGCCATTGCTCGGCATGGATGGTGGGCTTGAGCAGCAGCGCCACGCCGATGAAGCTGGCACTGATGGCGGCGGCCAGTCCCCATTCGAAGCGGCGCTGCCCGTGCCACCAGCCGAGCGTGAAGACGATGGTCGCAATCCAGATCGGCGCCATGTAGTTGAGCGTCATCGCCGTGGCCAGCGGCAGGCTGCCGATGGCGAAGAACCACAGCCACAAGGCAGTCACGCCGACCAGCCCGCGCCACGCATGGTGCCAGGGCAGGCGGGTCTTGAGGCTCAGGCGCTGCACACGGCACAGGGTGAAGATCAGCAGCATGCCGACTGCGCCACGGCACATCACGATCTCGGAGGTGCTGGAAGTGGCCGAGGCAAGCTTGACGCACACGCCCATGACCGAAAACACGAAGGCAGCAAACAGCATCCACAGCGACTGCATCGGCGTCTCAGGAAATCGGGGAAGGAAAACCGGCGCGCCCGGCAGCGGAGGCGGCCATGAACCCGGTATCGCGCCTGGCATCACGGACAGAAGTGCCGGACAGGCCGGCCCTGCCATGACGCCCCGGCATCAGACGGCAATCTGCTGGCGGTACCACTCGTGGAAATGCTGCATGCCATCTTCCATCGGCGACTGGTAAGGCCCGACTTCGTTGACGCCGCGATCGACCAGTATCTTGCGGCCGGCGTCCATGCGCAGCGCGATCTCGTCATCCTCGATGCAGGTTTCCATGTAGGCCGCACGCTCGGCCTCGACGAAGCTGCGCTCGAACAGTGCGATCTCTTCCGGGTAGTAGAACTCGACCACGTTGGTGGTCTTTTGCGGGCCGTTCGGCCACAGCGTCGACACCACCAGCACGTGCGGGTACCACTCGACCATGATGTTCGGGTACAGCGTGAGCCAGATCGCGCCAAAGGGCGGAACTTCGCCATTGCGGAAGCGCAGCACTTCGTCGTGCCACTTCTGGTAGACCGGCGAGCCGGACTTCTTCAGCGCCGAATTGACGCCGACCGTCTGCACGCTGTAACCCTCGCCGAGTTCCCAGCGCAGGTCGTTGCAGGTGACGAAGTTGCCCAGCCCCGGATGGAAGGGCTCGACATGGTAATCCTCGAGATAGACTTCGATGAAGGTCTTCCAGTTGTAGTCGCACTGGTGGACCTCGACATGGTCGAGCATGTAGCCGTCGAAGTTCAGGTCCTTCGTGACCGACATGTTCTTCAGTATGCCGGGCACGTCGACGCCGTTGTTCTCGAACAGCAGGCCGTTCCAGCGCTGCAGGCCGAAGCGTGACAGGTTCAGGCATGGGGTCTCGCCGAAATGCGGCGCGCCGATCAGTTCGCCCTTGAGGTCATAGGTCCAGCGATGCAGCGGACAGACGATGTTGCCGGAATTGCCGCGGCCGACCAGCATCTTGGCCTGGCGATGCCGGCAGACGTTGGACAGCAGTTCGATACCCTGCGCATTGCGGACCAGCACGCGGCCGTCGTTCTCCCAAGGGAGGGTCGCGAAGTCGCCGGCATTGGGCACCATGAGTTCATGGCCTGCATATCGCGGGCCTTGTTTGAACAGCTGGTGGATTTCCTGCTGCAGCAGTGCGTCATCGAAATAGACGCCTACGGGTAGTTGCGCGTTGGAGCGCGCGAGCCGAGAGAGACTGGCCAGATCGGACATCTCCACCCCCAAATTAATTTGCACCAACCTAAGAGAGAAAGAATCCGCAAAAACCTGTGTTCAGACGAAAAAACGAAATGAAACGGTTATTTTTTGGACGAAGGGCGGATTATACCTGCGGGGGCTGGCCGGGGATACCTGTTTTTCAAGCCACTCTGACAAGGGTTTTTGCATCGGCCGGTGCGATTGGGGCATGCCGATATGGCAATGGATGGTGCGGAATTGCAGGCTGGCGACGTGACCATGATCTACAATAGCTGGTTGACTTTGCAAGACCCGCTCATGCCTAAAAAGACCCCTGCCGAACAGCCAAGCCAGCCAAGTGCCTCATTCGAGGATGCGTTGGCAGAACTGGAACAACTCGTCGCCCGGATGGAGTCCGGCGAATTGCCGCTGGAAGCCTCGCTGACTGCTTATCAGCGCGGTTCCGAGCTGGTGAAATACTGCGCGGCCCAGCTCGATCGCGTCGATCAGCAAGTGAAGGTACTGCAAGGCGGGATGCTGAAGCCTTTCGACGACGGTGCCGATGGCAGCGATGGCGCCGACGGCCTCGACGAGGAAGCCGACGAATGAGCATGGATTTCGCCGAATGGCGCCGGCACGTCCAGGCGGGCATGGAAAGCGTGCTGGCCACGCACCTGCCGTCGCCTGCGGAGCTGCCGCAGCGCCTGCACGAGGCCATGCAGTACGCGGCCATGGATGGCGGCAAGCGGGTGCGGCCCCTGCTGGTGTACGCAGCCGGCGAGCTGTTCGACGCGCCGCAGGATGCGATAGCGCGTGCTGCTGCCGCGGTCGAGATGATCCATGTCTATTCGCTGGTGCATGATGACATGCCGTGCATGGACGATGACGACCTGCGACGCGGCAAACCCACCGTGCACAAGCGCTATGACGAAGCCACGGCGCTGCTGGTCGGCGATGCGCTGCAGGCGCAGGCCTTCGAGGTGCTGGCCGGCGGCCCGCTGGCTGCCGAGCGCAAGGTCGCGATGGTCGCGCTGCTGGCCCGCGCCGCCGGTTCGCGGGGCATGTGCGGCGGGCAGGCGATCGACCTGGCCTCAGTCGGCATCGCACTGTCGCTGCCGCAGCTGGAGCAGATGCACACCTTGAAAACCGGCGCATTGCTGCGGGCGTCGGTGATGCTGGGCGCAACGGCCGGCAAGGCCCTCGTCGAGCAAGAAGAAACGGCACTGTCGGCGTATGCGGCAGCGATCGGCCTGGCCTTCCAGGTCGTCGACGACATCCTCGATGCAACCGAGGATTCGGCCACACTGGGCAAGACCGCGGGCAAGGATGCAGCCAACAACAAGCCGACCTATGTGTCTCTTCTTGGGCTGGATGCCTCGCTTGCCCTGGCAGAGAAACTGCGGCAGGATGCCCATCAGGCATTACAGCCGTTTGGCGGTACGGCAGGCAGGTTGCGGGATATTGCCGACCTGATCGTGCGTAGGAAGGCTTGAGATGCAATTACTAAACAAGATCAATGACCCGGCCGACCTGCGCGCGCTGTCGCGGGCGGACCTGAAAACGCTGGCCGACGAGCTGCGCAGCTACCTGCTGGAATCGGTCGCCAAGACCGGCGGCCACCTGTCGTCCAATCTCGGCACTGTCGAGCTGACGATTGCGCTGCACCATGTCTTCAACACGCCGGAAGACCGCATCGTCTGGGATGTCGGTCACCAGACCTATCCGCACAAAATCCTCACCGGTCGCCGTGACCGCATGCCCACGCTGCGCCAGCAGGGCGGCCTGTCGGGCTTCCCGAAGCGCGACGAAAGTCCTTACGACACCTTCGGCACTGCGCATTCGTCGACCTCGATCTCGGCGGCTCTGGGCATGGCGCTGGCGGCGCGAACGAAAGGCGAGCAGCGGCATTCGGTGGCCGTGATCGGCGACGGCGCGATGACTGCCGGCATGGCCTTCGAGGCGCTCAACAACGCCGGTGTCTATGAAGACATCAAGATGCTGGTGGTCCTGAATGACAACGACATGTCGATCTCGCCGCCGGTGGGGGCGCTGAACCGCTACCTGGCGCGCCTGTTGTCGGGCAAGTTCTATGCGGCGGCCAAGAGCGTCGGCAAGTCCGTGCTGCCGCCGGGCATGCTGGAATTCGCGAAGCGTTTCGAAGAGCACGCCAAGGGCATGCTGGTGCCGGCCACGCTGTTCGAGGAATTCGGCCTCAACTACATCGGGCCGATCGATGGCCATGACCTCGACTCGCTGATCCCGACGCTGCAGAACCTGAAGGACCTGAAGGGGCCGCAGTTCCTGCACGTGGTCACGAAAAAAGGCCAGGGCTACAAGCTGGCCGAAGCCGATCCCATCCTTTATCACGGTCCGGGCAAGTTCAATCCGGAAGAGGGCATCAAGCCCGCGTCGGCCCCGGCCAAGCAGACCTTCACGCAAGTCTTTGGCGACTGGCTGTGCGACATGGCCGCGCATGACGACAAGCTGGTGGCTGTCACGCCGGCCATGCGCGAAGGCTCGGGCATGGTCAGGTTCGACCAGCAATATCCGGACCGCTACTATGACGTCGGCATCGCCGAGCAGCACGCCGTGACCTTTGCCGCAGGCCTGGCCTGCGAAGGAATGAAGCCGGTGCTGGCGATCTATTCGACCTTCCTGCAGCGCGGCTATGACCAGCTGATCCACGATGTCGCCTTGCAGAACCTGGACGTCACCTTTGCCCTCGACCGGGCAGGCCTGGTCGGGGCGGACGGGGCGACCCACGCCGGCAATTACGACATCGCTTTCCTGCGCTGCATACCGAACATGGTGGTGATGGCACCGAGCGACGAGAATGAATGCCGCAAGATGCTGACGACGGCCTATCGCTATCCGGGCCCGGCCTCGGTGCGCTACCCGCGCGGGGCCGGTGTCGGCGCGGCCGTTGATGCATCGCTGGAGGCGATCGAGCTCGGCAAGGGCCTCGTGCGCCGCCAGGGCAGCGCAGTGGCCATCCTGGCGTTCGGCTCGCTGGTCGCGCCGGCGCTGAAGGCGGCCGATGAGTTGAATGCGACGGTGGCCGACATGCGTTTCATCAAGCCGCTCGACACGGCCCTGGTGGCGCAGCTGGCCACTACCCATGACCTGATCGTGACCGTCGAAGAGGGCTGCGTGATGGGCGGGGCCGGTTCGGCCGTGGCCGAGGCGCTGGCCGCCGCCGGCATCGTCAAGCCCTTGCTGCAGCTGGGTCTGCCGGACAAGTTCATCGATCATGGCGACGCCCAGCAACTGCTGGCGCAATGCGGGCTGGATGCGGCCGGCATTGCGGCCTCGATCCGCCAGCGCCTGGGCAAGGGCGAGCCACGGCTGGTCGTCAATCAGTAATCAGCTGCTCGCCGATACCTGAGGCTTGCAGTCCGGCGCTGGTTGGCGCTGATGAAAAACGGCGCTTGCAGCGCCGTTTTTTTTCATCCCTGCCGGGCCCGCGCTTTTAGTCGCGGCTGCGCCCCTTTTCCCACAGTACGTCCGAGCCGCCGGCGTGGCGGTTCAGCACCCGGGCCAGCACGAACAGCAGGTCCGACAGGCGGTTCACATACTGGCCGAGGCGGCCATGGACTTTCTCGGCATTGCCCAGTGCCACGATGGCGCGCTCGGCGCGCCGGCAGACGGTGCGGCAGACGTGCGCATGCGCGGCTGCCCGCGATCCGCCGGGCAGGATGAAGTCCTTCAGCGGCGGCAGGTCGGCGTTATAGCGGGCGAGCAGGGCATCGAGCCGCTCGACCTGGGCGTCGGTCATCATCACGAAGCCGGGGATGCACAGCTCCCCGCCCAGGTCGAACAGGTCGTGCTGTATCGTGACCAGCTCCTCGTGCAGCGCGGCCGGCAAGTCGTCGCACAGCAGCACCCCTATCTGCGAATTGAGTTCGTCCACATCGCCCATGGCCTGCACGCGCAGTGCATCCTTGCCGGTGCGGCTGCCGTCGCCCAGCCCGGTGGTGCCGTCATCGCCGGTGCGGGTCGCAATTTTTGACAGTCGGTTGCCCATGATGTCTATCCGTTGGAATCTTCAGCCCGCAGGATAAGGGAAAATGGCGGCGCCATGTTTGCACCGCAAAAACGGTCGGTTGCCGGGCTTGCCGGTGCAGGCCGCCCCGGTAGGGAAAGGCCCGGTTTTGCCTCTGGCAATCGTGGGACACGGAGTACAATACCTTTCTCTCGGAGAAACAAGCATGAATGCCCCTGCCGACGTCCTGAAACGCCCCCTGCCGGAAACCTTGTTGTCTGCCTTGCAGGCACGGTTTGGCGCTCGCTTGTCGACCAGCCAGGCCATGCGCGAGCATCACGGGCGCGATGAATCCTCCTACGACCCGATGCTGCCGGATGCGGTCGTCTTTGCCCAGTCCACCGATGACGTGGCAGCGGCGGTGGCGCTGTGCAATGAGCATCATTTCCCGGTGATTCCTTACGGCGCCGGCACCTCGCTCGAAGGGCATATCCTGGCTTTGCAGGGCGGGCTGTCGATCGACCTGTCGCAGATGAACCAGATGGTGGCCATCAATGCCGAAGACCTGACCGTCACCGTGCAACCGGGCGTCACCCGCAAGCAGCTCAATGCCGAGATCAAGGATACCGGCCTGTTCTTCCCGATCGACCCGGGCGCCGATGCCTCGATCGGCGGCATGACGGCCACCCGCGCTTCCGGCACCAACGCCGTGCGCTACGGCACCATGCGCGAGAACGTGCTGGCGCTGACCGTGGTCACCGCCGCCGGCAACGTGATCAAGACCGGTACCCGCGCGAAAAAATCCTCGGCCGGCTACGACCTGACGCGCCTGTTCGTCGGCAGCGAAGGCACGCTGGGCATTGTCACCGAGATCACGCTCAAGCTCTATCCGCAGCCCGAGGCAGTGTCGGCCGCCGTCTGCTCGTTCCCGAGCATCGAGGCCGCCGTCAATACGGTGATCCAGACCATACAGATGGGCGTGCCGGTGGCGCGCGTCGAGTTTGTCGATGAAAGCGGCGTCCGGGCCATCAACATGCACGACAAGCTCAGCCTGCCGGAAAAGCCACTGCTGCTGTTCGAGTTCCATGGCAGCGAGCATGGTGTGCAGGAGCAGGCCGAAGTCGTCCAGCAGCTCGCCGCCGACCATGGCGCCGAAGGCTTCGAATGGGCGACGCGTCCGGAAGACCGGTCGCGCCTGTGGCAGGCGCGGCACAACGCCTACTTCGCGCTGCTGCAGCTGCGCCCGGGCTCGCGTGCGATCTCGACCGATTGCTGCGTGCCGATCTCGCGGCTGGCCGAGTGCCTGCTCGAGACCAAGGCCGACTGCGAGCGCGAGCGCATCATCCATGGCATCGTCGGCCATGTCGGCGACGGCAATTTCCACGTGCAGATGCTGGTCGATCCGAACGACCCGGCCGATGTCGCTCGGGCCGAAGCCGTCAACGCCCGCATGGTCGCGCGCGCCATTGCCATGGACGGCACCTGCACCGGCGAGCATGGCGTGGGCCTGCACAAGATCGATTTCCTGCTGCAAGAGCACGGCGAAGGCGCCGTCGATGTGATGCGCACCCTGAAGCATGCGCTCGACCCGAACAATATTCTCAACCCAGGCAAGATCGTCCGTTGGTGACAGCTCTCTGCTTTTGATGCAAGGTATTCATGGCAACACGCATTCCGCCGGTACACGCACTGTCCGCCTTTGAAGCAGCAGCGCGTCACGGTTCCTTCGCACTCGCCGCCGAAGAGCTTTGCATCACCCCCTCCGCGCTGTCGCACCGCATTCGCCTGCTGGAAGAGTTCGTTGGCGAGCGCTTGTTCGTGCGCGACGGCCGCAATGTCGGCCTGTCCGAGTTCGGGCGGCGCTACCTTGACGTGGTGCGCCAGGCGCTGCGCACCCTGACCGACTTCCCAATGCCGCGCCGCGCGGCCTCGGTGCAGCCGCGCGTCAAGGTCACCGTGCCGCCGACCTTTGCGCGTTACATGCTGGTGCCGCACCTGGCCTCCTTTACGCGCCTGCATCCCGACATCGCCATCGAGATCTACCTGTCGGTGCCCTTGTACGATCTGTCGCTGTCGGAAAGCGACATCGAGGTGCGCTTCGGCCCCGGTCGCTATCCCAACCTGCAATGTGAAAAGCTGTTCCTCGAGCCGACCTTCGCCGTCGCCAGCCCGGCCTACCTGGCCGAGGTTGGCGGGATCCGGGAGCCGGCCGACCTGCAGAAGGCCACCCTGATCCGTTCGGCGCTCGAGCCCTGGCAGCCCTGGTTCGAGGCCACCGGCCTGGACTGGCCGGAGCCTACGGCCGGCATCCGCGTCGACGACCTCGGCCTGCTGCTGGAAATGGTCAAGTACGGCCACGGCGTGGGCCTGGCGCGCCAGCACTTCGCGCGCGAGATGCTCGACTCGGGCGACATCGTGCGACTGTTCGATGAAAAAATGGGCACGCCGCCGCACGGCTACCATGTCGTCTACGAAAAACCGGTGCTGGAACGGCCGGAGGTCGCTGCCTTCCTGCAGTGGGTGCTGGCCACCTTTGGCAACATCTGAGCCAAAAACTTTCAACTGTTTCACGAAAGCTTTTCAGCCGAAAAAGCCTGAATTCAGCCGCCCGCGAGGGTGCGATTCTATAAACTAATGGTCTTTCCCACTGTGGTCCGCCTGCCGGCGGCCGCTCCCGGATTTGCCATCATGAACGCCCCAAAAGAACCGGCCTTTGCCCTGGAGCGCCAGCAGGCCGTGGTTGCTGCTCTGCGCGCTGCGCTGCCCGCGCAATCTGTCCTGTACAACGAAGAGGACACCCGTCCCTACGAATGCGACGGCCTGTCGGCCTATCGCCAGTTGCCGATGGTGGTCGTGCTGCCCGAAAACGAGGCGCAGGTAGTCGCCGTGCTCCAGGCCTGCCGTGAGCTGCAGGTGCCTATCGTGCCGCGCGGCGCCGGCACCGGCCTGTCCGGTGGCGCAACCCCGATCGCTGACGGCGTCGTGCTGTCGACGGCGCGCCTGAACCGCATCATCAGCCTCGATCCCTATGCGCGCACGGCCGTGGTCCAGCCCGGCGTGCGCAATCTCGCCATTTCCGAGGCCGCCAATCCGCACGGCCTGTATTACGCGCCTGATCCCTCGTCGCAGATCGCCTGCTCCATCGGCGGCAACGTCGCCGAAAATTCGGGCGGCGTGCACTGCCTCAAATACGGGCTGACCGTGCACAACGTGCTGCGCGTGCGCATGGTCACCACCGAGGGCGAGGTCGTCGAGCTGGGCAATGAAGGACTCGATGCCCCGGGCCTGGACCTGCTGGCCGTTTTTATTGGTTCCGAGGGCATGCTGGGCGTGGTCACCGAGGTGACCGTCAAGCTGGTGCCCAAGCCGCAAGCGGCGCGCGTGATCATGGCCTCCTTCGATGACGTGGTCAAAGGCGGCAACGCGGTCGCGAACGTGATCGCGGCCGGCATCATCCCGGCCGGGCTGGAGATGATGGACAAGACCAGCTCGCGCATGGTCGAGCCCTTCGTCAAGGCCGGCTACGACATCGATGCCGAAGCCATCCTGCTGTGCGAATCCGATGGCACGACCGAAGAGGTCGAAGAAGAAATCGCCCGCATGACGGAGGTGCTGAAGACCTCGGGCGCCATCGCCATCACGGTATCCGGCAGCGAGGCCGAGCGCCTCAAATTCTGGTCCGGGCGCAAGAACGCCTTCCCGGCCGCCGGCCGCATCTCGCCGGACTACTATTGCATGGACGGCACCATCCCGCGCAAGCACCTGGCGCAGGTATTGCTGGGCATCGCCGAGATGGAAAAGACCTGGGGCCTGCGCTGCGCCAACGTCTTCCACGCCGGCGACGGCAACCTGCACCCGCTGATCCTGTTCGATGCCAACACCCCGGGCGAGTTTGACCGCGCCGAACAATTCGGCGCCGCCATCCTCGAACTGTGCGTCGAAGTCGGCGGCACCATCACCGGCGAGCATGGCGTGGGTATCGAAAAAATCAATTCCATGTGCGTGCAGTTCTCGCCCGAAGAGCGCGAGGCCTTCTTCGCGGTCAAGCGCGCCTTCGACACGGCCTTCATCCTCAACCCTGACAAGGCGATACCGACGCTGCACCGCTGTGCCGAGTACGGCAAGATGCATGTGCGCCAGGGCCAGCTGAAGCACGCGGACTTGCCGCGGTTCTGATCGGACAAGAAAGATCTATTGAAGATGGACCACGGACAACAAGCATTCAGGGATCGCATCGCCTCGGCCACGGCGTCCGGGACGGCGCTGCGCATCCGCGGCAATGGCACCAAGGACTGGTATGGCCAGGACCTGCGCGGCGAGATCCTCGACACCAGCGGCTACAGCGGCATCGTCTCTTACGACCCGACCGAGCTGGTGATCACGGCGCGGGCCGGCACCACGCTGCGCGAAATCGGCAAGGCGCTGGCGGCCGAACAACAAATGCTGGCCTTCGAGCCGCCGCGCTTCGATGGCATGGCAACGATAGGCGGCATCGTCGCCAGCGGCCTGTCCGGCCCGCGCCGCCAGGCCGTGGGTTCGGTGCGCGACTTCGTGCTAGGCGCCACGCTGATGGATGGCAAGGGCGAGGTGCTCAACTTCGGCGGCCAGGTGATGAAGAACGTCGCCGGCTATGACGTGTCGCGCCTGCTGACCGGCTCGCTCGGCACGCTGGGCCTGATCCTTGACGTGTCGGTCAAGGTCCTGCCGCGACCGTTTGCCCAGCACTCGTTGCAATTCGATGTCAGCGACGTGGATGCACTGCGCATGCTCAACACCTGGGGCGGCCAGCCGCTGCCGCTGTCGGCCTCCTGCTGGCACGACGGCAAGTTGGCCGTGCGCCTGTCCGGCGCACAGGCTGCGGTCGATGCGGCGATTGCGAAGATGGGCGGCAGCGAACTGGCCGATGCCGATGCCTTCTGGGACAGCCTGCGCGAGCAGTCGCACGGCTTCTTTGAGGGCATCAATGAGGCGCAGGGCCTGTGGCGCGTGTCGGTCCCGACCTTCGCGCCGGCCCTGGCACTGCCGGGCCAGCAGCTGGTCGAATGGGGCGGTGCGCAGCGCTGGCTCAAGACCAGTGCGGATGCCGCCACCATCCGTGCAGCGGCGGCAGCGGCCGGCGGCCATGCGAGCCTGCATCGTGGCGGCGACAAATCGGTGGGCGTGTTTCATCCGCTGGCGCCGGCCGTCGCGCGCATCCATCGCAACCTGAAAAATGCATTCGACCCGGCGGGCATCTTCAACCCCGGTCGCATGTACCCCGACTTCTGATATGCAAACCAATCTCGCCGATTTCATCAAGGATACGCACGAGGGCCAGGAAGCCGATGCGATCCTGCGCAAGTGCGTGCACTGCGGCTTCTGCACTGCGACCTGCCCGACTTACCAGCTGCTGGGCGACGAGCTCGACGGCCCGCGCGGCCGCATCTATCTGATCAAGCAAGTCCTCGAAGGCAAGCCGGCCACTGAAAAGACCCAGCTGCACCTCGACCGCTGCCTGACCTGCCGCAATTGCGAAAGCACCTGCCCGTCAGGTGTGCAATATGGCCGCCTGGTCGACATCGGTCGTGGCATCGTCGAGAAGCAGGTCAAGCGACCGTTCGCGCAGCAGCTGGTGCGCACGGCGTTGAAAGAGGGTTTGCCCAACAAGGCCTTGTTCGGGCCGGCGATGAAAATCGGCCAGCTGGTTCGCCCCCTGTTGCCTGGCGCGCTGAAGAACAAGGTGCCGGAAGCCCGACCGGCCGGCAACTACCCGTCGCGCACCCACGCACGCCAGATGCTGATGCTCGACGGCTGCGTGCAGCCGGCGATGTCGCCCAATATCAATACCTCGACGGCGCGCGTACTGGATGCACTGGGTGTCCAGGTCCTCATCGCGCCCAAGGCCGGCTGCTGCGGCGCGATCCGCTTCCACATGAATGATCAGGAAGGCGGGCTGGATGATATGCGCCGCAACGTCGACGCCTGGTGGCCATATGTGGAAGCCGGCGTCGAGGCGATCGTGATGAATGCCTCCGGCTGCGGCGTGACCGTAAAAGAGTACGGGCACCTGCTCGCGCATGACCCGGCCTATGCGCAGCGTGCGCAGCGCATTGCCGAACTGACGAAGGACCTGTCCGAGATCATGCCGGCATTCGAGCAGGCGCTCGAAAAGAAACTGGCCGGCAAGATTAGCAAGCGCGTCGCCTACCACCCGCCCTGCACGCTGCAGCACGGCCAGCAGATCCGCGGCAAGGTCGAAGGCGTGCTGAAGGCTTGCGGCGTCGATGTGACGCTGTGCGCCGACAGTCACCTGTGCTGCGGCTCGGCCGGTACGTATTCGGTGACGCAGCCGGAGCTGTCCTACAAGCTGCGTGATAACAAGCTCAAGAACCTGCAGGCGACTGATCCCGAGATGATCGTATCGGCCAACATTGGTTGCCTGACGCATCTGCAATCGGGCACCGATACGCCGGTACGGCATTGGATCGAGCTGATCGACCAGGCGCTGAGTCACTGAACAGAGGAATTGAGGATCTGCTGAGTTCCATGTTTCTTCTGAACGGCAAGCATGAAAAAACGGGCCGCTGCATCGCAGCGGCCCGTTTTGCTGATGCACCGGTTTTGGCCTGCGCTGGCGCCTGTTCGATATCAGACGATGTCGGAGTCATCCGCATTGGTCTCGGCCTTGCGGCCCGGCGTGCGGTCGACCTTGCGATCTGACAGCATGGGACTGCTGCTGGCGGACTCCTTGTTGCCGGTACCCTGATGTTCGCTGTCCTCAGGACGGTTGGCTTCCTCATCGCCCCGGGCATCCTGATAGCGATTATCGTCATCATCGTCGTCATGGTCATTATCATGATCATTCCTGACGCTGTTTGTCTTTTGCGGCGTATCGCCATCGACGGTGACGCCCAGCAAGCTGGTCGTGACATCGGCATCAGGGCCTTCCGCGGGCGGCGACTTGCAGGCACGTGAAATGCCCTTGACCACGCCATACGGCAGGTGGCCTACAAGCCGCAAATCATCGCGGAATGCATAGCCAAGCACGATCAGACTCATCGGTACCAACAGAATATCCTGCAACCTCTCGTTGTCCGACTGCGCATTGCGGAAGTTGTAGGCACCGAGAAAGTGAGCATAGGCGAGCAGCGAGGCGAACTTCCCCAGCGACGACAGGAACAGGCTCAGTCGATTGCCGCCGAATTCCGGCGTGATCACGGTCTCGTCGCGATGCTTCTGCGTTGCCTGATCCAGCTCGGCCTGATAGGTGGTCCAACGAGATGCCTTTTTGCGCGCCAGCGCCAGCTCCTTTTCCTGTATGCCTTTTAATGACTGGGCTGCTTTTTCCAGCACCGCGATTTGCTCATCGCTGCCGCCTTCGGATTGCAACTCTTTGCGATAGGTGTCGGTAGCCAGGCGATCGAGGAACAGCTTGGTATCGATGCGCGCCGATTCCAGATAAGTGACCTGCAGTTTCCACGTGTCGCCGCTGTAATTCGTACGCTCCTCGCCAGGCATCGCCGATGAGATCAGCTGGTTGGTGAGATTGGTCATCGCGCCCGCCAGCGCGCCGCCGATCAGGATCATTGCCCAGCGCAGTACTTCCGGATCGAATTGGGTCGGATTCGGGCAACCACTGTTCGTGCCGGTCTGGTTGCCGGCGACGGGGGGCATGCCACTGCTTGAGTTGGTCGGCGTCGGGAAGAAGGTGTTGTAGCAGCGGTAATTCAGGTAGTAGTCGCGCATCGAGTACAGTCCGGTAAACCAGACGAAAGGCAAGCCACGCACCAGCAGGTTCTTGCCCCAGGCGCCGATCGCGTTCAGCCGGCCGTAATGTTCCAGCGCTTCAGCGGCGGTCATTTTCTGCCTGATCGGCTTGCCACTATCATCCGTGCCTGTGGTGACGAGAAACTTCTTCTTCGGATCTTTGCCGGCGCAGGACTCGATCAGATCGCCGAGCGCGCGTGCACAGCGACGATGATTTTCGAGATGCTCCTTGGTCGCATGGGTGACGATGGTCGACTTGCGGATCACTTGCGCCAGACGGTCGCCGACGAGGTCACTGGCGATGCAGGACACGATGGGGAATAGCCAGGGATTGCCGGTCACTGCCACCACGATGCCGCCTACACCAAAGGATGTCATCTGGTTGACGCCGCCGGCCACCATGTCCCACGCATATTTGTTGAGACGATGGTTTTTGACGTACAGATCTTCGTGTTTCTTGGCCTTCTCCCAATCCGCCTTGTAGCGTAGCGTCGTATTTTCTTTGCCCTCGAAAACGATGGCTTCAAGGTCGGCGCGGGTCTTGGGATCCATCCTCGGATTGTCTGACTTGCCGAATTCTTCGTCGGTTGATTCGCAATCCGAGTCAACGGAATCGATCTCTGTCTCGCTGTCGCTGTACGACGCAGCCGGCCCGTCGTCATCAACGACAGCCGAGTCTTCATCGTCATGGTTGGCTCTGCTGTGCCGGGCATCGTCTTCAACGGCATTGGTCTGTCTGTCCTCGGCCGTGGCATTCGTGCCTGAGGTCCGGGTGACCGGGCGTGAGTTGTTCGCCGTGCTGCTGCTGCCGCTGGCATTGCCGGTCGGGACATCGGCCCTGTTGGCTCGTTCGCGGTGCGTCAGCCAGCGCTGGATCGCGCGATGCTTGCGCGCCGGGTGCTCGTTCAGTGTGCCGGGCGGCGTGGCCGGTGTGATCAGGATCGCCGCAGGGCGCGGTGTGGGAGGCAAGTCGGTGGCACGGGTGAGCGCATGAGTGCGCGTCAAGTCTGCCCTCGATGGGGTTTGGGCCGTGCTGTCCGGGTCTGGCATTTTCGGCGCGTTGTTGAAACCGGGTAGCGTGATCGGTTGCGGCGCGCTCGGTTGCATTGAGCGCGGCGATGGGGGTGGGGTGGTGTCCATGGGTGCTCCGCGCTCAGGCCAGCTCAGACGGGCTGGCCACGTCATCCAGGTTGAAGACCTCTTTGACGGTGGCCACGAAGGGCAGGTCGTCGAAGTCTTGCAGCACGGTCTGCTGCAGGTTCAGCGCTCGTTCGACATAGGCGCGCAGCATGTCAGCCAGCGGTGCGGCCTCGAGACGATCGGGCTGCATGATGTGCACGCAAAAAATGATGTTGCCGCTGCCCGGATCGAGCGCAAACACGCCGCTGGTCTTGCTGCCGCTGAGCAGGTTCAGCATCAGCAGGCGTTCGAGGATGCGCAGACGCGAGGCTTCGCTGACGGGGCCGATATCGACGTAGCAGAACAAGCGGTCGCTGACGACCTCGGGGTCGTGAAACAGTGCGAGCTGTATGCCTTCGTGCTCCAGCGTACCTTCTTTGCCGAGCCGGTCGGGGTCGGATAATTCCAGCAGCAGCGAGACCTCACGGCAAAGCGCGAGGTAGCGTGGGTAGTCCATGAGGTCACCTCCTGTCGTTGTTATCGAACTCCAGGCAGGAAACGCGCGGGCGCGCCGTGACCTGCCTGGCCACGGCATTGAGTAACTGTCGGGAAATCAAGGTTCAGGCGGGCTCGCCTGAACGGGCGGGGGCTAGCGGTTGTCCAGCAGCTGCAGCACGTCGCTGTCGAGCGCGTTGGGCGAGGTGGTCGGGGCGTAGCGGGCGATGACCTTGCCATCGCGGTCGACGAGGAATTTGGTGAAGTTCCACTTGATGGCCTCGGTGCCTAGCAGGCCGGGTGCATCTTGCTTGAGCCGGGTGTACAGAGGGTGGGCGTTCACGCCATTGACGTCGATCTTGTCGAACATCGGGAAGCTGACACCAAAATTTTTCTCGCAGAAGGTGCCGATATCGGCGGCCGTTCCCGGCTCCTGTGCGCCGAACTGGTTGCACGGGAATCCCAGCACAGCGAAACCGCGATCCTGATATTTCTTGTACAGCGCTTCCAGCCCCGCGTATTGGGGCGTAAAACCACATTGGCTGGCGGTATTAACGATCAGTAATACCTTGCCTTGCCACTCGGTCAAGGTGGTTTCACTGCCATCAAGGCGTCGAACCGTCAGGTCGTACAGGGTGCTCATGGATGTTCCTCTGGCTGGGGTGGCGGCTGCCAAGGCGGTGACGGCGACCCGCCAACCACCACTTTCGCTGGATGCTAGCACCGGCTGCAAATTCCTGCCAGCGGAGGGCAATGAGGGATAATGCCGCCCTATGTCCATTGCACAAAACTTGGTCTTCGTCACCCAAGCCATCGCGCAGGCGGCGACATCGGCCGGCCGCGCGCCAGCCGATGTCCAGCTACTGGCCGTCTCCAAGACCTTTGGGCCAGAGGCTGTCATTGAAGCCGCAGAGGCGGGCCAGCTCGCCTTTGGCGAAAACTACCTGCAGGAAGCGCTCGACAAAATGACGGCAGTGCAGGCGCTGCGGGCGGATCTTGTGCTGGACTGGCATTTTATCGGGCCAATACAGAGCAACAAGACCCGACCCATAGCCGAGTACTTTTCGTGGGTGCATGCGGTGGACCGTGAAAAAATCGCCCAACGCCTGTCTGACCAGCGGCCCGAGGGGCTGCCACCGCTGAACCTTTGCCTGCAGGTGAATGTCAGCGGCGAGGCAAGCAAGAGCGGTGTGGCGCCGCCCGAGCTGCTGGCGCTCGCACAGTCGGTTGCCCTCATGCCGCGCCTGCGCCTGCGCGGCCTGATGGCCATTCCCGAGCCGGCCGAGACGGTCGAGGCGCAGCGGCTGCCGTTTCGCCAACTGCGCGAGCTGCAGGCCATGCTGGCCTCTCACGGGATAGCGACCGATACGCTGTCGATGGGCATGTCGGCCGACATGGCTGCCGCCATCGCGGAAGGGGCGACCATGGTACGGGTGGGCACGGCGATATTTGGAAAGAGAGACTATGCAAAATAATGTGAAGATCGCCTTCATCGGCGGCGGCAACATGGCCCAGGCCCTGATTGGTGGCCTGGCCGGCAAGCTGACGGCGGCGGCCAACATCCATGTGGTCGACATCAACGACGCTGCACTGGCAGCGCTGCGCGAGCAATTCGGCGTCACCACAGCGAACGCTGCCGGCGATGCCGTGGCGGCGTCGGATGTGATCGTGCTGGCAGTCAAGCCACAGCAATTGCGCGACGTGGTGGCCACCCTCAAGCCATTGGTCGGCAAACAGCTGGTGCTGTCGATCGCCGCCGGCATTCGTGCCGCCGACCTGTCGCGCTGGCTCGGTGGCCACACCGCCATCGTGCGCACGATGCCGAATACGCCGGCGCTGGTCGGCAAGGGCATCACCGGTGCGGTCGCCATGAGCGGCGTGTCCGCAGCGCAGCAGCAGACGGCCGATGCGATCCTGCGCGCCGTTGGCGACACCGTCTGGCTGGATGACGAAGGCAAGATCGACGCCGTCACCGCGCTGTCGGGCAGCGGCCCGGCCTATGTGTTTTATTTCATCGAGGCGATGCAGGCGGCCGCGGTCGAACTGGGCCTGACCGAGGCGCAGGGCAGGGAACTGGCACAGGCCACTTTCGCCGGCGCATCCGAACTGGCCATCCGTTCCGACGAGCCGGTATCACTGCTGCGCGAGCGCGTGACCTCCAAGGGCGGCACCACCTATGCGGCACTGATGTCGATGGAGGGCAGTGGCGTGAAGCAGGCGATCGTCAAGGCACTGCATGCGGCGGCGACGCGGGGCAAGGAGCTGGGGGACGAGTTCGGCAAGGGGTGAGCTTTGCCTCCGGCCCACGCTTTGGCTTGCAAGCCAAAGCGCTTCGGCAGGCGCAACGCATGCGTTGCGAAACCCCTGCCTCACCCATTTCCCTGCTGGGCGAGTTGGCCCAGGTCCCACAGGGGCAGGAAGATGCCCAGCATCAGCACCAGGACCAGCCCGCCCATCACGGCCAGCAGGATGGGCTCGATGGCGTCGCCCAGGCGGCTGACTTCGTACTGCAGTTCTTCCTGGTACATCTGGGCGACTTGCTCCATCATCTTTTCCATCTCGCCGGTGGCCTCGCCGACGGAAATCATCTGCAATTCCATCGGCTTGAAGATGTCGGCGGCCTGGGCGATGCGCAGCATGGTCTCGCCGCGCGTGATGCCTTCGCGCATGCCGTGGATGCGGCGCTCGAAGAAGGCGTTGTCCACCACCTTGGCCACCAGCGTGAAAGCCTGGTCGATCGGCACCCCGCTCTTGCAGGCAATCGAGAACGACAGGCAGAAACGGGCGATGCCGGCCTTGTTGAAGATGCCACCGACCAGCGGCAGACGCAGCTTCAGCTTGTCCCAGCGGTAGCGCCCTTCGGGCTGGCGTACCCACAGCCGGAATCCGTAGAAGGCTGCGCCCAGCAGCATCAGCACCGCCCACCACCAATGAACGGCAAAGTCCGACACGCTCAGCAGCACGCGCGTCAGCAATGGCAGCTCGACCTTCATTCCCGCATAGACCTTGGCAAACACCGGGATCACGAAGATGGTCAGGATGCCGATCGCGATCGTGATCGCGATCACCACAAAAGTCGGGTAACGCAATGCCCCTTTGATTTTTTGCCGCATGTCGCGCTCGAACTCGAGCTGGGCGAACAGGCGCAGGAAAACTTCATCCAGGCGCCCGGCGCCTTCGCCGACGCGGATCATGCTGACGTAGTAATCGTCGAACACTTTCGGGTGATGCGACATTGCCGTCGACAGTTCCTGCCCCTGGTCGAGGTCGTCCCGCAAGTCGCCAAGCAGGCTGGCCAGGCGCGGATTGCCGGCCGACTGCTGCATGCCGGTCAGTGCCTGCATCAGCGGCAGGCCGGCGCGCACCATCGTCCCCAGCTGGCGCGTGAACAGCAGCAAATCGGTCTGGGTCAGTTCGCCCTTGCCGGTCAGCTTTGCCAGCCAGGCCGGCGCCTGCGGCGGCGCTTCCTGCTCAATGATCTTCACCGGCACATTGCCGGCGGCCAGCATCCATTGCGCGACCGCCTGCGGATTGGGCGATTCGATCTTGCCGCGCACCAGTTCGCCGCGACTATTGCGCCCTTCGAATAAATAGATCTGCATCAGGGTTCGCTCCAGCTGATGATCTTCATCGCTTCCTCGACGGTGGTTCGGCCATCCAGCACCAGCGCCAGCAGATGATCGGCGAGCGTGGCGCCAGCCAGCTGCTCTTGTGCCGCAGCCTCGAAGGGCTGCAGGCTCCCGCTGCGCAGGGCTTGCGCCAGCGGTGGCGTGATCGACAGGATTTCATGGATGCCGGTGCGCCCGAGATAGCCGATGTCATTGCAGCGCTGGCAGCCCTTGCCGCGCGCCAGCCGCGCAGTCGCCAATTTCTGTTCGCTCACGCCAGCCATGCGCAGCCAGGTCTGCGCCTCGTCAGTCGTCGGTATCTGTTCCAGGCAATGCGGGCAGTTCAGCCGCACCAGGCGCTGCGACAGTACCGCCAGCAGGGTCGATGCGATCAGGTAGGGCGGTATGCCCATGTCCACCAGCCGGCCCGGCGTGCTGACGGCGTCATTGGTGTGCAGCGTGGACAACACCAGGTGCCCGGTCATGGCAGCACGGCTGGCGATCTGCGCGGTTTCCTGATCGCGGATCTCGCCGATGAAGATCACGTCCGGATCCTGGCGCAGGAAGGAGCGCAAGACGCGCGCAAAGTCGAGCCCGATTTTTTCATTTGTCTGTACCTGCACGATGCCGCGCATCCGGTACTCCACCGGGTCTTCGCAGGTGAGGATCTTCACATCAGGCTGGTTCAGCATTTGCAGCGCGCCGTAGAGCGTGGTGGTCTTGCCGCTGCCGGTCGGCCCGGTGACCAGCAAGATGCCATGCGGCGAGCTGATCGCCTGCTCGAATTGCTTGTAGACGGCGGCGTCCATCCCGGTGTCGGTCAGCGCCACCGGGCCCTGCTGCTGCACCAGCAGGCGCAGCACCACCGATTCGCCATACAGCGTGGGCAGCGTCGAGATGCGCACATCGAGCTTGTGGCTGCCGGCGCGCACGGCGATGCGGCCGTCTTGCGGCATTCGCTTCTCGGCAATGTCGAGCCCGGCCATCAGCTTGAGCCTGACCACCAGCGGCGAGGCGATCTTCAGGTCGGCGTCGGTCTGTACATGGAGCGCGCCGTCGATGCGAAAGCGCACCAACAGCCGCCGCTCCTGCGGTTCGATGTGGATGTCGGAGGCGCGCACCTGGACCGCATGGTCGAACAGGGTCTGCAGCAGCCGCACCACCGGCGCATCGATGTCGTCGATGACGGCGCCCATGCGGTCGAGGTCGACCAGGCCGACATCGCGCTCGATGTCGCGTTCGACCGCGCGCGCGAATTCGCCCAGCTGCTCGGTCTTGCCATAGACGCGGTCGAGGGTCGTCTGCAGCGCATCGCGCTCGACGATGCCGATCTCGATCGGGCGCCGGAGCAGCTGCGAGATGGCGTCCTGGGCGCGCAGGTTGTTCGGGTCGGTCAGGCCGACCAGCCAGCTTTCTCCCTGGTCCCTCAGCAAGATCGCCTGATGACGGCGGGCATGGGCCTCCGGCAGCTGCCGCGCCACCTGCAGATCGATGTCGATGTCATGCAGATTCAGTTTTCGCATGGCCATGCTTTCTTTCATTCCCATAATCGTCGCCGCGCGCCCTATTTGATGGCCGGTTCCTGGCCGCCCATGCGCTGCAAGCGCTGCCGGGTCTGGCGTATGTCATCCGACCAGACGCTGTCGCCCATGATCACGGTGGGCTTGAGCAGGATGACCAGTTCGCGCTTCTGCGACGATCGACTGGTGCTGCCGAACAGCTTGCCGAACAGGCCGAGGTTGCCAGCGCCCGGCACCTGCGAGCGGGTGCTGTCGCTGGCCTCCCGCATCAGCCCGCCGATCACGACCACCTGCCCGTTTTTGGCGCGCACCACGCTGTCGGCCTCCGATGTGCTGCTGGAGGCCAGCGGCAAGGTCAATTGCCCGCCGACGCCGAGATTGATGTTGCGGGTCACCGAAGTCACTTGCGAGACCGACGGCCGGATGTGCAGCATGATGTTGCCGTCGACATCGATCTGCGGCAGCACGTCCAGCACCACGCCGGAGAAGAAGGGGCGCAAGCTGACGTTGGGCGTGGTGGTGACGGCGCCGCCGGCCGACGGCGTCGTGGTGCCGCCCGAGACGCCGGTGACGAAGAATTCATCGGTGCCGACCTTGAGCACGGCCTGCTGGTTGTTCAGGCTCGAGATGCGCGGGCTTGACAGCACCTGCACCACGCCCTGGGTTTCGAGGAAGGAGATCAGGGCGGCGAAGTTCGTGCCCTGCAGGGCCAGGCCGAACAGGGTGCCGCTGGCGGCGCTGGTGGTCGAGATCACCGAGCCGGGGGTCGAGCTGAGCGTGCTGTTGGAGAGCGCACTGCCAGGCGTGTTCGACAGCGTGCTGCCGGGCTGCAGGACGCCGGCCGTGCCGTTGGTGCCGCCACTGCGGAAAGCGGCCCAGTTGATGCCGGCCTGGAAGCTGTCGGCCAGTTGTACCTCGATGATCTTGGCCTCGAGGATGACCTGGCGCTCGACCGCCATCTGGGTGGCCTTCAGATAGCCGGCGATGTCGCGCAGCTCGCGCGGCATTGCGCGGACCACCACGACCCCCGACTGGGGACTGATCACGATGCTGCGCCCCTTTTCCTGGCCCACGATGGCCAGCAGCGACTCTTTCAGCTCGCCCCAGAAGTCGATCTCGTTGACGGTCGACACCCGGCTGCTATCGGGCGATCGACCGCCGCCCGGCACCGGGGCCGGTGCCGGCGGCAGGCCGCCGGCCGCCGGTGCGGCCATGCCGGGCGCGGCCGGCACATCGGCCAGCGAACCGGCAGAGACGCGGGTATCGGAGCTGCCGCGCCGGCTGCCGGTCGGGTAGCTGACGCTGAAGACGCGCGTCTCCAGCGCGGGCTGGCGGACGGTGATGCGGTTGCCGTCGATAAGGATCTCGAGGTCATACAGGTCACGCACGGCTTCGAGCGCCTCCGGCACTGTCATGTCCTGCAACTTGGCCGACATCATGCCGGTCACGTTCGGGTGCAGCAGCAAGGTATAGGAGGTGCCGGCCGTGAGCGCCATGAAGAACTGGCGCGCCGGCACGTTGTTCATCGCCACGCTGATGCGCGGCTCGTACGGACGGGCGCTGGGCAGCGGTGCCGGTACGGGCTCGGGCGTGGCCACCGGCGCCGGCGGCGCGGCAGGCACTTCGCTTGCCTCGGGCAGGGCCAGTGCCGAGTCGATCGCGGGCCGGGCCGAGCCCTGCATGGTCGACACCGGGGTGGATGCACAGCCGCTCAGGCCGAACAGGGCAGCGGCGATCAGGGCAGGTTTCATGAGATTTTCCTTGGTTAATCGGCATTCAGCAGCAAGCTGCGCGGACCGTTCGGTGTCGACAGCACGACCGCGCCCTCGCTGACTTGCAGCAGTCGCAGGCCGCGAATCTGGTCGCCGATGGCGAGCAGCTCGCCATCGATCACGGCATAGCGCCGTCCCTGACTGGTCAGTACCAGCTGCAGTTGCGGCAGCACTGGCGCGACCGCCGGGCCGGGGGCCGCGCCTGGCGTACCCGCGCGGCGCGGCGCATCGCTGACCAGCGGCTTGGTCGGGTCGCGCAAAGCACCGGCCTCGGCGGGAGCGCTGATGGCCAGTGAGGCCAGCAAAGCCAACGAGGCCAGTTGTGCGCGATGCAGCCATCGAGGGTGGGCGCGGGCTTTCATTCCAGTGGCGTCACTTTCTGCTCACTGAGCGTGGTAATGGTCAGGTACAGCAATGCGTCGGGATGCTTGACGACCTCCAGGCTGGCCGAGGTCCAGAACAGGCGCTTCGGGTAGCGGTGCAGCTTGTCCATGTACGGCAGCAGGTCCAGGAAGTTGCCCTTGACGACGATTTCCACCGCATGCTGGTACACCGTCATCGGCGGCAGGTCCGGCGTCTCACTGCCGGCGATCATGGGCTTGGCCGGCTTGATCTTGCTGCCATCGGGGCCGTGCAGGCCGCGCGGCAGCAGCGGGATGACGGGCAGGGTCTTGATCGATACCAGCTTCAAACGCGGGGTCGTGCGCACCATCGAGTTCAGCAGGGCCGACAGTTTCAGGGAGCCGCCATCGTCCTCGGAGAGCAGCGCATCGGCCTCGGCAACGATGCGCTGCAGCTCGGCCAGCTGCGCCTGCTTCTCCGACGAATTGCGGCCCGCCAGTTCGGCCGACAGGTTGCGGATCTGGACATTGACGCGCTGTATCTCCGCCTGCTCCGATTCGACCTGGGCATTCATTTGCTGGATTTGTTTGGTGCGCGGCGTCAGCACCAGCGCGTCGAGCAGGAAAAAGATCAAGGCCAGGCCCGCCACCAGCATCAGCGCACGTTCGCGTGCCGACTTGCGCTCGAACTGGACCGCGAGCACGCGCAGCAGCGGGGCGAAGGGCAGTTCGGGCATCTTGATCATCGCGATCCTCAGTACACCTTGAACGTGAACACGGGCGCCGCGCCGCCGTCTTGTTCCGACGACAGCGGCATCGGCGCGATCTCGACCTGTTGCAGCTGCACGCCGTACTTCTCCAGTGCCCGGTTGAGCTGGCGTGCATAGGGCAGCACATCGTTCTTGTTCAGTGCCCGGCCTTCGACGCGCACGCTGCGCCCGGCCTGGGTGACCCTGACCATCGTGACCCAGACCCCGGCCCGGGGCAGGCTGCCCAGTTCGGCCAGTTGCGGCCCATATCCTTCGAGGCTGCCCAGCTCACCGCTTTTCAGGGCATCGAGCAATTCCCGCGACACCTTCGTCTGCGGCTCGAGCGCGGCGATTTGGGCGGCAATATTGCCCTGCGTTTCAGTGTCGCCCAGGCGCTTTTGCAAGGCCTTCAGCAATAGCTGCTGTTGCTGCAGCTGCTGATGACTTTCATGGGCCGCGTGCACGGCCTCATCGCGCTGCATGCCCAGCCAGCTCGATTGCAGGGCCAGCAGCAACAGGCTGATGCCGGCGACTGCGACTGAGCGCTGCGCCGACAGCAGCAGCGGCTTGGGCGCCAGCGGCAGCAGGTTGATCTGCTGGCTCATAGCACATGCTCCAGTCCCCGCAATGCCGCGCCAATGGCCGGCAGATAGGCCATGAATGCCGGCTCTGCCTTGAGCTCGGGCACGTGCCAGAGGTCGAAGTAGGTTTCCGGCGCAAAGTGCAAGACCGGCTCTTGCATTGCCAGGGCCAGCGCGGCACAGAAGCCATCGGGCTCGCCGGCCAGCACGATCCGGCAGCCGCGCATGAAGGGGTAGCTGGCGCGCACCGCATCCAGCGAACGCTGCACCTGTTGCTGCATGCGCTCGGCATAGGCTTCGCGCTTGACGGTCGATTCTTCATGGGCGCCGGATTCGGCGATCAGCCGGTCCATGTAAAGCTCACCTTGCCAGTTGAACGTGACCTGAACTTCGTCCCGGCCAAAGGCCAGCATGGCGGCCAGCTCGTCGGCCGGGCCGGTCAGGTTGGCCAGGTTGCGCTGGGCCATTTCGCGGATGTCGATGCAGGCGAGCTTGAGGCGCGCCTCGCGGAACAGCGTCACGTAGGCATTGATGGCGTCGCCGCGGGCGGCGATCGCGTACAGCTCTTGCGGGCGCTCGGGCTCCCAGGCCCGGGTCGGTATCTGCAGCACATCGATGCTGGCCTCTTCGGCCGGGAAGTCGAGCGTCGACGCCAGCTGCCAGCGCACCCCTTGCACCAGCTCGGCATCGGGCACCTGGGGCGCTGGTATCACGCTGACCCGGTATTCGTCCCGTTGCGGCAGCAGCGTCCACGACAAGGTCTCGGCGCCGAGCTCGCGCGCGAAGGCTGCCAGCGCACCGGCATCGGGGAGCTCGTTGTCGTAAGCCAGCCTGGCCGCCTTCAGCAATCGCGGCGGCTCGCCCCGGCGCGAGGGCGACAGCACGACGCCGGCCATGCAATGCTGGCCGACATCGATCGCGGCCCACGGCGCGGCGCGCCGCCGGCGACGATAGGCCAGGTTCAGCAGGGGCTGCAAGAAGGGCAGGTCGCGGCGCATTACAGGGGCTCCCACCAGTTATAGGGCTGCATGAAGCTCACCAGGCCGCGCGGCGTGGCCGGATCGACATTCTTCAGGCAGGCAAAGCCGGCCGCCCACTGGTCGGTGGTGGTGCCGCTCTTGGTGATGTGGAAGTCGGTCGGCACACCATTGGCAAACAGGCTGTCAATGCCACCGGCGGCCACCGGCTTGTAGACGTACCAGACCTCGGAATACATGTCGTAGATCGTTGATGAATAGCGCTCCAGCAGCATCAGCGGCGTGCCGGACGCGCCAAAGGTGACCGAGGTCAGCGTGTCATCGGGCATTGCCGACTTGGCCGAAAAGCCGAACACCAGCGTGTCGGCCCCCTTGCACCAGCCGGCCGTGCCGGTGGCGCTCAGGCCCTGGCTGCGCCCGTCCTGGACTTGTCCCATCACGATGTTGGAGGTGCCGGTGGTGCCCTTGTTGGAGGCCGAGTTCTGGTCGGCATAGGCGCCGACATAGGTCACGCCCGCGCCTTCGAAAATGGCGCCGGTGGCCACATAGTTGCGGTCGGCTTCGAGCCGCTGCTGGACCGCGTAGTTGCCGACCACGGTGGTAGTGGCGATCACGCCGCGCCCGCCGACGCTGTTGAGTCCCGAGCTTGATTCGATGCTCCAGCCCTGCGCGCAGCTGCCGGAATAGATGCCCGTCTGCTGGCAGGTGGTGGCCGAGGCGTTCGGGCCGCCCGAATCAAGCTTGCGCCGGAATGCGAGGTTGCTGAACACGACCGAGTTCGGCTGGTAGGGGTAGATCACCTGCGTGATGGTGGTTGTGTAGCCGCCAAAGCCGGTCACCCCGGCATTGGTGGGCGAGCAATAGGCCACATCGACACTGACGGTGCGCTGGCTGTTGCCGGCCATGCCGGTGAACTGCGTCCGGCAGCCATGCGCCGACAGCGTGCCGTTGCAGACCGACGCCACCGGCATCGCGGTCAGCTGGGTGGCCGACACAGTGCTGTAGCTCGCGGAGTCCACTGACCCGCCCGGGAACAGCGCGGCGCTGCAGGACAACGGGCCTTCCTTGCGCAGGCGCGCAAGCATGGCCTCGGCGCCGCTGTCGGCGGCCAGCAGCGCCTTGGCGCTTTGCAATTGCGACAGGGTGCCGGTGGTGTTCGACTCGGCCACCGACAGCAGGAAGCGCAGCGCAGCGGCGACGACGATCAGCAGCAACAGCACGGCGACGATCGCGAACGCGCCGCGCTGGCGCGCCATGCGCCGGCCATGGGCGGGAGCGGGCAAACGAGTGATCACTTGGCTTCTCCCCAGGCGCCATTGCGCAGCACCACGCGGGTCGGGTAGGTGACGATGGTGGCATCGGGCGTCGAGACCGACATCGTGATGTCGATGAAGGACAGCAGCTTGCCGAAGTCGGGGTCAGTGACCGACAAGGCCTGCGGCACGGCGTTGGCACCAAAGCTCCAGTAGTCGAATCTGAGCGTCGTGACGCGGTTGGCCAGCACCTGCGGCGCGGCCATTGCGCAACCGGGAAAGCTGGCCGCCGTGCCGAGGCTGGCCACGCCGCCCGACCATTGCGCCGCCAGCGTGGCCAGGCTGTCGCCGGTGCTGCCGCCCGAGCGCGTGAAGCAGATGCCACTGCTGGCATTGGCCATGCCGCTGACGGGCGAGATGGGCCTGACCTGAAAGCCATTGCCGGGGGCGTCGTAGCGTGCCTGGCGCAGCTCGCGTGCCAGCCGCTCGGTGGAATAGCGCAGTGCATCGATGGCGGCGATGTTGCCGGCCACTTCGGCGCGCGCGCGAAATGCCCCGATCAGCGGCTGCAGCGACATCATCGCCAGGACCGCGGTCAGCACCATCACCAGTACCAGCTCCAGCAGGCTGAAGCCGGATTGCGCGGAGGGAGGCAGCGTGTCCATGTCAGTTATTGGCCAGCAAGGCGCCCAGCGAGGCCATGACCTGTCCGTTCCTGGTCACGGTCACCACGACCAGCTTGCAGCCGGCGCTCGGGTTGGGGCAGCTGGCGCTGGCTGATGCATCGGTGATCTGCACGCTGCGGGTCAGGTTGGTGCCGGCGATCGGGCTCTCGCGCGGATACACGCAGTTGACGGCCACGCTGGCGCAGCTGGCCGACTGCAAAGGCACATACGCATACTTGCGGTTCGGGTTGCGCCGATCCGACAGCACCGTCTCCATGCGCTGCTGCGCATACTGGATGGCGCGGGCGCTGGAATCGACATCGGCAATGCGGCGCGCCGCTTCCTGGGAAACCGACAACAACGCGACCAGCGAGCCGGAGAACACAATGATCAGCACCAGCATTTCGATCAACGTAAAGCCGAGGGCGGGTTTCATTGCAATATCGTCGTATCGATAAATCCTGTCACAGGGGCCACAGTCACCGTGGCAATCGTTGCGCCGCCGGCAGTCAGCTGGTAACTGACCGCGGCGCTTGTCAACGGGCGGCCCAGCAGGTCGAACTGCAGCGTGGCCGGGCCGCTCAGGGTCACGCTGCCTTCGAGGGGAACACAGAACGGACCGTGATGGCCGGGGTCGATCACGACCGGGCTCGGGTTCGGGCAAAGGGCGGCGCTGGGGGTGGTTTGCGAGCAGCTGGCCGGGGCGGCGCAGCTGACCCGGTAAGTCGATGGAGCGGTGCTGAAGACCAGGGTCTGGCCCCAGGACATCGCCAGCAAACGCGTGTGGCGAAGGTCGTCAGCCAGGCGCTGGGCCTGGTAAGCCGCCGTGCTCCGGCCAGCATGCGGCAAGGCTTTGGAGATCACGGTCGCCGACATGATGCTGGCGACCGCAATCGTGACGATCATCTCGACCTGGCTGAAACCCCGCGCACGCAACCGTGGCGGTGACGCTGCGCGGGTTCTGGTGGTCATGATGACGCCTCATTGCCGTGGCAGGACTTAGCAGCCCGTCACGGTCACAGCGTAGCCCGGGGGGGGCGTTGCCGTTGCCGCCGAGTAGACGACATTGCACGAGGCCGGCGTCGTGGCGCCCGAATGCGAAATCGTGTTGGCCGTGGTCGTGGTGAAGTCCGATGCCGGTGACAGGGTCACGCATTTCAGCAGTTCGGTCGTATCGGCGGCGTAGCCGTAGACGGTGGCGATGCCAGTCGTGCTGCAGGCGTTGACGGTGCCGGTGGCGCCGCCCTGGTTGGCGATCTGGGCTGCCGAGTAGATGGCGGTGTTGGCCGACGCCAGGCTACCCGTGACGCCCTTGATGGTGGCCGCGCGTGCGTTGCCGGCGAGGTCGGTCATTTTGGGCAGCGCGATCGCGGCAAGGATGCCGATGATCACGATGACGATGACCAGTTCGATGAGGGTAAAGCCTTGTTGGCGGTAGGGACGGTTTGAGAGCGAGCGCATGGATATCTCCTGAAAGATGCCGATCGTGGAACATGCAGCGAGAATTGCCTCGCGCTACATTCCATTAATTCAGATTAGTCCGATTTCGCTGCTGAGAAAGATCAAATAGCGATAGGAAACCTTTCCTTTTCTCACGCTAAATCTCATCGATGCCTTTGCGCGCCCCCCGACCTGCACAATCACGGCTCAGGTCGGGTCGGTTCAGATGAGGTCCAGTCCTGCGATGCCGGCGGCAAAATCACGCGCTTTGGCGTCTTTGCCTTGTAATTTGAGTGCCAGCCTGAGGTCGTTGACCGAGTCCGCATTGCGCAAGGCATCTTCGGCGCTGATGCGCTCGCTGTCGGCGAGGTCGAACAGGGCCTGGTCGAAGGTTTGCATGCCGAGCTCGCGCGAGCGCTTCATGATTTCCTTGATCTCCTGTACTTCGCCTTTGAAAATCAGGTCAGAGATCAGTGGTGAATTCAGCATGATTTCCACGGCAGCGCAGCGGCCGGCTCCCGATTTCAACGGGATCAGTCGTTGCGAGATCATGGCCTTGAGGTTCAGCGACAAATCCATCAGCACCTGCTGGCGCCGCTCTTCGGGGAAGAAATTGACGATCCGGTCCAGCGCCTGATTGCTGTTGTTCGCATGCAGCGTGGCCAGGCACAGGTGGCCGGTTTCGGCAAAGGCGATCGCATGATCCATGGTTTCGCGGTCGCGGATCTCGCCGATCAGAATCACGTCCGGCGCCTGGCGCAGGGTGTTTTTGAGCGCCGTGTGCCAATCGGCGGTATCGGTGCCGACTTCGCGCTGGGTGACGATGCACTGCAAGTGCGGATGGACGAATTCGACCGGATCTTCAATGGTGATGATGTGGCCGCGGCTGTTCGCATTGCGATGCCCGATCATGGCCGCCAGTGTGGTCGACTTGCCCGAGCCGGTGGCGCCGACCATGATGACCAGGCCGCGCTTGGCCATCACGATGTCTTTCAATTGCGGCGGCACATTCAGCGCCTCGATCGACGGGATATCGGTCGTGATCGTCCTGACCACCATGCCGGTCCTTGCCTGCTGCACAAAGGCCGAGACGCGAAAGCGTCCGATGCCCTCCGGGCTGATGGCGAAATTGCATTCATGGCTGGCGCAGAATTCAGACCATTGCTTGTCATTCATCACCGAGCGCACCAGTGCCGCGCTGTCTTCCGGCGACAGCGGCAGGTCTTCGACAGGCAGCAGCTCGCCGTCGCATTTGACGGCCGGCGGGAAGCCGGCCGTGATGAACAGGTCCGAGCCTTTCCTGGCCTTCATCAGGCCCAGCCAGTGCCGGATGCGGTGGGTGGCGTTCGAGGCTTCCATGGCGTCACCCGGCGAAGTTTTCAGGCATCTTCGCCGCCATGCGGGCAGCGGCGTTGCTGATGCGGTTGCGCTTGACGAGGTCGGCCAGGCAGGCGTCCAGCGTCTGCATGCCGAAACTGGCCCCGGTCTGGATCGCCGAATACATCTGGGCGACCTTGGCCTCGCGAATCAGGTTGCGGATGGCAGGCGTGCCCAGCATGATTTCATGTGCGGCCACGCGCCCGTTGCCTTCGCGGTTCTTCAGCAGCGCCTGCGAGATCACCGCCTGCAGCGATTCCGACAGCATCGCGCGCACCATGTCTTTTTCATCGCCGGGGAATACGTCGATGATGCGGTCGATCGTCTTCGGTGCCGACGAAGTGTGCAAGGTGCCGAACACCAGGTGGCCGGTCTCGGCGGCCGTCAGCGCCAGCCGTATGGTCTCGAGATCGCGCAATTCGCCGACCAGCACCACGTCGGGATCTTCGCGCAGCGCCGAGCGCAGGGCAGCCGAAAATGATTGCGTATGCGGGCCCACTTCACGCTGGTTGATCAGCCCTTTTTTCGATTCATGGACGAATTCGATCGGATCCTCGATAGTGAGGATGTGCGCATATTCGTTTTCATTGACATGATTGACCATCGCCGCCAGCGTGGTCGATTTGCCCGAGCCGGTCGGCCCCGTCACCAGCACCAGCCCGCGCGGCTTCATCGCCAGGTCGGCAAAGATCTTGGGCGCGCCCAGATCTTCCAGGGACAGGATTTTCGACGGGATGGTGCGCAGCACGGCGGCGGCGCCGCGGTCCTGATTGAACGCATTGACCCGGAAGCGGGCCACGCCCGGCAGCTCAAAGGAAAAATCAACCTCGAGGAATTCTTCGTAGCGCTTGCGCAGCGCATCGTGCATGACCTCGTAGATCATGGCCTGCACTTCCTTGTGCGGCATCGCGGGCAGGTTGATACGGCGGACATCGCCGTGCACCCGTATCATCGGCGGCATGCCGGCCGACAAGTGGAGGTCGGATGCGCCATTGCTGACAGCAAAGGCCAGCAGTTCTGAGATGTCCATGGCCGAGTCGGAAAAGTCGGCAAGCCCCCTTGCCGTACTTGCCAACGATTATCTGCCCGGAATTCAATACCTCACAAGCGGAACAAGCAGCCAAATCAAGGTCTGTTGCACCCATGCCTGTCAATGCAAGGCATGCCAGGCCGTTAGTTATCCCAAGGCAATGCCAATGAAGACGGCCGCGCCCAGCCAATTGTTATGGCGGAATGCAGCAAAGCAGCGCATGCGATCACGGTCGCGGATCAGGTACCAGTGATAGACGGCGATGCCGGCAGCGGCCCCGATGCCGGCGATGAACAGCGGGCCCAGCCCATAGGACAGGCCGACGGCCGTCACCAGAACCAGATGGATGAGATAGCAGCTCATCACGGCCAGGACATCAAAACGGCCGAAGGTGATTGCGGAGGTGCGGATGCCGATCAACAGGTCGTCATCACGATCCACCATCGCGTACTCGGTATCGTAGGCCAGCGCCCAGAAGACATTGGCGACCAGCAGTATCCATGCCTGCGGCGGCACCGTATCCAGCACGGCCGCATAGGCCATCGGTATGCCGAAGCCGAAGGCAATGCCCAGATAGGCCTGCGGCAGCGCGAAGAAGCGCTTGAAATAGGGGTAGGTACCGGCAACGACCACGGCGGCCACCGACAGCTGCTTCGTCAGGTCATTGAGCGGCGCGATCAGCAGGAAGGACAGCAGGGCCAGTGCGGCAGCCACGGCCACCGCTTCCCAGCCGGCGATCTGGCCCGAGGTCAGTGGTCGTTCTGCGGTTCGCTTTACATGCTTGTCGAAATCGCGATCGGCGAAATCATTGATCGCGCAACCAGCCGAGCGCATCAAGACCGTGCCAACGCTGAAGATAAGGATCAGCCGCCAGTCCGGCCGGCCGTTCGAGGCCAGCCACAGGGCTGCCAGCGTAGGCCACAGCAGCAGCAGGCTGCCGATCGGCTTGTCGAGGCGGACCAGGCGCGCGTAAAGGGACAGTCGGTGCCAGGCCGGGTGCAGGGTTGCAGACATGGCGCGCAGTGTAGCCTGCGCTTGCGGCGGCTGTACAGTCTTCAGCTGTCGGCGATCAGCGCATTGGGCAGCATCTGCGCGCCGTTCAGCTGGCAGGTAAGGACGGCCTGCCGGACTGCCTCGATGGCGCCGGCGCGCGTGAAGCTTTTGCGCCAGGCGATCACGACCCGGCGCGACGGCGCCGGCTTGTCGAACGGCAGATACTGCAGCATGTGGTCCGCTGCCGGGCTGGCCGGCACCGATGCCTGCGGCAGCACCGTGATGCCGATGCCTGAAGCCACCATGTGGCGGATGGTTTCCAGTGACGAGCCTTCGAAGGTGCGCGCGATGCCGCCGCCGCCATTCGAGAAGCGCGACATCTCCGGACAGACTTCCAGCACCTGGTCGCGGAAGCAGTGACCGGCGCCCAGCAGCAGCATGGTCTCGCTCTTGAGCTCTTCGGCCGTGACGGACTTGCGCTGGGCCCACTGGTGGCGGCGCGGCACGGCGACCATGAAAGGCTCGTCATACAGCGGCATCACCATCAGCCCCTGTTCGTTGAAGGGCAGCGCCATGATGGCGGCATCGAGCTCGCCGGCGCGCAGCAATTCGATCAGTTTGACGGTGAAGTTTTCCTGCAATACCAGCGGCATCTGCGGCACCGCATTGATCAGGATAGGCACCAGTTGCGGCAGCAGGTAAGGGGCAATGGTGTAGATGATGCCCACGCGCAGCGGCCCCACCAGCGGGTCCTTGTTCTGCTTGGCGATGTTCTTGATGTAGGCCGTTTGCTCCAGCACATGCTCGGCCTGGGCGACGATCTGCGCGCCGATGGGTGTGACCGAGATTTCCGAACCCCCGCGCTCGAAGATCGCGACCCCAAGCTCGTCTTCCAGCTTTTTGATCGCCACTGACAGCGTGGGTTGCGCGACGAAGCAAGCCTCGGCGGCGCGTCCGAAATGCTTCTCGCGTGCGACGGCGACGATGTATTTCAGTTCTGTCAATGTCATGCGTGTAAGTGTCGCACAACTGGCGCTGGCCCGCGCAGGCCGCTCACGCCCGCAGGCAGCCGGCGGTTCACACCCGCAGATAGTCTTCCTTTGCGCCCAGCCAGCGGGCCAGGTGGGCGTCGGCCACCGCGGGCTGGCCGGCCAGCAGTTGCTGGGCCAGGTCGCGCGCCTTTTCCACCAGCCACTGGTCCGTTTCCAGATCGGCAAAGCGCAGCATCGCCTGCCCGGACTGGCGGGCGCCGAGGAATTCACCGGGGCCGCGGATCTCGAGGTCGCGGCGTGCGATCTCGAAGCCGTCATTGGTCTCGCGCATGATGCCCAGCCTTTGCCTGGCCACCGGCCCCAGCGGTCCCTGGTACATCAGCAGGCAGGCACTGGCCGCAGCGCCGCGACCGACGCGGCCGCGCAGCTGGTGCAGCTGCGACAGGCCGAAGCGCTCCGCATGCTCGATCACCATCAGCGAGGCATTCGGCACATCGACGCCGACCTCGATCACCGTCGTGGCCACCAGCAGGTGCAGCTCGCCGCGCGCAAACGCATCCATTACCTGTTGCTTGTCGGCCGGCTTCAGGCGGCCATGCACCAGGCCCACGCGCAAGTCGGGCAGGGCGGCGGTCAGCAATTCATGGGTCTCGGTCGCGGTCTGCAGCTGCAGCGCTTCGGACTCCTCGATCAAGGGGCAGACCCAGTACGCCTGCCGGCCTTCGAGTGCCGCCGCATGCACGCGCGCCACCACTTCGTCGCGCCGCTCCTGGGCCACCAGCCGCGTGACGACGGGCGTGCGGCCCGGCGGCAGCTCGTCGATGACGGACACTTCGAGGTCGGCGTAATAGGTCATCGCCAGCGTGCGCGGGATCGGGGTGGCCGACATCATCAGCTGGTGCGGCACGCTGCCCACGCCCTTGTTGCGCAGCGTGAGGCGCTGGGCGACGCCGAAGCGATGCTGCTCGTCGACGATCACCAGCCCCAGCTTCGCGAATTCGACATCGTGCTGGATCAGCGCATGGGTGCCGACCACCAGCTGCGCAGCGCCGGATTCGATGCGCGTGCGCGCCTCGTCCTTGGCGCGTTTCTTCAGGCTGCCGGTCAGCCAGGCCACATCCACGCCCAGCGGCTCAAGCCAGCCGGCGATCTTGCGGAAATGCTGCTCGGCCAAAATCTCGGTGGGCGCCATCAGCGCCGCCTGGTAGCCATTGTCGATGGCCTGGGCGGCGGCCAGCGCGGCCACCACGGTCTTGCCGCTGCCGACATCGCCCTGCAACAGGCGCTGCATCGGGAAGGCTTCGCCAATGTCGGTGCGCACTTCCTCCAGCACGCGCTGCTGGGCGCCGGTCAGCGTGAAGGGCAGGGTGCGCAGCAGCGCCTCGGTCAGCGGGCCGGGGCGCGCCAGTACCGGTGCGCCCTGCTGGCGGCGCGCGGCCTGCGCGCGCTTCATCGACAGCTGCTGGGCCAGCAGCTCGTCAAACTTCATCCGTATCCACGCCGGGTGCGAGCGCTCGGCCAGCGCGTATTCATCGACCCCGGGCGGGGGATTGTGCAGCAAGCGTATGGCCGGCTCGAATGGCATCAGCTGCAGGCGCTCGCGCAAATCGGGCGGCAGCGTATCGTCCCAGGCGACGCGGGTCATCGCATTGGCAATGGCCTTGCGCAGGATGGCCTGCGACAGGCCTTCGCCGGCCGGGTAGACCGGGGTCAGCGCATCGGGCAGTGGCGCATCCGGTTCGACCGGCTTGACCGTCGGGTGCACCATCTCGTCGCCGAAAAAGCCGTGCCGCAGTTCGCCGCGCACCCGCAAGCGCTTGCCAACGGCCATTTGCGTGGCCTGGCTGCCATAGAAATTCAGGAAGCGCAGCACCAGCAGACCGGTGTCGTCGGCCAGCTTGACCACCAGCTGGCGTCGCGGCCGGTATTGCACATCGCAATCCGTGACCACGCCCTCGACCTGCACCGGCACGCCGTGGATCGTGCCGGCGTCGCTGATCGTGTGCACCCGGGTCTCATCCTCGTAGCGCAGCGGCAGGTGCAGCACCAGCGCCATGTCGGTCGCCAGCCCGAGGCGCGCGAGCTTGTCTGCGGTACGCAGGCTCTTGGCGGGGGCGGCTTTCTTGGTGGCGGCTTTTTTACGGGGTGCGGGCATGGCGGGCTGGCAGGGCGGGCGCAGCGTAGAATACCGGCTTTTGCAAAAACGCCCCAGCCCGCGCCTGCGCCCTGGCGGCCATCCCACCGTTGGATGCACTGCGCCTCGCGCCCTTTTCCCATGTATTCGCTGTCCGATTTCGATTTTGAACTGCCGCCCGAGCTGATCGCGCAATTCCCGCTGGCCGAGCGCAGTGCCTCGCGCCTGCTGCAGGTGGGGCACGACAGCCTGTCCGATCGCCAGTTCGCCGATGTGACCGAGCTGCTGCAACCCGGCGATGTGCTGGTCTTCAATGACACGCGGGTTATGAACGCGCGCTTTTTCGGCGTCAAGGAAAGCGGCGGCAAGGTCGAGGTGCTGGTCGAGCGCCTGCTCGACACCCGGACCGTGCTGGCCCAGGTGCGCGCCTCGAAGTCGCCGCCGGCCGGCACCCGCCTGCGGCTGGCCGATGCGTTCGAGGTGATCGTCGGCGAGCGCGCCGGCGAATTTTTCACGCTGCAGTTCCCGTCGGAGGCCATGCCGCTGATCGATGCCTACGGCAAGCTGCCGCTGCCCCCTTACATTGAGCATGCGGCCGACTCGGATGACCAGCAGCGCTACCAGACGGTGTACGCCAGACACCCGGGCGCGGTGGCGGCACCCACCGCCGGCCTGCACTTCGACGACGCGCTGCTGCAGCGCCTGCGCGAGAAGGGCGTGCAACTGGCCTGGCTGACGCTGCATGTGGGCGCCGGCACGTTCCAGCCGGTGCGCACCGAGAACCTTGCCGAACACAAGATGCATACCGAATGGTTTGAGGTGCCGCAAGCGACCGTCGACGCGATCGCTGCCGCACGCGCGGCCGGACGCCAGGTGGTCGCCGTCGGCACCACCAGCCTGCGTGCGCTGGAATCGGCGTCGCGCAGCGGTCAGCTGGTCGCCGGTGGCGGCCAGACCGACATTTTCATCACGCCGGGCTACCGCTTCAACGTGGTCACCCGGCTGGTGACGAATTTTCATTTGCCGAAGTCCACGCTGTTGATGCTGGTCTCGGCCTTTGCAGGCCATCAGCGCATGCAAGCGGCCTATGCGCATGCGATCGCGCAGCGCTATCGATTTTTCAGCTATGGCGACGCGATGTTGCTGGCGCTGGCCATGCCGGGTGGCGACGCGCCCGGAGAGGATGAACAGGAATGAAATTCACGCTGCTGAAGACTGACGGCCATGCCCGTCGCGGCCGGCTCGAAACCGCGCATGGCACCATCGAGACACCGATCTTCATGCCGGTCGGTACCTATGGTTCGGTGAAGGCGATGTCGCCGGTCGAGCTCAGGGAAATCGATGCCCATATCATCCTCGGCAACACCTTTCACCTGTGGCTGCGGCCGGGGCTGGATGTGGTGCGCAAGTTCGGCGGCCTGCATCGTTTCATTGGCTGGGACAAGCCCATCCTGACCGATTCCGGCGGCTTCCAGGTGTTCTCGCTGGGCGCGATGCGCAAGATCACTGAGGAAGGCGTGAAGTTTTCATCCCCCATCAATGGCGACAAGCTGTTCCTGTCGCCCGAGGTGTCGATGCAGATCCAGCGTGTCCTCAATTCGGACATCGTGATGCAGTTCGACGAATGCACGCCGTATGAAATCGACGGTCGTCCGGCGACGCGCGACGAAGCTGGCCAGTCGATGCGCATGTCGCTGCGCTGGGCCAAGCGTTCGCTGGATGAATTCCGGCGCGAAGACAACCCGAATGCCTTGTTTGCCATTGTCCAGGGCGGCATGTTCGAGGACTTGCGCGACGAGTCGCTGGCGGGCCTGAACACGCTCGATTTCGACGGCGTTGCAATCGGCGGCTTGTCGGTCGGCGAGCCCAAGGAAGACATGCAGCGCATCCTGGCGCACACCGGCCCCAAGCTGCCGGCCAACAAGCCGCATTACCTGATGGGCGTGGGCACGCCGGAAGACCTGGTCGAGGGCGTGGCCCAGGGCATCGACATGTTCGATTGCGTGATGCCGACCCGGAACGCGCGCAATGGCTGGCTGTTCACCCGCTTTGGCGACCTGAAGCTGCGCAATGCGCGCCACAAGGATGAAGACCTGCCTATCGATGAAAGCTGCGACTGCTATGCCTGCAAGCATTTTTCACGCGCCTACCTGCACCACCTGCACCGCGCCGGCGAGATCCTCGGTGCGCGCCTCAATACCATCCACAACCTGCATTACTACCTGCAATTGATGCGCGAGATGCGGGCTTCCATTGATGCCGGTCGTTTCCGTGAATTCCGTCAACGCTTTGCCGAAGATCGGGCAAGAGGAATCTGAAATTGATGGCCAACGCCATCTGATCGTATTTCGGGGCGGGAACCCCTGATTTCATTTCTTTTCCCCATGGTGGTTCGATGCTGACGATGATCGTTATCGTCTCTTTATCGACGGACTGACCAGGAAAGGAGAGGGCGATGGACGTCAACAGAATCCCGGCAAGGCGCGAACAGGCGCCTGTGCTGCCGCTGCCGCAACCCCAACCGCTGCCGCAATTACAGCCGCAACCGCAACCGCAACCGCAACCGCAATTACATCCGCAGCCGCAGCCGCAGCCGATGTCGGCCGCCTGGCCGGCAGTCGATCCGGCCGAGGTGGCCGGCCAGTGCCTTGAGCATGGGGAGCCTGGCTTTCGCTGGGTGGGTCCGATGCTGCAGAGTCTGGATATGGAGGCGTCGGACAGCGGGTCAGACAGTGAATCGGTCGGTGATTGCATTGCCGCTCTGATCGAAATGTCCCAGCACAGCGACCGCCCGGAACGCGAAAGCGCCTGGGCCAAGGCCTTGCCGCCCGTGGCCCAGGCGCTGGTGGCCCTGTCCTTCCAGCCGGCCAGCGAGCATGAGCGGGTACGGGCCGAGGCGGCTGCCCGGCTGGCAGGCAGCGACGAGGTATTCGCCGTGGATGCGCTGTATGGCCGATCGGTCTTGCACTGGGTGTGCCTGCTGGGCGACACCCTGATGGTCGATGCGGTGCTGCGGCATCAGGGAGCGCGCTGCGTGAATGACCAGGACTACAGTGGCCATGTGCCCCTGAACCTGCTGTGCGTGCTGCGCACTGCCCCGGTCCGCCGCGCCAGCCTGCCCGGTGCCAGCGAGATCGCCCGCCTGCTGCTGGCCAACGGCGCCCGGCTCGACGATTTGCCGCACCGGGGCGGCGAACTGCTGTTCCTGCCGGATTTGACGCCGGCGCTGGCGAGCCGCCTGCTCGGCATGGGCGTGGCCGTCGATGCTGCCGGCGCGGGCGGCGACGGCGGAACGCCGCTGCTGGCCGCTTGCGCCCGCAGCCAGTGGGCGCTGGCCGAATGGCTGCTCGAATCCGGTGCCAATCCACGCGCGACCGGTCGCTTTCGCGCCAGCCTGTTGCACCACGGGGCGATGCCGGAGTCGCTGGCGCAGCGCCTGCTTGCCGCCGGCGCCGCGCCGAATGCGCGCGACATGACGGGACAGACGCCGCTCATGGCCGCTTGTGAAGCTGGCAACCCGGCGCTGGTGCGGCTGTTGTTGCAATCGGGTGCCTCGCCCGAAGCCGTCGATGACGACGGCCAATCCGTGCTCGACTATGCGACGCTGGCCGGTACTGCGTTTGCCCAGCTGATACGTGAAGCATTGATGCTGCAATCGAGCCTGAAACTGGCCGATTCCTGAGGCCGGTGGCTGCCTGGCCAGGGTCTGGCAGCTTGCCGTTCGGGCGCCGGTGGCGGGGCTGCTTCCAATGCTAAAATCACGGGTTCTCAGAAAAACAAACCCGGAGCAGTCCATGTTTATGTCGAATGCCTATGCACAGGCCGCTGCACCTGCCGGCGCCGCAGGTGGCTTGATGAGCTTCCTGCCGATCATCCTGATGTTCGTCGTGCTCTACTTCCTGATGATCCGTCCGCAGATGAAGCGCCAGAAAGAGCAGAAAGCCATGATCGATGCGCTGGCCAAAGGCGACGAAGTCATTACTGCCGGCGGTATCGTCGGCAAGGTGACCAAGGTCAACGATGCCTACGTCACGCTGGAAGTGGCCGAGGGCACCGAGATCGTGATCCAGAAAGCCTCGGTCACCATGCTGCTGCCCAAGGGCACCGTCAAGTCGCTCTGAGTCCGAGCCTTCGTCCTGTTCCGTCCGGCCCGTGTTGCCGGACTTTTTACATTCAAGGCCTGTAGCCATGAACCGTTACCCCCTGTGGAAATATGTGCTGGTCGCGCTGGTGCTGATGCTGGGCGCGCTCTACACGATCCCGAACTTCTTTGGCGAATCGCCGGCCGTGCAGGTCAGTAGCGCAAAGGCCACGCTCAAGCTGGGCCCGGACGCCGTGGCCCGCGTGCAGCAGGCGCTCGATGCTGCCGGTGTGCGCGCCGAGAACGCTTTCTACGAAGACCTCGGCAACAACGGCACGGTGCGCGTGCGCTTTGCCAGCACCGACTTGCAGTTCAAGGCCAAGTCCGTGATCGAGCAGGCGCTCAATACCGATCTGGCCGACCCCAGCTATCTGGTCGCCTTCAACTTGCTGCCGAACACGCCGGCCTGGCTGCAATCGCTGCATGCGCTGCCGATGTACCTCGGCCTGGATCTGCGCGGCGGCGTGCACTTCCTGATGCAGGTCGATACCAAGGCCGTGATGGCCAAGCGCATCCAGGCGGTCCAGACCGGTGTGCGTGCGCTGCTGGTCGAGAAGAAGGTGCGCTTTGCCGGCCTCGCGCGCGATGGCGACGCCGTCGATGTCCGTTTCCGTGACCAGGAGACGCTGACCGCTGCCAAGAATGTGCTGGTCGACCAGATGCAGGAACTGACGCTGGTTGAATCAACCGACGCCGAAGGCCTGAAGCTGCGTGCCACGCTGAACCCTGCCGCGCTGAAGAAGACGCTGGAAGAAGCGGTCCAGCAGAACATTTCGACCCTCTCCAAGCGCGTCAACGAGCTGGGCGTGGCCGAGCCGGTGATCCAGCGTCAGGGCGCCGACCGCATCGTCGTCCAGCTGCCGGGCGTGCAGGACGTCTCGCGCGCCAAGGACATCATCGGCCGCACCGCCACGCTGGAAGTGCGGATGGTCGACGAGAGCGTGCGCCGCGGCACCGAAGAGAGCGCCGCCGTGCCGTTGGGCTCGGAACTGTTCAAGGTCGGCAAGGGCGCACCGGTCGTGCTCTACAAGGATCCGGTGATCACGGGCGACTACATCTCGAATGCCGGCGCCAGCTTCGACCAGAACCAGCAACCGGCGGTCGGCATCGACCTCAACGGCGACGGCGGGCGCAAGATGCGCGAAGCCACCCGCGCCAAGGTCGGCAAGCTGATGGCCATCGTGCTGTTTGAAAAAGGCAAAGGCGAAGTGCTGACCGTGGCCACCATCCGTGACGAGCTCGGTTCGCGTTTCCAGATCACCGGCATGGAATCGCCGGCAGCGGCCTCGGACCTGGCGCTGCTGCTGCGCGCCGGCTCGCTGGCGGCACCGATGGAAATCATCGAGGAACGCACCATCGGCCCGCAACTCGGCGCCGAGAACATCAGCAAGGGCTTCAACTCGACGCTGTATGGTTTTGCCGCGATCACGCTGTTCATGATTGGCTACTACCTGATCTTCGGCGCTTTCAGCGTATTTGCGCTGGCTGTCAACGTGATGCTGCTGATCGCGCTGCTGTCAATGCTGCAGGCCACGCTGACCCTGCCAGGCATCGCCGCGATCGCGCTGACGCTGGGCATGGCGATTGACGCCAACGTGCTGATCAATGAGCGCATCCGCGAAGAGCTGCGCAATGGCAATACGCCACAGGCAGCGATTGCGGCCGGCTTCGAGCGCGCATGGGCCACCATCCTTGACTCGAACGTGACGACCCTGATCGCCGGCCTGGCGCTGCTGATCTTCGGTTCCGGCCCGATCCGCGGCTTTGCGGTCGTGCACTGCCTGGGCATCCTGACCTCGATGTTCTCGGCCGTGGTGGTGTCGCGCGCGCTGACCAACATCTGGTACGGCCGCCGCAAGAAGCTCGCCAGCGTTTCGATCGGACAAGTGTGGAAGCCGACCGCCTGAAGCGGGGCAATCCCGTCTTCAGCGGCCCATTCGGCAAGAACCCAGTCAGTCAGCCCCGGGGCTGAAACAAGGAATCAAGATGGAATTTTTCCGTATCAAGAAAGACATCCCGTTCATGCGCCATGCACTGGCGTTCAACGTGATTTCGGCGCTGACCTTTGTCGCGGCGGTGTTCTTCCTCGTGGCCAACGGGCTGCACCTGTCGATTGAATTTACCGGCGGCACGGTGATGGAAGTGGCCTACACCAAGCCGGCCGATCTGGAAGGTATTCGCAAGACCGTCGGCGAGCTCGGCTTTACCGACAGCCAGGTGCAGAGCTTTGGCACGGCTCAGGATGTGCTGATCCGCCTGCCGGTGCACAAGGGCAGCAACTCGGCCCAGGTCAGCACCCGGGTGATCGAGGCGCTGAAGGCGCAGGACGCCAGCGTGGGCCTCAAACGCGTCGAATTCGTCGGTCCGCAAGTGGGCGAGGAACTGGCGCATGACGGCCTGACGGCGCTGGCCTTCGTGGTGGTCGGCATCATGATCTATCTGGCGTTCCGCTTCGAATGGAAGTTCGCCGTCGCGGCCATCATCGCCAACCTGCACGACGTGGTGATCATCCTCGGCTTCTTCGCCTTCTTCCAGTGGGAATTTTCGCTGACCGTGCTGGCCGCAGTGCTGGCCGTGCTGGGCTACTCGGTGAACGAATCGGTGGTCGTGTTCGACCGCGTGCGCGAAACTTTCCGTGATCGTCGTTTCGGCAAGCTGGCCACCGCTGACGTGATGAACCACGCCATCACCAGCACCATCTCGCGCACCGTGATCACCCACGGCTGCACCCAGCTGATGGTGCTGTCGATGCTGCTGTTCGGCGGCCCGACCCTGCATTACTTTGCCGTCGCGCTGACCATCGGCATCTGCTTCGGCATTTACTCGTCGGTGTTCGTTGCTGCGGCCGTGGCGATGTGGCTGGGCGTCAAGCGCGAAGACTTGATCAAGCCGGTCAAGGCCAAGGACGAGACCGACGGCGCGGTGGTCTGATCGCCGTCAGTCGTCCCGGCAGGCGCAGCTGCCTGCCACACGTAAAAGAAAAGCCGCCCTCGGGCGGCTTTTCTTTTTTCCGGCACAGGCTGCGGCCGGTGCCAGTTTAGGGCGCGGATCAGATGTCTTTGGCCAACTGGTCGGCGATGCCGATATAGCTGGCCGGCGTCATTGCCAGCAGGCGATCCTTGTCGGCCTGCGGGATGGCCAGTCCGCCGATGAACTCGCGCAGCGCCGCTTTCGAGATGCCCTTGCCGCGAGTCAGTTCCTTCAATTGCTCGTAGGGGTTCTCGATGCCATGGCGGCGCATGACGGTCTGTACCGGCTCGGCCAGCACTTCCCAGCTGTTGTCGAGGTCGTCAGCCAGGCGCGCCGGATTGACTTCCAGCTTGTTCAGGCCGCGCAGGCAGCTGTCATAGGCCAGCAGGCTGTAGCCCAGGCCCACGCCGATATTGCGCAGCACGGTGGAATCAGTCAGGTCGCGCTGCCAGCGCGAGACTGGCAGCTTTTCGGCCATGTGTTTCAGGACAGCATTGGCCATGCCCAGGTTGCCTTCCGAATTTTCGAAATCGATAGGGTTGACCTTGTGCGGCATGGTCGATGAGCCGATCTCGCCGGCCTTGGTTTTCTGTTTGAAATAGCCGAGCGCGATATAGCCCCAGATGTCGCGGTTCAGGTCGAGCAGGATGGTGTTGGCGCGCGCGAAAGCATCAAACAGTTCGGCAATGTAATCATGCGGCTCGATCTGGATCGTGTACGGGTTGAATGTCAGGCCCAGGCGCTGCTCGATCACCTGCTTCGAGAAGGCCGGCCAGTCGAGCTCCGGGTAAGCCGACAGGTGGGCGTTGTAGTTGCCGACGGCGCCGTTCATCTTGCCCAGGATTTCCACCGATGCGATGCGCTGCTGCGCGCGCTGCAGGCGGGCGACGACATTGGCCATTTCCTTGCCCAGCGTGGTCGGGCTGGCCGGCTGGCCATGGGTGCGCGACATCATTGGCAGGTCCGCATTGGCATGCGCCAGCTCGGTCAGGCGCTCGATCAGGCTGGCCAGCGCAGGCAGCATCACCTGGTCGCGCGCGGCCTTGAGCATCATTCCGTGCGAGGTATTGTTGATGTCTTCCGAGGTGCAGGCAAAGTGGATGAATTCCGAGGCCTTGACCAGCTCGGGCAGGTGCTGGACTTTTTCTTTCAGCCAGTACTCGACTGCCTTGACGTCGTGATTGGTGACGGCTTCGATGGCCTTGATGCGGGCCGCATCGTCTTCCGTGAAATCGGCGGCCAGCTTTTCCAGCAGGCTGCGCGCTTGCGCCGAGAAAGGCCGGAGCTCCGCAAAGCCGGCTTCCGACAGCGCGAGCAGCCACGCGATCTCGACCTTGACCCGGTGGTGCATGAAGCCGGCCTCGGAGAGTATCGGGCGCAGCTGGTCGGTTTTGGCGGCGTAGCGGCCGTCGAGCGGCGACAGGGCGGAAAGCGGGGAAAGCGGCATGATGAAGGGGCGCGGCCAGAGCGGCCGGAAGATTCGGAAAGTCCGGAATTTTACCATTCGCCCGCCACGCTCCCGCCGCTGCCAGACCTTCGCCGAACAGCGCAGAACAGCGGCTAACACCCTCGGCGGGCCATACGATGGGGAAATTCGGACAGTTTTGCCAATGATATAATCTGCGGCCTGCAATAGCCTGCCCACACAGCCATATCACCATGAAACTGATCGGATCACTCGCCAGCCCCTATGTTCGCAAGGTCAGGGTCGTGATGGCCGAGAAAAAACTCGATGTCGGCTTCGTGATCGAAGACGTGTGGTCGCCTGAGACGACGAACACCCAATCCACTCCGCTGGGCAAGGTGCCTTGCCTGATCATGGAAGACGGCGGCGCCATGTTCGATTCGCGCGTGATCGTCGAGTACCTTGACACCATGTCGCCGGTCGGCAAGCTGATCCCGAGCTCGGGCCGGGAGCGCGCCAGCGTCAAATGCTGGGAAGCGCTGGCCGACGGCGTCCTCGACGCTGCCATTACCGCCCGCCTCGAACGCATCCAGCGTCCGCTCGACAAGCAGAGCGATGCCTGGGTTGATCGTCAGCTGGGCAAAGTTCGCCATGGCCTGAAGGCGATGGCGCAGGGGCTGGGCGAGTCGCCGTTCTGCAATGGCCCGCATTTCTCGCTGGCCGACGTGGCCGTCGGGTGCGCGCTGGGCTGGCTGGCCTTCCGTTTCCCGGAAATCGCCTGGCGCGACGACCATCCTAACCTGGCACGCCTGTTCGACAAGCTCTCCGAACGCCCGTCATTCAGGGACACCGTGCCGGTCGCCTGAGCGCATCGCCCCGTAGCGGGGCAGCCGCTGGCCGGCGCTGCCATCGCCGCAAGAACAAAAGGAGCCCGCGGGCTCCTTTTGTGTTTGGCTTATTCGCCTTCCATCTGCGACTGCAGGTAATTCTGCAGGCCGACGGTATCGATCAGGTCTTTCTGGGTTTCCAGCCAGTCGATGTGTTCCTCGGTATCGTCGAGGATGTGCTGGAACAGCTCGCGTGATACATAGTCGCGGGCTGCCTCGCAGGCTGCGATCCCGTCTTTCACGGTCAGCTGGGCCATCTTTTCCAGCTGCAGGTCGCAATCCAGCATTTCGGCCGTGTTCTCGCCGATCATCAGCTTGTGCAGGGCTTGCAGGTTCGGCAGGCCTTCGAGCATCAGGATGCGGTCGACCAGTTTGTCGGCATGCTTCATCTCGCCGATCGATTCTTCGTATTCCTTCTTCGCCAGCTTGCCGAAGCCCCAGTGCTTGTACATGCGCGCATGCAGGAAGTACTGGTTAATCGCGGTCAGTTCATTGGTCAGCTGGTCATTGAGCAGCTTGATGATGGTGGGATCGCCTTTCATGGGGGCCTCTTTACGGGTGATGGTTTGGCGCAGATGTTACCGCAAGCCCCTGCGAAATGCGCGAAGTTGCCGCATTTCGTTATTGCGAATCATTCCCTATCGACGGCGCTTGCGCTGGCCTGCAGGATATCGGCGATGTTTGCCTGTCCCATCAAGGCCATGGTCATTTCGAGCTCGTCGCGCAGCAGGCGGAGCACGTGGGCTACCCCCATCGGGCCGGCGGCGGCCAGCGCCCAGATGGCTGGCCGGCCCACCAGCACTGCTTTTGCGCCGCAGGCGATCGCCTTGTAGGCATCGGCCCCGCTGCGAATGCCGCTGTCGAACAAAAGCGTCACGCCCGCGCCCAGGCGCTGGCGGAATTCGCGCAGCACTTCGATGGCCGGCGGTGTGCCATCGATCACGCGGCCGCCATGATTGGAGACGACCAGTCCGTCGCAGCCGAGTTCAAGCGCGCGCCCGGCATCATCGGCATGCAGCAGCCCCTTGACCAGCAAGGGGAGCGTGGTCTGTGCGCGCAGCCAGGCCAGGTCTTCCCAACGCGGCGCCACGCTCATCCACTGATCAAACACGGCGCTCTGGCCGGGGCCAATGGGCGGCAGCGCCGCCTCAGCTTCAAGGTTCACCGCATGCAGGCCGGCGGGCAGGTTCAGCGTCGCCTGCTTGACTGGCGCATCGACGGTGAACACGAGCGCCTGTGCCCCGGCCTGTTCGGCCTTGCGCAGCAATCGCAAGCTCGCATCGCGCCCCGACTGCCAGTACAACTGGAACCACCAGTCGACACTGGTCGCGGCGACCTCGGCGATCGTCTGGCTGGACAGGCTACTCAGGAGCATCACCGCCTGCTGCGCCTGTGCAGCCATCGCTGTGCCGGTTTCGCCTTGCGGATGGAACAGGCGCTGGTAGGCGATCGGCGCCAGCATCAGCGGATGCGCATAGGTCTTGCCGAACAGCTCGACGCGCGTATGGCCGCCGCGCACATCGGCCAGCGGTCGCGGCAGCAGCGGTATCGCATCAAAGGCGGCGTCATTGGCGCGGCGCGTGCGACCGTCGCCGGCACCGTCCTGCAAGTAGCGCCAGACGTCGGCCGGCAGTTTGGCTTCGGCCTGGCGTGCGTATTCGGCGAGCGTGGCGGCGACGGGATTCATGGGCGTCAGGTCAATGGCAAGTGGGCAGCTGCGGGGCGGGCAAGTCGGCGGCAGAGGTCAGGAAGAGAGGTAGCGGGTGCCGAGCAGCAGGCAGAGAGCAGCCGGTTCGGCTCAGGTCTCGGCCCAGCGCCGCAGCAGGTTGTGATAAGTGCCGGTCAGCGCCACCACAGCCTCGGTCTCGCCGACGGTTTCGCGCAGCTGCAGCAAGGCCATGTCCATTTCGTAGAGCAAGCGGCGCTGACCGTCGTCGCGCACCATGCTCTGGATGAACAGGAACGAGGCCAGTCGCTCGCCACGCGTCACCGGCGCCACCGCATGCACTGATGAGGATGGATATAGCACGAGGCCGCCCGCCGGCAGTTTGATCTTGTGGGTGCCGAAGGTATCGGTGATGGTCAGTTCGCCGCCGTCGTAGCTGTCCGGATCGGACAGGAAAACCGTGGCCGACAAGTCCGAGCGCAGATAGCTGCCATCGGGTGCCTGGCGCATTGCGCCATCGACGTGAGCGCCATAGGCATTCGCCTCGCCCGCATAGCGGTTGATGAAAGGCGGCAGGATTTTCAGCGGCAGCGCAGCGGCAAAGAAGGTGGCGTTGCGCGATAGCGCCTGCAGCAGCAGCCGACGCAGCGCCGGCAGCGCCTGCGCGTCATCGGGCAGCTGCAGGTTGTTCTTTGCCTGCGCGGCCTGGGTGCCGGCAGTCACGCGACCATCGACCCAGGCAGCGTCCTTTAACAGCGCTTGCGCATCGGCCAGCTCTTGCGGCGTCAGCAACGGGTCGATGGTGATCAGCACAGGCGTTTCCTTGTCAGTGCGTGGACGGATCAGTATTTGAATTCGGCCGTCATGATCACGGTGCGGCGCAGGCCGGGCACGGTGAAGCCGCCGTTGTCGTATACCGAGTCGTAATAGACCTTGTTGAACACGTTCTTGATGTTCATCTTCACCGCCCAGCGTGGCTGCTCATACGAAACCAGCGCATCGACGCGCTCATAGGCCGGTGCCCGGTTCGGATAGAAGCTGGTGCCGGTGCCAAGTGTCGGCAGCGTCCCGCTGCTTGGCACATAGGCGTAGCGGTCGCCCTTGGCCTCGATGCCGGCGCCGACTTTCCAGTTCTCGTCCACTTTGTAGGTGGTCCAGAGGTTGTAGGTATAGCGGGGCGTATTGCGGGCGCGCTGGCCGACCAGGCCGGGGGCGGCACCATCGGCCACCTCGAGGATGGTGGCGTCCATCAGTGCCACGCCGGCGAACACTTCCCACTGGCGCGTGATGCGGCCGGCGGCCTCGACTTCGATGCCATCGGTACGGCGCTTTTTGGTGAGGATGGGGGCGGTCGTCGCTTCCAGGTCGGCATTGCGCTCCCACACCTTGTTGGCGCGGTACAGCGCGCCGCGCAAGGTCAGGTCACCTTCGAACAGAATATATTTCGCGCCCAGCTCGAGGACGTCGCTGCGCTCGGGCGGCTTGGGCGTGATCGTCAGCTGATACAGGTCAGCGGTCGGGCTGAACGAATCGCTGTACGCGAGGTAGTAGTGCGATTCATCGGTCGGATGGTAGGACAGCGACGAGCGATAGCTCCACTCGCCGTAGTTCAGGTTGGCACCGTTCGAATATTTGGCATTCATCTGGTCGCGGCGGGCGCCGGCAGTAGCGCGCCATTTCGGAATGAACTCGACCGTGTCCTGGGCATAGACGGCATACGAGTCGCCGCTGAATTTGGACGCTGCCGAGGTCGATGGCTGGTACGGCCGGAAGTCCGGCGCTGCCAAGGTCCCGAAGTTGTTCAGTGAGGTCCGCCAGCTGTCCTCATACAGGTAATCGACGCCGGCCAGCAGCTGGTGCTTCATGCCCAGATAGTCAAACTTGCGGCTGTAGTCGGATTGCAGGGTAACGGTGTCGTAATAGGCCATGCGGGTGACGTTGCCGCCATTGCCGCCACTGCGGCCGCCGCTGGCATTCGGTGCATCGACGATGCTCGGTGTCTTGGCCCAGTAGCTGCGATCGTAATTTGCATAGCGCAGCTGGGTGCGCAGCTGCGATACGTCATCGATCTGCCATTGATGCACCAGTGTGCTCATCGACGTATCGCTGTTGTCGAAGGTCTTGGACGTACCCCAGAAATAGCTGGCCGGCAAAGCCACGCCCGTCAACGCACCAGTGCTTGATACGCGGAAACCATTGGCCGGATTTCTCGTTACGTTATCAAACGGCACGCCGTAATCCGGGTTGTCGCGCGTGCGCAGGTAGTAGTGGTTCAGCCAGAGCTTGTGATTGCTCGATTGGTTCAGCGCCAGGCTGATTGCAGCGCCTTTGCGGCCGATGTCCGGTTCCGTCCCCGAGGCCGGGTTGCTGCGCCAGCTGCCGTCGACGCGGTCCATCAGGTTCACGCGCAGGCCGGTATCTTCGCTGATGGACTTGTTCATGTCGGCCGTGAACTGGCGATAGCCATTCGAGCCGGCGCTGGCCGTCAGTCGGTATTGGTCGATATCCAGCGGCGTCTTGCTGACCTGGTTGATCACGCCGCCGGCCTGGCCGCGGCCAAACAGCATGGCGCCGGCGCCGCGCAGCACATCGAGCTGCTCAAGGTTGAAGGTTTCGCGGTTGTACTGCGCGGTATCGCGAATGCCGTCGAGGTACATGTCGCCGAAGGTGTAGAAGCCGCGCAGGTTCATGTTGTCGCCGGCACGGCCGCCTTCGGCGGCGTTGAAGCTGATGCCGGCCACGTTGCGCATCGCGTCTTGCAGTGACGAGGCCTGCTGCTCTTCAAGCAGCTTGCTGGTGACGGTGGTGACGGCCTGCGGGATCTCATGCGGATCCTGCTCGACTTTGCCCACGCGCGTCTTGGTGGCCATGTAAGCCGGTGTCTCGCGCGTGGCATTGACTTCCACTGACGGCAGCGCACCGTCATCCTTCTTGACTTGTTCGGCTTTGTCGGCGGCCAGCGTCGTGCTGCCGCAGAAAGCCAGCCCGGCCACCAGTGCGCCCAGGGGCTTGAGTTTCATCGGGTGATTCATTTTGGTCGTGCCTTGTTGCGCGCCCTTCGTGCGAGGGGCGATAGTTCATCTGGTTGGCTGGCTGGCCGAGGTGGCGGCGTGGCTGGCTGCGGAAGGTGGGTCGTTATGAAAGCCGGGTTGGCCGTTTATTTTTTGGGGTCGGTGATGAAGCCGATCTTGCTCAGGCCGCCGTTCTGCGCCGCTGCCATCACCTGCGCGACTTTTTCGTATTGCGTGGTGCGCTCCGCGCGCAGGTGCAGTTCGGGCTGCGGCTGCGCCTGGGCGGCCACCGCGATTTTTTGCGGCAGCTCGTCTTCCCTGAGTTCGCGGTTGTTCCAGTACAGCTTGCCGCTGCCATCAATGGTCAGGTTGATCGTTTCCGGCTTGACGTTCTCGGGCTGGGTGCTGGCGCGCGGCAGGTCGAGCTTGACGCTGTGGTTGATGACGGGGATGGTGATGATGAAAATGATCAGCAGCACCAGCATCACGTCGACCAGCGGCGTGGTGTTGATCTCGGGGTTGAAGTCTTCGTCCGACTGATCGGACAGGGTGCCCATGGCCATCGCTGGTCCCGCCTTATGCGCTGCGCACGGCGGCCAGTTTCGGGCCGCCCGACTTGCCGTCGCCGGAACGTGCGCCGGTGACGAACAGTGCATGCAGGTCGAAGCCGAACTTGTTGAGCTGCGCGAGCATGGTCTTGTTGCTGCGAACCAGTGCGTTATAACCAAAGGTGGCCGGAATGGCGACGGCCAGGCCGAGCGCCGTCATGATCAGCGCCTCGCCGACCGGGCCGGCCACCTTGTCGATGCTGGCCTGGCCGCTGCTGCCGATCGAGACCAGGGCGTGATAAATGCCCCAGACCGTGCCGAACAGGCCGACGAAGGGCGCCGTCGAGCCGACCGAGGCCAGGATCGCCATGCCGGACGACAGCTTCGACGCCGCTTCGTCAATCGCCTGGCGCAGCGACAGCGTGACCCAGTCGCTGACCGACAACTGGTCCTGCAGGCTGCCGGCGTGTGCATGGTGGTGGCGCAGCGCCGAGGCGCCGGCCTGGGCCAGGTGGGCAAACGGATTCTGCTCGCCCAGGCCGCTGATGCCGGCCTCGAGGCTGCCGGCTTCCCAGAACTGCTGGCGTGCCGATTCCACTGCCCGGCGATGGCGCAGCGCCTGCAGACCCTTGGCGATCATCACGCTCCAGGAAGCGACCGACATCGCGATCAGCAGCAGGGCGACCAGTTTGGTGACGAGGTCGCCTTGTTGCCAGAGCGAAGCGAGGCCGTAGGGGCTGGTGGTGTCCATGGTTATTCTCAGTCTTGTTGAAATCTGTCGGCGCACTCAGCGCAGGTTGAAGCTGATCGGCACCAGCACGTAGACCGGTACGGCGCGGCCGTCCTCGAGGTGAGGCCGGAAGCTGGCGCGCAGGACAGCCTGGCGCGCCGCTTCGTCCAGCTTCGGATAGCCGGCGCTGTCGCGGACATCGACCCGTTCCGGTTGACCTTTTTCATCGACCAGCACGCGCAGCACGACCTTGCCCTGCTCGCCGGCGCGCTTGGCCATGGGCGGGTACTCCGGCTTTGGCGGCTGCAGGTATTCGACGCTACTGACCGTCATCGGCACTTTCTCGGCCGTGGCCGCAGCCGGGGCCGGCGGATGGGCCGGTGAATGAGCCGGGGCCGGGGCAGCTTTGACATCGGCCGCCGGGGCCGACGCCACCGGTGCGGCCGTGGCTGCCGGCGTGGCGGATGCCGTGGCTGGTGCGGGCGCTTCGGAGACGACGCTGCGCTGGGCAGGGGCGGGTGGTGCCGGGACAGCGACTGGCTGCGGCGTCGGGCTGACGGCAGGGACCGGCTGCGCGGCTTGCGGCGGGCGGGCGACCTGCGGCTCGGGGCGCGGCAAAGGACGCGAGGCATCGCGCTGCGGCAGCAGCGAGATCACCACTTCGCGCGGCGTGACGATGTCGGCGACCTTGGGCTGCAGGCTGCTGAGCAGCACCAGCACGACGGTCGCGTGCAGCGCGATCGCCAGTGCCAGGGGCATCTGGCGTCTTGTCAGTGAAAAGCTCGCCGGAAAGGGCAAGGACAGGGCGGCACTCATCGGGCAATCAGACGGGCGCAACCTCGCGGCGCACTTCGATGGCCTTCAGTGCGTTGTCTTCCAGATGGGCGCGCACCAGGGTCTTGGCAAAGGCATTGCATTTGCCGCAGCAGCTGCCCACGTTCAGGCTGGCGCGAATTTCGGCCAGCGACGTGGCGCCCCCATCCACGGCGGCGCGGATGGCGCGATCGGACACATTGTGGCAAACGCAAACGATCATGAGGCTGCTTCCTTGTTCAGGCGGTGAGGATCAATTTGTTGGCTTGCGTCAGCCGCAGGCGGTAAATCTTTCCTTCGTGGTCAATCTCGATTTCCCGCATCTGCTTCAGCAAGTCACCCAGCTTGATCCGCGACGAGGCTGTCTTGGCATCCGCCGGGGCGGGGTGAGACGGCTGGCCGGGTTGTGGATCCGTACGCATGGCTTCCTGCTTTTTTGTAAATGCGAACAATTCTTGTTTAGATTATTGACCAACGCGCACACCTTGGCAAGTGCTTTCTGGAAGAAATCTTTTGGGGCGAGGTTGCCGAACAACGGCGGTGCGACCCGGCAGCGGCGGCGGCCGGGAAGGCGGGACGGCGGGGGCAAGACGGCGGGGGAAAGACGGCGGGGGAAAGACGGCGGGGAATGGAGGGGGCCCCGGGAGGCGGCCCGGGCAGCGGCATCAGCCGTAAGCGTCAAAAGCACGCGTCAAACGGATGCGTCAAACGGATGCGTCAGCCACCGGTGGTATCGATGATGCCGCCGCCCAGGCAAACCTCGCCGTCATACAGCACAGCGGATTGCCCCGGAGTGATCGCCCACTGTGCCTGCGGGAATTGCAGGCCAAAGCGCTGATCGCCAAGTGCCTCGTGCCGGCAGGGCATGTCCGGTTGCCGGTAGCGGGTCTTGGCCGATAGCGGGCCATCGGCGGGTGCCTCGCCGGCAACCCAGCTGACCTGTCCGGCGGCCAATTGGTCCGATAGCAGCCAGGGATGATCATGGCCCTGAACCACATACAGGACGTTGCCGGCGACATCCTTGCGCGCCACATACCAGGCGTCGTGGTTGCCCTCGGCATCGCGGTGCTTCTTGCTGCCGCCCAGGCCAATGCCCTTGCGCTGGCCCAGCGTGTAAAAGCTCAGGCCCACGTGCTCGCCCAGCGTGCGGCCCCGGTCGTCCTTGATCGGGCCCGGGGTGTTGCCCAGGTAGCGGTTCAGGAACTCGCGGAAGGGCCGCTCGCCAATGAAGCAGATGCCGGTCGAGTCCTTCTTGCGCGC
>JACCDY010764073.1_pt1 | contig 53642 bp, 75 predicted proteins | sample 7446391 | NCBI WGS metagenome assembly JACCDY01 (sample SAMN15323451, study PRJNA562643) | freshwater metagenome | isolation source: river surface water | place: USA:Blue River Watershed | collected 2017-08-18
CTGCTGTGTTTCTTGTTTATCCCTTCGGTCAAGGTTCCTTCTCCGATGGAATGCCTCTTGGAATCTCGGGAACGTTTAATTTCATGCTCGTCTTCCAAGCAGAACACAATATCCTTATGCATCCGTTCCATATGCTTGGCGTGGCTGGGGTATTTGGTGGCAGTCTGTTTAGTGCTATGCACGGAAGTCTGGTCACGTCTTCGCTAGTTCGTGAAACCACAGAAACTGAGTCACAAAACTATGGTTACAAGTTTGGTCAAGAAGAAGAAACTTACAATATTGTTGCTGCTCATGGATACTTTGGTCGTCTGATTTTCCAATATGCATCTTTCAATAACTCACGCAGTCTTCACTTCTTCCTTGCTGCCTGGCCTGTTGTAGGAATCTGGTTTGCTGCTCTTGGTGTAAGCACTATGGCTTTTAATCTAAATGGATTTAATTTTAACCAGTCCATCATGGATAATCAGGGTCATGTGCTCAACACTTGGGCAGATGTACTTAATCGTGCTAATTTGGGAATGGAAGTGAGCCACGAAAGGAATGCACACAATTTCCCTCTTGACCTTGCTGCTGCAGAAGCAACTCCTGTTGCCCTTACTGCACCTTCAATTGGTTGATAAGGAAATAAATTTATAATATAATTTAAAGGACCCAATTGGGTCCTTTTTTTGTATAAATAAGTATAGAAAACAAGCATTACAAAATGAAAATCTGTTCTAAATGCAATCAATCTTTACCTGATAGTTCTTTCCACAAAAGAATTTATTCGTCAGGTAGTGTTGGACTGCAACCAAAATGTAAAAAATGTGCAACTGAAAATAGAAGACAATACTACAAACCTCATGAGTTTATGCGTAGAAAGTTTAATCTTACTGAACAACAATATGCAAAACTTATGGAGAATGAGAACTGTCAGATATGTAATACACAACTAACAAAAAAGTGTATTGACCACTGCCATTCCACAAATAAAATTCGTGGTGTATTATGCAATAATTGTAATACTGCATTAGGTCTTGTTGGAGACAACATAAGCACCCTTCAAAAGATGATTGAGTATTTAAATCAATGATTGATATTTTTGGAAACTCTAATCAAATGAAACAAATTATTCGTTTTGGGAAAGATCTGCCTGGATATTATGCAACAAGATGTGGAAAAATTTATAGTTCTAAAACTAATAAATTTATTTCAATCTATCCAGGAAAATCTGGATACCTTAGTTGTTCTTTAAGTTTACCTCTTGATTTGTTTGAAGACCATAATTACTATCAGGCAAATTTTAAAAGAAAGACTTTTAATATACAACAACAAGTTCATAGATTAATTGCAGAAACTTTTATTCCAATTGATGAAAATCCTCCAATACCAATTGAAGATTGGAATAATACACCAGAAACTGCAAAACAATTTATAAGAGATTGTGCAGTTGTAGATCATATTATTCCAGATTTAACTAATAACAGTGTAGAAAATCTTCGTTGGGTTACACCAAAAGATAATAATCCTCATAGGAAAGGGGTAAAAATGCCCATTGCATCTTTTGTTAAGAGATGTTAACATAAATATGAGAAATCACATACTGGAGGGGAAACACCCCCTTTTTAGTCGATATGATTACTTCAGAAACTCCTTACAAACTAGCAGAAATAATCAGAGATACTTGGCCTGGACTTTACTGGAATCCCAAAAAAAATTATACTGATAAAAAGGATTATGATAATGAACGAATATTGGATAGTAACAAACACCAGAACTGGTAAAGTTATTTGTCATTGTGCAGATATTAATGATGCAATTATGATGGTTTCTTTTGATCCATCAAATAGATCTTACAGTAGACATAGGTTTATTATGGATCAAGTTATTGATGTTAGATCAACTACAGATAAACAACTTCCAGGACAACTTGGACTTCCTTCTGGAACAGTTCCAACTCTTAATTCTTATAAAGAAAAACTTCCAGAAGGACAAGGAGATCCTGTATTAATATGAGTAAGTTTAAGTATACAGATGATCCTCCAGATTCACAGTGTCCTTACTGTGGAGAAGGAGGAAAACCTTGTTCAAATATAAACAGTCTTACTAGAGCATATGCACGTGGTATTTGTGCAAAGAAGCATAATAATATCAAGATACATAATACAGATAGCATGTAATTCTAATGAAAGTACTTCATGTAGTTTTCTCTACTAATAGAGTAGAGTTTCTTAAGAAAACATTTGAGGCAAATAAAAAATTTGATTTTACAGGACTGGATGTACATCATCTTTTTATAGATGATTATCCATTAGGGAGAGACAATGATTCTTTAGCAGAGTTTGTAATTACTAATGGATTTAATGAAATTATTTTTCATGAAGAGAACAAAGGAATCACTAAGACTTGGCAAGAACTTTTTGACCTCATAAAAGAAAGAGATTATGACTATATTTTACATCATGAAGATGATGTAGAACTTATGCATCCATTGAAAGTTATGGATTTGATTGAGTTGCTTCAGCAGGATAATACATTATCTCAAATTCAGTTGAAAAGAAATAATTGGTATAATCATGAAACTGAAGAAATAGGACCTAAGGATGATGATGTTATTTTCAAAAACTATAGATATGAAAAAGCAACTCCATATTTCTGGATGCTAATGTCAGTGTATCCTGCATGGATTGCTAAAGAGCCAATCTTAGAGGAGACAGGATTTAATCCTTCAGAGTCTGTTATTGCACATTATCTTGCGGGGAAGTATGGTATTGGGGCAGGACTCTTAAAGACTTCTGATGGTGGAATGATGGTCAATCATATTGGAGATTACTTCCATGGCAAAAGAGTTGCTGAGGGAGAACCTGGATGGGAAGGTTTTAAGACTATTGATCCTAATGTAAAATATTGTTCTAGGACTGGAGGTTATTGGGATGAAGGTTAATCTTATAGTTGCTGATGATTTTTATTATAATCCAGATCAAGTAAGAGAGTTTGCTCTTGCTCAGGAATTTTCTGTTAGAGGAAATTATCCAGGTCTTAGAACAAAATCATTTTTGAATGATAGTCATAAAGAAGTTATTAATGCTCTTGTTTCTCATGCAGCAGGAGGAGTAACTGATTGGCTTGTAGATGAAAATAATGATGGTTATACTGGAGCATTTCAAATTTGTACATCAGAGGATAGGACATGGATTCACTCTGATTATAATAATATGTGGGCAGGAGTTTGCTATTTAACTCCAGATGCTCCTATTAGTGGGGGGACTGCTTTGTACATGCATAAATCATCTAAACAGAGGGAATCAATAGGAAATATTGATCATGGAGAAGATGCAAGAGATTATACAAAGTGGGAAGTTGTAGATAGAATTGGTAATATTTACAATAGATTAATTTTATATCCTGGTAATTTATACCATGCATCTGTTGATTACTTTGGTAATAACATGTATAATGGTAGATTATTTCAAACTTTCTTTTTTAATACAAGATATTGAATATGCAATTTCTTACTAACTCAACTATTAATCAGTATGATAAAAGAATTTTTGTAGTGGATAACTTTTACTCTGATCCACATGCAGTAAGAGATTTTGCTTTGAAGCAAGAATTTATTGCAGATTTGAGATACTATAAAGGTAAAAGGACTCAAGAAAAATTTTTTGTTCCTGGAACTAAGAAAGTTTTTGAATCAATTATTGGACAGTCAATTACAGTTTGGGATGACTATGGAATGAATGGTGTATTTCAAACTTGTAATGTCAATGATCCTCTTGTTTATCATACAGATCTTCAGCAGTGGGCTGGAATGGTTTATTTGACTCCAGATGCACCATTTCAATGTGGAACTTCTATGTATGCTCACAAAGAAACTAAAGCAAGACATGTTTCTGATCCTGGAATTGAGGTTGCTTTTAATGGAGGATTCTATGATGGCACTAAATTTGAGTTGGTAGATACTGTTGGAAATATTTTCAATAGGTTAGTTATTTTTAATGGCAAATGCATTCATGCAGCATCACAATATTTTGGCAAAGAATTAGAAGATTCTAGATTGTTCCATATGTTTTTCTTTGATTGATATGAATTATAAATTTAGTATTATTACCCCAGAACACAAAAAAGAAAATATTCCTTTTTTAATTGAACTGTATGAAACAATTAAGTCTCAAACATATACTCATTGGGAGTGGGTTCTTTATCTAAATGGCAATTGTAAAATCTCGCATCTTCCCCAAGAGATTAGAAATGATGAAAGGGTTAAAATTCATAATGGAATTACTCATGATAATGTAGGATTTATTAAAAATAAAGCTTTTCAGTTGGGTAAAGGTGATATTCTAGTTGAAGTAGATCATGATGATCTACTTTCTTATGATTGTCTTGAGGAACTTAACAAAGCATTTCAAGATGAAGAAGTTGGGTTTGCTTATAGTGAAGATCTTCTTTATGATATGAGAGGTGATGAACATAAGATTCCTTGGAATCCTGATAATGGATGGACTTACAAGTGGATGGAATTTAGGAATGAGCAATTTATTAAGATTGATGCATTCCCCCCCACAAGCCACAGCATTGGTATTATTTGGTATGCTCCAGATCATGTAAGAGCATGGAGAAAAAGTGTTTATCAAGAACTTGGAGGTCATAATCCAGAGTTAAATATATGTGATGATCATGAGTTAGTGATTAGAACATATCTAAAAACTAAGTTCTGCTTTATTCCAAAAGTTCTTTATTATTATAGGTGGCTTCCTGGAGGAGACAATACTCAACTCCAAAGAAATGAAGCAATTCAAATCAAAACATTTGAGTTGTTTCATCAGTATGCTCAGCAACTTGCTGAGCGTGATGCAGATCTTAATGGTCTTATGAAAGTAGATCTTGGTGGAGGATTGTTTCCTAGACCAGGATATGTTACAGTGGATAGAGAGGGTGGAGATATTACTTGTGATTTAAATGATGGCATTCCTCTCCCAGACAATAGTGTTGGGGTTATTAATGCCAGTCATGTTATTGAACATCTAAAAGATCCAATCAAAACAATGAGTGAGATCTATAGAGTTCTTTGTGATGGTGGTTGGGCATTTATTGAAGTTCCATCTACTGATGGTAGAGGAGCATGGCAAGACCCAACTCATGTGAGTTATTGGAATCAAAATAGTTTCTGGTATTACACCAGAGCAGACAAGGCACAGTTTATTAGAAATACATCTATTAGATTCCAAGAATTTAGATTGGAAACTAATTGGTGGGAAGATAATATTGCTATCACTACAGCATGGTTATGTGCCATAAAATCAAACAAACGTAGACCACATCCAGTTAGAATTTAAGCATATGAATTTCACAGTTTACAGTAAAAAAGGTTGCCCCTATTGCGATAAAGTTAAAATTATTCTTTCGGATCTTAGTATTAAGAAAGGATGTCCAGTTACCTATTATGAACTTGGGACTAATTTCACTAGGGAAGAGTTTTATTCTGAGTTTGGGGAAGGATCAACTTTCCCTCAGGTTGTAATGAATGATACTCATCTTGGTGGATGTTCAGATACTGTAAAGTACCTCAGTGAGCAATCTCTTCTTTGATGACTTCTATAAATAATACAGATGCCCCTGAAATTAACAGGGGAGTTGAGTTAATTTTAAGAAGGAGGAAACTAGAAAAGAAAACATTTTCATTTAATTTTGAAAAGATGGTTTCCTTCTTTAATAGAGAAGTAACCATCTCCTTTAATTTTTCCTTTAATGTAAGGAAACCACAGTAACAAGGAGTAGGAAAATGATAGCAATTACCCTAGTTTTCTCTGTAATGTTTTTTGTGATGTCAATGGTGGTTGGAGGATTATTTGGTTGGGTGTATAGAGAACATACATGGTCTCAGCAAATTGCTAGGTTACATCCTGAAATGTATGATGAAGATGGAAATGTTATTCCTGATGAAATTATTGCCTTTAGATTTGAAGGAAATCTAGAGGAGGAAGAAGAACCTGAAGATTAATTAAATGGAGATTTACTTATGAAATTGCCACCAAATCAATTGGTGTCTGAAGTTATTCAAAGAGTTTCTAATGCTAAGACAAGAGACGAAAAGATAGAAATTTTAAGACACTATGATTCACCTGCCCTAAGAGCAGTTTTGATCTGGAACTTTGACGATAACGTACAATCAGATCTGCCTGATGGAGAAGTTCCTTATACCCCCAATGATGCTCCTACTGGAACTGAGCATACAAAGCTCATGCATGAATGGAGGAAGTTTAATCATTTTGTGAAAGGGATTACTAACACAACTAAAATTAGAAAAGAATTGATGTTTATTCAGCTTCTAGAAGGACTACATGCTTCAGAAGCAGAACTTGTTTGTCTAATGAAAGATAAGCAAATTCACAAAAGATTTAAAATTACTAAGGCAGTTGTGCAAGATGCATTTCCTGAGATAGTATTTTCGGCATAAATTTTGGGAGGTGAAAATTTGAAGATCATTCATAGAGATTGTGATGTTTCTTTGTCTAAAGACAAAACACTTCCCAGAAATTCTTACATAGTTACATACTTACAAAATGAAATTAAAAAGTATGATATAGTTCAAGCTTCATCTTTTGTTGAAGTTTTTGATAATTACTATGATACCTTTGGGAAAGGATCCATTTTAAAAATAAAATGGACTGAAGGAACAGTAAATCCAAAGACATATCAATATAATCAAAAAGGAAAGAAAAAATAATGGGCAAACATTACCTATTAAATTTGTATGGTTGCTCATTTGTTCTTTTGGATGATGAAAGATGCCTTATTGATTTATTAGAAAATGCTGCCATAGCAAGTGGTGCCACTGTGGTTCAAACTATTTCAAAAAAGTTTTATCCACAAGGAGTCACTGTAATTTGTCTATTGTCAGAGAGTCATATCAGCATCCACACCTGGCCTGAAGAAGGGAAAGCAGCAGTGGATGTGTACACATGTGGGGATTGCAACCCTAAAATTGGATGTGATATAATTATTCAACAACTTTATGCAGATAATCATACCTTAAGTTACATAGAAAGGTAATCCTAAATAACACTATATCTGGAGAGTCATATGCTTTCTACCCAATACCGTCTTCGCTTAGAAGCAATTTGTGAACATATTGTAAATGGTCAAGAAGTAAGTTTAGAAGATATGATATGGGCAGAAAAATTAGCAAAGTCAAATAGATCAGCAGCAACAATCTTAAGACAAGCAAGAAGAACAGCAGCTAATCCAAATATGCAAAAAGGAGATATGGATGATTTTTTGAACCAACTTGATATTGGTGGCATTGGACATGAAGCAAAAGGTATCAGTGGGTTCAATAGTGTTGATGAAATAGTTGATTTCTTTTGTGAAGATAGACCAGATGATTGGAGACAAAGAGATTAAAACTGTATCAAATTTTACAAAATTAATTGTATAGATAAAATACGTTCATTTGCTATTTGCAAATAGCAAACGGAAGTAGGGATGCCGAAGGAACGCACTTTTACAAACTAGTAAAGGAGCAAATGCTAATGACTACTGCAACATATCGTGGTGTTAAGTATAATGTTGAAGAGCATAAATTAAATGTTCTTCAAATGATTAAAGACCAAATTGAAAAAGAGCAAAGGCGCAAGGAAGCACAACTTGCATCAATTAAATAATTTCAAGGGGGGGATTGACTTCTCCCCTTTTTTTGTGTAAAATTGATTGAGACTATACATTTTTATGGATAGAGAAAAAGTTAGAATGATTGTTAGAAACATGGAACTTTTAGTCCAATCACTGAAGCATGAACTAGAAGGACCTCCCATGCAATTATCAACAGAGGAAGGAGCAATGATAACTCCTATTTCTGAAGATTATGATGAGGTGTATTGATGAAGTTTAAAGACACCATAAAACTTTCTAAGGTTGCCTTAAGGCAACCTTGGTTGTATGATGAGAAAGAACTTAGATACATGAGGAAGGCAAAAAAACTTGCTCAAAAAGCACTGCTACTAAAACATATGAAAGGAGAACAAGATGAGTTCGAAAGTTAAACTAATTTCAGTGACTCCAGATGCAGAAAAAACAATGGCATACATTGCTAGAGTTAGCAATCCTGCGAATCAAGACAACCAAAACTATGCCAAGTTGCTTGCTTATTGCATTAAGCATAATCATTGGTCTGTGTTTGAACAGTCTACTATGACCCTTGAGATTGAAACTACTCGTGGAATTGCTGCTCAAATTTTGCGTCATAGGTCCTTTACCTTTCAGGAATTCTCACAAAGGTATGCAGATACAAGTCTTCTGACTGACTACATTCCAATTCCAGACCTTCGTAGACAGGATACTAAGAATCGTCAGAATTCTATTGATGACATTCCAGACTATCTAAAACTCAAACTTCAAGGAGAAATTTCAAAGCATTTTGCTTCTGCTAATTCTCTTTACAAATATCTTCTTGAGCATGGTGTGGCAAAAGAGTGTGCTCGTTTTGTACTACCTTTGGCAACTCCTACTAGAATCTATATGACTGGATCTTGTCGTAGTTGGATTCATTATATCAATCTTAGGTCTGCTAATGGAACTCAAAAGGAGCATATGGACATTGCCCTTGAATGTAAGAAAGTCTTTACAGAACAATTCCCAACAGTAGCAGAATCTCTTGACTGGGTACAATAAATATTTTTGTAACTATATTAACTTATGGCAATTTATCCCATCATTCATGTAGAAACAGGAGAAAAGAAAGTAATAGAAATGAGTATTCATGAAATTACTCAATGGTACAAAGACAATCCAGAATGGAAAAGGGATTGGTCTGAAGGATGTGCAAGTACAGGAGAAGTAGGAGATTGGAGAAATAAACTAATATCTAAAAATCCTGGTTGGAATGATGTGCTTGAAAAAGCAAGCAAAGCTCCTGGTTCACGCGTAAAGAAAATCTAATGGCAAGAAAAAGAAGAGGCAATGATTTACATCCAATTGGAATTGGTATGACAGCAAAGCAAATGAAGAGAAGGAAACCAATTAACACTGACTTACTTCTTGACATTTCTCCTGTAACAGAAAATCAATCAAAACTATTTGATGCTTATAATTCAGATAAGCATCTTTTTGTTTATGGTTGCGCAGGAACTGGTAAGACATTTTGTGCACTTTATCTTGCACTGAAAGATGTTTTAAGTGAAATTACTCCATATCAAAAGATTGTAGTTGTTAGGTCTTTAGTTGCAACTAGGGAAATTGGTTTCCTTCCTGGGGATCATGATGACAAATCTGCTCTTTATCAGATTCCATATAAGAACATGGTTAAGTACATGTTTGAGATGCCATCTGATGCAGACTTTGAAATGCTCTATGGAAATTTAAAATCTCAAGAAACTATCACTTTCTGGAGTACCTCTTTTATCAGAGGAACAACTCTTGATAATTCTATTATCATTGTTGATGAGTGTCAGAACTTGAACTTCCATGAACTTGATAGTATAATTACAAGAGTTGGTGACAATTCCAGAATTATGTTCTGTGGAGATGCCACACAGTCAGACCTTACAAAAACAAACGAAAGAAATGGCATTCTTGATTTTATGAAAATCATTCAGAGAATGCCAGAGTTTGAAACTGTTGAATTTGGTGTTGATGATATTGTAAGATCTGGACTTGTAAAATCTTATATTGTTAACAAAATGGCAGCAGGTTTTTGATGTTTAATCATGTTAATATTAGTCTCCCTCAACTTGAGAGGGAGACTATTGATGGTGTAAGATATTACAAAGTTCCTAATAGAGATGAACTTCTAAAGTTTGTCTCCATTACTTCTGTTACCAGCCATCATAACAGACATATTTTTGAGGATTGGAGGAAGAGGGTAGGAGAGGAAGAAGCAAATAAAATTAATAAACAAGCAACCAGCAGAGGTACAGACTTGCACAGCATGGTTGAAAATTATCTTCTTAATATTCCTGAACTTCCAGAAAAATCTTTAATTTCTAAACACTTGTTTAGAATTATTAATCCTGAATTAAACAAGATAAATAATATCTATGCATTAGAATCTTCATTATACAGTAAGCAATTAGGCATTGCAGGAACAGTAGATTGCATTGCTGAGTATAATGGTGAACTAGCAATTATTGACTTTAAGACCTCAAAAAAAGCAAAACCTAAAGAATGGATTGAGCATTACTTTGTTCAAGCAGCAGCATATGCCTGTATGTTTTATGAACTGACTAATATTCCTGTTAAAAAACTTGTTATTTTAATGGCATGTGAAGATGGTGATTGTGTAGTCTATGAAGAGTATGATAAAATGAAATATATCAAACTTCTAACGCACTACATTAAAGATTTTATAGAAACAAAATTAAAGGAATATGGAAAGTAAATTAAAATCAGCATTAGAATCAAAGTTTTTATGTCAAACAAAGTTCTCACAAATTATAGAGGAACTTGTTAAAGTCAATAAAGACATGAACTATATTGATGCTATCATTCATTATTGCGATCAGAACAACATTGAAGTTGATTCTGTTGGTAAGTTAATCAGCAAACCACTGAAAGAAAAGATTAAGTGTGATGCTATTAACCTAAATTTTTTGAAGAGAACCTCTAGAGCAAAACTTTTGATATGACACCTTTTGATGCTTACAAACAATACCTTGCTTTAAAAAATCATTTTAGTAAACCAAATTATGACTATCACAAATATGCAGGTAAATCTAGAGCATCAGTAGAATCATTTAATAAAAGAAAAGATAGATACTGGTTTGAAAAACTAAGCAGACAAAAGAGCGATGAGGAAATTAAAAATTTCTATATCGCTAATTTTGTAAGTGCAGATGATCCAAATAGTTTGTGGATTGGTAGTGTTATCAGGGAGGGAGAATCTCAATATAAAGAATGGGTTAAGAGACAGCAGAGTTTACAATACATCTTTACTCAACAGACAGAAGAATTCTTTTCTGAATACAAATTAGATGATGCATTTGATTGTTCCAAAGGTCATCCACCAATCCTAAAAAAATTTCTGAGTGGAAAGATTAGTCCTGAAACCCTAGTCATTTATAATAAAATTTTCTGTATTAAAAACAATTTTGATAAGAAACTTTTGGATCCTATTTGGCAATCTGTTTCTTTAAAGATAAAGAAGTATGACCCATTTCTAAATATTGATGTGTTCAAGTACAAAAAGATATTAAAGAACACCGTTATAGGAGATTGATATGTCATTTTTCGATTCAGAAATGGTTCAAAAAGAAATGGATCAAATAGCAGAAATTCAAAGAAAGATCGTGAAAGAAATTCCTTCTTTCTTTATTATGGACTCAGAGAAAAAAATTGCACACATTGATCTTTTAGATGAATTGTTGGAGAAGCAAAAAATTCTTTATACAAGACTTACACTTTCAGATGAACCTGATGCAGTTAGAATGAAAGAGCAAATGCAAGAGTCTGCAAAAATTCTTGGGTTTGGTCCCAACCCAAATGTCTTTGAAGTTTTTGACTCTATGAGAAAGACCATTGATGGTCTCAGGAAAACTGCAAATAGGGGAAAATAAATAGACTTGACAGGACCTGTCTGCCTTGGTAGTATAGGTCCTGATCCAATCAGATCAATCTAATTAATCCGAGGTAATCCTAATGTCTTTTGCTAATCTTAAAAAGCAATCCAAGCTTGGTTCTCTGACTTCTAAACTGGTTCAAGAAGTAGAGAAGATGAATACTTCTTCTGGTTCTACTGATGATCGTCTGTGGAAACCTGAAGTAGATAAAGCAGGTAATGGATTTGCAATTATTCGTTTCCTTCCTGCCCCCGAAGGAGAAGAACTTCCTTGGGCAAAGGTTTATAATCATGCCTTCCAAGGGACTGGTGGATGGTTTATTGATAACTGTCTGACTACAATTGGTCAACAGTGTCCAGTTTGTGATTCTAATCGTGAACTCTGGAACACTGGTAGTAAAGCAAATCAAGAGATTGTACGTCAGAGGAAGCGTAAACTCTCTTACTACTCCAACATCTATGTTGTGAGTGATAAAGCACACCCTGAGAATGAGGGTAAAGTATTTCTCTTCAAGTATGGCAAGAAGATCTTTGATAAGATCTCTGCTGCCATGCAACCTGAGTTTGATGATGAAACTCCTATTGATCCCTTTGACTTTTGGAATGGTGCAAACTTCAAGGTAAAGATTACCAAGAAGGATGGTTATTGGAATTACGACAAGTCTGAGTTTGAATCTCCTTCTACTCTTGGAGATTTTGATGATGATGTTCTAGAAGGTATTTGGAAGAAAGGATATTCTCTCCAAGAGTTTATGAAGCCTGAGAACTTCAAGTCCTATGAGCAACTTGATCTTCGTCTGAAGGCAGTTCTTGGACAAAAATCTGCTCCTAAGCAGGATGAATCTTTTGATGATGAGGATGATGATCGTGGTCCTGCTCCTTCTTTAACAGAAGACCTAAAGGCAGAACTCAATTCTCTTTCTCGTTCCACTCCTAAGGTAGAAGAGGATGAAGATGATGATGCTCTGAGTTACTTTCAGAGACTGGCTGAAGAATGATTATCTGGGGGAGATGACTCTAAGTTCATCTCCCTTTTTTGTTGTCCTATCTACAAATTGAGATGAGAGATCATATCTCATAATCTCTTCAAAGTCATCTATGATTGTTTGTAGGTATCTTGGTTTTAGTACATAGATATTTCTCTTATCTTCATTCCTTTGAATTTCATATTCATAAACACTAATGGACTTTACTGGATTAACAGTAATTGATTTTCCTTGGTTTATGATGGTTTGAACACTAGCATCAAATTTAACTAAAGTAGAATCAAAGTTTGTTGTACTTGAATCAAATGTATATGGTTGACCAACTACAACTGGATCCTGAACATCATAATCAAAATAAGTTACACTAAAGTTTTGATCTACTATTTTACCACCAGGAATAATTAGTTTTCCTCTTGAGTCAAATACAGCAGTTGTTTCATAATGGTGAACTTGTCCAAGTTCTGAAGTTGTATACTTTGTTGTGATGTAATTATTAAATTCAAAATCAGATAATGGCCACTCTTCTCTGATATTGATAATGTTATTTGAAATTAAAATAATCCAATCAAACTGAGAACTTCCATAAAGTTTTTCTGCAATTTGATCTGGTCTTTCTTCACCAATGATTTTATACTTATCAAAGGCAACTGCTGCCTGAAAGATATCACTTCTTATCTTTGCTCTACGAAATATATTCTTTGCTCTAACATAATCATAGGAAGAATTCCTAGATGCTAGAGGTGACTGATATAGGATATCTGAAAAACTTCTGAAGTATGCCATTTTGATTTCTTATTAAGCTGGAGGTAGTCCACCAGCAAATGGTGGTTGTTGTCTTGGAGTATCTACTCCAGGTGTTGCTGTTGATCCTCCTGGTTGAAGAACTCTAGTTGCTGGAGCAACTGGATCTGATGCTCCACCTTTTGTAGGAGGAGGTTTAGGAGTATTATTCTGATTGTTATCAGAGTTTGCTTGTAGTTCTGTTATTTCCTGATAATCTATGGTTGGATTTTCAAGTTCATCAATATCAGATTTAAATCCAACACTATCACTAAAGTCATAATGATCATTATATACTGGAGTTAATTCTGCAAATGTCATGTCAATCTGAACTGAAACTGGTTGACCATCATAAAAAGCAGAATAAAAACCTTCTGCAGTATAATTAACATTAAAGTTTACTAGAGCACATGTCTTTAATGTTGGTAGAGTTTTAGAATCATTTTTACCATTTTTAAATTTTATTTTAAAAACATTAGGAGCACCTAAAAAGAATGAATCAACATTTGATTTATTAGATCTTTTTGGTGCCATTGCTTTTTTGAAGAATTTAATTATTCCTCTTATTTGCCTGGCTTCTTCCTGAGATCTTGGTGCTAGTTTGTATTGGAATTGGAATGATCTTAATGCTGGTCCATTGAATAGTAATTCTAAGTTAGGATTGATTACTGTTCCAGTTACTCTTGATCTGTATGATTCTGGATTTACTGATACACCAAGTTTTTTAACTACACTAGCAGCAGCATTCAAAGTTAAGAGTTGTTTTATTTGAGAGTTTGCTGCTGTTTTACCAAACACTTGTTCTGCTGTACTTGTAACAGAACTCATTAATGTTTTTATATCCCCACCAGCAGCTGCACTGACTCCTCCAACTGTTGCTCCCATTAATCCAGCAGTTAATCCACTTAATTCATCTGAACCCCATTTTGTTTGGTTTGCTTCAGAAACATTTGATGGAATTGGTAAAGTAACTGATCCCAGTATTTCTTTTTGACTGTATGATCTTTGGGATATGTCAACTAATCCAGTTAATATATTTGAATTATTAAGATTTGATTCTCCATTTGACCCTGCAAACACATCAGCAACTTTATAATTGTATGCAAATATGATCATGTGATCTTGATTCTTATTCATTAACTTTGGATAAGTCCAAGTTCCATAATTTTTTTCATCTTCATAGTTTGAAACATTTCTAAATGGAGATGCTGCTATTACTGGACCTCCTCCTGCCGTACTTATTCCACTTGCTGCTCCAGAATTTGGTCCAGTTTGATCTTGATTTGATTGACCAGTAGCAACTGAACCAGGACCTGTTGGAGGCAATTCACTTTTTAGTTTTGCATACTCTTTTTGATCTACAAGACTTCTTTTTTGTGCCTCAGTTCCTACAGATCCTACAATTTTGTTTGCATAAGTTCTACTTCCATCAAGAGCTTCTTTAATTCTTGTTTGTCCATTTGGCAAAGAAGCTATATTGTTATAAGCATCTGTTCTTGTTACATTGCCATTTGGATTGACAGTAGCAAGAAGTTCTCTTGTTTGAAATATTGGATCTATAGTATATACTTGTCTTTGTCCTGTTTGAATGTCGACATTAACTTCATACTTATATTGACCTTGAACAAGTATTGCTTCGTACTCATTTGTGTTTGTGGATCTCTGTCTCCATCCTGCTGGTACTGGTGTTGCCATTTATCTTCCCCACACTTTATTTGATGGAATTGGTATCTCCACTCCCCCAAGGTCCATCACAAATTCTTCTAATGGTAACATTGTGATAGTTTCCCATTCTGTTTCAGCAAGATCTAAGTATGGAGTTTTAACCTCTGATAGTAAATATTTATGTGCTCCCTTTTCAAACCTTGGAATCTTATTTTTTACTAAACTTTGAACTATTCCTATTCTTTGTGATGGTGTATAGTAATGTAAATTTATAGCAAAGAAAGATCTTGGATTTACATCAAGAACAAATGCTAGAGGATACTTATCATAATATGGAAGATCTTCTCTATACTTTGCTTTGTATCCATAAAGCATTAGACTAAAGAGTTTTGGATAAACTCTCATTACATTTTTATCTCTTTGTAGTTTATCTCCTTGCTCATCAACTCTCTCTTCTCTTATTAACTTTCCAGGATCATCTTCATACTGGATTGTTTTTGCTGCAAATACTTCTGTTCTATACCATTCTCTAGTGGCATTTATAGAACCTTTCTTTTCTTGTACCTGTTCAAAGATGGTTTTATATGCCAAGATTATCCTCCGTTAATATTTGGAAACTCCATCTTCTATCAGCACAAAATTCTTCTGCTGCTTTCCACTTTGCTTGATTTTTTGCAAATTCTTTCATTTCAACAAGTTGTTTTTGGGTAACTTTTTTTCCAACTTTAGGACCATTAACTTGTCTTTTTGGTTTTACTTCTATTAAACTTTCTTTTGTTGTTTTATTTTTGTCAATATATTTGATATAGAAATCTGGAAAGTATCTATGAATTCTATTATCAAGTGGGGAAAGATATGGGATCCAAATTTCTTCACTAGACCACTTTAAAATATTTTCATTCTTATCACAATAGTTCATAAACTTTAATTCCCAAAGAGATCTATAGATTATGTTTTGGGGATCTCCTACATACTTTTCTGGGAAAGAAGGTTTGAATCTTCCCTTATAGCTCATACATATAATATAAGGATACTCTAGTTATTTAGATGGCAGCATCACCATACACAAATTTATATTTCTCAACTGATGCTTTAGTTAAAAAATTTAAACCATCTCTTTCCAATACATTTGATGTGTATGTGGCACAAAATTTTGGTAGAGTTTTGAATAGTAGTATAAATTTTTTAGCTTATGAAGCAGTTCTTCCAGGAACTTCATATGAATTGGGACAGGTTTATGGTGATAGAATGGGAAGGACTGAGCAATATCCAACTAAAAAAGTTTATCCTCCAGTTGATGTAAGTTTTTACATTGATCAAAATTATGAAGTCTTAGAATATTTTGAGGCATGGATGAATTCCATTTCTAAAAATTATGGAAGTAGAGCAGATTCATATGTAAGGCATAATTATGCATCGGAATATGAAACAGAAGTTATCATTACCAAATTTGAAAGACAGTTTAGAGAAAAGGATCAGAGATTAGTTAAGGCTGGAGTTTATGGACCACCAAAAAAAGCAGTTAGATATACTTTAAGAAATGCTTTCCCTTCAAATTTAATTTCAGTTCCAGTTTCATATGAAGGTGCAAATGTATTGAGAACCACAGTCACATTTAATTATGATGTGTATAACTTTGATAATAATGGGTTTGAAACTGATGGTGGTGTAGAAGAAAATGGTGATAGAACTGGGACAGTATCTGGCCCCGGTAGTGATCCTTCTACTATTACACCAAGAAGTGCTTCTGAACTTGCAAATACTGATGGTTCAATTTTAAGTAGACTTGCGGATCAATCCGTTACTGGACAACCCTCAGTTGTTCAAGCAGAATATCCAAATGGATACCCCCAACCAGCACCACCACTAAGATAATAAATACTCATACTGAATTCTATAGGTTATTATGCCTTTACCAAAGATTGCAACTCCTACTTATGAGTTGATTTTACCTTCAAATAAAAAGAAAATTTCATACAGACCTTTCCTAGTTAAAGAGGAAAAAATTCTTATTCTTGCTATGGAAAGTGGGGATCCAAATGAAATTACAAGAGCAGTAAAAGATGTTCTAAAAGAGTGCGTTTTAACAAGAGGAATTAAGATTGATACTCTTCCAAGTTTTGATATTGAATATCTTTTCTTAAATATTAGAGCAAAGGCAGTTGGAGAAGCAGTAGAACTTGTAGTAACATGTCCTGATGATGGAGAAACTCAAGTAGAATGTACTATTGATATTAGAGATATTGAAGTTAAGTTTCCAAATGGACACACTTCAGAAATTAAAGTAGATGATAATATCATGGTTAAGATGAAGTATCCATCACTTCAAGAATTTATTGATAATAATTTTAATTTCAATACTAATGATAGTAAAGAAACCATCAATAAATCTTTTGAAATTGTTGCTTCATGTATTGACATGGTTTATACCAAAGAGGAATCATGGTCTTCTAGTGATGTTACAAAAAAAGAACTCACTGAATGGTTAGAAACTTTTGATGCAAATCAGTTTAAACAAATTGAAAAGTTCTTTGACACTATGCCAAAGTTAACTCATGTATTGACTGTAAAAAACCCAAACACTGGAAAAGATAATGAAATTATATTGGAGGGACTTTCTAGTTTTTTCGGCTGATTCTTGGTCATGAAGATTTGGAGGCATACTACAGAATTAATTTTGCTTTGATGCAGCATCATAAATACTCTTTGACAGAGATTGAAAACATGATACCTTGGGAGAGAGAAATTTATCTTTCTCTATTAGAAAATTATATTAAAGAAGAGGAAGAAAAAGCAGCCAAGGCAAATAGATGAATCCAGAAGAATCTAATAAAAGAATAAAAGCAGAAAGATTTTTCAGAAGCAGCAGAAGCAGATTTGGGTTCGGTTCTGGTAGATTAAGGTATGGAAATATAAGAACTATATCTGGCATTGTTCCCAAAAGGCCATTGCCAGATGAAATAGTATCTAAAATTTCTAAAGAGTCTCAAGGGGATATAGATCAAGAAGCAACCATATCTCCCAATAAAACTACTATTTCTTCTTTAGGAAGAGTAACTTTAGATCTAGTGCAGATAAGTGATAATCTTAATAAAATAAAAGAAGTAATAGAAGAAGATTATAAACAGACAAAGGATACTAATAAAAAAGAGATAGAAGATTATAGAATAAGAATATCAAATAGGGGGAGAAAACTTTCCAAGAAAGATCTTGGAGATGATAAAAAAAATATAACAGATATAATCAAACCTTTTGTTAGTGGATTTTTCTCTGGTGCTGGTGGTGCTATAAGAGCACTTGCTGCATTTAATCTTATTGAAGCATTTTTAAATGGAGATTATACAAAAGTATTCAAATCTTTGTTGGGAATAGGAATAACTTTTATTCCTCAAATTTCAACAATGATTGCTGGTGCTATTCTCAAGGCACTTCTAAAAGGTTTTGGAAAGAGAATGTTTGGAGGGGCTGGCAGAGGGATTAGACCAGGAGGAATGGGAGGTGGTGGGTTAGGAGGCATAGGTAAATTTGGAGCAGCACTTTCATTAGGTGCTGGGGCACTTGCATTAGGAAATTCTTTTGCATCATCTCAAGAAGAATCTCCAGATCAAACAAGACTTCAAGAATTAACTGCAGAACAAAAAGCATTAACTGACAAAGGATTAGTTTCAATTACTCAAGAAGATCTCAAAAAGTTTCAAGATTTAAATAACAAGTTTGAAAAAACTTTAGATATTTTATTAGGAAAGGTTCCGCCAGGAGGTGCTGGTGCTCAGTCTAGAACTGGAGGTAGTGCAGCAGGAGCAGAAATAAGTAATGCTCCAGTTAACATGGACACTTCAATGAGAGGTTCAGTTGAAGGAAAACAATTTAATAATGCAGAACTTGTAGCACTAGCAAAAAGAGTTGGAGCAACTGATGAGGAAGCAGTTAGACTAGCAGCTATTGCAAAATATGAATCTTCTGGAAGATCTGGAGCACTAAATGATAACCCAAATACTGGAGATTTGTCATATGGTTTGTGGCAAATTAATATGATTGGAAATCTTGGTCCTGCTAGAAGAAGAGAATTTGGAATTTCTAGTAATGAACAATTATTTGATCCAGTTACAAATGCCCAGGCAGCTTTAAAAACATTAAGATCCTCTGGTTGGGGAGCATGGACTACAAATTCTAAAGTTACTCCAAATGATTTGCAGCGAGGAAGAAAGGATTTAAGATCTATTTCAACTCCCACTACACAACCTGCACAACCTGCTTCTTCAAGAAGAGGAGCAGACCAAGTAAGTGCAACTCCATCAACAGGAAGACAAGTAGCAATCCTTCCAATTCCTCAAATGATGGGAGGTGATTCTCCAGGAGCATTTAATAATAATGGAACTGAAACTGTTGCTTCGATTGATGCAAAAAATCCCACTGATTATTATTCTGGTAGATTTGCTTGGAATATAATGGATGTAGGATAAGATATGGATCCACAAACTCTAATACCACAAACAAAAGAGCAACCTAAAATTGTTGCAAAAATAACTAAGATTAATAATCTATCTAAGATTTCTGCAGAAGCAAAAAAAACTTCTATTTCTCTAAGAAAAACTTTTGAGAATGGAGTTTACCAAAGGAAAACTCAGTTATCTGTATTAAACAGGTATAAGAAAAGATTAGATACTATCAATAAAGAGCAAGATCAGAGGATAACAAAGAAAGCAAAAACACAAAAACCAAAATTTGAAATACCAAAATTTAAAGGTTCTTTCTTTACCCCAGGATCTGCTGATGATCCTCTAAAAGCAATAGGTGCACTAGCAGCATTTAATACTTTTGAAAGAATATTTAATGGTGATATTATGAGTGGGATTATGGGTCCAGGAATGATTGCTGCTGCATCATTATTAGGACCTGGAATGTTGGGATTTGTTGGTGGTGCTGCTCAAGGATTATTTTCTGGTGGTGCAAAGGCACAAAGGGGATTTGATGTTACTGGTAGAAGAGTATCTACTTCTACTCAACAAAGATATTTGCAAAGATATGGAGATAAAGCATTTAAGAATAGATTTGGTGGAGATGCTTTAAAAACAACAAGGCAAAGTTCTGATGTAGCATCTACTGCTGGTAAAGGAGCAAGAACTGCAAAAGCATTTGGTAGATTTGGAGCAGCACTTATTCCTGGAGTTGGTGCAGTTGTTGGCGCAGCAGATGCAGCATATAGGGCACAATCTGGAGATCAATTTGGAGCAGCAATTTCTGGGACAGCAGCATCATTAGATGCTGCAGCAGCTGCCAGTGCTGCAACTGGTATAGGTCTTCCAGTTGCAGGATTATTATCTATTGCTTCATTTGCTTTAGATGCAACAAACTTAATTCGTGATCTTAGTGGTATGAGTGCTGCTGAAGAAGAGAAAAATAAACTAAAAAATAGATTAAAAGAACAAGAGAAAAAACAAAAGTCACTTGTATCTGGAACTGGCAATTTAACTTTTGGAAAAACTCTTATTAGTTATGAAAGGGCATTAGTTAAGTTTGAAGAATTTTCAAAATCATATAGAAGAAAAACCACATATCAAGATGAGGGAGGAGGAGCTACTGCTCCACCCCCACCATCTCCAACAGAATCTTATGATGGTCCAATAAGTGGGGATCAATTTTATCCTCTACCTGGGGGAATATTATCCACCAGAGATGTTGGAGTTGCTGGAGGAGAATATGGATCCCCTAGAAGCTATGGTGGACATAGTGGACAAGACATTGGAGGAAAAGATCCAGGATCTCCAGTTATTGCTTGGAAAACCGGAAAAATAAGATATGCAGGATCTGTAGAATCTGGAGATACTGTATTAGTAATAGATCATGGTGGTGGATTGCAGTCGATATATAAGCATGTTGTTCCAACTGTTGCATCTGGAACAGTAGTCTATGGTGGTCAACAGATTGCAACACTGTTCAATTCTAGAGCATATGCACCACACTTGCATTTTGAAGTATGGAAAGATGGTGCTCATAAAAATCCAATGTCAGAAATTCAAAGTTCACAAAGGATTCCAGCACCACTGAATTTAGATAAAGCAAAGGGTGGAGCAAATTCTGGTGCTGTAGTTAATGGACCAAAGAGTGGATACTTATATCCTCTCCATGGAAAGGAAGTTATAATTCCAGTTGATAACTATCATACAGCATCTGGTGGAGATCCTTTAGAAAATGTTTCTCCAGATATTATTAATACAATTGCTAAAAAATCTAAAAAATATCAGATGGCAGTTGCAGAAATGCCACCAGAGGTAATATCAGTTCCAATTCCAATTCCACCACCACAAATTCAATATGTTTCTAGTGGTTCAGGATCTCTAAATATTCAAAGTGATGCAAGTAAAAATATATTAAAAATGCTATTCTATAGTGCACTAGGTTAATGGCATCATATTTTAATTACAAACTAATAGAATTTTCTATAGAAACAAAAGATGGGTTTAAAGATCTAACTCAATCAGTTTCTACTGTAGAGTATAGTGAAGATATAACTTCTCCAGTAACCTATGTAAAACTAGCAGTTATTAATACTGGTGGCATTTTATCTAGATTAAAACTTAGAGGTGGGGAAAGAGTAAGATTAATATTAGAACAAAGTGCAACAAAAGCAAAATTTACTTTGGATGAAAATAATAATACTTATTACATTTACAATATTGCAAATTCAACTACAGAATCAACTAAAGAATTTTTTACTGTTGAGTTAGTTCCAGCAGAAGTTTTTGTTAATGAAACAACCAAAGTCTTTAGAAGATATGATGCAACACTAGATCAAACTGTTTCTAAAATCTTAAAGGAAGAATTACAAACAACTAGGTATAATAGTAGTAATATTGAAAAAACTACTAACAAATATTCTTTTATGGGAAATGCTAGGAAACCATTTACAGTTTTAACTTGGTTATGTCCTAAAGGAATTCCACAAGTAGAGAGAGGAAAGTCTGGAACAACTCAAGGAACAGCAGGATTTTTATTTTTTGAAAATAAAGATGGATATAATTTTAAGAGTGTAGATTCTTTGTTTGATAGAAATAGAGAACCAAAAGAAACATATACTTATAGAGAAACTACCTCTGGTCCAGCAGATCTCAGAGTTAATTTTAAGATCACATCAACACCAGTCTTTAGAAAAAATGTAAATGTATTAGATAATTTGAGAATTGGAATGTATTCCAGTGTTAATTATTTTTTTGATACTAATACCAGAAAGTTTTATTCAAATGTTTATAAACTTTCAGAAAGTTATAACTTGATGAATCATGCTGGTAATGATGATCCACCACAAATTCCAAATGGATTACAGGATAGTCCATCAAGATTGATGGTTAAAATGCTTGATAGTGGACAGATGGACAAGTCTGGAAAACTACAGGCAGCAGATAAGAGAATGGAATATCAGGCACAAAGTGTGACAAGATACAATTTATTGTTCAGTCAATCATTAAATATAACTGTACCCCTAAATTTAAATCTTACTGTAGGTGATGTTATAAATGTTGAGTTTGGAGAAATTACAAAAGAAGAAGATAAGAAAGGATTAAAAGATAAAAGTAAGTCTGGTAAATATATTATAAGTAAACTAAAGCACGTGTTTGGGGACAATAAAGGTCTTACTGGATTAGAACTAGTAAGAGACTCTTATGGAGTAGCAAAATGACTATCAAAGATCACATACAAAAAGATAAAGAAGAGCTTAATGATCCTATGATCTCTGCTCAAAGAAGAAGACATATAGAAGATGAATTAGAATCTCTAGAATCATATGCAACAAATCATCCTGAGGATGATCATGATCCAACTGCATTGGAACTTTATTGTGATGAGAATCCAGATGCTCCTGAATGTAGGATTTACGAAGACTGATGTTAGTAGAACAATCCCTAATTAATCCAAATTTCATTGGCAGAGATGCCTTCAGATGGTTTGTTGGAATTGTAACCAAATATAAAAACACTGAGAATGGATATAGGGCAAAGGTTAGAATTATTGGACACCATCCAGATGCATCTTCAATAGTTAAAGATGAAGATCTTCCTTGGGCACATGTTCTAGTGCCTTTAAATTTTGGATCTGGTGAAGGTGGATCTGGAATTAGTTTTAATCCCAGAGGATCAGAAACTGTCATTGGATTCTTCATGGATGGGGATGATGGTCAGCAGCCAGTTATTATTGGAGCACTTTTTTCTGGTGCTTCAATTGAGCATCCAAATACTTTTAATCAAGGTACAAATGGATTTAAACCATTTAAACCTGGAGCACAGATAGTAAATCAATCTAATGTTCCTTCTGATGGAACTAAACCAAAAGACTCTGGAGTTCCACTTGCAACTGGAAGAACTGCAGATAATAAGGAAAGTCAGAAACAAGCATCAACAAAACAAGGAACTGCTCCTGTAGTTACCACAGTTCCCACTTGTAAAACTGGCACAGATACTGTATCAAGAATTGCCAAGGCACTTAAAAAGTTTATCTATTACTTGAACACAGTTCAAAATTATATCAACATTTATGTTAATCCTGCTTTAAATTATATTCAAAATCTCCCAAACTTGATTCAGGATGTTGCAACAGCAATATCAGATGGTCTTCAAGATTTTGTAAAAGTTGCTAGAGATTATATCATTGAAAAAATATATAAAGGATTGAAAGATTTAATTGAAAAGTTACTTCCAAAAGATGTAATTCTTGCCAAGAAATTAGCAACAGATAAAATAGTTGATGGAATCTGGTGCTTGTTTCAGAATATACTAAAAAAAATCACTAAATTTGTTTTTGATTTTCTTGGACAAATGGTTGGAAGAGTTGTTAATATTCCTCTTTGTGCTGTTGAATCTTTTATTGGCAGCATGATGCAAACAATTACTAATGAAATTTCAAATGCAATTGGACCTGCTCTTAATGAGTTAAGTTCAGTCTTGGGACAAAGTGTAGGTCAGATTGCAGGATTTGTTTCTCAGGCAATTAATTATGCAAGAACTGTTCTTTCATTCTTTACTTGTGATGATGCAAAGTGTAAGGATGAATTTGATTATGAAATGAATAGAGGTTATGTTCCAAAAGGAACAGTAAATTTCCAAAGAATTTTAAGTTACTCTCCATCACAAGGAATACAAAATATTTTCTCAGATGGACAAAAGCAATTTGCAAGTTGGTTGGGACAAAATAGTGGTGGAGATCCAGATGAAAGTGTTTTAAGAGAACTTGGAGTTACTAAGGAACAATTTGCTGCATATGGATCTTGTGATGGAACAACACTTAATTGTGGATTGCCAAAAGTTACTTTCTTTGGAGGTATTGGTGGAAGTGGTGGTTCTGGAGTAACTATTGTTGATACTCTTGGTCAAATAATGGGAGTCAATATAATAGATCCAGGTTTAAGTTATTCAACTGCTCCTTATGTTTATTTTGAAGATGCATGTAATACAGGAGGTGGAGCAAGAGGAACTGTTGTTATCAATAGCAATGGAGAAGTTGATAGTGTCTATATGACTAGCAATGGATATGATTATATTGGACCAACAGGGGATCCTTGTACAACCAATCCAGTTGGAGATGATGGATTTGAGTACACTGCTTATGTTTCGGATGTTGTTATTCTTAATACTGGCGTTGGATATACACAAGAAGATTTAATTTACAATATTTACTGTGATACTGGAATAGAAATTTATCCAATTGTAGATCCAGAAGGAAGAATAGTTGATACTACAATTGTAAATTCAGGAGTAATAAGAACTGTTCCAGAACTGGCAATAAATACTTCAACTGGTTCTGGTGCAATACTCATTCCAATACTTAAGTTTATTAAGATTGGTGAAATTCCTGAAGTTGACAGAACAAAACTTAAGAAAGTTATTCTTTGTGCTGATAAACAATGACAATTCCCAAAAGACCTGAAGAAAAAGAACCTACAGGGTTTGTTATAAGTGACCCTCAAGCAGGAACTCTTTTTATTGGAGAAGATGTAAAGCAACCTAGAACTAGACAGGTTGAATTACATTCTTCTGTTGGTGGTCATGTCAAATTATTCAAAGATGGTGGATTTGAAATTCAATCTGTTCCATGTGACCTTGCAGATAATATTGTAAGTAATGCAGTAGAAGGTCTTAACATTTATTCTGCAGGAAAAAATTTAAGAATAGATGCAGGTAATGGCGTTCTCACCTTAGCAGCAAGGGAAATTAGATTTGAATCTTCTGCTGCAGATGAGGCATTTGTTTTTAGGTCTGCTCAGAACATTATTATTGAAGCAGGTGATAGTATTAAATTAAATGCAGCAAATATTGCAATTGGTGCTAGAAATAAGTTGTTACTAGCATCAAAGGGTCCAATCTATATGAAAGGAACTGGTGGAGTGACTATCATAGAACCAAAATCAACTTTAATCCCAACAAATCTTGGGGACTTTGTTGATAAACTAATAGAAACAGTAGTGTTTGGAGGTCTATAATGGCATATGTAAATACTATTGAAACAGAAGGAATTCAGGCAGGTACTGCTGGGGCACCATTAACAGCAACTATTGAAGCATGGCCTTCCTTAGATCCAACTAAACCATTTTCACTTCAAACTTTTGGAATTAATAATCTTAATGGATTAACAAATCAAATTGGAATTCATAATGCATTCAGTGTTTCTAATGCATTTGGATCTCACCTAAAATTTGGTGCTAGTAGTTCATTTGGATTAAAGGGAGATCTTGGATTTAAAGTAGATGCTATAACTACAAAATTTGAAGCTACTCCTAACTGGTCAGCATCATCTCCACTAGGTAAATTTTTTGGTAAACTTGATGTTCTTGGAAACCTAACAGTAAATGGCACTCCAGTAGAACTTACATCAGATATTAAATTAAAAACAAATATCAAACCTCTTGAGAACTCTTTAAGTAAAGTTTTACAATTGAGAGGAGTTGAATATGATAGAGTTGATTATGGCATTCATCAAATTGGAATGATTGCTCAAGAAGTGGAGCAAGTTATTCCAGATTTAGTTCATGAAAATACAGCAGGAACTAAAGTCTTAGAGTATACTCATTTGACTGCAGTTTTAGTTGAAGCAATTAAGGAACAGCAAAAGCAAATTGAAGATTTGAAGGGGACAGTTCAGGAACTGTCCACTAAATTGGCACAGTGCTGTAACTCATGATAGACTGAGTGGGTAAGCAAGTAATTTACCCACCATGCAGATTGATCGCAGTCAACTTGATGAACTCAATGGCATTCTTGAAGATGTAGCAGCGCACTTTTGTGAAGAGAACTTTGTAAGTGGAGAGACTTTTTGGACCTGTGTTGAGTGTTTTGCTACTGCAAAGGTTGCAGAACTCAAAGGTGAACTTGCTTATGATGGTTGACAAGTCACATTGATCAGTGTATAATTGTATGGTCCGTGTGAAGGAAGTGTAGGGCACTAATCTCTGATTAGATAAGTCCCTTCAAGCGAGTATGGTGGAATAGGTAGACACACCAGACTTAGTTAATTGAGCCTCATTTGGGAAACCTTATGAGTGTAACTCCTCAAATTCGGGGAAACCTGTAAAATGGCAATCCCGAGCCAAGCATCTCAAGATGAAGGTGTAGAGACTAGACGGGGAGCACCTAAACCAAAAGGTATGGTGAAGGGATAGTCCAGACCACAAACCGTAAGGGCAAGGAAACTTGTAGTGGTAAGAAAATCTGTTGGGGGCAACCCCGTGGGAGTTCGAGTCTCCCTACTCGCATTTTCAAAATTGACCTTTAAATCCAAAAAAGGGGCAAAAAATTTTCTGGGTAAAAATTGCCCCTAGGGTTTCTCATAACCATTGTTCATTTGCAGGGTCTTGTAAGAAATTAATGATAGAATTACTTGCATTTATTTCTGCATTTAATTCTTCTTTCTGCCTTTCAAAACCATATTTTCTTATTTCAAACCTACTTCTTTCTTTTTTGAGATAATTTACCTTTACAATCAAATCATTTCTTTGTGTTTGTAGAGATGATATTTGACTTGATAAGTTTGTAATTGAAGTTGCATATCCAGTACAAGTTGTTACTCCAGGACAGATGGTCAATGCAGTTCTAGCAACTCCAACATCACCATAATAAATCCCAAGAGTTGTTGACCCAATTACATCTTCTGTTCCCACTCCAACATTTCCAGAATTAATAGTTCCACTGGTTTCTGAAAATGGATTTGGGGAGGTATATGCCCAACCTCTGTAGTTGAGAGTATCTGCAGTAACAGTTACTGTATTGATCCCAATAAAAAATGGGACTCCAGTTGAACCAAATCCAACAGATCCACCACAACCACAAGTATTTGCAGTTTGACCTACATTTAGAATGGTATTCTGAAGACCTACAATTTGATTGTTAAGTTCTAAAATTCTAGTATCAAGTTTCTCTATAGGATTTTTGAAATAATCTAAAGTTTCTTGAACTCCATATAACTTAAAAGTTTCTCCTGTGGGAAGAGTTGTGGTAAATCCATTTTCTGTGTATATAACTTGCTGTATCTGCTCAGTATCAGACTCTGCTTTTTTCTGATAAAATTCTATCAATGCCTCAGTACTTGTACTAATTGTCATAAATTACAAAATCTTGGTAATGGTATTTATTGATAAATAAGACAGAAGAAAATACGTAAGGATACTCTACAATGCCTTTAGCGAGACTAGAGAATTTTTTGAAAAACCTAAATGGTAACACTCTTTATGTAGATCCAAATGAGTTAGATGCATCAGACTCTATTGAAAATAGGGGCAACTCTAGACTCAGACCGTTTAAAACTATTCAAAGGGCATTAATTGAGGCAGCAAGATTTGCTTATGTGCCCGGAACTAATAATGATTTGTTTGATCAAACTACTATTTTAATTTCACCAGGAACTCACTTTATTGATAATAGACCTGGATATTGGGTAGATTCATCAAATATTTTAAGGGATGTAAATGGGACATCCAAAACAATAACCGAATTTAATATTTCTACTAACTTTGATATTACAGACCCAAATAATCAATTATACATTTATAATAGTCATACTGGTGGTGTTATTGTTCCAAAGGGAACTTCCCTAGTTGCTCAGGATTTAAGAAAGACAAAGATAAAACCTAAATTTGTTCCAAACCCAACAGATGATAACATTGATCCTTGTTCAATTTTCCAGTTAACTGGTGCTTGTTACATCTTTGGATTTACAATTTTTGATGGAGATCCTATTGGTAAGGTATATAATAACTATTCATCAAATACTGTAGTACCTAATTTTTCTCACCATAAATTAACTGCATTTGAGTATGCAGATGATTCTAATAATATTGTAAAAAATAATGTAGATACTGGAAAGACAGACTTAGAAAATTATTATTATAAACTAAGTCTTGCTTTTGGCGCACAATCATCAAGAAGCATTATTGATGGATTTGACAATTTTCAACCAAACGTAGATGAAAATAGAATCGTAGGTGAACTTGGATCTGGTTCTATTGTCATCACATCAGCAGTTTCTGGTAATGGTGTTAGTGGAACTTCTGCAATTACAATTCAAACTCAAAGTCCACATAATTTATCCCCACTTACTCCGATTGTAATTTCTGGATTAGGACAGGCAGAAGGTCCAACAACTGAACTTGAATACAATGGAAATTTTGTTGTTGCTCAGGTAACTAGCGAAACAGAATTTACTTATTTACTTTCTAATGTTCCAACTCAAACTCTCAATCCAAGCGTTACTGGATCTACAGTAAAAGTAATTTCAGATACAGTGTCTTCGGCATCTCCATATGTATTCAACTGTAGTTTGAAGTCCGTCTATGGAATGAATGGACTTCATGCAGATGGATCTAGGGCAAAAGGATTTAAATCTATGGTTACTGCCCAGTTCACTGGCATTTCTCTACAAAAAGATGACAGGGCATTTACTGAGTATGACAGCACTTCTGGTGCATATAAGTTTCAAGATAATTTTGGAGTAGATAAGTTTTTACATCAATCATCAAGAGCAAAATATAGACCTTCTTGGGAGACTTTCCATATCAAAGCATCTAATGATGCATTTATTCAGTGTGTTTCTATTTTTGCTATTGGTTATGCAAAACAGTTTGTAACTGAATCTGGTGGAGATCAATCAATTACAAACTCAAATAGTAACTTTGGTCAAATTGCTCTATATTCTTCTGGATATAAAGAAGATGCATTAGCAAAAGATAACCATGCTTATATTACTCACATTATTCAACCACAAGATCTTGAAAATCAAGAAAATATCATTAGATATGAAAAAATAGATGCGCCATTAACATTATCTTTAGCAGCATCAAATCAAAATACTAGAGTATACTTTAAGGATCTTAATGATTTACTTTCACCTCCAAGAAATAAAGTACGAGGATTTACTGTAGGTGGGAAGGAAAATGATGTTCTATTTTATAGAGCAGCTAATGTTGAATATCAAATTCCAATTACTCCAAACTATAAAATAGAATATGATATTACATCAATTGATACTGTAACTAATATTATAACTTTATCTGGAATTGCAGGAATTTCAACAGGACTTTCTGGAAAGATTGTTGCTTTGAATGGAGTTCTGCCAGATGGTATTGAAAATAATAAAATTTATAATGTAAGATTAACTGGTGGAACTGGAATTAAATTATATGATAATATCACCAATGCTGAAGGTGATATTTCTACTATTGATATCAAAAACCAAGTTGGAGTAACAACAGGAAACTTAAAGTTTGTAAGTAGAATTAACGAAAAGAATGTAGGTGATGTTGGACACTCAATTCAGTGGGACTCTACAAATCAAAACTGGTATGTTGGAGTTAATTCCGTAGGATCTGGAGCAACTAGTTTTTTCACAAATCTTTCTATTACTAATACTCCACTTTCATTTATTAAGAGAAATCTTGATAGTAGAATTAATCAAGACAAAGCATATAGATTTAGAATAGTAATTCCCAAAGAATCAGAAAGTGCTTCTGATATTTCTCCAGGATTTGTTATTCAAAGAGCATCTAATGCTTTAAGTCCTCTTTTAAATCAATCAGAAAGTACAGATTTAGTTTCTGCAACTTCAAATGAACTCTCCCTCATCAGAAATAAAGGAACTATTATAGATGCTTGGTATGATACTGGAGTAGTTACTATAATTACAAGTAAACCTCATAATCTTAAAGTTGGAGATACAATTAAGGTTTATAATTTAAAGAGTTCTGCAGAGCCAAATCCAGTTGGATTGGGAACTGGATTTGGATACAATGGAGAGTTTACTGTAGCATCTGTATTAAATGATCTAAGATTTACATATTCCATCACAAGAAATCCTGGTACTATTTCAGTAGGAATTTCTACTGCAGAATCTTGGTTAACTGTAAGAGATTGTGCACAAACTTCTAATTATAGAATTCCTCCATATACAATCTATGATTCAAATAGGAATAATCTTCCTTATTTTGTACAGAAGACTGTACAAAATGATTATCAACTATATGAAATTGAAACTATCAGTAATTATGAGAAAGGAATAAATGATGGAATTTACCATGTAATAGTTAATTCATATAAAAATAAACCATCTACCAGCCCATTCAATGTAAATGATTATAAACTTTCTCAAAGTATTGAAAGATTATATCCAGAAGTAGACAATGATAATGTAAATACTGATCCAGAAGGAACTATTACCAAAGCATCTAGATCTCAAATTGGAACTGTAGATATAAATGATGTAAAAAATAGTAGCACTAAAGAGGTAGTATCTTCATTCTTAAATGATTTTAATATTGGTAAAGTAATTACTGGAATTACAACATATCAAGATACTGATGTTATTGGGGGAGTAGGAGTTTGTACTGCTACAACATCTTTAAATCATGGTATTGGTGGAATTAGAAGATTAACAATAAGCAGTGGTGGATCTGGATTCCTTAATGGAACCTATTATGATATTCCCCTTTGTGGAGGAAGTGGATCTAATGCCACTGCTAATATAACTGTTTCTGGAAATGCTGTAACTGCAGTTAGCATCCAAAACTTTGGTTCTGGATATACTGTTGGAAATTCATTAACTCTGAGAGGAATCCCAGGATCTTCTAATACCGCAACAGTTATAGTTGCTACAGTAAATCAATTGTCCACAGATTCTGATACTATTCAAGTACTTGGATGTGCAAATTCAAGGAATAATGGAACCTTTATCATAAAATCAGTAACTGCAAATACAATAACTTATTATAATAACCTAGGCATCCCAGAAACTCCAGAGCAAGGTGTAATTTTACTTGGAGGTCCTGGATATCAATTGACATCATCTCCAGATGGAGCAGTTTATAATTCTTCAACAAATACTACTGCAATAATAACTCAACAACCACATAATTTTGCTGTTGGCAATAAAGTTATTTTTGATGATCAAATTGGACCAACTCCAACCATAGGAATTTCGACAATTTCTAATGTTATTGGAATCACATCATTTACTGTTAAAGGTGATGCTAGTGCAGCAAATAGAGTTTATGCTTATGGATTATCTTCCAACATTAAGGAAACAGATGCAGAAAATGAAAATATAGCATCAAGACATTTTGCAATTTATGGTGGGTATAAAGCAAAAGTAAGTCAAGCAATTACAATATCAAATGTAAACTTCTTAGTTTCTGATATTTTTGGATTGCAAAAAGGAGACATAATTCAGGTTAATACTGAAATTATGTTGGTGACAAAAGTTTCTGGTGGTGAAATTTATGTTAAGAGAGGTTTATTTGGAACTAGAGTAGTTTCTCATGCAAATCAGTCCGCAATTAAGAGAATTCAGGTAGTTCCAATTGAACTGAGAAGAAATTCAATTATTAGAGCATCTGGTCATACTTTTGAATATGTTGGTTTTGGTCCAGGTAACTACTCAACTGGTATGCCATCTAACCAAGATAGAATTCTATCTTCAAGTGAAGTTTTAAACTCCCAATCATTAACATCAAAAGGTGGTTTGGCAGTTTATACTGGGATGAATAGCAATGGTGAATTTTTCATTGGAAGGGCAAAATTTGATGCTTTAACTGGAAAACAAACTGAAGTAGGAACACCTCTTGCTGAGGAAGATGCTCAAAATACATTAGATTCTTTAGAGGTAAATACTCTAACTATTAATGATATTTTAGATGCATCTACTGCAGTTGTTACACTTCAAACTCTTACAGTAGAAGGAGAATCTGAATTTGTTGGAGTCACTACATTCTCAAATACCCAAGCAGCAACTAGCACTTCAGTTGGAGCAGTTGTAGTTTCTGGTGGTGTTGCTGTTGGAAATAATTTAAGAGTTGGTAATGATGCTAGAATTGATGCAATTACTGTTGGTCTAACATCAGCAACTACCATTGACACTGCATCTGACAATCTATATCTTAATTCTGCTGGTGGTACTGTAAATGTTACTGATAATCTTGGAGTAACTGGAAATCTCACAGTTTCTGCACCATCTACAATTAATGGTTATGGAACAATTCCAATTGGTGGTATAATTATGTGGTCAGGAACTATTGCATTAATTCCTACAGGTTGGGCATTATGTAATGGATCTAATGGAACTCCAGACCTGAGAAATAGATTTATTATTGGTGCTAATTCAGATTCTGGAGGTTCTGCACAGACAGAAGTAACTGGATCAAATACAATTACTGGTGGCACTAAGGATGCGATTGTTGTTTCTCATACTCATACTGCAACAGTAACTGATCCAGGTCATAGTCACACTTATAATAGAAATATTAATCAAAATACAGATCATAGTGGTCTTGATACTACAACAAATAATCCATCTTTTGAATCTGCAAATACTGGAACTTCTACTACTGGCATTGGCGTTTCAATAAGTACACAAGGATCATCTGGAACTAACCAAAACCTACCTCCATATTATGCTTTAGCATTTATTATGAGAGTTTCCTGATTCTTATAAATAAAACAAAAGGGGGATAGTGGAACCCGATGCCATCACAAGAGAACTATTTTGTAGTTAGAACTGGTCTTGGTGTAGGAACTCAAGCACTTTATGCTGATTCCGTCACCAAGAGAGTATCAATAGGTAAAACTACAGCAGATTACAGTCTTGATGTTGTTGGTGATGCTAATGTAGAAACTATTTTTACTGTTGGTGACAGATTAGGAGTTAATGTTGCCAGTCCAACATTTGAAGTTGATGTAGACGGAAAAGTATATGTAACTGATGGCATTGGAATTAGTGATGATCCAGGAGATAATAAGTTTAAGGTAAATGTATTTGGTCCTGAATCAGTAGTTATTACTGGTTTAGGATCTGTTGGTATTGGATCTACCGTACCACAATATAACTTAGATGTTCTCCAGAATGCTAGAGTTCTTGGTTTTACATCTTTAACTGATGCATCTGCAGGATTTGCAACAATTGCAGTTGCTCAAATTTCAGCAGAGACTGTTGCAATTTCCACAGTTGGATTTGCTACAGTAACTCATGAAATTGTTGGAGTTTCTACAGTAGAGTATCAAAATGCTCTAGAATCTAGAGTTGGTTTGACCACAATTGGAATTGCAACAATTACCAATCAATTTGTTGGAATTTCTACAGTTCATTATGCAGATATAAATGATGCAGATGTTGGTATTGCAACAGTAGGTTTTGCAACAATTACTAATTCTTATCTTGGAATTACTACTGTAGGATTTGCTACTATTAGTCAGCAATTTGTAGCAATTTCCACAGTAGGATTTGCAACTATTTCAAATGCAGTTATTGGAGTTGCTACAGTAGGATTTGCAACTATCTCTAATGCATTTGTAGGATTTGCTACTGTAGGATTTGCAACTATTAGAGAATCCTATGTTGGAGTTACTACTGTAGGAGTTGCTTCAATTACTGAGGCATACATTGGTATAGTAACTTCAAATACTGCAAGAATTGGTTTTGCTTCAATTAATAATGCAGAGGTTGGAATCTCCACAATTGGAATTGCCACTATTGGCAGAGAAAGAGTAATTGCATCTGAGATTGACAATCTCCTAGTAAATGGAATTACAACAACTGGCAATCTTGATGTTGGTGTTGGGGGCACTATCATCAATGCATCAAGATTTACAACTGAAGATGTATATGGAACTATAGGAACTGATTTTATTAAGACAATTAATCCTTTAGTTTCTATTGGTTCATCTTCAGATCCAACAAGAACCTTAGATGTTTATGGTGATGTAAGAATTAGAGGAGAGATTGTAGATGGAGATAATAATGTAGGTTTTGCTTACTCAGTTCTTTCTTCTAAGTATAATATCCCAGGAAGATTTTTAGATGCAGCAAATCTTCTTGTAAGAAACAAAGAATTTATTGCCAATGAAATTGTAGGATTCATCACAAGCACTGATGGTCCTTTTGGTTACTATGGTCCTTACTTTGATTATGGTAAAGTTGGTGTTGCAACTGGAAGAGAAAAGTGCAGAAGAGATATTGGATTTATTATTGATGCAATTGCTTTTGATATCTCCAAGGGAGGAAATTCAAAGTCAGTAGGTGCAGGTTTATCTTATTATGATGGAGTAACATTAAAATACCTTGATGACTCCCCAGTAATTCCAACTGGATTTAGCACTGGATATGTAAAACAGGCAACCTTAGTTGGATTTAGTAGTGTTTCAACTCTTGCAAGATATGTAATTAACAACTCAAGACTTCCAAAGTCTTATCAAACTCCCCCTCTTAATGGTTCTTATGCAGATGCTGCAAGATTAATTAGACAAAATAAAGTTCTTATTGCAGAAGTTGCAGTTGGCAGAATGCTTACCAACTTCTCAGGATTCTCTATTCCTGGAGGAAATCAAGAGTGCATTGATGATATTATTGCAGTTCTTGAAGCAATTTGCTTTAATTTAGAGTTTGGTGGAAATGATAAAGTATATGATGCAGCAAAGATCTATGTAGATAATGCTTATCTTGCTGGAGAAGAAACAGAGTCTATTTTTGCTTTCAATCAAGCAAGAGACATGGCAATTGAAGCCATGCGCAATCAAACAATTACTCTTGGTGGTTATACTACTGAAACTCAATATATTGATAACACAGTAATTGGAGATCAGTCTGGACTTGCTGGTGTTTATGTTTTTGGAGATTGTGCAGATCAGGCATCAGCAATCACAACATTTTTCCAAATTATCACTAATGCTATTGGTTCTGATACTCTTCCAGCATCTAGAACCATTACTGGAATTACCAGCATTGCACAGGTATTTGATACAGAACTTCTTCCTGATGGTGACAGTAACACTAATCCAAATGCATGTGCCAATGTATATTCTGCAATTCATTCTTGTGTTGGTATTATTACCTCAATTATTAATAATGGACAATTATCTGCACCTAAAGTTAATAATCCAGTTGGTGAATTAACTTGGCAACCACCAGGAGCAAAGGTAGGAAATGAATGGTTTGTTGCAAAGTATGGTAATGACAGCAACATTGGAGATACTCCAGGTGGTGCATTCTTAACAATCAAGAAAGCATGTTCAGCAGCACAACCAGGAGATACAATTAGAGTATTTGCAGGTCTGTATGTTGAAGATGGTCCCATTCAAGTTCCAGAAAGAGTTGCTATTGTTGGAGAAGATCTAAGAAGAACACTGGTAACAACAAAAGCACAAACTGATCTGTATCATGTAAGAAGAGGTTGCTATATTTCTCAGCAGTCATTTGTGGGTCCAGCAAATCCAAATGCAATGGTCTCATTCCCAACTAAGGGACTTGGATATGCAGATGGAACTGAGCAAAATTGGCAGTCGCCATATGTGCAGAACTGTACAAACTTTGTTCCTGATAGTATTGGAATGAGGATCGATGGTACAAGAGCAGGTGGATTTAAATCCATGGTTCTTGATGCTTATACCCAGTACAATCAAGGTGGCATTGGAGTTTCAATCACAAACTTTGGATATGCTCAGTTAGTTTCACTATTCACAATCTGTTGCGATATTGCAGTTTATAATGATACTGGTGGCGTTTGTGACATGAACAATAGCAATGCTTCCTTTGGTAACATTGGATTATGGTCAAATGGTACAACCCCACTTCAGTATGTTGGAATTGTTACTGTAACTCCAGTTGGAGAAAATATTGATAGTCTTGTATTGAATGTTGGAGCAGGTAAGACTCAAGCATTTGATGATGCTGTGGATCTGCTGAGAGCAAATGCAGATTTCTTAGCAGGTGAAGTTGTTGGATTTGTGACTAGTACTGATGGTCCATATGGAGTTCTTGGAACAACATTTGATTATGGTGGATCAGCATCAGGTAGAGATAAGTGTAAGAGAGATGCTAAGATTATTGTAGAAACATTTGCACTTGACTTAATTCAAAAGAGTAACATCAATGCAATTGATGCTGCATTAGCATACAGAGATGCTGTTGATTATTCAGTAACTTATCTTGGCGATTCTAAGCCATTACCAACAGGATTTACTACAGGATATGTTGCAAAAGGAGAAGTTGCAGCAATTAAATATCTTGCTGGAATTTCAACTTATGTAATACAAAATTTGAATCTTCCAAAATCATATCAGAGTGGAATAAGCAGTATTATTCAATACAAAGATACTAATAAAAATGGTTATAGTCCAGAAATTGTTGGAATTATAACAGCAAGTGCTGGAATTATTACAAGTGTCATTGGAGTTGGAACTGCAACTATTCCAACAAAACAACTTCCAAGAGGACAAAGACCTTATGATGGTCAGGTATCATTCATTGATACTCAATACTTCACTGTGAACTCAATTAGAATTGATAATCCTGGATTTGGTTATGAAGTTGGAGCACCAGTTGAAGTTCAAATTGGACTACCAGAACTTGGAGATGATGGAATTGCTGCTGAGGTTACTATCTTTGAGGATGGTGTAAATCCAGATGGAACAATTGGGGAAATTTCAATTCTAGTTTCTGGAACTGGATATCTATCTCCACCAACTGTAACTATTGCTCCACCACCAGTAGTTGGTCCTGGAATTGGAACTACTGCAACAGCAACTGCAGTTATGCAGAATCTGTTCTTCAATGTAGTTTCTTCAACTCCAGTAGATCCAACTGGAATAACAACAGTTACATTTGATCAATTTATTACCTATCCAGTATCTGCTGGTGCTTCAGTAAACTTCTTCCAGGCAAGTAAGATTATTGCCTCTGGTATAACATTTGAATATATAGGAACAGGTACAGATATTGTGAATGCAGTTCCTTCCAAGGGTGCAGTTCCAATTGATGAAAATCAAATTGTAGCTACAAATGGTGGAAGAGTTCCTTTCACCAGCACAGATCAGGGAGGAAACTTCAGAATTAGTGAAGGTATTACAATCAACCAAAACACTGGTACTATCAGTGGAACTGCATTTAGTAAGAGTCTTCAGTCTGAAGTAACTCCACTCATCATTGCCCTAGGAGGAGGTTAAAAATTAGATGGCACAACAACCACTAAATACATACAAAACAGTAACTGGCATTGTCAGCACTACTGAAAACACTGAAATTTATACATCAAGAACTGGTTATACAAGCATTGTTCTTTATGCTCAAGTTTCAAATACTGGAACTGGAATTGGCACTGTAACATTTTCACATAAGAGAACTAACAGAAGTCAATCAGGAATTAGCACAGAGCATACTGAGTTAATTAAAGGTGGATTAGTTCCACCAAATGATGCTCTTGTTCTTCTTGAGGGAAGACTTGTATTAGAAAGAACAGCACTAAAAAATGATGCAATTGTTATGAGTGGAATTTCATCAACCACCCCTAACCATCTTAAGTATACTGTAAGCATTCTGGAAACTCTTAATCAATAATGGCAAAGTATCTTAGTCGCAGAGTAATAAGAACTCCCCAAAACAGATTAACTTCTGATAGATATCAATATCTTGGATTAAATCAAGCTGAACCAAACTTAGGTAATCCTGGGGATTCAAATATACCAATTGGCGTTCAATATGTTCTTGTCTCTGTAGACACTGATCCTGGAAAAAGATATTGGATTCCTTTACCTCCAGGAGTAACAGATAAAGGAATTACAGTTAGAGATGAGGGAGAAATTGTAGGTGCAGCAGCATCTATCACTCAACTTAACTTTGTTGGTCCTGGAGTAACAGTAACTGGTTTTGTAACTGCAGGTCTTGGAATTGCAACTGTTACAATCTTTGCTGCAAATAATGTTCAAGAACCAACTGATACAGTTACAAGATACTTAGGATTTACTACACAAAGATCTGGTGGGATTGTAACTTCATTTGATATAGCACCAAACACTTTAGTATTCATTCCAAGCACTCAAAGAGTTGGTATTGGTAGCACTATTCCAACAATGGGAGTTGATATTGGTGTAACCACAACTAGAATTGCAGGAGATATTGCAAATAAATCTGGAGATGTAGGAACATTTCCAAAAGTTTTAACTTCACTTGGTCCTGGTGCTGGATTTACCTGGGCAAATGCAAGTGGTTCATTAGGTCCACAAGGACCTCAAGGATTCCAAGGTCTACAGGGTTCTAGAGGACCACAAGGTGCTCAAGGTTTCCAAGGTCCACAGGGGCCAATTGGACCACAAGGACCTCAAGGATTCCAAGGTCCACAGGGTTCTAGAGGACCACAAGGTTTTCAAGGATTTCAAGGTGAACAGGGATTTGTTGGCCCACAAGGTTCAATTGGACCACAAGGTGTTCAGGGCCCACAAGGATTTAGAGGACCACAGGGAACTGGACCACAAGGAGCTCAAGGATTCCAAGGTCCACAAGGTATTCAAGGACCACAGGGGTTCCAAGGTCCACAAGGAAGAATAGGACCTCAAGGAAATATTGGACCTCAAGGAAATATTGGACCACAAGGCATTCAAGGACCACAAGGTTTCCAGGGTCCACAAGGTAATGTTGGACCTCAAGGAAATATTGGACCTCAAGGAAATATTGGACCTCAAGGTAACATTGGTCCACAAGGTAACATTGGTCCACAGGGAGTTCAAGGTCCACAAGGATCTATAGGTCCACAGGGATTCCAAGGTCTTGCTGGTGAAATTGGACAAAAAGGACCACAAGGTGTACAAGGTCCACAAGGAAATCAAGGATTTAGAGGACCACAAGGTTCTTCAGGTCCACAAGGACCACAAGGTGCTATTGGACCACAAGGTTCTATTGGACCACAAGGTGCTCAAGGATTCCAGGGTCCACAAGGTAACATTGGACCACAAGGACCACAAGGATTCATAGGACCACAAGGTGCTCAAGGTTTCCAAGGTCCACAAGGTTTCAGAGGACCTCAAGGATCCCAAGGACCACAAGGGATTGGACCACAAGGACCACAAGGTTTCCAAGGTCCACAAGGTGTTCAAGGACCACAAGGTTTCCAAGGTCCACAAGGTTCACCAGGAACTGCAATTAGTATCAAAGGATCTGTTGCTACTGTTGGAAATCTTCCAACATGTAATGGAGCAACAACTGGAGATGCTTATATTGTACAATCCGATGGACACTTATATGTTTGTAATGGAACTACTTATGTTGATGCTGGTTACATTACTGGACCACAAGGTTCTCAGGGTCCACAAGGATTTAGAGGACCTCAAGGATTCCAAGGACCTCAAGGTGTTCAGGGTCCACAAGGTGTTCAAGGACCACAAGGATCTCAAGGTGCAACTGGACTAAGAGGACCACAAGGTGTTCAGGGTCCACAGGGTGAAATTGGTCCACAAGGTGTTCAAGGTCAAACTGGACTAAGAGGACCACAAGGTGTTCAGGGTTCTATTGGACCACAAGGTACTGGACCACAAGGTGCATCTGGACCACAAGGTGTTCAAGGGTTCCAAGGTCCACAAGGACCATTTGGACCTCAAGGAAATATTGGACCACAAGGTGTTCAAGGACCACAGGGTTTCCAAGGTCCACAAGGTCCAATTGGACCACAGGGTTTTAGAGGTCCACAAGGATCTCAAGGTGATAGAGGACCACAAGGACCAGTAGGACCACAAGGTTCTCAAGGATCTCCAGGAACACCAGGTGGAGATGGAACTCCAGGACCAATTGGACCACAAGGATTTAGAGGACCACAAGGTGCTCAAGGTGTACAAGGTTCTCAAGGTGCTCAAGGATTCCAAGGATTCCAAGGAGTTAATGGAACACAAGGTGTAATTGGATCTATTGGACCACAAGGACCACAAGGTTTCCAAGGTTTTCAAGGTTTAACAGGACCTTCCAATGCTGTAAATGCAACAAATACAACTACATCTGGAACTTACTATCCAGTATTTGTTTCAAGTTCTGGAACTAATGATACTCCAAGAGTAAGAGTAACATCTCCTTCATTCTCATTTGATCCAGGTACAGGTGAACTTCAACTTGCAGGTCAACTTACATTAACAACTAATCCATTCTTTAGAAATACTAATGCAATTGCATCAAATTATACAGTTACAACTACATATAATGAAATGAGTATTGGTCCAATAACAATTAATTCTGGCGTGACTGTTACTGTAAATTCCGGAGCAACTTGGACTATTATCTAAATAAAAGAAAGTAGAATAATATGGCAGTAGCAGCAGTTAACTTAACTATAGATAAGGGAACTGACTTTTCAATTGCCCTTAAAATTAAAACTGATAGTGCTTCTGTAAATCTTTCTGGATATGGAATTTCCTGTACTATGAGGAGGCACCATGCTTCTGCAGTTGGATATGGACTTAGTACAACTATTTTAAGTCCAACTTCAAGTGGAATCGTAAAATTGGAATTGCATAAATCCGTTACATCTCAATTGAATCCAGGCAGATATGTTTGGGATTTGTTATTAACGAATCCTACTAATGGAGAAACTATTAAATCTGCAGAGGGAACTATTATAGTAAAGGGGACTTCTTCTTAATGCAAATAGAAATTAATTTAGATTCAAAAATAGAAACAGAGGTACTTGCTAATTTGACAAACAATTTAACAGATTTAATAAATAATAATTCTGTTGAAATTAACTCAACCACATATAATTCTACTTTAGTTTATATTGACTATGATATAAATATCTAAAAAAGATATTATGAGCGTTCTAAAAACTAATTCAATTCAAACTGTTGATGGAAAACCAATTCTGAATAGCATCGGAAGTGTTATTCAAATAGTTTCTACAACTAAGACTGATATTTGGTCTGGTGGTGTTTATCCAAACTGGGGAACAGTTACTGGACTTACGGTATCAATAACACCAACAAGTTCTTCTAATAAAATTTTAATTCTTGGTCAAATTTCTTGTTCTTCTAGTTATTGGGAGGCGAAAGGAAGATTGATTAGAAATGGAGCAGCAATTTTTAATGCTTTAGGATCCCCTAGAGGATCTAGAACTAATGCTACTTTTTCTGTTAATGAGTACCCAGCAGCAATTGCTGGGTATGGTATGTATTGTGCCAATATAAATTTTTTAGATAGTCCAGCAACTACTGCACCAACTACTTATGGTGTTCAGATGCAAACCTATTCACCATCATATGCAGTTGGAGTGAATTATAATGTTGGGGGCGATAGAGATTCTCCAGATTATTATGCCAATAATATTTCCACACTTACAGCAATTGAGGTATCAGCATGAGTAATCCAGCAAAAATTATACAAGCTCTAAGACCTGGAGCAAATTATTCTTGTAATGGAACCGAATATGAAGGTCTAGAATGGTTTGAACCACCAGTATGGGAAGGTGGTCAGAAAAAACCAACCAGAGAAGAATGGGATGCTGAATGGGAAAGGCAGGAAAAACTTTCAGAATTAAATAAATATAAAACACAAAGATTATTTGAGTATCCACCAATTGTAGATTATATTGATGCAGTAGTGAAAGGAGACACTGAACAGATGCAAGCATATATAGATGCATGTCTTGCAGTAAAAGCAAAGTATCCAAAACCTGAGATAATAGAAGAATGAGTACTTTAAAAACAAATACAATTCAGACAGTTTCAGGTCTTCCATTATTGAACAGTACTGGAAGTATTATTCAGGTTGCTTATGGAGATATGGGATCAAATACTACAACAATACTATCTCAAAATAATGTAGTAATTCCTAATTGCTCAGTTTCAATAACTCCAACTAGATCTACTAGTAAAATATTATTAATTGCACATGTTGTTAGTAATATTCAGTATGTAAGTACTTATGGATTTGCAAGAGATGGGTTAAATATAGGAGGAAGCAGTAATACAAATAGTTCAAATTCTATTGCTACTAATTATGTTGGTCAGAACACAACAGACCAAACTATATGTGATTCTATTACGTATCAATATCTAGATTCTCCGGCAACAACATCAACAATAACATATGCACCAACTGCTTGTTCTAGTTGGAATGGAGTCCTCTATACATTAAGAATTAATGATAGAAATTTATTAGATATGAGATCTCTTACAAATATTACTGCAATGGAGATATTAGCATGAAAAAAATAACAGTATCTGATGCAATATGTTCTTTGCGTCCTAATTGTCAATTTATTCTTTCTAATGAGAACTATGAGGATATAATCTGGCATAATGAAAATGACCTTCCTCCACCAACAGAAGAAGATATTGAAGCAGAAATAGAAAGACTTCAACTAGAATATGATCATAACCAGTATCAAAGAGATCGTGCCTCTGCTTATCCATCAATTGAAGATCAATTAGATCTTTTATATCATGATGGGATAGATGCTTGGAGAGAAGAAATAAATAAGGTTAAAGAGAAGTATCCAAAACCTGAAGGATTATGAGCACATTAAAAGTTAATGATATAACTAAAATAAATTCAGATCCTTTATTGTCTGGTAGGGTAGTAACTACTGCTCAGTATGTTGATCAAACTTTCAAATCCAACACTGCACCTGGTGGCAGTTTACCAGTAGGAACCACTTTATTCACAATGCCCTTCGATAAGAAGTATAGTGCATCTATATCTCATGTAATTGGAATTTGGTCAGTTAATAGTGTAAGACAGGGTTCTGAAGCTCAGCATTATGGTGCTTATAGAGGTCCAACTAAAGTTGGAGAATACATAGTTAGACATGGCAACACCGGATGGACAAGTGGATGTGATTCTTTTACCTGGAAAGATACTGGAGCTAATGCTGGAACTATATCATACTCTTTAGTTATAATTAATTATGTATCTAACTTTTATTACAATCATCCAAGTAATTTTAGTGGATCACCAAATTGCATTAGTAATTTTACTATTATGGAGATCTTAAACTAATGTCTTATCCACCTATTTTAATTGAATCAACCCTAGTTGATGTTTATTGCAGACAATCATTACAAATAGTAAAAAAACTAAGACCTCAAGCCACTGGATGGTATTTTAGTGGATCTCCAGATTATGATGGTTTAGTGTGGGAAGATAAAAATTACACTAAACCATCAAGAGAAGAATTTGATTCTGAGATGAATATTGTTGTTGAGGAATTTAATAATACAGAGTATCAACGAAAAAGAATGTTTGAATATCCAGATTTAGGTGAATTTGTAGATGCTTTCTATTGGATGCAAAAGGGAGATAATACTAAAATGGATGCATACATTCAAAAATGTGATGAAGTAAAATCTAAATATCCTAAACCTTAAGTATTATTTGTCTTGAACCCCTACAGAGTGATCCTACTCATGGTTTGAGATCTTGTCAACTTGACATTCCTAAATGCTCATGATATAGTGTAAAAGTCTTGAGGTTCTTTGCAGATTTGAGACCCCAAGACCTGTCTGTGGTGGTGGACAGTTTAATAAGTGTCTGAGGGGGAGTGGTGTCCCCCTTTTTTTGTGCTATCCTGTAAGGACAGTAAAGAAAGCACACATGCCAGTCAATCTTGAAGTAAAAGGATCTCTTGCCAAGTGTCTGGCAACTGAGAATCTTGTAGTTGAACATAAGAAAGTCCCTACTGCTTGTTTTGATGTAGATCGTAGGGTTCTGACTCTTCCTATGTGGGATAAAGCATCTGCAACTGTTTATGATCTTCTTGTAGGTCATGAGGTTGGTCATGCTCTGTTCACTGATAATATTGATTGGACTGTAGATTATTCTGATGTACCAAAAGATTTTATTAATGTGATTGAAGATGCTCGTGTTGAGCGTCTGATGAAGAAGAAATATCCTGGTCTTTCTAAGACTTTTTATACTGGTTATAATGAACTGAATAATGAAGATTTCTTTTCTACTAAGGATGAAAATCTTGATGAACTTCCTTTTATTGATCGCATTAATTTGTATTTTAAGATTGGTGCATTTCATAACATTGTTTTCTCGGATCAAGAGAATGAGTTTCTGACTCGCATTAGCAAACTGGAAACCTTCAAAGAGGTTCTTGATATTGCTCGTGAGATTGTTGCTTTTGTTAAGTATAAGAAAAAGCAACTCACTGAAATGCCTGACATTTCTACCAATCAAATGCCTGGTAGTGGTGAGGAAGTAGATCTGCCCGAAGATATGGATGGTGAAGGTGAATCTCAGGATAAAACTGAAGTTGACCAAGAATCTGATACTTCTTCTAGTTCAGAAGAAGGTGAAGGTGGTGATGTAACTACTAATCAGGATATTCCTGATGGTGGATATGGTCAGGAACCTAGCAAAGAACATGGTGATGGTGAGTTGCAGTCAAGAACTGCACAGTCTTTTGATGACAAGGCAAAAGATCTTACTGATAGGTTTGCTCAAGAAACTGCATATGTAGAACTTCCTGAGTTTATTCTTAAGGATGTAATTATTCCTAACAAGTTTATTCATGAGAGGGCAAAAGAGTTCTATGCAAATTATTCCTCTTGGGTTCGTGATGTATATAATGAAACTTGTCAAGATTACCTGAATTACAAGAAATCTGCAGAGAAAGAAGTATCTTATCTTGTAAAAGAGTTTGAGTGTAAGAAATCTGCAGATCAGTATGCACGTTCTTCTATTGCAAGAACTGGTGTACTTGATACTACCAAACTACATACTTACAAGTACAATGAAGATCTGTTCAGGAAAGTATCAGTAATTCCTGATGGTAAGAATCATGGTCTAATCTTTATTCTAGATTGGTCTGGTTCTATGCAGGATTGGATGCTTGATACCATTAAGCAACTCTTCAACCTTGTTTGGTTTTGCAGAAAGGTGAATATTCCCTTTGAAGTTTATGCCTTCAGTGTAGATTGTGGTTCTTATGTGGAACTGCAACCTGATCATCCTAAAATTTATAAGGAAGTTCCTAATGTTCTTGCCCCAGAGAACTCTTTTAGGCTTCTTAACATCTTCACCAGCAAAGTAAATGCTCGTGAATTGGATGAACAAATGAAACATATCTGGGCATGTGCAAATGCTTTCCAATATAGGAAAGGTAGTTATCCTAGGCATCTTGAACTGTCTGGAACTCCTCTAGGAGAATCTATGATGGTTCTGCATCAACTTATTCCCCAATTCCAAAAGGAAAACAAACTTCAAAAAGTTAATGTTGTGTTTTTGACTGATGGTGAAGGTTATGTAAATTGCTCTACTGTTACCAAGAAAACTTATGGTGGAGAAGAGTATATTGGTAGAATGAAGTATGCTCACACTACATTGCGTGATCGTAAATCTGGAAGAATCTATCCTTCCTTTGATTATGGTAACTTCCCAATGTATTCTAAAGTTCTTTTGTCTTCACTAAAAGATAAGTTTCCAACAGTAAACTTTGTCAACTTTAGAATTGCTTCTAATAGGGACTTTAGTGTTTGTTTTAATTGGTATGGTAGGCAGAGTGGAGAGTATGAAGATCTGAAAAAGTTGTACAAAAAGAATCAATTTGTTTCTTTTACTGGAACTGGTTATGATCAATTTCATGTGATGCCTTCTACTTCACTTTCTCAGGATGAGGAATTTGTTGTAGAAGAAGGTGCATCTGCTTCTAAGATTAAAACTGCTTTCTCAAAACTTATGGGTAAGAAAAAAACTAACAAAAAATTGTTGAGTGAATTTGTTTCTATGATTGCCTGATGTGCCAGTTGGGGCAGTGTCCACTCTGCCCCCCACTTTGCCCCACTCTGCCCTATAATTACAAGGTAATCAACTCAAGACCATGCAAGAACAACTTATCACCCTACTCAAAGAACAGTTTGGTAATGCTGTTGATTCTGCTGCTGTTCGTTCAGTAGCAAATCAAATCAATACAACTTATGCAACTGCTTCTAAGCATCTGCAACAATACAAAACTGGTCGTGGCAAATGGAATCTTGAGGCAACTACTGTGAAAGAACTAGAAGAAACTTACAATTCTCTTGCTGCTGAAGGTACTGATACCATTCAGACTCTTAGTTCTGTTCAGCAAAATCTGATTCCTAAGAAAGATGCTACCTTTGTCAACTTTGGTAACTTTAGTGATATTAAGAAAGTTGTATCTTCTGGGTTGTTTTATCCTGCCTTTATCACTGGTCTCAGTGGTAATGGTAAAACTTTTGGTGTTGAGCAAGCATGTGCCCAACTTGGTCGTGAGTTGATTCGTGTCAACATCACTATTGAAACTGATGAGGATGACCTTATTGGTGGTTTTCGCCTTGTGAATGGTGAAACTGTGTGGCACAATGGTCCTGTTGTAGAGGCAATGGAACGTGGTGCTGTTCTTCTTCTGGATGAACTTGACCTTGCTTCCAATAAGATTATGTGTCTGCAATCTGTTCTGGAAGGTAAAGGTGTCTTCCTGAAGAAGATTGGTAAGCACATCACTCCAAAGGCAGGATTTACTGTGTTTGCTACTGCCAACACTAAAGGTAAAGGATCTGATGATGGTCGCTTTATTGGCACTAATGTACTCAATGAAGCATTTCTTGAGAGATTCCCTATCACTTTTGAGCAAGAATATCCTACTGTTGCAGTAGAAACTAAAATCTTGACTAAAGTAGCAGAATCACTTAACATTCCTATGATTGGTGAGCACACTGCCTTTATTAAGCATCTGTGCAACTGGTCTGACATTATTCGCAAAACCTTTGCTGATGGTGGTATTGATGAGGTGATCTCTACTCGTCGTCTTGTTCACATTATGAAAGCATATTCTATCTTTGGTAAAAAGGAAAAGGCACTTAAAGTTTGCCTGAATCGCTTTGATGATGAAACTAAGTCCACTTTTGTGGAACTCTATGACAAGATTGATGCTGAGTTCCAGCAACAGGAAGGGGAGTAATCCCTTTCCTTCATATATACATCAACCTCGCATTTAATCCTCCTATGACTTCCATTTTTCTAGAAAAAGATGGTGACATCATCTATGATGAGCTAGAAGAAAATAAGACAGAAGAAGTAGAAGATGAATACAGAGAGGACAGAATGGATCAAATGATCTCTAGATATGGTTATTGAGGAGGTTACTATGGTTCAGAATATCGAGGAACTCATTACTAAACAGAATGTTGAAGAGTTAAGACAGTTTGCAGAATATCTTGGTGTTGATTACGAAGATTACTTGGAGTTTCTGCATCCTGATGTTGACTTTGATGACTACTCAAGGTAAAGTGTAAGGGTGAAAGGTTTCCCCACAATGGGCATTAAAGGTCCAAACTTTAAGTAAGTCCCACCCCCTCCATGCCTCCTAACAATGCACAAACAGGAGGGATTTTGTCTCAGTAGCTCAGATGGAAAGAGCCACTGCCTTCTAAGCAGTTGGTCGCAGGTTCGAGTCCTGCCTGAGACGTTGTTGCACTTTATTATGGAAGAAGAATTAGGTTGGGTGAGTAAGAATATGGAATGGGCAATTATTCCATATGGAAAAAAGTTTATGACAATTCACAAAGGTCAGCAGATTTCTGTGCATCTAAGCATGGAAACTGCTAAAAAGTTCGTTCAGAAGGAGATGAAAAAGAAATGAGAATCCTTGAGATTGACACAATCAATCCACATGATGATGGCAGAATTTATGTTGCTGCTGTAGTTGAAGATGCAGTGCAAACTCATGTTCAAACTCTCTATGATCCTCCTGAGTATGGACCTGCATTGTGTGAAGCATGTTTCACACTAGAGGAAGATGAAATCCTTCCTGATAATGAACATGAATTGATTCAATTCCTAGAAAATCTTGACTTGGATTGGGAATTGATGGATAATACAGATGATGAAATGATAGATTGATTAAAATCTAATACATAGATTGAGTATGGAGGGAATATGATACCTCTTGTCTTTTCTACAATTATTACTTGTTCTGATGCAGTTCAAATTATAACCAGACTTACATCTGTTGTTGGACTGACCCCAAAACAAAAGATTGAAATAATTGCTGAAGTTCGTAGAGTAATTCTCTCTTGTCCAGTTACAATCAAAAAAGATGAACCACCAAAAAAACAGAGCAATTGATCTCATGATGGAAGATTTACACACTATTCACCATGAAATTAGATGCAAAGCAAAAAATGAAGGTTGTGAAAGTGAACTGGATATCATCAAACTTCAATTATTAGATTATCTAAACTTTCTCAGAAAAACACCATGATCTATTATTATTCTCTTTTTACTGTATTTGCAGTAATAATTACAATGATGATAATAGATCCAAATGTATCTGAATATATTGTAATATTATCTAAAATTGTTAAAGTTAATATTGAAAGAGTGTTCTGGATGATTAGATTTCATCCAGTTATTTTTTCTTCTCCCATTGGCAAATGGTGGATGATGAGGAAGTATATGAAGACGGTTAAGGAACTGTCACAGGAACTGGCACAAGAGGATTCTGATGCTGTATAATACAGTATGTTCAAGCAATGACTATGGCAAAGAAACCACTAACCGACAAGCAACTTCTCAAAAGACTTGAACAAGCAGGCACTACCTGTATGGATTGTGGACAGAAGTATGGTGTCTATTCTGTAGGATGTTCTTCTGTATGGAATGGTGTATGTGGTGTATGTGGAGAAGAAAAGAGAGTCACTGAATCACGTGACTTTGCATACTTTATCACTGGTATTAGAAAACTAAAGCAACAAATTAAAGAGGCAAAGAACCCTTAATGGAATTTAATCAAGAAGAGTGTAAGTTAATATACAATGCTGTAAGATATTATCAAATCCATGGCATCCCATTTAATGGGAATGACTATAGGATCTGTGACCAAATACTAAACAGGACTTTTGAAATTGCCAAAAACTACCCCAAAAACCAAAACAACAACTAAAACTAAAGAAACCCCACAAGAGTTTCCATATAGTATGTTTCCATTCAAATTGATTCATAAAGAAGGAAAAGATTTGAAGGACACAAAAACTTGCTATTTTCAATCTCAAAGTCATGTTGACAAATATGTGGAGAGGTGTAAGTTCAAACCAAAAGATTACCAACTATACATTAAACCTGGGACAAATGTGGAGACTGTGGGCAAAAGCACTGGGAGAAAAAGCACACAAAAAGGATCATGTAGCAGATCAAGTAGCAGTAATTAGGACCATTATTTTTCTATGTTATTTGATAACAAATGTGTTCATTGTAGCAGGAGTAATCAGACATTGGAATGGTAAAGATAGACCTCAGCAAATACAGATCAGGACAGAACCCTGCATTAGATCCAACAACTCCATGGTTTGAGTGGTTATCTTATTGTGAGTGTTGTGTTAGTTTGAATGTACCTGGTCAACCTCATCTTGGTAGATTTATGAGGTACAGACAATATCTAAAAGAAATTGGAGTTATTTAATGAGATTCAAAATCTTTGAAAATTTAATAAAAGATTATGAAATTAATGGTGAAGAATCTTTAAATGATAAGATTCAAAAACTAGAAGACAGAATCATTAAGTTAGAGGATGAAAACATTTCACTAACAAATGAACTGTATAGACTTGAAAACTCATTAGATGCTCGTATAGATATTCTTGCAGAAAAACTTGGAGTAAATTATGTACGAATCCCTGACTGAATTTGAAAGGGCACTTGCAAGATTTGGAGACAAAGTAGGACTAATTGCTGGACTTGAAATAGCAGACAAAATTACACCTGAAGATGCTTACCAACAAATTAAAGAACTTTATAAAGAACTTAAAAGTCTTAGGAAAAGAGAAAAATCAAATTGGATTGATGAGTAGTAGAGTATGTTCAAAATGTAAACAAGAAAAACCACTTGATAGAGATCATTATCAAGTGGTAAAATCATTCAAAACTGGATTCTCTTATTATTGTAATGACTGTAACAAACCAAAACCAAAAGACTAATGACGATTCTCTGAGAGTTGAGATTGAAAATGATGGATCAATGACCATTTATTGGGATGAGTGTGACAGTAGTTATAGTGTCCTTAACACCATGACAGAAGAGCAATTAAGTGCTATGATAATAGAGTCACTACAAGAAAAACTAAAAGAGTTTCAAGATGTCTGACTATCAAAAAGTTTGGGAAGCAATGAATGAGTTGGATATGAATAGTTCCAAACTCAGTGGTATTAAAGAAGTTCTTTCTTCTGCAACAACTAATCTAGAAGATCATGATTATGGTGGCGCAGAAAGACTTTTGTATGCTGCAATCGATTTAGTTAATTTTTATACTGAAACTTTTGACAGGGAGTTTCAGAAAGCATGGGGTATTGTAATTCCTGCTGCTAGAAAGTATCAAGATGAAGAAGATAAGAAACTTTTTGAACTTGCAAAAGAAAAAAGGTCATGGACTGTTCCTGTTGAAGTTGATGCAGCAAGTGATGAATACTTTGTAACTTTCCCAGATGAACTCATTGAGTTGACTAATTGGAAAGAAGGTGATGTTATCTCATGGATAGATAATCAGGATGGCACTTTCTCTCTTGTAAAAGAATCCAAAGTGATGAGTGCTGATGAAACTTAAACCTATTCAAACTTGTGGTGGATTTGATGGTGAAGTATATTCACTCACTCTAGCATTTACAGATCAACATGCCATCACATTAGATGGACTTTCTTATGAGGATATGGTAGAGTTGAAATCTTGTATTGATTGCATGATTAAAGATGTCTGAACCTAACGAATTTGGTAAGGCACTTCAAGAGTGGTGGAATTCTGATTCTTGCAAACAACTTCAGAAGGAAACCGAAGAGGCAAAGCAACGTGCTGTAGGAAAGTATTTTATGCTTTCTGAAGAAGACAAACTTGATATGGTTCAGGCAATCTGCTATATTATGTGTAAAGCAGAAAGTGAAGGAACCAGTCATCGTGGTCTTCAAGATGCTCTTGGAATATATCCTTCTGGTTTCTGGGTAGATCATCTTATGGATGTTCATAATGCCTTGTGGTCTTATTATCATGATAAAAAACAAAAAGAACAATTAGAAGAAGACCTTGCAACGTTACAAAATTATGCAGATTCTGGTAAAGAGAGTTAAATATGTTAGGATATACTAACATATGGGGATACAATGGAACTGACAAAGGAAGAATGGGGTGAGTTAATTGCACTTAAAGATGCAATTAACTATAATCCAGCATCTGTTCATTATGACAAGATGGAAAGATTTACTGAACTTTTTGTAAGAACTATTGAAGGAAAAGGTGATGCCCAAATGCCCACAGTTTGAAGAGAAAATGTTTGTATCTTATAAAGATATGAGTGGTCAAATAGTACATATTGGAAATCACTATATGACATTCACTCCATCTAACTCTAAAGCAATTCTTTTAATATACAAAAATGACTGGTCTGCTGTGACAGTTATGGAAGTGTCACAAACCCCTTGACTTCTGCTCCCAGACCTGCTATTATTACAAAGTAATCAATCAAAGGTTAATGACTGTTTCTGTTACTCTCTCTGTTGATTCTTCTGCTATCTCTGAAGTTTCTTTTGATTATGATGAGAACAAGGTTGGAGTTACTTATCTGAGCAATCCTGATAAATCTTATCTGTTTGCTTGTGACACTCCTTCTACTGTAGAAGAGCAAGTTCGTACTGCTGAGAGTGTTGGTAAATTGATTGCACAACTTAAGAACAATAAAGTTCTTGTTCCAATTCAAATGTAATATATACTTTGATAGAGGTTAAGTCCCTGTTATATCCTTATGAGATATAACACACTTAACCCATCATGGAAGAGATCCGAATGGTGAGGGCGCTGACTTGAAATCAGTTGGGTGTAAAAACTTTGCAGGTTCGACTCCTGTCTCTTCCGTTGGTAGTTGTTAGGCAGATAGCCTAAAGAGACGCCATGATCTCCAGATGCCATTTGGTAGTTTCCTTAGTCTGGGGTGATAAAAAGGGTCAAACTACCTGTAGGAACCAAAACCTCTCCTTAGTCCAGTATTCTGTGCCTAAGTGAAGTAAAGAGGGAGGCTCAAGGTAATGTCCTCCTCTCCTACCACAACCGGGTGTAAGTCAGTGGTAGACGGCTTGCTTTGGGAGCAAGAAGACGTTGGTTCGACCCCAACCACTCGGACTTGAAGAATAAATACCTTCACAACATATTCAACTAATGCAATTTTATTATGTCACTTATATCACAACAGGATAGAAAAGTTGCCATTGAAGCACTTGATTTTTATCTATTCAGTAAGGGTGTTGATTTCTCCAAAGAAAAGAGAATGGAAGTAAATGCATTATTAAACTGGATTAGATTGGAATATTACAAATGCAAATAAATCTATGGTATAACAATGACATGAAACAGTGGAGGTGGACTCTAACTGATTATGAAATGAATATGGAAGCAGGTCAACAACCTGATTTGAGAGATGCTATGAATGATGTAGCAAATACAGTAGAGTATTTAATTAACAAAAAAGATTAAACATTGGGGTGTAGCTCAGCGGTAGTAGCGGGATGCTGTTAACATCTAGGTCACAGGTTCGATCCCTGTCACCCCAGTTTGGGGGATTAGTTTAGTGGTAAAACAGGTGCTTTGCAAGCATCAATCACCAGTTCGACTCTGGTATCCTCCATTATACAATGTGCCACATATACAACTGGCACAATAAACCACCAGATACTCTGAATCTGTGCTATAATTACTAGGTAATCAACAGAGGATTATGTATTCTGCTTTCATTGATGACATTCAAATTGATGAGTTTGATTGTGTATCTCCCAATGAGGCAATGTTTGATTTGTATGAAGATAATTGGGAGTCTTTGATTGAGAGTGACATTGATGATTGGAGTTTTGTTCAGGAAAATGAAGGTCTTTAATTTTAAGCACAGAGAAGATTTTGGTCATGATTTCTACTTTACTTTCTTCAAAGTTGGTAGATGGGCATTACTTCAACTCTGCGTATATACAGCAGAATATGGAAGAAGATTTCCCTACTTGAACATTACTATGGGTGCTGGTAGACTGTTTGAGGTCTGCTTTTCTTTCTGGAAAGTTGGATTTAATTTTGAGTTCATTTGTAAAAGTTGGTTCCAATGATGAAACCTAAGTTTCGTAATGTGTTAGAAATGGCACTAGAAGAAGGAGTAAGATATGGATACAGTCGTGCACATAAGCATGTAGAAACCCCAAGTGAAGATGCTATTATTGAGCATGTTGTGGGAGGTGTGATGCACTATCTCTATGAATGGTTTGATTTTGAGGAGAAGTTTGAATGAGTTTTTCTAAGACCATTTCTGTTGTTGCTGCACTTGCCAGTATCTTTGGTGCTGGTGCTGCTGGATGGAAACTTTCACAAGAAAGTCAAGTCAAACCAGCAGAAGATGTCACAACAAAATATGAAAATCAAATTACAG
>JACCDY010760109.1_pt1 | contig 53489 bp, 63 predicted proteins | sample 7446391 | NCBI WGS metagenome assembly JACCDY01 (sample SAMN15323451, study PRJNA562643) | freshwater metagenome | isolation source: river surface water | place: USA:Blue River Watershed | collected 2017-08-18
ATAAATATCCGGCTGCACTAAATGATCCTAATTTAGCAACCGGTAATGAATACGATGTTAGCTTCCTTGGCTATCCACATCGTCATATCTTCCATTTCCGTGTTTGGATTAATGTTACACACAATGATAGAGATATTGAGTTTATTCAGTTTAAGCGGTGGCTCGAAAAACTTTACAATGAGAGCACATTGACATTAGACTATAAGAGTTGCGAAATGATGAGCGACGAACTTCACGCTCAGATTATTGCAAAGTATCCCGACCGTGAGGTTTGGATTGAGGTCTCCGAAGACGGAGAAAATGGTTCATTTATCAAATACTAAAGGAAATATAGTATGGCTAAGAATAATTACAAAGACGTTAACTACTTTGAAAATCGTCCCGATATTGTTAAGATCTTTGACGACTTAGAAAAGTTTCACGATTTTTGTCGTTTCGAGATGTGCGAATTTAACGAGGCTAACCTATACAATAGGAATAGTCAGATTTGGAATAACTACTACCATTCGCAACGCCCTAAGAAGCCATGGAATGGTGATCGTAAGCCCCGTGGCGATTACAATCGCGGCGGCAATAATAGGTTTCAAAATTAATGATATATATCGTTGATTTAGAAGCTGTAGAAACTCGTTATACAGCACAATGGAAAAATCATGTCCCTAAACTTCTTAAAGGGGCAGGACATCAGGTTCAAGTTATCTCTGGCCCTGAAGATATTCCTGCTGCCACTACTCCTGGTGCCTTTCTCAATTTTGGCGGCACTAATATCTATAAGTCTCGCCAAGTTGAAGAATTTAGTCGTTTATTTACATCCGGATCAATTAAGCCTGGCGATCATTTTCTTTTTACTGATGCTTGGCACCCGGGTATCATAAACTTAAAATACATGAGTGAATTGTTGCAGATTCCTGTGACTATTCATGCATTATGGCATGCTGGCAGTTATGATCCTCAAGACTTCCTCGGACGTCTTATAGGTCGTGCCAAGTGGGTACGTCATGCTGAAAAATCATTCTTTCATGCCATCGATCGTAATTACTTTGCTACAGACTTCCATATTCAAATGTTTGTAGACAACTTGTTAGAAGATGGCTACAAAGAAGAGAATCCCTGGCACGAAGAAGATTTCAAAGACCTGTTAAACAGCGGTAAAGTTGTTCGTACTGGTTGGCCTATGGAATATATGCAGGATACCCTTGCTCCTTATAAAGGCTTGAAGAAACGAGATTTAATTTTGTTTCCGCACCGTATTGCACCAGAAAAGCAAGTTGAGATTTTTAGAGATCTTAAGACTCACTTACCGCAATACGAGTTTGTTGTTTGTCAAGACCAACAACTTACTAAGCACGAGTATCATACATTACTTGGCGAAGCAAAACTTGTATTCAGTGCTAACTTACAAGAAACATTAGGTATTAGCTGTTACGAAGGTGCTGTCGTAGATGCTATTCCTATGGTGCCGGACAGACTCAGTTACACAGAAATGTATTTTGATATGTTTAAATATCAAAGCAAGTGGACAGAAAGCTGGGATGCTTATAATGTTTATAGACCAGATTTGTGCAGAGCAATCATGTCGCACATGGACTATTACAACACAAGACTTCCTCAGCTCAAACAACAAGCGGAGGTGCTACATGAGCGATTCTTCTCAGCCACAGGATTCATCAAACTATTTGACAATTAATGATACATCAATTGAAGAAATTTTAAAAAATTGTACAATTGATTTAGGAGGCACTGGTGCATCGATGAACGATGTATACATTAGTCCTGTCATTTATTCGTCATCAAATGTAACTTTAACTAACAGCGTTGGTGCTCAATCTACATTTACTATCGGATCGTCTGCAGATACAATTACTATTGGAGCAATTGGTAGTGACGGACAGTACTCATTTAACTTTCCTGAAGAATGGAGAGATGCATTCCCTAATTGGGATAGAGTACAAGATATGTGTAAAAAATATCCTGGATTGAAAGTTGCCTTTGATAACTTCAAAGTGTTTTACGAAATGTGTAAGGATGATTATGATAACCCAACTCCTAAAAAATAAATTTTTTAAATTCTTGGAAAAACATGACCGTAAAAGAATTATTATGGACCGTGTGGACAATGAACCGTACCTTGAACGGTACTATGTTTTCCTTAAAGACAGAACATGGTTTCCATTTAATGTGTTCCTACACAAGTTTCTTAAGTCAGACCCCGATGATGTGCATGATCACCCATGGCCTTACGCTACTCTGATACTTAAAGGTGGATACTATGAATGGACACCTGTATTCGATGGTAAAGGTAACATGATTGCTGAAACCTGCACCTGGAGAGGTCCAGGACACTTTCGTACCTGTAGTGCCAATAGTTATCATCGTATTGAGTTAGACCCAAATGTTACAGCATGGACACTGTTTATGCCGGGACCGCAAAAGAGAGAATGGGGATTTCTCGTAAAGAATAAATGGATCAATCACAATGACTACTTACAAGAGCGTAAACACATTATTTCCAAAGTTAACACCTAATGGAGCAACGCCAGGACAAATATTAACCTATAGCGGTTCTAACGGAACAACTTGGGCAACTATGTCAACAGTGTCACCGGCTACTAACTTTAATAGCAGTAACAATAAAACCATTATGACTATCCCCCATGGGGAAGAAAAGGTTGTTTTGGAAAAAGGTGCCGCTTTAGAAGTCAAAGGCAAAGTAGTTATAAACGGTTTAGATTTAGAAGAACGGCTAAACACAATCGAAAAAGTCTTGATGATTCCAGAAAGAGATGCTACAATGGAGGCTAAGTACCCCAGTCTTAAACAAAAATATGACGAGTACATTAAGGCACTTTCTAAATACAGAATGTGGGAATCCATTAAAGGCAACGAACATGAATGAAAAGAAATTAGAAGATCTTACCACTGAAGAGTTTAAAGAACTCAAAATTGAATTTGCTCCCGGTTGCTTCGACGGCTTTGAAGGCAGTCAAGAAGAACTTGCTGAATTAATTGCCGAAATTAAAAATATGATTACCAGCGGAGAAATTGCTGAAAAAAGTCGAGAATTGACTGAAGAAGATTTTGACGAGTTGCCGGAAGAAGTTCAAGAGCAAATTGCCAGGATATTTTTAGACGACGATGTCAGCCCACCTAAAAGGAATTTACAATGAAAGAATTTACCGTAAAAGATACAACTGCATTTAGGCTTCGAGTTAAAAGCTGGAAATGCCTTTCTCCTAATGATTTGAATGCTGTCGAATTTACACAAGAATGTAAAAACAAAGACGGCGAAGTAGACTTTAGCTCAACTTATCAATTTTTTATGACCGACGAAGAATTGAAAGTTTTGGCAAAGGGTCTTGTATCCTAATTTATGAGAACTGATTTAGAAAAGGCGTTAGATGATGGGAGTGCTCCTTGGAAAGAAATTGAGTTCAGAAGTAAAAACTTCTGGATATTTAGGGATCGAGAAGCACCGTGCGAAGACTATTTGTGCTTTGTTCCTACCGAAAAAACAATGGAGTGCCTTTTCGATACCTACAAAGCCGCATACAAATGGGGTTATGAAGGAATCTCGTTAGGCAAATGGGAAGGATTTAACATATTACAAAGTGTTGGAGATGTTGCAGGCCAGAACGGCCTGTATCCACATATACATATGATACCTCGGTGTGAGGGAGATTTAGAAAGATGAAACAAGCAGTTCTGGCAGTCGTGCTATTAATACTCGTATTAATCCTCTCTACTTGCGAAGATAGTGGAGAGCGAGTTTACGATTGTGGCATGGCAGAATGGCATCCTGATATTCCCCCCGAGGTTAAAGAAGCCTGTCGTAAACGTTTTAAAGAATATACTCCAGCGACAACTACATGATTTATTTTAATATTAATCTACGAAATCCGTTATGGAAGGATCGATTTAGCAATATTTGGTGCAAGGGTGGTTCAACGCCTTTTAAAAATAAGTACTGGGAAGTTCAGTTAATGAAAGACTGCGAACTATTCCGTATTGAATTTTCGTGGACTACAAAACAAGACCATGCAGGGTTAAGGATTGAATTTGGCCTAATTGGCTATAAAGTAACATTTACTGTTTATGATAACAGGCACTGGGATTACGAAAAAGAGGATTGGTGTGAATATGTTTGAGTATATGCCTAAAATTGGTATTATCGGTCTTGGATTTGTCGGCGAGGCTATTAAAGCTAATTACGACTCATTTAGTCTAATTATGATAGACAATGATATTTCAAAGGGGTATACTGATACCTACGAAGATATTAAAAAAGCAGAAGGAATTTTTATTTGTGTCCCTTCACCAAGATCACAGGATGGGACTTGTAATACAACAATTTTAGAATCTGTTTTGTCTAATTTAAAAGATTACAAAGGTGTAATTATTTCAAAAGTAACTGCACCACCAGATAGATATTCAGAATTACAAAACTTATATCCAAACTTAGTCTATATTCCAGAGTTTTTAACTGCGGCTAATTCGATAACAGATTATGCCAAAGAAAATTTTGCAATTATCGGAGGAGGCATTTATGCCTATCAACGAGAAGCTGAAAGAATAATTAAGTACACGAAACCCGATGCAACCGTTGAGTTTTGTTCAATCGAAGAAGCATCTATGACAAAGTACATTGTCAATTCATTTCTTGCAACAAAGGTTGTATTTATGAATGAAATGTATCAGCTTTCAAAGGCAAACAATACTAATTGGGACGTTATTCGAAAATTGCTATTTTTAGATACAAGAATAGGATCTTCACATACAAAAGTTCCAGGGCCAGATCAAAGTTTCGGATTTGGCGGAATGTGTTTTCCAAAAGATACAAATGCTATTTTAGAATATGCAAAATCTCAAGGAGTTGTTCTTAATGTATTGAACGAAGCTGTTAAGAAAAATAGCCTATTGAGGTTGCAAAAACCTAAATAATCGTGTAACATATAATGTCATCCTCGACAAAAACTCGGAGAATAATAATTGACTCAAGAATTTAAACCAGACCCTATACTAAATGGCGATCAAAGACTGCCGTTTAAAAAAGACGAATATACACCTTTAAACAAACAGGTGTATGTTAAAGCAGGCGAAGATATGAGCGACAAGGGATATGAGGAAGCATACCTTGCAGATGTACTTCGCTTTAAGATGAAGCGTGACAATAAACGTTTCTGGGCAGGCGACAACATTAGCGAATATGTTGATGAAGAAATGAAACAGAAACTCATCGACGAAGCAACAGAAGCATTTGAATTAGTACTTGATCGTTTGCTCATTGATCGAGAAAATGATCCTAACAGTAAAGGTACTGCTCGCCGATTGGCTAAAATGTACTTTAACGAAATTATGGCAGGCAGATATGAACCATCACCAGACGCAACAGCATTTCCCAACGACTCGCAGGACCGTTACGAAGGTATGCTGGTTGTTCGTAGTGAGCTTCGCAGTATGTGTAGCCATCATCATCAACCCGTGGTTGGTGTTGCTTATATTGGCTTACTGGCTGCTGAAAAACTCATTGGACTTTCAAAGTACACACGTATCGCTCAGTGGTGTGCCCGACGAGGTACTCTCCAGGAGGAACTTTGTAATGACATTGCTCGGGAAATCGAAAAAGCAACCGGCGCAAAAGACTTAGGTGTCTACATTCAAGCAGTACACGGATGCTGTGAAAATCGTGGTATTATGGCACATAGCTCTTTGACGCAGACTACTGTTCTTAAGGGTGCCTTCAAAGAAGACGGCAACACTAAGAAAGAATTCTTTGACAACATCAAACTGCAACAAGAGTTCGCACCACGATGATTAAAAAACTATTATCGAAATTTGTTGTAGATCACAAATATCCATTGATGCGCCAGCCTGATCAATTACCAAGATGTTACGAAATGACCGAGGACGAGCGTTTATCAAAGATAAAAGAATGGCAAAACCGTAATGTCTGGAACGACCCTAAACTTTCCAACGAAGACAAAAATATTTACTACGGGGCTTAAAAATGGAAAAACTATATCGTATTACTCCTTTAGAAAAGAAAAGTATCGAATATTTTGTAGATGTTTATGAACGTCTACCAGATGGTACTATCCGCGGGTTTGATGTTACTGAGACATGGCGGTGGGGACAGGGTTGGCGAGAAGAAGACAATCCTGTTATGGAGGAAGAGGATCCAGTTTTTTGTAACCCTCAAGAAGGCTGGGGATGTGAACTTGACGACCTCTGTGCTGTGCATGTAAGCTTCAGCGACGGATTTACTGAAGAAGAAAAGACATATATCGAAGCTGTACTTCGTGGAGAACAAGAAGACGAAGATGGACGATGGGGCACTGCTTGGATTTACGACGGTGACCATAATTGGGAAGTCGAAGACGACCACGTTGCTATCATTGGTCCTTACAAAGTAGATCTTTGTGATGAAAACGGCGATGTAGTAGAAGAAAATGTAAAATTAGAATCCAGGCCCGATCCAAGAACCAGTTGGCCGTGGAGTGTAGATAATCCGAGACCGGAGGAATAAAATGAAGTGGTTTGATCGATGGTTTTATAAGAAAGCTAAATGGGCATGGAACAATAGAGACAGCTTCGAAGAAGAAGAAGTTTATACTAACAAAGTAACAGCAAAAGCACAAAGGGGATTACAATTGAGCTCAGGAATGGCAATTGAAAAGGGCGCCGTCGAAGGTGAAGGTACAATTCGATTTGAACTTAGTTCGGCAGTTGGAGGTAAGATTCTTACTGTACGTAGAAATGATCCTCGCAGAGATTCATATGAACAACAAACCTACGTTATTCCCACAGGGGAAGATTTAGGCGAACGTGTAGCTAAAATTATTAATTTGGAGCAGTACAGAGGATGAAAAATCTTATCGACTTTGCAGTATGGCAATGGAATAAATGGAAACCTTGGCAGCGGGTTTACTTTATTGCTATGGCATCAGTTGTTATTGGATTCCTATTGCCCGGTATTATTGGTGCGTTACTGTTAGTATTAGGATTAACATCTTTGCTATCATGGCTGTTTAAATGGGCAGTTTGGGACGAAGTTTCAAATGCTTATCACGAGTTTAAAAGAGAAAAAGAAAATGAACCCCAAGACTAACGAAACATTTGATATTCTACAGGAAGAATGCGGTGAACTTGTTGTTGCAATTAGCAAAGTTAAGAGATTTGGCTTAGACAACAGATATAAAAATGGCGGTTCTCAACGAGAGCACTTGACTCAAGAAGCCGGTGATGTTATGCTAATGATAGACTTGTTAATAGAACAAGGAATTTTTACAGAACAAGAGTTACACCAAGCAAAGGATCGTAAAGCAGAAAAATTAAAAGTATGGTCAAAAATTTATGAGTAAAATTAAAATCGCAGAGCTGTTTTACAGCATTCAGGGAGAAGGACGCTATATGGGCGTACCTTCTGTTTTCTTACGTACATTTGGTTGTAACTTTAAGTGCCAAGGATTTGGCATGCCGAGAGGCGAAATGAGCCAAGAAGTCGAATCTATTGCGGCACGTATCACAGAATTTAAAGATTATAAAGAGCTCCCACTTGTGTCAACTGGTTGTGATAGTTACGCAAGTTGGGATCCTCGCTTTAAAGATTTAAGTCCAATGTTGACTACAGACGCTATTGCAGATCGTATTACAGAAATTATTCCGCACGGCGAGTGGCGAGATGAGCACTTAGTAATTACAGGTGGCGAGCCTTTGTTGGGCTGGCAACGTGCTTATCCTGACTTATTAGATCATCCTAAGATGGCGGGCTTGACAGAAATCACATTTGAAACAAATGGTACCCAACAGCTAACACCGGAATTTAAAGAGTACTTAAAAAAATGGCAATTGAGAACTTGGCATACTGGCGGACCTGTACGAGAGATTACATTTAGTGTCAGTGCCAAACTTCCATGTAGTGGCGAAAAGTGGGAAGATGCTATTTGTCCAGAAATTGTACGCGAGTATGAACAAGTTGGTACGGCATATTTAAAATTTGTAATTTCTACCGAACAAGACTTTGCCGATGCTGAATGTGCTATTGGTGCATTTCGAGCCGCTGGATTTAGAGGCCATGTATACTTAATGCCAGTAGGTGGTGTCGAGACAGTTTATACACTAAATAATCGCCGCGTAGCAGACTTAGCTATGAAAAACGGCTTACGCTACAGTGATAGATTGCAAGTGCCATTGTTTAAAAACGAGTGGGGTACATAATGGGATTAAAAGATTTATTTGAACGAGTAACTGGCATTGATAAAATTAAAGCCAAAGCCGCAGAAGAAGCGGCAGAATCGCTAAGGCTTGCCAAGGAAGCAGACGAAGCTGCCAAAATTGCAGAAGAAGCCAAAAAGAAAGCAGAAGAAGAAGAACGTTTAGCTAAAATGACACCGAAAGAGCGTGCTACAGCTCGAGGTGAACCTTGGGTAGCCGTTTTAGATACACATGTTAACAAAGAAAATATTAGAAATGGTTTTTTTGAGCTTGACTGGAATGAACAGTTTGTGTTACAATTGAAACAAGCCGGATATGGGTTTGACGGCGATCCAGAAGAAGAAATTGTAGATCGTTGGTTTAGAGACATTGTAAGAGGTATGCTAACCGAAGAAGGATTAGATCCTTCGAGAGGTGCAGGCTTTATCAATGTAGTTCCAATTTCAAAAGGTAAATCAGAGGTTAGTTAATGACTTATATTTTAGTAGATACAGCAAACACATTCTTTCGTGCTCGTCACGTAGTAAGAGGGGATGCTGATATCAAGCTCGGTATGGCCTTACACATTACCTTTAACAGTATCAAGAAGGCATGGCAAGACTTTAACGGTAATCATGTGGTATTCTGCCTCGAAGGTCGTAGCTGGCGTAAGGACTATTATAAGCCGTACAAGGCTAATCGAGCTGAAACTCGTGCGGCTATGACAGTTAGAGAACAAGAAGAAGACAAATTGTTCTGGGAGACTTTTGATGTCTTTAAAGATTTCATCATTAACAAAACCAATGCTACGGTACTTCATAATCAAGTGCTGGAAGCAGACGATCTTATTGCTGGTTGGATTGCTAATCATCCAAATGACAATCATGTGATCATTTCAACAGACAGTGATTTCCACCAGCTCATTGCTCCCAATGTTAAGCAGTATAACGGTGTACTTGAAACATTGACTACACACGAAGGTATCTTTGACAAAAAAGGCAAAATGGTTATCGACAGTAAGACCAAAGAAGCCAAAGATATTCCTAATCCAGAATGGATCTTGTTTGAAAAGTGTATGCGTGGCGACACTTCAGATAATGTGTTCAGTGCTTTTCCTAAGGTACGTAAAAATAAATTACAAGAAGCGTTTGAGGATCGTAAGAATAAAGGCTTCGCGTGGAACAATATGATGTTGCAACGTTGGGTTGACCACGAGGGTCAAGAACACCGCGTCCTTGATGACTACGAACGTAATCGTAGACTCATCGATCTAAAGCATCAACCTGATAATATTAAACAAGTTATCAAAGAAACAATCGATAATAATGCAGTTACAAAAAATATCGATCAGGTAGGAATTAGATTACTTAAATTCTGTCAATTATACGATATGAAGCGTATGATCGACAGTATTCAACAATATGCCGAACCATTACAGGCAAAATATCATACGGAGAAACAATGACTGAAATTTACGCTAAACCAATTGTTGAAGGAAAATTCTGGATTGTAGAACAAGACGGAGAAAAAATTGGAACATTACATAAGAAAGAAAATAACAAGTATATGCTAAGTTCTAAAGATGGAAGTAGTTTCTTCGGTAAAAAAGAAGAATTAGTAAAAGCATTTGGCAAAAACTTTTTTAGTAGTAAAATTAAAACCACAGTCAGTAGCACACAAGAAGAAACACGCGATGTACATGGATACCCTACAAGCTGTTATCCATTTAATCCAATGTTTAATGTGCAGAAAAAATTGCCACTGTTTACAAAAAGCGAAGCCAGTAAGAGTCTCTACTGTGCAGGTTACTATATCATTCGTTTTAACAAAGGTTGGGTTAAGAGCTTCTGTCCTAAATTGATTACTATCGAAAGATATGAAAATAAAGGACCGTTTAAAACTGAATTGGAAATGAGACAGGTACTTTCAAATGCCAAATCCGATTAATACTGCGCCAATTCAGCAGTTTATACAACAGGTAAAGGCTGCTGACCTCGGACAACAAAAAGAAATAAGATTAGACATTAAGACAGCAAAGATGCTGTCTTTTTGTCTTTCTGAGCTTACACTAAAGCTTCTCGAAGACCAAGACATTTTGCTGAATAAAATTCAACAATCGCAGGGAGCAGGGGATATTACTGTACGAATGGATGGGGGCGGCTTTTCAAATAATTGATAAATATATACGCACATTAAGGACGTATATATGAGTAGACCAAAGCCAAATGTACTTTTAGAATTTATCAATAAAAAAACTTATAAAACTGAACAAATTCTTGAATCTGAAGCCATTTGGGCTGTATTCTATAAAAAAGAGCCGTTTAATCTTAAAAGTTTTAACAGTTTAACCAGCTACCCTGGTCCTAAGTACAAAAAAGTAAGTTTTTCAAATCCGGGACATGCCATTAACTTGGCTAAAAAATTAAACCAAATGTTTGGTTGTCAAGACTTTGAAGTAGTTAAATTGACTGCTGGTGAAATTTTGAAATGATAAGCCGGGAAACATATACAAAAATTTTTTTAAAATCTCTCGATCGCAGTTGCGACGATGCTAATGTAAAGCTCTACATGAATAAATTATGGCAGAGCAGACGAACTAAAGAAAGCGGCGGCTTAAGATTAAGCGAAGGTGGTTACGAATTTCTTGTTTCAGAATTGGGATTAAAAGAATACGAAATACCGTTTGCTGATAAAATTGATTTAAGCCCACAAACCATTATTTTCTTTGATCAATTTTTGGATTGCCCCTATTACTTAACTGTCCAAAGTTTAACTGTTTTTACCGAAAAAAAAGCATTTGAGCTTTATATGTTTGCGGACGATATTCGAAAATATGGGCTGGTCAAAGCCATGAATGCCCGAAAAGAAAATAGCCAAAACGACAATAATTCTTAAAAATCAGCTTGACTCCAAGCCTGTTTTGTCTTATAATAGACACATAGACAATTAGTTCTATCAACTTTTAAACACACCGGAGTAATTATGAGCGAGATTAGTTCACGTACCGTTGGCCCGAAAGCCGCAAAAAAGTCCATTCGTCGTGCTTTCAAGGCAAAGCGTCCAATCTTCCTGTGGGGCCCTCCGGGTATTGGTAAGTCCGACATTATCAAGCAGTTGGGCGAAGAACTCGATGCCCACGTTATTGACATTCGTTTGAGCCTGTGGGAACCTACTGACATTAAAGGTATTCCTTATTTTGATGCAAATACAAGTCGCATGGCTTGGGCACCTCCTATTGAACTGCCCGATGAAGTTCAGGCAGCAAAACATAAAAACATTATCTTGTTCATGGATGAAATGAACAGTGCGGCTCCTGCTGTTCAGGCAGCGGCTTATCAGTTAGTTTTGAATCGCCGTGTTGGTACTTACCGTTTGCCCGACAACGTTTTGATCGTTGCCGCGGGTAACCGTGAAGCTGACAAGGGTGTTACTTATCGTATGCCTGCTCCGTTGGCTAACCGTTTCGTTCACATGGAAATGAAAGTTGACTGGGACGACTACTTTGGTTGGGCTACCGACAATCGTATTCACAAAGACGTAGTTGGCTTTTTGACCTTCTCTAAGAAAGATCTCTACGACTTTGATCCTAAGAGTTCTTCTAAGGCATTTGCTACCCCTCGTTCTTGGAGCTTTGTTAGCGAACTTCTGTTTGACGACGAGGAAGACGAGAACACTCTAACTGATCTTATTGCAGGTGCAGTCGGTGAAGGTTTGGCTATCAAGTTTATGGCACACCGTAAGGTTGCATCTAAGCTGCCTAATCCGTCCGACATCTTGAGTGGTAAGGTTAAGAAGATGGATACTAAAGAAATCAGTGCCATGTACTCTTTGACTGTTAGCCTGTGCTACGAGCTCAAGGATGCTGTTGACAAGAATGCCAAAGATTGGAATGATCAAGTCAACTGCTTCTTCGAATTTATGATGAATAACTTTGAAACTGAGTTGGTTGTTATGGGCACTAAGTTGGCTCTTACCCAATACCAATTGCCGTTAGATCCAGATGAGATCAAGTGCTTCGATGACTTCCATGCCAAATATGGCAAGTACATTGCGGCTGCTACTGAAAAGCGTTGATTTGGTTATAGCGCCATTTGACAGGGTCTTCGGACCCTGTTATAATATATACTGTATAAACAGGAGCAGATTATGTCACATTTAGATCCCATCGTCGATAAAATTGTAGTAGCCAGAATTGGTTTGCTATTGCGTCATCCGTTTTTTGGCAACATGGCCACCCGTCTTAAAATTGAAGATGCATCAGAATGGTGTGCTACAGCCGCAACAGATGGTCGTCATCTTTATTACAATCGAGAATTTTTCGAGAAGCTTTCTCCCAAGGAAGTTGAGTTTGTAGTGGCTCACGAAATTCTTCACAATGTATTTGATCATATTTCTCGAACCGAAGGTCGCAAAAAAGGCATCTGGAATGCCGCAATTGACTATTGTGTAAACGGTCAATTAGTTCGGGATAAAATTGGCGACATGGTTAAGAGTATTAAGATCTTCCATGATCCAAAACATTACGGCAAGAGTGCAGAACAAGTCTACGACGAGATCTACGAAGAAATGGACGAACAAGAACTGTCTGCTCTTGGTCAGTTACTTGACGAACACATAGAGTGGGGAGATCAGGATGGTAGTGGTCGTCCGCAGTATAGCAAAGAAGAACTTAAAAAAATCCGCGACGAAATCCGAGAAGCTACTGTAGCGGCTGCTCAGGCTGCGGGTGCAGGAAATACGCCTGCAGAAGTTCAGCGCATGATCAAAGAACTCACTGAGCCTAAGATGAACTGGCGTCAAATTCTGCGTCAGCAAATTCAAAGCACTATCCGAAGCGACTACACTTTTGCTCGACCCAGCCGTAAGGCATGGCATACTGGTGCAATCCTCCCAGGTATGAACTTTGACGAAACTATTGATATCTGTGTATCTATTGACATGTCAGGTTCTATCAGTGACGAGATGGCTAAAGATTTCTTGACTGAAATTAAAGGTATCATGGACGAATACAAGGACTTTAAAATTAAAGTTTGGTGCTTCGATACTGCAATTTACAACGAACAAGATTTTGATGCTACCGGTGGCAATGACATTGCAGAGTATGTACCTGTAGGTGGCGGTGGTACTGAGTTTATGGCTAATTGGGAGTACATGAAAGATCACGATATCAATCCCAAGAAGTTTATTATGTTCACAGACGGGTATCCATTTGGCAGCTGGGGCGACGAGAACTACTGTGATACTGTATTCATTATTCACGGTAACAATACTATTGTTCCCCCGTTTGGTGCCCATGCATATTACGAAGAAGAAGCTAAAAGTTAATGGCTCTAAAAAACGGCAAAGTTAATGTTTTAAACACGCTGGATTTAAGAAAAGTTTCTTTTCCAGCGTGTCATTTTCACTATACAGTTATTCCTAAGTATAATCCGGCATTATCTAACAGCATAGATAAGTGGATCTATCAAAATCTTAATAGTCGGTACTATATAGGTCAATACCTAAGTATCATAGACAATACTATGGTATATAGTACAAGAATAGGCTTCGAGCAGGAAAAAGAACTTAGCTTTTTCAGACTTGCTTGTCCACATTTAGCCTAACTGATAATTAATACGTATATATAGATAACCAGGAGGTCGTATGACTGAAGAAACTAATCAAGAAGCACAACCAGATCAACTGCAACTAACACTAAATGACTTGGCTGCGATGAAAGGCATTATCGACATTGCCAGCTCAAGAGGTACATTCAAACCAAATGAAATGGTAGTTGTAGGACAAACTTATACAAAATTAGTCACTTTCCTTGAAAGTGCAAAGAAAGCCCAGGGAGAAAAATAATGAGTGAGACTCAAACAAATCAAAACGAAGAAGTAACAGAAACTGCGGAACAACAGCCAGCGCCTGAACTTAATATTAACGATCTATTAAGTATGCGTGGTCTTATCGATGTTGTAACACAGAGAGGTGCATTTAAAGCTGCCGAACTTTCCGGAGTAGGTATGTTGTACGACAAATTAAATAGATTCTTAGAAGCCGCACAGCAACAACAGCAACAACAAGCCCCTCAAGGAGAATAATATGGTAGATCTTAAACATGTAGGGAAAATAAAAGCAACTGGTAGAAAATGCCTTGTTGCTTTTAGAACATTGCCAGGCGAATCGTATAGTTGCCTAATTATCCCAACCGAAAACTTATCAGACGAGTATCATAATTCACTAATTCAATTAGTAGAATCATCAGCTGCTCAAAGTGCAAATGAATTTGCTGATGTATTGGCAAGAGCAAAATTTCCAGACGGAAGCACAATGCTACCTGCATTACATACACAAGGCAGACTGCTCAAGGTGCCAACTGATGCAATTGAGATGACTCCTAACTTTCACTCAAGTGTATTGTTATCAGAACTTAATCAAATCATTGCAGAGCAGATGGGTGTAGCCGTTGACGATCTCGCAGTAAAAGATTCTACTAAAAAAGATAACGTCGAAGTTGTCGAAGTTGCTAAAATCAACGACATGAATCCGGCGGCAAAGACTACATCTGCATCAGTAAATGAAGATTTACCAACAGAGACTAAATTCTCAACTCCTGAAGACGAAGCTAAGTTTTATCGCAGTCAAGCAGACAAGCTGGCCAAGCAAGCTGCCGACTTCCGTAGAAAAGCAGAAGACCTGGTTCCTACCAAAAAAGGCAAGTGAATACTGGGAAGGAACTTCCCAAAGATGTAATTGATCGCTGGCCCGAAGTATTCGGAGAGATAAAACTGAACGTTGTGCCTCTTCAATATCTCCATTCGGTTAGAATTACATTTAAGAATAATAAAATTTGGGAAATTGATTTTGAAAAGGACTCAGAGCGAAATTGGGATAACTTTGAGAAACAGATTAAAGAGATAGTGTCCCAATACGAAGACAGTATTGAGAATATAGACTTTAAACTTAACACGGATAAAATTAAATCCGATATCACTAAACACACAAAAAAGTTTTTAAAAAATAAAAAATTAAAATGAAAGTAAAACTCGTTTCTTATAGCAAGCCTACAGAAGATTTTTTACAACAAGGTATTGAGGATGCACAAGATCTTGTTGCATTCTGTGCTCGAGTTAGTAATCCTGCTAATCAGCTTAATATGGAGACCAGTGAAAAATTAATTAGATATCTAATTAAACACAGTCACTGGAGTCCTCTCGAAATGGTAAGTGCCTGTCTTGAAATTACTACAACAAGAGATATTGCAAGGCAAATACTACGTCATAGAAGTTTTAGCTTTCAAGAGTTTAGTCAACGCTATGCTGACCCAACAGCAGAATTAGATGAAGCATTTGTATTAAGAGAAGCACGATTTCAAGATACAAAGAACAGACAGAACAGTATTGATATCGACCAAGAAGATGAAAATCAAAGGCTGTTAGCCATTGAATGGGAACGTGCTCAAAAACGTGTTCTATTCTCTGTTAAACAAGAATACGAGTGGGCTATTAAGAATGGCATTGCTAAAGAACAGGCTCGTGCTGTATTGCCCGAAGGCCTTACTGTAAGTCGTATGTATATGAACGGAACGTTACGTTCTTGGGTTCATTACATTGAGCTTAGGGGTTCTAATGGTACACAAAAAGAGCATATGGAAATTGCTCATGCTTGTGCAAAAGTTATCTCTGAAATTTTCCCCATGGCTTCAGACCTATAAATATATGCATGAAAAAAATTGTTTTAGTAACAGGAGGGTTTGACCCTATACATTCTGGTCACCTTGCATATTTTAGAGCAGCAAAAAAACTCGGTGACTGGTTAATTGTAGGTGTCAATAGTGACGCATGGCTTACCCGTAAAAAAGGTAAGCCTTTTCTACCTGTATGGGAGCGTGTAGAGATAATTCAAAATCTCAAGATGGTTGATCAAGTTGTATTCTTTGATAATCGTGCAGACCTTGACAACAGTGCAACTCATTTTATCAAAGAAACTTTAGAAATATTTCCCGACAGTGAAATTATCTTTGCCAACGGCGGAGACCGCACCCGTACAAATATTCCGGAAATGTCTATTTCTGATCCTCGTCTTTCATTTGTATTTGGAGTTGGCGGTGAAGATAAAAAAAATTCTTCAAGTGAAATAATTAACGACTACGCTAACGAAAAAGTTGAAAGGCCATGGGGCTATTATAGAGTAATCTTTAATCACTCGGTTTTATCTCATCAAACTAAGGTTAAAGAATTAGTTGTAATGCCTGGAAAAAAATTAACTATGCAACGACATCAGCATAGATCCGAAATATGGCATGTAGTTGAAGGTTGGTGCAATGTACAGCTATTAAATAGTTTAAATCAGCCTTATCCATCAGTGGTACTTACTCCGTCAAAAAGTTTAACTATTGGTGAAAAAGAATGGCATCAACTATACAATCCTTACAATAGTCCTTGTAAATTAATCGAAATACAATACGGAACACGCTGCGAGGAAGACGATATCGAAAGGCAATTATGAAAGACATAGGTTTTATAGGTATTGGTAAATTAGGTTTACCGTGTGCAGAAGCAATTGCACAAGCCGGTCATAATGTATTTGGTTATGATATAGAATTAAAAGATGCTACTCTTGTTAAGCAAATAAGTAGCATTAAGAAAATGGTTGAAAAATGTGATATTGTTTTTATTGCGGTTCCGACACCACACGATCCATTATACGATGGCAGAGCACCTACTGCACACTTACCAACTAAAGACTTTGATTACACCATAGTTAAAGAGTGTATTAAAGAAGCTAATAAACACATGACCAAAGAGCAATTACTTGTATTAATCTCTACAGTATTGCCTGGAACTACAAGACGCGAGTTTGTTCCGTTAATTAATAATACAAGATTTGTTTACAATCCCTATCTCATTGCTATGGGCAGTGTAGGATGGGATATGGTAAATCCTGAAATGGTAATGATCGGCACGGAAGACGGTACTGCTACAGGTGATGCCAAAGAGCTTGTAGAGTTTTACAAAACTGTTATGCAGAATAATCCAAGATACGAAATAGGAACTTGGGACGAGTGTGAATGTATTAAGGTTTTTTACAATACATTTATTAGTGCTAAAATAGGTCTTGTTAACATGATACAAGACGTTGCTGTTAAGCAAGGTAATATAAATGTAGATGTAGTGACCAATGCCCTTGCTCGTAGTACCATGCGTATCATGGGACCACAATACATGACAGCAGGCATGGGTGACGGTGGCGGTTGCCATCCTCGAGACAATATTGCACTACGCTATATGGCAGAGCAACTTGACTTAGGCTACGACTTATTTGCAGCCATTATGGATGCTCGGGAAATACAAGCAGAAAATCTTGCAAAAGAATTAGTCAAGTGGGCAGACAAAACCGGATTACCCATTTATATTCATGGCAAGGCCTATAAGCCAAAAGTTTCTTACTGCGACGGCAGTTACAGTTTGTTAGTAGGACATTACTGTAAAGAAATGGGACACTATCCCGTATACGTCGATCCGTTGACTGGTGATGCTGTCAACGAAAAAGTCAAAGGCATTGTATTGCTGGCTCATAGTGCATCAATAACTTATCAGTATACAGCCCAACACACCTCAGACGAACTCTATTGTGAGTTCGAAGAAGGAACTGTCTTTATTGATCCGTGGCGTAAAATGAACAAGATAGAGGGTTACACAGTAATACATTATGGCAACACAAGACAAAATAAATGAAATTGTTAATTACTGGAATAATCAACCCTGTAATATAAAACATAGCAGTCAACCTCTCGGAAGTATAGAGTACTTCGAAGAAGTTAAAAATAAACGTTATACTGCCGAACCTCATATTTTAAAATTTGCCGATTTCAATACGTGGAAAAATAAACGTGTTCTCGAAATTGGTTGCGGTATTGCCACTGACGGAATTGAATTTGCAAAGGCTGGCGCAGAATATGTGGGCATAGACATAAGTACTGCAAGTATAGAATTAGCAAAACAAAGATTCGATGTATATAAATTGCCTGGTATTATTCTAAATTTAGATGCACACACCGAAGCATTATTTGATTTAGGTAAATTTGATTTAGTGTATAGCTTTGGTGTTCTGCATCATTATCCCAATATACAACACATTATCAATCGAATTAACAAACTGTTAGATAAAGACGCAGTTTTTAAGTTTATGGTATATGCAAGAAACTCTTGGAAATATGCCATGATACAAGAAGGCCTTGATCAGTTCGAAGCACAGTCAGGTTGCCCATATGCCGATGTATTCACTATAGAAGATATTAAAAATCTGCTAACTGAATTTAATATAGAAAGCATCGAACAAGATCATTGTTTTATGTTTAATGTTCTCGAATATAAAAAAGGTAATTTTGTATTCGAGCCTTGGTTCGAACAGATGCCCGACGCTACGAAGCAAGCCGTTAGAAAACATTTAGGTTGGCATTTATTAGTAAATGCAAGAGCAAAATGAAGAAAGCAATATTTTTAGTCGATGATATTAAAAATGGTGGAGTTGTTACCTTTTTTGAATCGCTATACAGTAAACTTATAGCTAAGTTAAAAACTGAAGGTTCTTATCTTATGTGGCTACATGAGATAGGAAAATTACTGTATAATCATCCATCCGATTTTATAACATTTATGTCTGTAAAAGATATTATGTGTCTCGATTCTATGCCCAATGATCGAGATATATTTTATTTTATTTCTTGTAGGCACAATTTAGATTTAATGTCAATTGATCATTTCTTAGCAATGGATCCAACTGTTTTAGATTTCTTAGTTCAACATAACATCCCTATTATTTTAGATACCTCAATGGAAATAGTAAATCACGATGTAGGATCGTATCGTCTATTAGACGGCAACTATCATTTCTTGTCTAATGATAAATGGTTTAGAGGAATGAGAAATTTAAAATTTTACATTGTAGGAAGTACACAACGAGTGTCGTTAGATCGTCGACAGAGAAATATTCAAACATTGCTTACTGTATTTCCGGGTCCATTTTTCCAATATAACTACAAAGGCTCCGAACTTAATAACAGACTTACAAAAGATAAAACACAAATACTCAATAACGCATTTAACAAAGTAATTAACAATTCAACACTAACATGGCAAGCCTATTCAAGTAATCCAAGAATAAATCGTTCTTTATTTCAAATGAAGGTTGAACACGAAAACTTAGTAGACGGTGTAGGCGTATATAGCAGACTAATGCCAGGAACTGATCAATACATTGCTGATTCTATAAAATTAGAACTCTATAAAGAAGCTGATAGAATGACGTTTGCAAATAGCAAACAGATTAAACAATTAGATACTATTAAAATAATAGATAATAGTGTGGGCGGAGTTACAGAATTAGCCGATTCTAATTTTCTATTTTCTGTAGTATTAGAAACTTTTTGTCCCGAAGATAGAAATGAATTTGTAAATAGCATTTCGTTCTTAACAGAAAAAACTGCTATGGCTATTTTTAGCGGTGTTCCTTTTATACCATTAGGTGGACATAAAATAGGAACTATGCTAAAGTCTTATGGTTTTAAAGAATATCCGGGATTAGAATTTCCAACACAACCTCGTTTTTTAGATGAATTAGATTATGTAGTAGAGAAAATTCGAACTATAAATTCTATGACACTTAAACAGAAACAAGAGCTGTATGAATCCTGGAAACCTATTATTGAACATAATTTCAATAGATATATGTCTATTGATATTAAGAAAGTTTATTTAGAAACTTTACACAAAAGTCTTATCGCCGGGCCACAATGGTAACTTAGTGCCAGGAGCTCGCTTAGGAATTTTACTGTCTGCACTGCTCACACAGCTTGGACTCACACAAGGCTTTGGACCGTCAAACAATTTGAATCCTGTTTCAATGTTGCCAAGAGGCTCATCGTGGCAGCTATAACTGCGTTTGATACTGCCATCTGGTTCTCGAATAATAATTCCTCTGTATCCGCTCGAACATTCCCAGTCTTTAAATTTGTTAAAATTAAAAGCATTGAATCTTTCTGCTTGATCCATGTACCATACTTTTTGTTTTTTATCTACAAATTCAACTTGAAAGTGTTGAGGAATTTTACTATTCTCATCCTTGTATATAGGATCGGGAACTTTACGGAATGTAGGTTCTGGACGTTTTACTAACTTAGCTTTTTCTGCTTTATCTTCAGTAAATGCTCGTTGCGGCATACCGTTGTGCAAACGTTTTAGCATTTCCGGAGTGTAACCGTCAACTACACGACTTGCAGTAGGATCACTCTGCGGTTTAAGTGTTACATTAATTCCCTGATTATGAAAGAACAGTGCGTTATTAAAATCACGCTCAAACCATTCCGGAACCATTACCATATTGATAGTTACTTGCACATCATGTTCTTGACACAAGATTAACTTGTCTGCAAAGTCCTGCATCTTTTCAGGAGTATCTACGTGTTCAGTATGTAGGCTTGCTGTAATACTTGCACGATGAAATTTATTAACCGCAGGACAATATTCATCTTTGAACCATTTTAGACTACGACTCATATTTGTAGTCATATGTACACTGGTATAGTTTGTATTTTCTGCATCATTGTTTAGATGATTTAGAATATCAATGTACCCGGGATGGAACGTAGGCTCGCCTCCGCTTAGGCTAAAGTGAAAACTGTTAAATCCTCGCTCACGAGCTTGACGTTTAATTTCGTCAACTGTAATTAAACATAGTTCTGTTGGTCTATGATCTTTTTTATCACTACGTGCGTAAGGCCAACAGTAACTACAGCGATAATTACAGAATCTTCCCAACAACCAACTTACAGTAAATAAGTCTCTGTAGAGTAATGTACGTTGACCCACACGAACAATGTCATCGTAAGGTATTTTTGTAAAGTCATAAGCTGACCAGCTTAAATCTTCAGACATTTCCTGGCAATCCGTTATCTGTTAGTTTAAAATAATGCGAACTTGATTTTTTAGGTTTTACTAAATCATCTTTAGTTAAATAGGCAAATCGTTGATTGTTGTCAAGTGCAAACAACATTTTTTTGTATAGAACATCGTTATGTTCTTCTGTGATGTGACATTTTCTAATATCCCAAACGGGCGGACCTTTTTTTAAATCTTTTCGACTAATACCTAACATGTCGTCTTCTATAGAAGATAATTCAGTCAGGGGTATATAATCTTCAGGCAATTTAAAAATATCATACCGAAATGCAGGAATAATGATAGTATCAGGTCGAGTTAGTAATACATCCTTTACTAACAAATCGTTGAATATCTTTTCTTTTTCAAGATCTAATGCATACTTGCAGTACTCGATTGCAGACGAAAGTATTTTATAATCCAACGATTGGTTAGAAAACTTTTCTAACATTGGTTCTATTGCATGTACGAACCCAGGAATTATTTGAACAACTTCGTTAGATAACTTTAAGTCGAATCTACCATGTTGACTCGGAACAAAAATGATTTTATCAAATTTAGATTGATTAGCTAAAAATAATTTATATGAATAATAGGTACCGCTGCCACCTTTGGCAAAATTAGTCACTGAACGGCCTCGAGTCTTTTCCAAGAGTTCCGGCCAGCCGGGACCGATTTCCGAATGATTATTTTGCCAACCAAGATAACTACAGTCAGCGTGACTATCTCCAAAAATACCTATTTTCATCGTTGAAGTGGGTCCACGCTTAATTCATTGATGCAGATGCCGGCTGGTTGATCTACTATCCATTTAATATATGTTGCAGCCACATCTATGTCAAGACATACTCTGCCAGGGTGCTTTTCTTGCACATTAGATAAACTACCAAAACTGATATAGCTAACTTTTGGTCCGCCTTCCCATACTGCGGTAAGACTTAGACTATTAGAAAAATCACGTAGTGCTTTCTTTTCTGCATTATACATCCACGATGTGGCTTTTTTAGTTCTATCTGTAGTTGAGCCAATTGATATAATATGTAGGTTATGATTTGCTTCTGCGGCACGTTTGTATACTGCATCAAGAAGTAATGTTTGATTAAATTTCCATAGTGCGCTGGAGTTAATAAACACATCAAATTCTGTACATTTAGATACTAATTTATTATAACCGTCTTTGGTAGTTAAATCATATCCGTTAGCTCTCGATGCAAATTCTGCATCCGGATATAACTTTTTAAGGGAGGCTGCTAATCCCTTAGACGGATTTCCTGTAATTAAAACTCTCATTGCTTTACCTCTATAAATTTTTTATATTCGGGATATACTTCTAACAGATCAGTTTTGAGATGAACGTCAAGTGTATTAGAATAATCAACAAACTCGTGCCAATGTACGTGCCAATCTGCAGAATTCATATAATCAATAACTTGATTGCCAAACTTTAAAATACTCTTTTTGTGCAAATCAAGATCAGTATTCTTGTTTAATTTTACACTCTTTTGTATGTTATTGTCAATGTCTGCAATCCAAGATTTCCACTCATTCGTTACTTTTTCTTTTAGCTCGAGCGGAAGTAATTTTGGATTCAAAGCTCTTGGATATTGAACAATGCTGGTGTGAAAATATGCGCCAAGACTTAGGAAATATTCTACGATGCTGGTTATACGTGTAATATTAAGTAAACTGGTAGTACATGTTGCGTTAACTTTGGCATTTGATAATTCAATCACTTGAGCAATATTGCGTTCTACTTTATCTAAATCATTGTGTACTCGAACGTACTGATAGCAGTCCCTATCCCCATCAATACTAACACGGAGCAAAACTCGTCTAAAGTTTTTCCATAAATCTAATATGTTTTTTCCTTTATATTCTAATGTAGTTAGATTGCTGTTATAACTCAGCATGATCTTATTGGCATTAGGTAACAAAGATTCTATGAACTTATAATGCTTGTCGTGGTATAAAGGTTCGCCGCCTGCTAACATTACCTCAACAAGATTGTCCGATAAACTGCCAATTTCGTCAATTATACGATCATTTAGTTTGACATGCTCTTCCTGTTTTCTAAATGTACCAAGCTGTATCATTTTCTTATTTAAAGCATCGTCACGCTTTACAGCAACTTCCCAGACACTGCTATAATCGGGGCTGCAATGACGGCACATCAAATTACAGATGTTGTCAAATCTAACCTCAACACTTTTTAAGTTATTCAACGGCATCGAGTAATCGTCAGCTATAGTTTTTTTAACTGTTTCAAAGTCTATAATTTTTTTATAATCTTCAGTTGTCTGTTGACGTGTACTTTTAACACCGCTGTCTTCCATATCCCAGCAGCTACGGCATCCTTCGGGACGTTCGCCGTTGAGCAATTGCTTACGCAGTGTTTTTAATTTGTCACCATTCCATATTTCAATAATCGATTCATTGGTATAGTCTCCAATGCGATCAGGATAGCGCCAACAGGCACTTACCTTGCCTTCTTGTTTAACATTAACATGACAAAACGGCATGGGGCAAAAATTTGTATTATCCATTACATTCTGCCTTTGTATTCAACGTGTTCTTTAATCTTATCCCACAAAAAGGGAATATCAGTACGAAGATCCTGTCCTCTTAACTTGTCAAGATCCGCTGTATATTCGATAAAAGTTTGTAGCATTGCTGGATCTGCATCTGCATATAAAGCGCCTACAACTTTGTTGTATATGCCTTCAAGTTGCAATTCTACTGCCCACTGTTCTTTTTCATCATCGACTTCTTGTTTTATTTTTGCTATAAAATTTCTTTTATGCTCAATAAGCAACGGTATCAATTCTTCTTTACCTGGGTAATGTGTTATAGAAAGGTATTTTGGTTCGTGTACAATGTTAACAATCATAGTAACTTGCGGCACATCGATCAATTCGTTAGATTGAATTAAAGTAATGCTTTCCCACCACTTTTTATTCTTTACTTCAAATTGTAGTTTAAACCACCAGTCGATCATTTCTCTAAACTGCCACACATTGTATATGCTAACACAAGGTACCCATTTAATAACAAATGTTGACGGGAACTGACCTTCTGCTACTAACCATTCTTTGACAGACTCTTCAACTGTGGGCCAGTCGCTGGGAGCTCGAACATAGTCATTTACTTTGCCAACACCGTCAACGCTGAGATTAATAACTACTTTACCAAATTGTTTTAATCTATCAAGAACTTTAGCGCGAGGCACCCAGCTTGCGTTAGTAAAGATATCAAGTGTAATTAAATGAGCACGACCAGTCGAAATAATAATATCAATAATTTTAATAAAGTTAGGATGCAGCATAGGTTCACCGCCAGTGAACTTGATTTCTTCTACATGTTCAAAATCTCGAACTTCCCAATTTTCTTCAATTGTGATTATAGGCTTATAAACTTGTCTATCTTTATAAAATTTAGACATAGCTGCCTCATCTTCAACCCAAGTTGAACTAAGATCAGCAGTGCAAGTTCTACATTTTAAATTACAGTATGTTCCTAAGGCCAATTCAAGATATCGAATTTTACCTTTTTCCGATTTACCTTCAGCGTCCACTTCAAGTTGGTTATCTCTATTCCATAACCAGTTTTCCTTAGAACGCATACTTCTAATACGTTTCTTTGGATTTTTGTAAACATTGTTATAGTGAAAATCTTCTTCTTGATAACATTTGCGACAACCGGGAACTCTTTGTTCATTAGACATTAATTGTCGCATCTCTTCCCATTCTGGGGAATTAAGTGCATCACTAAAACTTACACCTTTGTTAATATTAAACTTGTCGAATTTAAAGGTGCCGTCTTCTAACTTGTAAGCAACATTTTTATGATCAAAACGGCAGCAGGGCTTAATTTGCCCGTTAGGTTTAGTTTGAGCGTGTATCCAAGGTAGTATGCAAAACGTTGATTTGTTTTCTGGATCTGTTTTATCTACCATCGGTTGTTCCTATAAATTGAGTTGTTTGTTGTTGATTCTTGCCGCAGGTATGTGAGCATGTTATTAATTTACCTTCTGCGGTAGTCTTAGTCCAACTTTCTTTTATAACTGAAAGGTTATTTACTATGTCAATTAATGAATGTGTACGAAGACTAAAATGATCTAAATCAAATTGTTTAAATTGTTGAGCGTTCGGCGATTGTCCGTACAGCGTACCTAAGTAACAACAAGGAACTACATAACCCTGATAATTTAAAAACAATTCTTTTCTGTTAAGAGACTTGCAGTCAATTTCAATGTTGTCAAACTTTTTATAATAGGCCGCTGAGAAATCAGTTGATATATTTTCAATAACAGAGTATTCACTGGTTCCTATATTCGGATGTCTATAAGACTCGTTCACCGGTGGATTTATCTCATATTGTTTTACACCATCTTGCATTACATGCCAAGATTTAAATTTTTTAAACTTTTGAGTAACTTTAATTCTAAAGTCAAAATTTAATTCTTTGGCTAATTGTTGAGCAGCAAGAAGATCTTTTTCATTATGCTCGAAGACAATGTAGTTCCATTGAGCTTGGCCGCCGGCCTCACTAAATGCTCGCATATTAGCTTCGACAATATCCCAACTAACTCCTCGTCGATACAAGTGATTAGTATCTTGTAAACCGTCTACTGCAAAATTAACATGAACACCTGCTAACGCCAGTTTACTCCAAAATTCTGGTTTTCTATATCCTGCGTTTGTGTCAACTTTGACTTTAATTCTTTTATTAATTAAATATTGACAAAATTCTAACAAGTCAGGATGAATGCAAGGATCACCGTAGACACCACTAAAGTACACATGGTTAAGTTGTTTTACAAAATCATCATTAAACAATTTATAAAACAAATCATTAGGCAAATGTGTTTCTTCTATGTCTAAGTGTAAATATCCTTGTTTATCGTAACGGCTGCACATAGGGCAACGGGCATTGCATTTGCCAGTTACTTCTACATGCACCATTTCGATTTCATCAAATTTATACATCTTTAAAAATATTTTTCATCTCTGGAAATATTTCAGAGAAGTTTAAATTTCTCTGCTTGTCGCATAAATCTAAAAACTCTTTAGTCTCAGGTAAACGATTACTCCAGTCCTCGCTTTCCATAAACTTTAACATTCCTTCAAGGCGATCGATTCCATACTCAGCTTTGCGCCATTCTTCGAATGTTACTTTGCCTTTGTGCCAACTCGGAATACCTTTTTCCCAGTTAGCTTCCCACCATGGATAAAATGCTTCATATTTTTTACGCACTTCTTCTTTAAACCATTTAGGTAAAATCTTAACATTTAAGTGCGGTGGATGATAAACAAAGTGATAGTTGACGCCACCTGCACCAAATGGCCACATGTTAATTTTCTTAAAACCTTCTTCAAGTTTCCACTTTAAAAAGTCAGGCAAGTAATAGATATTTAGAGCCTGCACAGCACAGGCCACAGTAACTTCTACGTTATTGCCTGTTTGTGTATCAAGGATGTGAAACACTTCTTTTGTTCTTTCCCACATGCTCGGATAACGAATATAATGATTCATTTCGCCAATGCTATCAACACTATAGTGGAACCTAACCAGTTTAAAATGTTTCCATAAATCAAACAAGTCATCACGCCACTCTACGCCGTTACTGTTATAACGCAGTTCAAGATTCTTTGCGTGACCTTGACGAATACATTCTTCAAGTATTTCATAGTGTTCTTCAATAATTAAACTTTCCCCGCCAGCAAAATAAATTTGCTGCATATTAGGAATCTGTTCATAAAACTGTTGCCAGAACACAGGATTTTGTTTGTGCCAGTTATAGCTTGATCCGTTAGTAGATCCTTTGTCAGTCCACAACATAGTCTGTTTTAGACTTGAGTTTTCTACAGCAGGAAAGATTGCCTTGTAGTCTTTGATCCAACCACTGCTGTCATGAGGACTACACATAACACAAGCTAACTGACACTTGGTGCCAAAGCGTAAATCAATATAAGCAAGTTGAGGCGGAACACTGCCATCTTCAGCAGTATTTTCAACTAACTTATCTACATCAACACGTTTGCTCCAATAGGCAGTTTCCCATTGTCTTTTACTCTTGTGACCAGCTGCTTCTTCTTTATAGCACTTAAGACAGCTTGGAGGTTGTTCACCATTAAGCATCTGTACACGAACATTCTTCATGTAGTTGCTGTTCCAGCTTGACAGAAAATCGCTTACATTTAAATTGTTAGGTTTTCCGTCATCTGTTTTTAACACACCTACCATACCGCCATGAACTCTGTCATTTGTAGCGCCTACGCTACTGGCATTAGCAGTACAGCATACTCGCATACTACCGTCAGGTCGTGTACTTAAATGTACCCAAGGAAGGATACAAAATGTATCAGATGGCAATTCTTTATCAGACATAACGACCAAATCCCCAATGACGTTCAAGGCAGAACCAGCATTTGCCGCAATGTTCGGAAAAATCTAATGTGTGTATTTCGCAACTACGAGTTATGGGATAAAGACTATCAAGAACTCCAAAATGATCATACAATTCTTTGACACCTTTTTTATTAAGATTTCTAATTGGTCTATAAATCACTACAGGAGTATGAACATCTCCGAATGCATCTCGTGTTTTATCTCTGCCGCCGCCGTTGTATTGCCAATTTTCTTGCTCTTCAGTTCCAACAGGAGGATTCATTGTTTCTCCCATGAAATGAATATCAACTAATCTATCAGCATAAATTTTGTCAGTGACTCTTTTTTGAGCCTTAACATATTGTTCACCGTCAACTTCTGCTACTATATGCTCTTCAAAAGGAACGCCAGTTAATTCTGTAATTTTTTTAATTACACCCTTGGCAAATATTTCCTGATATGGTTTTAAATTATTAACACAGGTAATAGGATGTAGTGTGATATTAGGTCTAAAATCTCTTTTATATAAGGCTAACATATAAGCAACAATAGCACTATCGGCTCCGCCACTAATTCTAATTCCTACTTTATTGACAACTTCATTATAAGGAAATTTATCAACATTTGTTATATCGATAACAACATCACCTTGTGACGTTGTAACTGTCATTGGATTACTTTCTACTTTTGGCATTCTGTTTCTTCCTCAAATATGGTAGCGTATTGGGGTACGATTTTTAAAATATTTTGATTTCTTTGCTGGTCTAAATACTTAGTGAATTTAACAAACTCCCCCAGCATGTTTGACGAGCTCGATTCGGAAAATTTTAAAATGCTATTTAAAATAGACTTTGCATTTTCCGAGATAGATTTTTCAAATTCATTTTCAAATTTTAAAATCCAATCGTTGTAATAATTTCTCAACTGCAATTTAAGATCGTCTGTTAATAGTTGAATGTTTGCTCTCTTAGGACCATGGGCCACATGATGAGTTATGATTGGTCGTTTTAATGTAGAATTAATTTTTACAAAACCGCTTTCTTTTAACTTCCACCACATAAACTCAGGAACATGCCAGACATTATAGGCTGTTACTGTAAAAGCTAACCATGCAATAATATTTGGATTTTTTACAGCATAATCGTCGAGCTTCTTTAGATTCTTATAGGCTTGATTCCATTTGATTGGCCAGCGTTGATATTCGAGAACTTCTCCCATACCATCTATACTTGCGCCAACGCGAACTTGTTTAAAATGAGTCCACATATCAAGAACTCTATTAGGTAAGTTTGTCATGTTAGTATTGTATTCGATCGTCATATTTTTAGCTCGATCAAGATCAATACATTTTTGTAGGAACTCATAATGACGTTCAATCATCATAGGTTCACCGCCTGCCATATAGACATGCTCAATGTTTGGAATATTGTCTTCTATTTGTTGCCAGAAAGTTTCGCTACTATGCCAGTCATAGTCTGTGGTAGTTAATCGGCCGTTTTCATTTCTAACTAATTTTACAATACCGTGTGTATCTTTATACGTATCACTGCCATGATAATCAGTCCATTGCTCGTACCAGGTATGGCTGTCCGTAGGGCCACACATACGACAGGCAAGATTGCACAAGTTACCAAATCTTAGATCATAATATTTTAAACTGGTATCGATGGTGCCATCTTCTTTAGTAAGTGCAACTGCATCGTCGAAGGTAAAATCCCAATTTTCTAATTCGTATTGACGTCGACTGTTAAGTCCTGTTGCTTCTTCTTTTTGGCATCTACCGCATTCTTGACTCCAGACTCCGTCAAGCATATTTTTTCTAACTTCTTTCATTAGGATAGCATTGCGGGCTTCCGACATATTGTCTTTGCCGGCATTAAACGGTGTGCCGTTTTCGTGTCTAACTACACCTTGATTTTCTGTTACATTAGCTTGACAGCAAATACGTATATCGCCGTTGTTCCGTACTGCTTGAAATATCCAAGGAATTGGACAAAATGTTTTACTCATTAGATCCTCTAATTAGTCTATGTTTTCCAATTGGTAAAACTTTTAATTTCTCAACATTACATGTTTCTGCACAGCGAGTAATTTTTCCGCAAGGGCCTGTTGAAACAGGATTGTTCCAACTATCAACTAAATCGTTTTTAAAAAATGGCGAATTGACAATGTCTTCTATTGCTGTTACGGTCATGTCGTTAAAGTCTTCTCCATAGTTATTATACAATCTCTGTTTTAAAAAATCTACTTTAATTGGAGGATATTGGAAAAAACCGTTTGGTATAAAACAGCAAGGCCATAATCTACTATCATGACTTACAAAATACATGCCTTCTTTTTTGTTTTCACAAAAAATTTCAGCATGATTAATTGGTTTATACGACTCTAATAACTCGTCCATACCGGGACCGTCGGTATTTACTTTACGTCGATTTTTATCTTTACGTTCAATAATAGCTTCTGTACCCAATGCAGAAACAATAGATCTATCTCTTCGGGTGATAAATCCAGAAAAGGACATTTGCTCACTTAGCTTAGACGCTTCTTCAACTTGATGTTGGTTCCAGGGAAAAATTAAAAACTGCCAAACTGCATTTCCACCAGCTTGAATAAATGCTGTTGCATTTTCAATAATTCTATTATAGCTTGTTAACTGTCTATAAAACTCGTGAGTCTCTCCTATACCGTCAATTGAAAAAAGAACTTTGTGGGGAAATTTAAATTTTCTCAAGATGACAGCAAGTTTGGCCCACTCTTCTGGAGATCTAACTCCTGCATTGGTATGAATGACAATTCGATAGTCCGGGTTAATATTATAGGCTTCTTCTAATATTTCAAAAAAATCAGGATGCATTAACGGCTCGTCGATTGTACCGCAAAACTCTAACATGTTAACTGTGCTCATTGCAGAGCTCGATAATAACTTTTTTATTGTAGAGACATCTACCATTTTCTTCTTTGGTATAGATGGTTTAGCCCTATTAAAATTATCGTTATCAGTTCGAACGCAACCTAAACATAGGGCGTTACACATACTGCTTAATTCAAACTGAATCTTTGTAGGGGTTGGCAAATACTCAGACATTGATTTCCTCTAACCAAGAAAAATGTTCTTTCCAATTTAAATTTCGTCTTTTATCGATAGCATCAAGTTCTATTTTTAATTTTTCAATTAGTTCCGGACGATGAGGCGCACTGTTTATAGTAGACTGATAACCTCGTATTGTTTGTCTATCTGATTCGTTTTCTACAACCGAAATTATTTTATCAAAATCGGCATCAAAGAATCCTGTAGGAAAAATACCAGGTGCCATTGTAGGAGGATGTACTACAAGGTTAAATGTTTGATAAATTGTTTTCTTATGCATACTTCGTCTAAAAATATTCCAACTATTCATTCTTTCAGTTAACTCGGGAATAGTTTTAATTGTTAGACCACTCATTGTGCCGTGTAGTTCTAACTCAACATCAATATAGTCGTGAACTAAAATAGAAAAATTCTTTTCCCACTGTGACAAATCTATACCGTATCTAACATACTCTTGCTGAGGTCCCCAGCAATCAATACTGGCAGTAATTTTAACTTCTTTAAGATGCTTCTTTTTTAATAAGGCATCAACTTTATCCATTATAGTTCTAAACTTCTTTTCGTTAACTTTGAGATTAGAAAAAATAGTAAGTTTTAAATTAGGGCACGGATGTGTTTCAAAAAATTCAATATTTTTTTCTAACTCATCTTGATAAAAAGGTTCGCCGCCGAGTATGTTGTATCTTTCAAGATTGACAGCATTTTTATCAAGCCATTGCCAAAATTTTTCTAAAATTAAACTATACTTGTCTTTATCAAGAATCAATTTATCAAGAAATTCTTTTGAATACAAATTGTGTTTTCTTGCTTCAACTTCCCAGGTTGAGCTATAACCAGGATCGCAGTATACGCAAGCCATATTACACAAATTACTAAAATAAACCTCAACCATAGTGGGTGTAATATTAATTGCTCGATTATTTGCCAATAGCTCTTTAGGAATCCATTCAATTCTTGCATTGCTATTCAAATCTACACGATCACTTACTCCGCCAGATTCTTCAATCTTTTTGCAATACTCACAACCTTTGCCAGGCCATTTGCCGTCTAACATAGATTGACGTGTTTCAAGTTTTGTAGGAGTATTGTGAAAGGTTTCAAAATTAGTATGATCTACTTGATCATTCCAAGTTCTGTGGCAGCTCGATGTTCTACCTGTTTGTAAAAAGATTGTACTCCATGCCCACTTATATAAACAAGTCGGGTCATTGGTATTAGAAAGTTCTGAAAATTTGTTTGTAGTCATTTGAATTGTTCCGTAAAGGCATCATATTTACCGCCGCATGTCTTGGCGCAGACAGCAAGTTTACCATCTGCACAACTTGACTTTTTCCAACTCTCTGGTAATAATGTTTGAAAAAACAATCCGTCTACAATACTCTGTAAAGAAGTTTTCTTGGCATTAAGATTGTCTTTGCCAACAACATTGATAAGATCCCAGACTTGACTGCTTTCGGGATGCCAGTACCATACATACATTTGACCGGCGGTCCAACAACAAGGTTGTACTATACCTTCTGCACTTACATATAAACTTTTTTCTTCTGCTACTTTACAATTAATCGGTGCGGTATCCCAATACTTTTCCATTGGAGATTTTTTATCTTCCTCGATGTGAAATACTTGTCTGCCTAAAATAGAATCTAAATCAACTACTTTGCTGGGTAAGAATTTAACTTCGTTTTTAGTACTGGCAATTTTACTCAGTTCCTGCAATGCACTATTTCTATATTTAGGATTAGTGGGCGGTTGTAACAATGTTGTCTGCATGCCTTTTCTATTGGCACTCTGATGCATCTCTTTAGTTACGCCGCTGGCATTACTAAAGAAACGTGCTGACTTTTTAAACTGAAATTTCTCAAAGCCCATCTTAGTTGCCAATGCTTCAGCTTCTTCAACTTGATGTTCATTGTGTGCAAATACAATATAATCCCAACGTGCTCTACCACCTGCATCAATGAAGGCTTGTGCATTAGACATAATTTTGCTAAACACTGTGTTTTGTCTATACAAATGATTTGTATCTTCAAGTCCATCTACGCTAAACACTACATAACCTTTTGGTCCCAATGTCTTTGCAAGTTGTGACCACCATTCTGTACTTTTTGCACTACCGTTAGTATGTAGGCTAAGAGTCATCTTGGGATTATTATTTCTAAAATACTGAAAAATTTCTAATGTATCTTTTGCAGCAATAGGATCTCCGTAATTGCCACACATATACATCCTATCAAGCTGACGAACAAAATCAATAGGGAACATTTTTTCAACATCAGTTGTTGATAGCTCAACGTCGGGCAATTGGGGATTATCTTCGCCTCCGTTAATATTTCTTGCACACATTGGGCAAGCTGCATTACACTTGTCTGTGACTTCTAAGTGTAATGTTCTAATATCATTGTAACTGTAAAGCATTATTCTAAAACCAACTTAGTTAAAGTACCCGGGCCAGTTTTACTGGGTAAATCGCCATACTTGTTTACATACCATGTAATCACAGCTTTATACCATAATTGACTGTCGTGATGTGCCTGTTGATTAAATTTGTGTATGTTATTATTAGTAGCAGCCATGGCTGTCAATGCTCGTGCAGCTTCTTTCTGTAGAGTTCTTAAATCAAAATCATCAATATTCATTAGGGCCTCCCAATTAACATAACACGTTTGTAACCTTTGAGTTGTAACTCACCTTCAAATAAAACTTCTTTCATTGGAAATTTCTTTTTCATATGATCGGAACTGTAAACACAATTAATATGTCCATCACCGTCAAACATATTATTGCTCTGTATTGCCACTATAGGATTTGATTCAAGATTTTTAAATCTCAACTGATGAAACCAATCTTCGGTCATGTGTTCTGCACTGGTATTAATTACCAAATCTGGAAGAAACTTTTCGTTAAATTTTGTACCGTCTTTAAAATTTTCTACTTCCCACTCATACCCGTTCTTGTGTAGTACCAGTTTATTTACATCGGCACAGATAGACTTAACTTTATAGTTGTCCAAATGTCTTAAATTGAAAATATAATCACTTGCTTTGCAAAACGACTTATCTAAGTCTAAGATTCTAATCTTTTCAAAACTAAGAATTTTAGTATATACACTAACTAACTGTCCAAACCAGCCGCCCATGATGGCAACATTGTCAAATCGAATTCCAAGATTCGATAACTCTTGTACTAACCAAATTTTACTGCGTATCTGACTTCTACTAAGTCCGTCCTTAATTGGCTGAATATCATGGTCTTTAGTAAAATTTTTAATGCCGTTGGTAAGATCGTCTCCTTGGATCATACGTAGACAATAGTTGAATAACGCATCTTCAACATTGTCTGATCTTAAAACATTTATAATATCGTGGATGAATACTCGTGCCTGTTCATTAGAACTAAATTCGCTGTAAGTCTCGAGACCAAATAGTAACTCTATATTATTAGTTTGATTTTCCATACTGTTCCTTTAACCATTCGAAGTCGTTAATCTTTCGCAATGCTTCAATATTACCTACGCTTTTTCTTCCGTATTCCATACCTGCCCAGGCTCCTCTAATCGATTCGGTACCGTAGAGTCTATCGGCACCGTTGGAGCACCAAGCTTCAAGACGTTGATCTGTTTCATCAGTCTTTTGCCTGTCGATAACTTTACTGGCCAATTTACAACATTCCCTAAATGCACTTTTCCAAGTATTGAATGGATCGCTGTTAAATGCAGTAATATTAGACACTTCTTCAACTTTCTGAAACTTGCTACTTATACTTGTAGTCATGTCAGGTTTAGATAGATCCATGTTTATAGTCATTAACCGAGGCAAAAGTTTAACACCGCCATTACCATATTCAAGATCATTTACAGGATTTCGACTACGCCACACATGAACATACTCAGTATCTCTTGGCTTGTATATGAACTGAAAGCTATCGAGAATAACTGCATCACCGTCAACAACCCAAAACATATTAGTAAAACAAGATTTAGCTGCAACTATGTGTGCTTGATGTATTCCCTTAACACCATGTACACGTTTAGCAAAAGGAAATCGCATTTTTAACCTTGACCAGTTTTCGTCTGCATTAGGTTCTTGATAGCTGATAAACACAATATCAAACATTATTTTGTAATCAAAAATTTATTTGCCAATCTTGGCGGGTTGGTATACAAAGTTTTAAACAATTTACTTTGCTCGGGCATGTAGATATCTGCCATGTCAACACCTAATTGTAATTTTAATGCTTCACCTAAACCAGCAATCTCAATATCTAATAGATCTGCGGTAACTTTTGATGCTTGTTCAGCCCAAAAGTTATTAAGCCATTTAAAATCTCTAACATTAACAAAGTCCCAATCAATGCAGTTTGTCATATAGCAGCCTTGTCGTGCTCCGTATATTGCCCATAATGCATTTTTTACGTCTGCACCGATATGCATCCAAATCATCAGACGTTGAAAATTTTTCCAGTGTACAGATTTTGCAAATGTTGCAGGTTCAACTTTACTTCCTTGATTGAGACCCATCTTAACACCTTCTCTAAATCCGGCACGCCAGGCCTGTTGAGGCGTTGCATTGTTGTAAACATCACTCATACAAGAATCTATCTGTACGTATTCTATGTCCCAACAAAAATCTACCTGAGTCATAGCATTACCAGCTTCAGCAGCTTCATGTGTTTTCATTGTCAATGCCAATTGTTTAGGCCAGCACTTAATACCGCCGTTGCCATAAACTAACCCATTGATAACATTCCTTGCGCCCCAACTGATAACACAGTTAGAAAGATCAATTTCATCAGTGAAATCAACTTCTTGATTGAGAAATTCTGGTCTAATCTTATTATCACCGTCTACTACAATCAATCGATCCGTTTCAGATAGTCTTGCACAGGCCTTATGTGCAGCATCTGATCCTTCAACACCGTGAACACGCTTTGCCCACGGCACTTTAGTTAATAAATCGGCATAATTTTCTTCTGCATTAGGTTCGTCGTAGCTAAGATAGATAATATCGCAATCGGATACTTTAACTTTTTGTGTCATTCTATTTCCTTTATTCCGTAGGAATTAAATCTTCGGTTAGTTATTAAGCTAAAATCATTTAAGGTTATCTCAATATTTGTTTTAAACGGTATTTCAGTACCAACACTATCTTTATTACAGAATAATGTCGAATAAAGAATATGTGGATTGTCTTTTTTACAGATAAAAAATGCTAAACTTGAAGATAAATCCATTTTATCTTTAACATCATCTCTCACTATCATTTTCCAAGAACGATTTTTAGAATTATGCTCTAAAGTTATTTCGTTATTATAAGAAATTGCTCGAGGAATAACATAAGGAATATTGTTTTGAACTACCTTTTGTTCTTGTTCGTATTCTATAAATCCCTTAGATAGATTATAGAAGTATTCAATTTTATAAAATTCAGCTTTCTTTTTGCCAAGAAACATAAAATCTTTAATAAGTTCTCGGTCTATGGCAAAGTTTTTATGTTCCTGAGATTCAACATTACTTACCGCATAGACTTTGCCCGAATCATCATAGTGAACATACCAATAGATTACAATAGGTGGTCTCATTTTATGCCTTTCCTAACTTAGATAGTATGTCATCTGTAAGAAATTCTTCTTCAACATAATGAAACAATCCCTGCTGTTTAATGTTACCAACAATTAAATTACACTCGTCGTCAAAATAAGAACCTAATACATGATTCCATTTTAAAGGAATTTCTTTCCAACCTTGGATTGCTGGCTTCATATGAGTAAAGGTGGGTATATAGGTTCCGGGAACTGTAACTTCATTAACACAATCCATAAATTTAACAGCTAAAGCGGCATTTACATCAATGCTGCAAAACTTTTGGGGGTGCGTTGGAAGGAACTCTTTATAAAATTCTTGCCAGTTATTGGTAATGATATCTAACCATTTAAAGAATTCGTATGCTCTTGCTGTCTTTTTAAAATAAAATGCACCTACATACAGATTAGGTAACTGATTAGCTGTAAATGTTTTTCGATAATAGTCGCTGGTAATTACTTCATTACGATAGGTAGTTACTGTTGAGGTAAACAATAAATCTCTATTACTGAAATACTGCCACCAGTGATCATTAGAATTAAGCAACAGCATATCTACGTCATAGACTATATTCTCTTTAAACGGTGTTGCATGGATGATCTTCCATCTATTTTCGATCTTCCACGATGATTCGGCAGCTCTATCACCCCAGGGTATAGAAATTATGTGATCAAATGCATGGGTATATTCGTTAGGAATGGGATCATTGGTAATAATACAAGTTTTGTTTTCAATTAAGTTGAATTTTTTAATTGATAACGCAAGAGCACATGCCTGTTTAACATAGTCAACAGAGCTATTCTGAGCTATAAAAACATGACCTCTGCTCATACGTCTATGGCCCTTAATAAACTAAACTTATTCATAACATGAACATCTAATCCATGTGTCTTAGCATGGATGTACTCATTAACTGATCCTTCTTTTTCAACTAAAAAATTCATGGTTGAATCATTAATGCTAACTAAAAAATCTCTATCAGTAATATAATACATCTTAGACGGCATATGGCCTATAAGATAATCTGTACTAAATCCACTTAATATATGAAGTGCTATGCTAAAGCCGTAATCGTTTCTAAAATTTGTACTATGTATTTGGTAAATGGATTTATAATAGTACCAATTAGCTTTAATATGTGATACTAATTCAAAAAAAGATTCAGTAAATTTAGTTTTTCTAAACCAAAAGGTTGTAGCCCAATAAAAAGGAATTGAGTGGTCGCTTACATAAGTAAACTCTCTTTGATCTCGCCATTGTGCAAGATCAAAAGAAGTTTTATAAATTAAAAAGTCTTGATCTTGCTGCCAACAATATGCAAGAGTTGTTGAATTAACAATGTAATCAACATCAATAACAAGAGTTTCGTCGTAAGGTGTTAAATTGTACGCACTTGATCGTGAAATGTTATTCCACTGTAAGTTAACACTGGTGTTGGCACCATCGTAAAAAAACTTTGTATACGGAGACTGCTCGTCAAGTTCAATTATTTTATCAATAATTTTAAATTTGTCGTTGCTAACGAGTTTGGTAACATCATTAGTTACTACAGAAACAGGCACGTTTAAAAACTTTTTAACTCTTGAGGCTGCATAAATTGCCAACTTAGTGTAATCCACAGAACTATTATTCTGTGCAAACAACAAAACACCCTTGGTCATTATTTCATCAACCCTTCTACTGTTCGATTCTTTCTAAGATTTGAATAAGAAGTATAGTACGAATTAACTGCAAACTGATACGTTGCCAAAGTTAAAGTTAGAAATTCTTGCAAATTGACAATGTCGATAGGTAGTTCATTGTCATCGACTAATACTGCTTGATTGGTTTCAGTAACATCGGTTAGAGTTTTTACAAAGTTAATCAACTCTCTTGTGGCTTTGAACATGCCGCCGTTATGATAGAATATTAAAGATTGATAATATTCTTCTTTAAGAATTTGCTTTTGAGATGATAGCGTTGCCATGTAATTGGCAATGTCATATGCTTTTTTAATATTTTCGTCCACGAAAAACCCCAGGAATATAGTATATATTACTATATTGCTGGGGTAGTTGTCAACTATTTTGAAGTATTAAGTAGTCCAAGCGGCTGCGCTGGCTCCTGGAGGGTTAACACTAACGTTTGAACCAGTTGGCTGAGTATGTCTGCAGGTTACATTAAGTGTTCCTGTAACAGATTCGTCTTGTAGTGGTCCAAATGGTGGTGGTGGGCTTGGGACTGGTCGGTCGCCATCGTCTATGTCCTGGAACGAGAATGTAAATTCAAGAACTGATGCACTTACCTTTTTAGCAGAAACATAGAAACGATTTTCTGCATACTTAGAAGCAGAAGAAGTTTGAACTACTAAGTTAGTTCCGCTATTAACGCCGCTGCCTGAAGCAGGTAAGTTATTGTAACCAATACCAGTTGCTACACTGCCGCCTGAGTTAAAAATACCGCCAACAAGTGCAGACGCTGTGTTTCTAAAGAAAAATTCACCAAGTCCGCTTAACATCGAAGTCCAATCAGTATCTTTAGAGTTTGCCGCTGTACCTGTTCTCGAAAATTGAAACTGTAATGCGCCGCCAGCGTTAAAAAACGCACGAGCATGGTTAGCAGCCGATACAGATCCGTAACCTGCAAAAGTAAAAGTAACTGTTACTGAACGAGACTGTTGTTGACTTGTACCTCCCCAGCTACCAGCTATAGAAGGATTAGTAAAACCGGAGAAAGATTGATTGGCAGTAATTTCAGCTGCAAGATCTTTTTGGCTTGTAACACCAGATGAAAACTGTGTGTACTGATCTCTAATAGCATCGCTAATAGTAGTACTACTGGTAATAATTTGAAGAACTTGCCACGGTGTTCCTCTGTTTGCAGCATTACTTGCAAGTCCGTCAGTAACAGCGTTACCGCTTTGGTGCATACGAGCTTTTGAAAGATCGGATCTTAAATTATTCCACTGTGTTGCTGAAATAATTGCACCAGGCGAAACCTGAGAGCTTAAAAGTGTCTGTCCGTAGCCAGTTGTGCCAGAACCAACGCCTAAGACGTTATTAATAGCTGTTTGAATATTATTATAATCTGCTGTCGTGGCCCTTCCGCCAACTGCCATTTCTGCCATTTTGTTCTTCCTTATAAGATAATCGCTTCTACAAGTGTAACACCATCCACATCACTGTTTTCAAGTGAAATGGCAAAAGTGTCAGGGAAACTTCCAGCGCGAATTGCCATATTTTTTAATACTACATGAGCAGGGCCGGCACATCCATTTCCTGCTGCAATTAATTTATCACCTTTACGCACAGGGCCAATTACCTTAATAGGAACTCGACCCTTTAATGCTATATATGTCCCGTTAACTAAACCGTCGTTCATCTTGAACGCAGGATTAGCCGAAACGGCACCAAATGCTCTATCACCAAGTTGGCAAGCAGTAACTTCGGCTTCTCCGCCAACTGAAACTACAGTACCAACTTCATATTCTTGATCAGCTAAGTATTTTTCAGCTAAGTCAGCAAAAAGTGCTGAAGTAGCTGTTCCTCTAAACACTGTGGCACAAATATCGCCATCGATGTTTCTGACTGCAATGGTATTAGGATCACCTGCATCTGGTGCTGAAACAGATGCAGTCCTGTAAGTTGAATCTACTAACAATTCGTTGGCCCTCGTTGCTGATGTTGCGGTAGTTGCTGTTGTTGCATTACCTAAAAATTCTGCTGCTGCCAATCTTCCTGAGCTGTCTCTTGCAGCAATTGTGTTTGCCGTAGCTGTTGTCTTTGCAGATCTATAAGACGGATCGGTATCAGTTGCTGAATCGTCGATCTTGAGTCTATTTGAAGTATCGGCTGTTCCAATAAAAGCAGCAGCATAGACATTATTAAATTTAAAAGTGCCTGAGCCGAGGTTAGTTGTTAAGTCAACACCGGGTAAAATGTGCGGGCCTTTAAGAACTAACGGCTTATGCGGATTAGTTGGGCTTCCAGAGTTGTAAGTTTGGAACTTAATACTATCATTAATTGTTGTCTTAAAAACTGGAGTAATTGAATCTGTCGGATCAATAAAGACTGCAAGGTCGTCATCGTTACCTAAGAAATAACCAAAATCAGAAAAACGAACAGCAGTATCAAATTCAATGCCGCCTGGTCCTATCATTACAAAATCAGTTGCGGCATGACCGTCTAATAGCTTAGAGTTACTTACTGTACCCCAAAAAATTCTGCCGGTACCGACATCAGTAATACCGTCCGAGTTGTCTGTATTAACTAATGTAATTCCAGACTTAATAGTACTAAAGCCCGGAATTGGATTGATTGATGCTAAAGTAAATTCGTCTGCTGAGATGACCATCATAACTTCGCCGTCAACAATACCTTGAATTATAGCATGTGATGCTCCTGTGGCATTATCAACAACACTCAACGACTTCATTTGTGTTGTTCCTAATCCTGCTACTCCCTGTGGACCAATAAGCACAAATGTAGTTCCATCGTAGACATACACTTGCTTGTTAGCAGAATCGTACCAAAAATCACCAATTCCTAATCCTGCAGGTGCTGTAGTCGATACCTCAGCACCTCCTGCTGTACGCCATCTTGCAGATGTCGCATCATAAAATTTTATCTTTTTTGCAGAAGCATCATACCAAATCTGTCCAGAAATTGGACGTGGGGGCGATGAAGTTCCAGCAAAGTTTTCTAATAAATGAACAAAATTTTCGTTCTGAACCTCACCGTATCCGGCATAGTTCTTTCCGATTAGCTTGATATCAAGCGTACTATCGATAGTACCGTCCTCAACTACAGCTACAGTTGTTCCATTATATTTGTCTATGGTATAAGGCATATTTGCAAACCCCTAATCTATTATATTTATACAATTATCTATTGTTATTATCATTACCACAAATCTTGCCACACAACACCGTCAAAAACTTGAGCTTTTGAAGTTGTAGAGTTAAACACGACTTCACCGGTTTGCACCGATGATAAAGTGCCAATTTCACCCGCAGTAAATGTTGGTAGCTTCAATCTTGGTAAAGAGTTGTTTTGATCTGTTCCAACGTTTTGCCAAACACCTGTAACGCCGTCGTAGTATTGCAGTAATTTGTCTGTCGAATTGTAGATAAGACCTTTATAAGCCAGTGTGTTCCTTGTGGCAGTATCGTAAGATTTAATCTGTAAGGGAACAGCAAGCTCAATGTTTCTTGCAGCACTCAATTGCAATGCAACCGAAGCTAAAATGTTATTTGTGTTAATATCACCTGTGATGTTACCAGTAACATCGCCAGTTAAATTACCAGTAACATCCCCTGTAACATTGCCAGTTACGTTACCCGTGACATCCCCAGTGACATCTCCAAACAGGTCACCAAACACATCGCCGCTGACGTTACCAGTAACATCACCGATTACATTACCTGTTAACTCGCCTGTAACATCGCCTGTAACATTACCTGTAACATTACCTACAAGATCTGCTGTAATTACGCCGCCTACAATGTCAAGATTTTCGGCATATTTCCAACCCTGGGCAGTGTTAACATAGATCAATCCGAATGCATTATCTTGTTTTGTTAAAACTAAGTCGTCATTTTGACTAAGAATATTATCTAAATCTAAATCAAATACAAGATCGTTAGCAGGGCTTACGCCACCGAGAGCAGTTCCAAGAATTTTTACAGTATTACCGTCAAGAAAATCAACACCGTGATTTACAACTGTAATTGTTGTATTAGACGATGTATAAGTTGTTCCGTTAGCAGTTAGTGTAATATTGACACGCATACCGGTACCTGGACCAGTGATAGCAGTTCCAACTACATTAGTATATGTTCCTACTGCGGTAAATGATGATGTTCCGCCAAGTGTTGGTAAATTAATTCGTCTATATCGTTTAACTGTTAAGTTATTAGTGTCAAATGTACCGTCAAGGTCAATGAATCGAACTTGATCACCGGTTGAAGGATTTTCAGGTAACACTACCGACACTGGTCCAGAATTGGTACTGATTAACAATCGTTCGCCGGCGGCAGCTACATAGTCAGTTGATATCACCTGCCATGGATTAATAACTGGGCCAATAATCGAAGTAAGATACTGTTTATTAACAGCATCTCTGTTGTTCACTGGATCTCCTAAACCTGTAATTCTTGGAGTGCCTACTAAACCAACATTACCAATTCCGTTAGGATCTAATAGTATATCACCGTTAGTGTTTGTAGATATAATAGTATTACCAGATACTTGTAGATTTCCAACACGTAATAGTGTAAGCGTTCCAAGAGAAGTTAAACTACTATTAACAACACCTGTGCCGAGAGTAGTTCTACTCAAAACATCAACACCGTTTACTTTGTAAGAATTACTAAAACCAATATCAATATTTTGATTTGCAGTCCAACTATCAGTATTATCTTTCCACTGGAAAGTTTTATTAGTGGCGCCAACTAAAGTTATTCCGCCATCGTTGGCTAAAGTATCTGAAGAACCTACATTAAAAGTAATTGCTCCAGCAGTATTTGCAGTAGTTGATAAAATTGTAATTTGAGAAAGGCTGTCAACGCTGACAATTACAGTTACGCCACCAAATGCTCCTGTTCCAGACGTTTTAGTTAGGCCCATGCCAGCAATCATACCAGCTGTTGATGTAATACCTGTAACTGTGGTTGTGGTTGAAGTTGCTGTAACTGTACCAGTAACTCCTGTGATAGGAGTAATAGATCCCAAAGTGATATTTTTGTCGTCTACTGATAATTCAGTAGAATTAACTGTAGTTGTTGTGCCGTTAACTGTTAAGTTACCTTCAATGATAACGTCACCAGAAATTCCGTTTGCTGGGTCTCCGATGTGCAAAGTTGCTTGCGGATTAGCATTAAAAATTCCAGCTCGTTTAGATGCTGCAAACAATGCCAATGCATCATAAAAAGTTGTACCTTGACGAGTAATGATTTTAAAATCTTGGCCGCTTGAGTTGCTTCTAATTTCCATCTCAGTTGCATTAACTGTGATAGTATTTTCTTGCCCAACGCCAAGAACTAACGGTTCAGGATTACTAATTGTAATACTACCAGTTGTAGTATTATCCTCGTCCGTATACATAAAGCTCGATGATGGTTTTAAATTTCCTAACTCATCAACAAGATTATCTGCACTGGTTGCTCTACCATGAAATTTTAAATTATCTAATGTTGAAGCATTAAAACCAGGTTTGATTGTGCCAGCAAATCCAGGAATCAAAGAAGCAGGAGTAAATTCATCGTACTTACTCCAGATACCCATTAAAACTTGACTTGCCCAAAGTTTTACAATTACTCTGGAATTACCATCAGTGTCGCCGATAGTATCAACTTCAAATCCTGAAATGCCTTGACTGTCTTTGTAGATAGGGCCTGCAAGAACACGATCAGTTCCGTCGTAAAAATAAAGTTGATTTTCGTCACTGTCAATCCAAAAATCACCTTGGATGGGAGTTAGTGGGGCCGATCCGCTTACTATAGGTCCGCTACCAATTCTAAAATTAATACCGTCGTAGACTTTTAATCTGTTTTCACTAACATCAAACCATAACTGTCCCGTAATTGGGTTATTAGGCTCACTGGTGCTGGCAAAATTTTCTAATAGCTTAACAAAGTTTTCGTTAATATATTCGCCGTAACCTGTAACATTTTTACCAATAAGTGCTAAATCTGTTGCCGAGGTGTCGATTGCACTGTCAATGACTTCTACTAAAAGTGAACCATCAGTTTTATTAATCTTATAAGTCATTATAAAATCCTACCAGTAAAAATAATATAGTTAATTGTTTGATAAGGGTTCATAATACTAAATGGTTGACCAAGAGAACCTGTAGTTTTAATCCCTCCGCTATTTTCTAAGAAATGGCCTCTGCCGGAAGTAAAGTGTACACTGCCAGTTGAAACTTCGGGCTCCGGTGGAGTGCCGGAACTATCTCTTAGAGCATAATACTGGTTATTAGAAGTATCTTTCAAATCATGTAAGTGCTCAGGCAATTGACTAACTGCCAGCGTTTGTTGATTTGTACCGCTGACAACGCCAACAGTAGTTGCACTTGGAACCCTACTGGCTGCGCCGCCGCCACCGTCAATTACACCAAGCGATCTTAATGAAAGACCGGTAGCTGCTGGATAGGTTGTTGTTTGTGGTTCCATTGTCACAGTAATTGTAGTGTATCCTACCGAAGGTACATTATTGGCAATAGTAGAAATAATTATTGGGCCGTTTGTAGTATCTAATCCTGTTCCTTCAAGAGATTTACCTGCTTGGAATGGTCCATTTACTGTTAAACTGTTTTGAACTACAAAGGTAGTTGTTATAGAACCAAGTGCTGTTATAGCTGCTCGTGAAGCGTTCGATGCTGTAATTTCAAGGACCACCTCATTGTCGTTGTCCATATCGTCTCTACCAAGAGGAAAACGTCCTCTTAAATCCGGCAGTGCAAATGTCTGATAACCAGTAAGTAGCCCTTCGGGCTTATATTTAAATCCAAGAATAGTGAACAAATCAGAGTAAACACTTCTACTTTGTTCGCTGCCGTCGCAGAACAAGTAACCAGCAGGCGGAGTATCTCCTGCGTAAGGCATTATTGATCCAACCGGCACTGTACCTGCTGTTGAGAACAAAGTATCTTTTCTAATTTTTCTAAGTGTCGGACTTGCTGTAGATCGATAGACAAGAAAGTAATCATTCTCTGACGAGGTAGATAATTCAATTTTATCAGCAATAATACTGTCACTAATAACTGTGGTAAAACTTCCGCCGGGAGTAACTGTAATAGTTCCCGTCGCAGAAACTGTTGATACTATTGCTCCCGAACTTTGATAAGTGAATGTAGATGGTCCTGTAACATTGATTGCTGTACTAATTGTGTCAAATGTTGTGTTAGAACAAGTAACTGATACAATATAACCTGTTACATAAGTATGAGGAGTAGTTGTAGTAATTGTGGCAACACCGGATGCATTTCGAGCAACAGCAGAAATATTTTTTGTTTCGACTAAAGAAGAACCATTAAAAGGAATTGTATTACTGGTAACATCGCCTCTTAACGAAAACGCCGAAGTGTTTGCTAATCGTGCAGCAGAACCATTAACGTTACCAGTTAGTCCTCCACTAAAACTACCTGTAAAAGTATCTGCCGTAATTGCTTTAGCATAAATGTTTCTAAAACGTGTCCCAGAGGAACCAATATCATGAGTTTCGTTATTACTTGTTGCAATAGAAATACCAGGAGTAGACGGATTACCCACTGTAAGGTGGCCGCTTATTGTAGTATTTCCGCCAACGTTTACTGAACCTGAAATGCCGGCGCCGCCAGCTATGATCAATGCGCCTGTTGTTGTATTAGTTGATGCTACTGTACTCGTAGTTCTTATAAATCCAGTTCCAAGAATTGAGCCGTTAACATCAAGAGCTTGTGTTGGACTTTTATTAATACCAACTCTATTATCACCTGTGATTGTTAAAACAGTATTAGATGCACCGCCTGTGGCAGTAGTCTTAAACAAAATAGGACTGCCAGGCGTTTTATGATTTAAAATTGCACCGGACGACGAAGTTGTTAAAGATGTTTCAAGAGACGATCCGATAACTAATCCGGCACCGTTTCGAATATTTAAAGTGTAATTGGTTGTACTAACTGCATCGCTTCTTAAAAAGTTTGCAGCAGCAATAGTAGAATTTCCAATAACTAATGCATTGGCCTTTTCGCTTGTGCCCCAAAACTTGTTTAAAACTGTTCCGTCAAGATCAAAGTCATAACCTGAAAGATTAATACCTTGTCTAATAATTTCAAAACCAATAATAGATACTTTAGGAACAAACGTATCTTTACTGATAATAACAACAGGCAAATCGCTTGTATAAAAAATTAAAATTGTCTTCGAAGTATTGGTGTCTCTGTCAATAACTGTTTCAGCTTTAAGACCAGACAAACTTCCTTCGCTAAATTGAGGGCCTACTAAAATCCAACCGCTACCGGCAAATAGATATAACTGCTGATTAGCAATGTCTACCCATAGGTCTCCAAGCACACTATTTTCTGCACTTGGCTGTAAGGTTCCCTTCTTGAGATTGCCTGCTTCTGTCCATTTAGTGCCATCATAAACTTTTAACTGAGGTCTTGCAGGAGAAGAATTTGTACCAGTATCATACCAAACTTGGCCTGTTATTGGGTTTGAGGGTGCAGATGGTCCTGCAAAATTTTCAAGTAAGTGTAAAAAATTTGAACCAATTGATTGAGCATAACCTGGAAAATTTTTCCCAACAAATGTTAAACTTGTGTCGTAATTGTTGAGTGCCTGATCCGGCACTGTAATTGGATCAGGATTAGTTGCAGTATCTGTAAACGGGATTGTATATGGCATTATGCAACCTCACTTAATCCAGTTAGACTTTGGATTCTTACAGTATAATCAATTTGAATTAATCTGTTTAGACTTTTTTGTACAGGGTGAAAAATGACATGTGTAAGTAATCTTGGATTTCCAGAAGTGCTATAAGATAAAAGACCCAGCTCGTCAAAAACAAAATCACTGTCGTTATTACTGGTATTATCAAATGCTTCTTGTCCCGAAGGTTCACCATAATCAAGTAAACAGGTAATAAACACATCGGTATAATTTTTACCAGTTACGTGTCGTGTTTCAACTCTATTGCGAACAGGATCAAGGTTTGATGAATTTCTATCATTAATAACTTTTGAAAAAGTTTGGTTATACAAACTTGCATTAGTACCTGTTGAATTAGGTGTCAAATAAGTTATAATGCCGGTAGGATCAACACTGGTTCCTCCGTTGCCGAATGCCATTGCATTAATAAACCCGCCGCCTTGATTTGCAATACTGTCTGCAAGAGCAACACTCATATTTTCGTAGTGTATTGCATTGCGTTTATTAATAGCAATTTCTCCAGTCTCGGGATACCAGATTTTAATATGCCCTTCTATGTGAATGCCTGTTAGATCTTTACCTTGCATAAGATTCTCTTTTACTTATAGTCTACCAACTACTACTTCAATAACACCAGCAGCGCCTTCAAAATTTTCCAGAGCTTTACCAATTACTGTGCCAAGAGCAGGAGATTGTGCAGGACGAGCATAGCCATCTCCGCCAGAGACTAACATGTCTCCTTTACGTATAACTCCACGCACTTTGCAAGGAACTCGACCTTGCAAAGCAACAACTGCCACATGTGTGCCAGTCAAGCCATTATTCATTATAAATCCAGGGTTTGAAGATACAACACCTGCTACTCGTCTTGTTTCGTCTTGTGCAACTGTAACTTCGGCAGCGCCGCCAAATTCGAGAACTGTGCCTGGTTCGTATTCGCGATCAGCTAAGTATTTCTCAGCTAAGTCAGCAAATAAAGAACTTGTAGCAGTTCCTTGGAAAAATACTGCGTTTAAATTACCATCAAGATCTCGACAGGCAATAGTAAACGGAGTGCCTTGGCTGGCTTCATCAATGGCTGCTTGACGATATGCTGCACCAACTTTTAAAGTGTCTGCTTCAGCAGCCGATGCTGTTCCTGAAACACTTAATACACCGTTAGAAATGTCTAATCCGTTACCTACTTTAACACCACCAAGTACCTGTGCAGTTGCCGTCGGTAATGTATAAGTTGCAGCGGAAGAAATAATTCCTGATCCGTTAATTGTAATTGTTGATCCATCAACACGCACACCACCTAAAGTTTGCGTAGATGCTGTCGGTAAGGTATAACCTCCACCGCCAGATTGAACGGTTGTAAATTGTAATACACCCATTCCGTTAGTAGATAAAACTTGCCCTGTTGTGCCGTCTGATGCGGGTAACACAAAGGTTGTAGGCACAGCATTATCGGCCGCAGCAAGCTCGGTATAGCCAGAAACTGCTCCTAAAAGTTTAAGATTTGCCATGTTAAAATTACTCCTGATATTGTATTTATTTAAAAAATAACCCACGTACTTAATGGAGCTACTTCAACTGTTGCAGCTCTTGCTACTGTTATGGGGCCGATGCTTGACGCTATTTTATTGTTGGCTATGCTATAATTAGCAGAAATTAGCGTGTCTTGTTCCTGAATTGGAACTGATAGGGGTGGCGGAGGTTCGTATTTTTCCGTTGCTCCTGGGGTATAGATAGTCCAAGAACCAGCTCTACCTACTTCAACTGTTGCAGTTCTGCCTATTGTTACTGGGCCTATACTGTATGAAACTTTGCCATTTGGCACTGAATAATTGTCATTGATTGTTTGATTGCTTTCAATTGCATATGGTTTAACTTCTGTAGATAAAACATGCTCATTGATAGACAATCCTAAGCCTACTTTAATACCACCTAAAACTGCTTGAGTAGCTGCTGGCAAAACATACGGAGTTACGGTGTTGTTTAACACACCGTCCTCCATTGTTAGTCCTGCTCCCACTTTAACTGTACCAGATACAAAAGGACTTGCTACAGGAACTTGTGTTGATGTAACACTTAAAACTCCCATATTATTGATAGAAAGTCCATAGCCTACAATAACGCCGCCTAAAGAAGCTGCGGTTGCAGGGGGAAGCGTATATCCTGAAGTATTTGATACTGAAAGTACACCTGCTCCGTTGATAGTTAGTCCGTTACCAATTTTAACTGCACCGGCAACTGAGCTCGATGCTACTCGAACCATTGTATTTCGCAGATCGGAAATAGTTATTTTTTTAGAAGATGTAGTATCAGTTACTACAACAACTGAGCTTTCAGCTGGGTTAACGATACTTTCTAATTCATTAATTGTTGCCATATTTTAATATTCCAATGGTTCGCCGTCACCTGCAGATAGAGGATTTCCGTCACCGCCAAGTACTCTATTTTCATATTTATCAAGGTAAGTTTCTACCCATGTGGTGTCAGTTTCTTTTAGGAAATTAGCAATTTGATTGTTAGATTTTGCTAATCTTTGTCCCATATCGTTCCAAAGTTTTCCTTGCTTTTTAATTACAGAAACTTTTGTCCCCATTTCAGGAACCACAGTCAATTGTAATTCTGCTCTACCTGTTATTGAAAATTCAGCAGGTAATGTAATATCCCCTGCTGGACTTTCAGGATAATCAGGATCAATTAAATTACCAGACCCATCAAGTTTTCCGTATATTTTGTAAGCATTTTTCTTCATACGGAGCCCGCCAACAAAGACTTCCATGTCATTCTTTGATGGTACGTAGGGTAACGGTACTATTCCTGATATGCCATCAGATGTATGAGAAGTAACGATAAACTCGTCCTTGTATGGAATAGTTTCACTTAGGCCGATATTAATTACAAGACTGTCTTTACTGTGGTTATATGGTACGCCAGTACCTAATGTGCCACGGCGTAACTGTCCAAGTATGTTTCCAACCTTTGTAAAGTATTCAATACGTTCACCGTTGATTTCAATTATACCAGGGATATTTTTAGAAGGGTTAGGAGTATCTAAAATAGAAGAATCAACTACTTGAATATCTTTATCTGTCTGATATAAATCTTTGTCCAGTAACGTTGTTTTAGCTCTGTTAAGTCTCTTATAATGAACGCGATTTAACATGTCCTTAAATTGCATGTAGGCAAAACTTTCATGAACTACTGTGTTTGTAAATGCCACTATTTGTATAGTATCTGAGTCAAATAAATAATCTTTTAAACGAATAGTTATAAAGTCTTCTTCAAGTACATAGTCAACATTATTCATTAACAATTGACCATTCTTAATTACCCACACAAAGTCACCTGAAACTGCTGAATTTCTAAGTCTAAAATGACCTCCAAGTTTTTCACTTAGCTCGTAATATTCAGCTGTTCCACTAACAACCTCGGTAGCTGGAATTAATGTGTCTATGGTTCGTTCTATTCCTAAAACATTATGATTATAAAAACTAATAATGTCAACTGGAGTAGTAGTTAATGATAACACTGTATTAAAAGTAATAGAGTTATCAGCATTAATTAGATAGTCTGCTTCAGTAGTTACTAACACAGTTAATTTGGCGCCGTTAGTATATGCGCTACCTCTTAATTTTACTGTGATATTAGGTTGGTCTTCTAAGATTTCAAACTCAGCTTCTACTGCGGCTCCGGAGCCGAGACCACCGATTAAGTTAAACGGCGAAGTTGGAACTGCAATGTACGATCCGGGATTTAGAATTTCAAGTTCCTCAATAGTGCCAGCACTGGTAATTCGAGTAACTTGGAATTTAGCAATTTCTCCCGAAGGGCCTACGCTGCCGCCGGATGCATCTAACACATCCCCCACTATATAACCTGAGCCACCAATAACTATCATTGAACTTTCAACAATTGCGTATGAAGTAGACGAATAATCAAATCCCAACGAATAGTCTGATCCAAACGTTAATAACTCTGCATCCTTGTAGACTACAATATCTGAAGAATTAACTGTTACAGATTGATACTTGTAGTCTGTTAATGAATAATTAAGATTATTGTTTGACAGAACAAAATAGTTGGCGCTGGCTGGTTTTAAATAATTTGTTCCAGATTTAACTAACACATTCTGATCCAGCGGTGAGTTAACACCAACTGCATTGCCTAACTCATAAGTTGATATTCCATTAACGTATGTAATAGTTTCTTTCTTGATGATACTTGCGTTCTGTTCAATATTTCCAGAATCAATTACATAATTAATGATTGCGTCTGCAGGAGGAGGATCTTCAAATCTAATTCCAATCCTTGATCTCCAAGTCTGGCCAACTATGCCTGTATATCTGTCATCAGTCGCAAACAATACATAGTTTACATTTTCGCCGTTGACTAATACAATAGCAGAAGCAGTTGGTAACCAGCTTGCGTTTGTAATATATTCTATAGTTGTTCCATCAGAAACAAAATAGTCAAGATCCAACACATTTGCAGAATTAAATCCAACACTTAAAATAGTTAACACTGTTCCGGGAACAATTGTTCCTAACAGTTCAATAGTATTAGATTGATAGTTAATATTATAATCTGTTGATTCAGTTAATACAGTGTTACCAAGTTTCACAATAATAGAATTATTATTTGGGAAATACTGTCCTATAGTATAATCGGTTTTACCTGCTTCAAGTAGATAATTTGCAAACATAATGTTTGGACAGCCGCCGCTTGGTCTATGGAACACTTTAATAGCAACAGTATCCATAACTTGTCCTGGCACCACTTCTTCAGGTGCATGGCTGGTGTTAGCCGACACTAAATCGTCACCGTCAAGGATGATATCGTCTGGGGCAATACCAGTTGCAGAAGAATAAGCAAGATCCCCGCCAGTTAGCTGAGTATCGTACTCATCATCTCTCGGTGCATAACTACCGTCACTGGTATCCTTACGGAAAATTACCCTGTCGTCTGAGTTGAGTGCCAACGTCGTAGGTAGTACAATAATATCTACTTCGCCATCTCCGACAAAAGTAGTCATTAGTGCATTATCATTAGTCTGATTGATTGTTGCATAATTAGGGTCGTCAACTCTAACAGCAGCTTGATAATTTCCGTCAACATAACGAGACACATAAACGTTAATGTTTTGTCCATCTTCTGGTACATAAGGCATACGGAATTCGTATGTTACTGTGCCGATGGTTACAATAAAATCATCAAATGTTGGATCAACACTATCCCAAGGTTCACTAAACCAAGGTAACGCATCCCAGCCTACACTAACACCAAAATCAAGGCCAGTAATTTGTACACCACCGTAGTCAATGCCTTTCATTAATTGAGCAAAATCTTTACCCAACATTCCGGTTGTGGGATTATAATAGTAATTGATTCTTTCAGTTGCAGATAGGTGTCTAAAATCTTTGTTATACTCAACGCGAATTGTTGCACGATTAGCTGGAGGATTTGTAAAAGATATCCTTCCCGAATATGGAGTATAACCAAGCGGTGTTGCCTGAGCTCTACCTAATTCTACTTCTCGTAAAGTATATTGATCTCTCAATAACTCTATACCGTTAACTGTAACATAAGAATTTCCAGTTACAATATCCGGGCTCCATCTTAAATTCCATTCTGTTCTTGTTCCATTGCCGGTAAACGTTTCGACTTGTCTTAGATTTGTAATTTGTAAAGATTTTGATAACCTATCAAATTTAACTCTCATATAATTAGATCTAATTACACCGTTACCAAGGAAAGCAATTACAGCAGCCGGTCTTCCTTCTGCAGGATTAATACCGCCTCTTATGACTATACGAGGAGTTTTAATATAACCAGACCCGGGGTTTGTTAAATCTACACGATAGACTATGCCATTGGCAATATAGGCTTTTGCTTCTGCAGGAATTCCGCCAGGCAATTGAGGACCAATAATGTCGACTACCGGCGGAGTAATATATCCTCGGCCAGCGGCAATAACTTGTAATGAAGTTATTTCAAAACCAAGATTATCTTTCCAGAACTTCCAAGGGTATTGATTAATTTCACTGTAAGAGGTAGTAATTTGACCAGTTATAGTAGAAAACACTGTTAACGGTTTAACTTCTAAATTATCATTAATAACTGGCAACAAATCAAAATCTGTAACAGCAGTTTCGGAATTTTCTAACTTAGAATAATTACTGACATACTCTCTTATAGTAGTTCTATAAGGTTTTACTTCTTTAATATATTCTTCAAAGAATTCAAGATTGTCGCTGTTATATGTGACTTTTTGTTTTAAATCACCTACGTTATGCATACTCTTAACAAAACTGGTTTTAAATGCCCAGTCAAGGAAAGTCTGCTCATACATTGCATAACGAACACTGCTAAAGAACAGTTTTAAATATTCTATACGCAATTCGTCAACAAGAATCTTGTCTCTTAATGCAGTAAGTATAATTTTAATTTCAGTAGTTGGACTATTATCAAACACATCAGAGTCAAACAACGGTCCGTCGAATCCCTGTGTAGTATTTGCAAACTTATACAAATTTTCTAAAAATTCAACAGTGCCATTTTGTCTACCAACTACCTTAAAGTTTTGTGTGTAGTCAATTGTCTGTGCATTGTTAAACTTCTCAAGGAGAAGCCAGCCGCCTCGGCCTACGTTTTTAACTTTGGCTATTTCTCCAATCTCTATACTGGTAGTAACTAATTGATATGTGTTTTCAACTAAGTGATCAATCTTAATAAACTGATTGTAACCTGTTTCGTACCAGTCAACATACTTCCAGTATTTTGTCACATTAAACGACTGACTCTTGATTCTTAACCAATCTCTTGAACCAAAATTCCAAGAATAGACACTCCAAGTATCTACTGTTGACGAATCGCTTAAAACTAACACGCTGAAATCTCTAACAGATGTCGTTGTCTGATTGTTGTAACCTTCTCCAGAATTTA
>JACCDY011248848.1_pt1 | contig 53245 bp, 53 predicted proteins | sample 7446391 | NCBI WGS metagenome assembly JACCDY01 (sample SAMN15323451, study PRJNA562643) | freshwater metagenome | isolation source: river surface water | place: USA:Blue River Watershed | collected 2017-08-18
GAGCGGTCACTTATTGAGCCCGCCACGGTCATGACCGATGCATTTATTGGCACAGTCAATGGCGCCGAAGGCATTCGCGAAAAGGTGGTGCTAGGCACCTATCCTCAACTTCGGTCCTTTGTGATCGGCGAGCTCGTGAAATATGTGGAATACTTTAATGGCCAGTATGCCGCGATATCCCAGAAAACGGGGGGATTCAAGACCTATTATGATGCCGTGAAGCAGGAAACCCTGGATATTTCGGGCATAATTGATCCCTATTTGACCTATGACGCGGATAAGCAGGCTTTGGTAAATCCGACAATCACTTCCGCGAAGTTGGGTGACCTGTTGGTGACTTATCAAACTTGGACAACGAACCTTGGAACCACGAATCTCCAATATCGTGTTGGCACCGTGGTCTTTGATTTCCTGGATCTTCTGGCCAAGAATTACACGATCCTGCATTTACCGGCGACCTCGGAATTTGTGTTGGGAATGACGGATGCAATAGGAACCGCCGAAGCTCCAGGACTCGCCTATGCTATTGGAAACAATCTGAATACTGCGGTGGAGCAGGAGGATCGCACACAACTCTTGGCAATTGAACGCCGATTCCTAGGATTACGGACGCGATTGGTGGATGCCGTGAAAGTGGCGATTGATGCCATAATTGTGGAATATACAGAGCACCGCAGCGGTTACTTGACCTTTTTGGACAAGAACCGCGAACGATTCTTGACTTCTATGCCGGATTTACCGGCCACCTATACCGACACTACTGTGGCTGATCGTGCAACTGTTGCGGCATTCGCCGCATATTCGGCCGACTTTGTAACTACTACAAATGCCATCCGTGATAGCACATGGAGTAGATTGTTGGGAATTAAGGAGTTTATTGGAAATCAATTGGATGCATACATTCGTGCATTCAAGACAGCCTATGATGCCACAACTTCCAACACACGCCCTCAAAATATCGTGTATTCTGCGGAGAATGAGACCGCTGATTTGGCTATGGCAACTGGCCAAAGGAGCCTTGTCGCCCTTATGCTTGCCTACACTTCCAACACATCCCGTCTCCTCCTTTCGCGCAAAGAAGAGGCCGTGTATAAAACTGTGCAAGACTATGCGGATCTGTATTCGGAGAATTTAGTGATTGTAGGTGCGGCGGAACGAACGGCGAGTGTTGTTGCCTTGGCAAGCAGGGCAACTGCAGAAATTACCGAGGCCAAACGACGCAAGAATGTGGGTAATTCCTGGGAAAACTATGAGTTGGCAATGGCAGCACTGGATGTTACACTCAAGAAATATGAGGATGGCATTGCCGAATGGATGGGCATCCTGAAGACCCGTTTGGAGAAGGATATTAAGGCGTTCCGTGATCTCTATGTGGAATACCTCGGATTTGAGGGAAACACAACGCTCGCATCATTCTTTGATATTTCAGGAATCCCCACAAAGATTCGGCAACTCACCGCCGTAGAACAGGATTTGGCGAGTGTAGCCGGCCTGAAAGCGGGAGATGCGGCAATTACTAATCTGCGCGAAACTTATTATAGTGATCCGAACTTCAGTCAATTCCCTGCATTCGTGCGCTTTATCAAGGAACAGCTGGCGAATTACATTGCCGAATATACAACGAAATATGACGATTTGCCGGCCAACATAAAACCCAATTGTTCCTTTGATGGCACTAACAAAAAATGTTCCGTGGGCGGGGAAATCAGTTTATGCATAGATTCTGTGGGAAATGCGCGATATGTAGGAACCCGTGCGTATGTATCCGTGGATGACTTGACAACCCTGAAAACCATGATTGGTGCATATATTGATTACACACCCTGCTTGCAGGCAGCAACCCGCATTAATATCCGTAAGATTCAAACACGCACCATTATTAAGAATTTTGAGGACGCCAAGGCACGCGTTCTCTTGGAGGCGAAATCCCTAAAATACAGCTTTTTGGCGGCCACTGTAAGTCCTCCTAGCGATAAATTGAAAGTAGAAGCCATTATTACACAAACCGCGATAGATGCGCTTTTTGATGATTACAAAATCTACATTACACAACTATGTTTTGAGACAATGTCGCGGTTTGTGGACTTGTATGTGGGCAACCGGTATTTGGAACCCTATTTTATTCGGGAAGCGCGCGATATTTACAATAAATTCAATGGTCTTATGTTGATGGATATTAGTGGTGCGATGCAGAACTTGCAGGACAGTTACAAGAAGGACTATGGCGAGACGAACCCCATTGAACGAAATATTGCACTAATCCAAGAATATGCGGGGTATTGTAAGACGATTTTGGACAATCAGGATTCCGCAAAATCGGTTTACGATGCCACGGAGGCCATGCGAACCAAAACCTTTACACAGATTGCCCAAGTGGATGAGGAGCGCAAGGATGTTGCGGGATTAGCAGGTCTGATCTTTACTGCCGAAGAACTTGCAAAAGCCGATAAGGATACCGCTAAAAATGCACTTACAAGTGAACTCTTGCTAGCGGATGTGAGTGGTGCAACAGAAGCTGTTAAGAAAGCCACATATATTTCAGAAATGACACCAATTTATGATACTTACTTCCGTCATTACACGGAGCTTCGTACAAAGGTGCATGCATTGGCTACTCAGGAAATCCTGAAATTCAAGAGTGATATGGAAAAGTATGGATCCCTGCAGCGGTTTTTCTCGGAGGATATATTGGCGGTCAAGTCGGCCTTGGATACGAAACCGAATGACTTGACGAGACTGGAGCCCGTGGATGATATCACATCCAAAGAATCACGGACTCTCGTGGAAACTTACAGGGAGCGTCAGGTGGAGTTGGTGCGACAGGCGGATCCCAAAACGGGTGCCATGTATTCCAATGCGCGCCGCATGGCGGCCGCGGCAATTGATCAGTATGTCCTGCGCTTCCAACAGGTTTCCCAACTTGCGGGTGGTGCACTTCTAACTTTCCAGACCACGGCGAATGCACCTATTCTGGGTACACTACTACAGACAAGGGCGCAGGCGGACTTTGATAAGTCCAAGTTGGCCAAGGCCACGACATTTGAAGTCATTCTCTTTTTCTATGATATGTATGAGGAGAGGGAGCAGAAACTCCTGAAAACCATGTATGCCTATGGTGCCAAGGTAATTGACGACGGATTCCTCAAACTCTACGCCACGATTGCAGAGAAAGGCCTGGAATCCTACATATCCGAGGCCATGAAGACGGCAAAGGCGGAAGTGGAAGCCAATCGCCAACGCATTCGCGAGGAAACCGTGGCTTATGATCCAATGCTTCAGATGCTCCAGCTGTATATGGGTCTATCCGAAAATGTAAAATTGGAAGTGAAGCGGGCCGAGGTGCGCCAGGTGGTGGAGAAGGCCCTCGCGATTCTGTTGGAAATTGAGAAACTGCAGACGCGTGTCCGTTTTTCTCAGGAGGTGCCGACCTCTGCCGAAGTGCAGAAGGTACTTACGAATATTTCCACAATCAAATCCGTCCCCATCCTTCAACAGGTAGATGATCAATACACCTCTGTGTTGGCACTTGTAAATACCGAGTTTGCCTCCTATGGTGCCACAACCATCAAGAGCTTTCAGACATTTTATGAAGAGGCAAAACTCCAACAGGTAACCAACTTCCTACCCCAGGCGACACAGGCTGCCGCGGTTACTGCGGATGCAGATGCGAGCACGATGGCCACGAAATCCAAATCCGAAATTGCCCAACTTGTGCAGACTTACTCGGATGCACTTACCATGGGAAAAAAAGCCCTGGCTGATTCCCAACAGGCCATCAATCAGCAAAAAACTCGGAATCAGACCCTCACATACTTGAATACATTCAAGCAATCGCTAGAAACAGCGCGGACAATTCCCGCACTCGTACCGGATCTTGTGAGTGCAGATGCAGATGTGGCAACGGATACTGAAACGATTGAGAAAGTCGGAACTCCTGCAAGCACATTAGTATCCCTACAAAAGAAATACTATACAGCCAATGTGTCCGTGGTGGGTAAGGTGCGCCAGGCATTCAATGATGCCGTGACCGCCTTTACACGAACGGTCACTGCGGCACAGGCCAAGAAAGCCACACTCCCTACATCTGTCCGACTCGCATTCATGGCCTATGTCAACGATATCAAAAAGGCAGATACATCGGCCACTGTGTTGGAAATGCGGGATATGTTACGAAAATATGCGGAACTTTCGGCCTCTGTTACAGCAGTGATACCGGCGTCCTCAGATGTTACGGGGGCACGTGCCGAAGTCCTTCAAATGATTCAGAACTTTGATACATTGCGGGGTAACATGGGCACTTTGCCAATTCAGTTGACAACTGCCACACGCCAGGCAAATCCAGCAGCGGATCGTGCAGTCGCCGAAAAAGCCACCACACTGGAGGTGCTTGTGCCAATTCGTACAAAATATGTCCAAATGATTTACGAGGTGACGACTAAGTTGGAGGAGGCCAAGGAAGGAGCTGCGGCGGGCTTGGAAACAGCGCGTGCCTCGGCCCGTGCAACGGTTCTGGACTTCCAGAAACAGTTGGCCGAGGCACGCCTGAGCCTGGATGAATATCCGCAAGTCAAGGCAGCACGAGATGCGGTAACAACCAGTCTTGCCTCTGTGGATGAGGGATCCATAGAAACGGCCAAGGCCGTCCAAGCTACCTACAAATCCGCCCTAGATACAGTAATTTATGGAAAGAGTGCTGCAACCGCCGAGGATCGCGCTGCCAAACGCCAAGTAGCCATGGTGGCCATGAGCCGTTTTGCAAATACCTATCAGGCCCAAGCTGTCGTGGCAGACCGGTTTTCAGCCAAGCTGCGCCAACTGGCTCTGCAACTTCCAGGAGATGTTACGCGTGTCCAGGATCCTACACTCTCTATGGGCGATTTAGATGCCCTGCGCACGAAATACGACGAAGCACTTACAGCGGTCTTATCGGAACTTGTAGGGATTCAGCAGGACCAGGTGAGTGAAGTGACCACACTTTTACGCACCTTTTTATCCAGGTATCGCCAGATTCCCAACATAGATTCCCTCCCCTCTTATCTGAAAGTGGATACCCGTATCGTGGAAATGGATTTGGCAACTTTGGGGAATCCGGCCGTTGCTGCGGATACTGTGCAGACTTTGCGCCAAAAATACACGGATTTAATGAAGGCTTTGGTCGCTCAGGTGCCGGATTTGGATACACGCTTGCTAGCCACTGCGGCAGCAAAAGACGCGGTGCGCGCCGTCCTGCGTGAACTCAACCAGCTCTTTGTGGAGAATATGGGACTGTTTGGCCGTCTGAGTCCCGAGGTGCGAACACGCATTCAAAAGATTGCCGATACATTCCGATTTATTGGTGGGAAGGATATAGGGGCCATTGAAGTGCAAGGGTTGCTGGAGGATTACACGAAAGCCTTGGCGGATTTCAAGGCTGTACTGCGTGGCCAACCGACCCAACAGGCTGTCCTAGATGCTTCGCTAAAAGGAATCCTTGGCAAATTCCTGGAAGCCTACAAAGAAGCCGATATTTACAAACTTGCCAAGACTGATTTTAATTATATACAACTCTTGCTACGCAATCAATCCAATGTCTATGTAACCCGTGATGTGACAGGGGCTATACGAGCCTATTCCAAGGGTATAGAAGTGTTGGGCACAGTGCCAAAAACTACAGCGCAGTTCACGGAGACCCCACAAACTCTTCAGTATAATAAGTTGGTAGAGACAATCAATTATTTTATGACTGAATGGAGTATTCGGAGCTTAGGACGCGCAATTGCCAATGATCGGCTGTTTTTGAATAATCTCAAAACGAATGCGGATTCCTACAAATCCATGTATAAAGTTCCACCACCGAATATGCGGAATTATGGATCTGTGTTGGAGGGTCTGGTGGGCGAGTACCAACAGGGGTTGCGCTTACTACGCACATATCCTATGAAAAACTAGGGATATGAATAAGAATATGTTTTCACTAGAAGGATTTCAAACATTTTATCGTTCTAGGGGAGGTGATGCTCCTACTGCAAGTAGGGCACCAAGTATGGATGCATCGGTTTATCAAACACGGCGACTGGCACCAGGGGTTTCCTTTGATACCTACAAACGGGCAACGCCCATCCGAACTCCCCGAGGAGACTATGATACATCACCTGCAGCTCCTACAGCCATGATATCCTCTGAATATTTGCGCAAAAAGTACGGAGATTTTTCGGGTGCCACCACGATTGCTCCGCCTTTGCCACCTGCACCGGCACAAACACAGATTTTAGGAACGGATGCACTTACTGTGGGGGACCTGAAACTCCTACAGACTTCTGTGGATCTGGAATTACTTCGTTTACAGAATCTGCGAAGCACTTCGGCATTGATTACGATTAAACAGAGTCAGTTGGATTCGCTTTCTACGAATTTGGCGGATGTGTTGGGACGCGTGGAACGCGGTGAAATCAAGGTGGAACAAGTGACCATATTTCCAGCAACTGCACGGCAGTTCCTGAAAACTTTTCGGACAAGCGAGAACTTACCGGAACTTTTTGATATGAATGGCAATAGTCCAGCTAGTGTAGCAGCGCTAGCGCCACCACCTAGCGCAGCTCATAGCACAGCACCAAGTTCTGGCCCAACTGCAGCACCAACAGTTGCTCCTTCCCCTGCAAGTAGTAAAAGTTTCCTCCAATGGCTCTATGAGAATATACAGGCATTAAAATGGTCTTTAGAAGCAAATTACAAAGTGGAAGAAGCAAAGCAAAGGCAAATGTCAGATTCTTTACAGGAAATGGAAAAACGCATTTTAGGATATTCCTATGGGGATACTCCGATGCCTGAGGGATATCAGAAGATGTTTTTGGAACGAATCCGAGGTTTGCAGAAGGAATTAACTCTGGTTCCCGAATAGGAATATGTGGTCTTCCCGAAGATATGAAGGATTTTTCAACTATCAGGATACTGGATTAGACAGCACATTTGCGAGTGTGGATTCAGCTTCTATGAGTAGTGCAACTGGTATTGCAAGCGATATCGGTCCTTCTGCGACTGTGCAGAATGGGCCAAGCCCATCCACAAGTGCTATGGGTTCTATGGAATCCTCTGCAACTGGTCTAGGGCCTTCTACAAATGGCCTGATTGACATGGGACCTTCTACAAGTAGTCTGGCTGGTCTAGGGCCTTCTACAAATGGCCTAAGTGGCCTGGGGCCTTCTACAAATGGCCTAAGTGGCCTGGGGCCTTCTACAAATGGCCTGATTAACATGGGACCTTCTACAAGTAGCCTGGCTGGTCTAGGGCCTTCTACAAGTAGCCTGGCTGGTCTAGGGCCTTCCGCAACTTCAACAGGTGTATCTGTAACTTACTTGCAGGATTTAATGTACCGGATTGACCAGGAATCCATTGCACTCAGTCAATTGCCAGAATCTCCAACAACTATTGCAAAAGTGAATCAATTAAGTTCTATGCGAGACCAAATCAATACATATGTTCAAAAACTCCTTACAAATCCTCCCCAACTAACGATTGAGGAAGTACCGATTACAAAAGAGGCTGCTGATAGTTTTCTGCGATCACTCGGAACACCTACAGCGGCAGGTAGCGAATATCCATCTCTGTTTACTTCTCCTTCTTCGCTTGGGCTTGCACAAGCACCGGCAACTGCGGCAGCACCTGGAGCGGCAACAAGTCTCGGTGCTCTTGGATCGTTTGATTTTGGATCTATGGAGCAAGCACAAGGAATGTTCCAAAAGCTCCAAGATGTCAAGTGGCGCATTGAATTGAGTTATGATCCTTCCCTTTCTCAAAAAACCGATTTACTGAATCGCCTAGAAGCCTTGGAAAAGCGGATTATGGCCTATGCCAAGGAGGGTGTCGCAATGCCTGATAGTGTAAAACAGGTCCTTTCGCGCGAATTGGATTTGTTGACTACCGTGATTAAGAATACAAAACAATCGCCGGCTGAAGCATCCACATCCTACAAGCCCCGCCAGAGTTCCCAACATACGCGCATGAACTCCTCTAGTTCCGCAACTTCCTACAGATCTGCTGATGGTCGCACTTATTCCAATCCTAGTCGCGATGGGGATGGTGAAGGAGGCGGCTACAGTCTTTTTGACGGAGTGCCCCGTGATAGTGCGGATGTTCGTATACGCCCCGGTTTTGTGCTCACAGACGAGCAGATTCGGCGCCGTGGATCGGCTGCAGCATTCAATACACAGGCTGTAGGGGGTGCGGATTACAAAAAGCGCGCCGAGGAAGTCTGTCGTCAGATCCGTGGTGCCAACATTGGTACCCCCACTGATTTCGGTTGCATTGAGAACCCATCGGAGGTAAGTGCATCCTATTCATGGAAAGGCAACTATGAGATGATATGTAGTAGACTTGGAGATACATGGGGTTCCTGGTACCCGGCAATGTTTGGTTGTCCCTCTGTAACTCCTGATGACCGATACAATGGGAAATTATTATAGAATAAGTAGAGATGAAGACGAATTCACCAGGAGTGCTTCTATTAGCAGCAATCCTGCTGGTCCTTGTAGGATATGCGATTGGTTTACGACGCGCCAAGGCCGCGGGACGCGAGGGCTTTGAGGATTCCGAGCACAAGGAAGTGGAATATATCAAGGAGCGTTGCCCTGAACCGGATCCCTCCAAGTGGGTTCTGAAGGCCACAGTGCCGCCCTGCCCTCCCTTACCGGATATGAGCAAGTATATGCTGAAGACGGAGTGCCCTCCTCAGCCCGACATGAGCAAGTATGTCCTGAAGACATCTGTGCCTGCATGCCCTCCCTGTATCAGTACCTGCTCCAAGCCCTGTAAGATTGGCGAGTGCCCGCCCTGCCCTCGGCCTCGTTGCCCCACCGTGAAATGCCCTGAACCCGTGCCATGCCCTGCATGCCCTGCCGTTACTGTGCAGGCCTGCCCTGAGCCAAACATTCAGTGCAATGCCAAATACGACAATGCAAGCAAGGTCCGTCCTATGTTAGCAAGCACAAGTACATTTGGCTTCTAACAACCTTATCCCTAATTAGAATACCATAATGACCGCCATTTCGGCATACGATTTCATGCGTGCCGAAAAAGAATTGCGGGAAACCTGCCCTTCTAGGGCATTTCCCGCAATCGCTGATAATTGTTGGGTAGATTCCACAATGTTCGGACTCACCTATGCTCCCGACATAGGTCGCGTTATGCGTGCGGCACTGTTGGGCTGCCTAGAAAATCTGATGGAGGCCTTTGTTTCTAACACGGATGAATTCTATGCTCGTGTGGACACATGGAATCTGGAACCCATCTGGAAAACCTATGTGACTCGTATGCTCCTGTATTTCTTATTACGCGAAAAGGCCCATAATGAACTAGGTTGCCCAATTGTGAGTCGGTGGGTAGAGGACTTTCGCAAACGCACCTTTGAAATGGCCGGTGTTCCTGTAGCACAACGCGGTGGCAACACATTCCAGGCAATTTCTGCAATCCTTACAGCTCTCTCTGTGGATAATGATATTATAATTGAGCGCAGTGATAAACGCAATGGTTCTGTATATCATTATTCCGGTAAAGACTTCAAATATGTTCCACCCACCGCTCTTACATCTGCCTATAAGCCGCGCATAGCACATTTGTCCGTGACGGGAGGGGAGGATAAAAAAGTGGGACATATTGTGGTTGCATTTGTATGTGACAAACATGTTTATTTATACGACAATAACAGCGGCATTTTTGCGTTTAAGCAACTTTCCACGCTCCCAACAGACTTCCAAATCCTCTATGATGAGGTGAAAATCGGCGGAAAATGGTTTTTGAATACGGTGCGCTATAAAATGACTGCGGGGGGCAAAACCGAAGAAGTCAAAAAACAGTATGCGAGTGCAAGTGATCCCCGCATAACTGAGCGCAAGACGGATGTGCGGAATCTAGAAATGATCTATACTCTACATACACGCGAAATTTATAATCGTGTGCGCAAGGGTGAAGATATTTTAGCGAGTATGTTGGGAGCTCCGACAGTTAAACGGCTTACTGTGGGTCCCCAAACACCCCGCATCGCAGATGTGAAATCACTGTCCAAAAGAGAGATGTCTGCATCGCGCACTTCCTCGCGTTCTTCACGCTCGTCAAGAGCCTCGGCCGAAAACGAAGAAATGGAAGATGAGAAGGGTCGTATCACCAAATTTGCATCTTGTGTGCGTGATATGGCTGCCACTGCTCCCTACAAACGCTCTATGCTATTCAATGCACCGGATTGGGAGGCACCCGATGTGCAACAGCTTTCCTACATGTCCTCCAAGTTCCGCACCCTGTTGGAAACTATTCAGCGCGTAGATGAGGAGGATATGAAAAAGCATGGGAAGCTCTTTAAGCACTTTATTTTTACGGATTTACGGGGTGCTGCCTATGGTGCCAAGGCCATTGGCACATTCCTGGCCGCCAATGGCTATGATATGTTGTTCAAGGCTGAGAAGGGATTTCGTCGGCGTAAGGTCGTAGATGCCCAGAAAAAGCCCGTAAAAGGTCCTGATGGAAAACCGACTTATCGCATGGTTCCCACAAAGAAGCTGAAGATTACGCTGGCTACACATGAGCCAGTGGAGGGTGGATCCAAGCGTGTAGGTCTTCTGCAGGGAAATCCCCTTTGGAAGAGTCAGGTGGGTATAGATGTACGCAAGCAAATGTTGGCGATTTTCAACTCGCGTCCCGACAATATTCATGGTGAGCAGATCCGCTTTATGGTGTTGGACAGCAAGTTCAAGGAGGGAATTGACTTGTATGATGTAAAATATGTCCATTTAATGGAGCCGGCAATCACCGAGGCGGATCTGAAACAGGCCATAGGCCGTGCTACTCGGTATTGTGGTCAACGGGGACTAAACTTTGTCCCAAATGTGGGTTGGAAGCTGAATGTATTCTTGTATGAGACCCAATTTGGTAATACATACCCTTTCCGCCAGAGCGGGAAAGATAAGGTCTTTGATGCCCATAAATATATGATGAGTCATTCGGGGTTGGATCTTGGTATGTTGGAGATGACACGTAATCTCACAGTTCTGGCAATAAAGTCCGCAGTGGATTACGACCTGACCTACAAAATCAACAACTTCAAGATGCAGACCGAGATTCGGAATCTGACTGATTTGGAGGATACTGTTGTATTATCTGTGAATCCCCAGACGGGCGGGGTCACCTCGGTAAAACCGGCGGCGGGCATTGATCGGTCCAAGTGTATGCCGCGTTCTAACAAGTTCTTCCCCTTTACTGTCAAACGCATTAAAGATGCATTCAAGGCCCGTGGAATCAAGGGTGCTAGCACTGCAGATCGCAAGCAGCTGTGTAAGATGCTGGAGGAGCATGAGGAGGTGATGCAGGATCTTCTGACGGGTCGCAGGGTGAGTGCCGTGAAGGTGATGCTGCCCAAAATGGCCCCGCTCATACCTGGATCACCCAGAACTCCTACACCTTCCTCCGTATCTTCCCCTGCCCGCTCCGCAGAGTCCATGATCGGTCTACCACGCACACCGTATTACGAGCTCTTTCCTGTGCCCGAGGTGCCCCAGCGGCTGTCCAAGACGGAATTGGAAGAGATGCCGGATCTCGCGGATTTCTTTGCGGCCCATGAGTTGGCCGCAGAAGCCGATTATATGGCCCAGCATTCCGAGTTTGCCGAGTTCCAATCCTTCATTCGCCGGCGCTATGCCGAATATGGATGGGCAGCCCCCATTATAAAGAGCGCCTGTGATGTTGCACCACCTGCGGGACAGCCCGTGCAATTCAGTAAATCCCAGGATTTCGTGCGGCATTACCTGACACCGTCCTCGCCATTTTCCGGCTTGTTGGCATGGCATTCCGTGGGGACCGGTAAAACCTGTACAGCCGTGGCTACTGCAACTTCCGAATTTGAGAAAGAGGGGTATTCTATTCTGTGGGTAACACGGAATTCCCTGATGGCCGATGTATGGAAGAATGTATTTGGTGCCGTATGTTCAATTCCTGTGCAGGAGTATGTGCGATCCGGTAAGAAGATGCCGGCGCGTCTCGGTACACGCAAACGCTTGCTGAGCAAGTCCTGGTTTGACCCCATATCCTATCGCACCCTACAAAATGCCCTGATCCCGGTGGAAAAGGGCAAGCGGAAGGGACAGGTGACCAAGCTCGGTAAAATCCTGCGGGAGCGGAATGGTGCCGCGGATCCTCTGCGCAAGACCTTCCTCATTATTGATGAAGTCCATAAACTCCTGGATGGGGACCTGAAGGCCTCGGAAATGGCGGACTTTGACAAGCTGGCCGCGATGATCCACAACTCCTACAAAGTCAGTGGCAAGGATGCCGTGAAAGTGCTTCTCATGACGGCAACACCAATTACCGATAATCCTGATGGTCTATTCCGTCTGTTGAATGTCCTGATTCCTCAAGAGGCCCGGCGGTTCCCCACAGGGGAGGAGTTCCGCGCAAAATATACTAAGGCGGATGGCACAATTACCCAGGAGGGCGAGGCCTTTTTCCAATCCCATGCCAAGGGGCTCATTAGTTACCTGAATCGCGAGTTTGATCCATCGGCCTTTGCGCAACCCGAATTCAAGCGTGTGAAGATTGTGGCATCTGGCGCGGATCTTGTGAGTGATCGTGCCATTTTGGAGGAATGCATGGCCGAGCAGCGGGAAGAGGAGGAAGAGGAGGAGATTGATTGCGATATTGATCGTCTCAAGGAGGACCAAGCACTGGAGCTGGAGGCTCTGAATCATGAAGAGGGACTTACCAAGAAGGAAATTGCCGAGCGCAAACGCACGATTAAGGCAAGCTACAAGGAGCAGATAGATGACTGTAAGGCACGCATCAAGTCACGGAAAGCCGCAAAGAAGTCGGCGGGCAAGGCTGTGGCACTCTGTATTGCTAGCAAAGCCAAGACCCGCAAGACCGCCTGGAAATTCTCCCAGCAGAAGGCGGTAAAGAAATGCTTTGGCAAGGCATTTTATGGAACAGCACCGAAATTCACAACGATTGGGGCTTTGAAGAAGATGGCCAAGGCTGGGTTAGAACCCGTCTCTGTTGCCTCTTCGGTGCCTTCGGCTCGTGCGACATATGGACCTGTTGAGGCAACACCTGTGCGCTCTATGTCTCCTATGGCATACAAATATGCCAAGCGTGTGAAAAAGACACGCAAGGTTAAGAATTCTACAGCTTCAATACACTCCAAAAGTTCCAATAGTTCTACAAGTTCCAGTGCTTCTTCGCCTGCGAAATCCTCGCGTCGCAGTCCTCCTAAAAGCGCTATTCCTTCTTCTATTCAAACTCTTCTTTCCCGTCTTCGGACAGCTGGAGGTGATTGGTCCACTTCTCAAACCGCGAAAGATGCGTATATGAAGCTTGTTAATTGGCTAAAGGATAATTCTCGCCCTCATAATATTGATAATGATTCATTTGTTGAACGCGCGCTTCTATCATCATTTGCATTCAAATGGACTACCCTAAAAGATGCTGGAATTCCTCTACTTCCTCCAATGCCATACAGTCCAATCTTCAACTCTGCACAGGATTTAGTTACTTATATTGACGCCTATGTTGAAAATCCTATGCGATCCGCCACCAGCGATGAATCTGCCCAAATGGTAACATATGTCAAACGAGATATTGGTAAATTAGACATAACTTTGCCGGCATTAAAAAAGGCTGGTATGCTAAACGAATAATCCAAATGACATCCACAACTTCCAACACATCCCACTAAAATCCGTTGACAGTTATAGAATGAGAAATATACTTCTAATACTATTATGCATCATTGTAGTATTTGTAATAACCTGGTTTAAAACAAAAAAAGTAGAAGGATTTCAATCCGAACAAAAACGTGTAGTAATAGTTGGATGTGCCCGAAATGTTGGAAGCTTTCTGAATAAGACTTTGGAGAAGTTGATGCAAATAAAGAATCTGTTTCATGCTGACTCGCGAATCGTTGTGGCAGAAAATGATTCAACGGATAATACCAAAGAAATCCTGAATAAGTATGCCAATGATATTACGGTTTTGAATTATGATGGAAAAGTAACAAGTCCTCTCCGGACTGAACGACTCACATATCTTCGCAATGAGCTAATGAGTCATGTTCATAAGAATTATTCCAACTATGATTATATTATTAATGCTGATTTGGATTCAGTCATACATTCAATAAATCCAACAGATGTGCCTAGGGTTCTTGCAAAGTGGGAAGGAAAATCGTGGGATGCCCTATTTGCTAATTCACAACCGTATTATGACATTTGGGCGCTTCGGAGCAAGGATTTAGGATGCACTGTAGATTGTTGGGATGCCCAGGAGCACGATCCTACAAAAGATATACATAAAAATATTCTACAATACCAAAAAAATATCCCTCGTGACGCGGAGCCCATATTAGTAGATTCCGCTTTTGGTGGATTTGGAATATATCGTTTATCCTCAACAAAAAACTGTAAATATGATGGATTAACGCGAGTATGTTCCATGGGATACCCAGATACATCTAAATGTCATAAGGAAATATGCGAGCATGTTCCATTTCATGCAGATATGAAACGCAATGGCCATGGAAATCTTTATATTGAGCCGGACTTATTAATTAGTTCATAATATTAAGAATGGCAATTTATATTCCATCATAAGTCTAAGGAAAGTGCTTCCTTTAAAAAAGAAACATGATCCTCTCTCAAACAGCCTTGGATGCCCTGGATCTCTCCGTATTTGCGAATCGGTTTGTGAATGACAATGATCGCGAAGAGTTTTTTGGCCCTTCAGGATCCCAACACTACCGTCTACTTGCCTGGCTTTCTACTCAATTTTATGGGCGTGATCTGATTGACATTGGTACCCATCGTGGTTCCTCGGCTCTCGCGCTTTCCTACAGTGGCGCCAATACCGTTCATACATTTGATATTGACGATCGTCTGGCCCAGGAGTGGAAGATGACAAAGTGGGCGAATCGCGATATCCAGTTTCATAAGGAGAATTTATGGGATCCTGCTGTGCGTGCCCAGTGGCGCGATCGTCTGTTGGGATCCGCGGCCATTTTTATGGATATTGATCCCCACGATGGTCCTATGGAGCTGGAGTTTTACCGGTGGCTGAAGGCGGAGGGATACAAGGGGCTCTTGATTTGTGACGACATCTGGTATTTCAAGGGGATGCGGGACGCATTTTGGTATCATGTGGAGGAAGCTGATAAACTGGATGCGACCCTGGTAGGACATTGGAGTGGTACGGGTATTGTGCATTTTGGGATTGGTTCACTGGGACTGAAGATTGAGGTGCAGGAACGAGCTCCTTCGCGCGCCCTTGCAAATCCTGAGGGCCGATCTTGGACGGCTGTAACGGCGTATTTCAACCTCGCAAAACGACCCGATGCATCCGCCGAAATTAAAGCGCGTCCTCAATCCTATTATATGCAGCATGCCAATATGACAATGGCGTTACCTGTGAATCTCGTGGTATTCTGTGATCCCGACAGCAAACCGGCACTGGAGGCTATGCGACCAGCACACCTCAAGGGCCGAACTCATTGGATTGTGATGGAGTATGATGAATTTGAGCTTGTGCAGGCGAACTATGAGTTTATTCAGGCAACTCGTGAGGCACGCGGTTACAAAGCGGATCCCCGCAATACAACATCTTATTATCTCTTTTGTATGTTACGGTATGTCATGCTGCAGCGAGCAATGTCCGAGAATGTCTTCAAGTCAACCCATTTTGCCTGGGTGAATATCTGTATTGAGCGCATGGGTTGGAAAAGTGGGGCGATTTTCCCGCTAGTATGGTCTGAATTCCGTGATAAGTTCTCTACATGCTACATTGACTACCAGCCAAAACGGTGGCAGGAGAATCTGGAGGAGTATTATCGTTGGGGTCGTTGTGGAATGTGCAGTGGCTTCTTTACAGGTTCACGCGAGTACATGGGAGCGTTTTGTGAGGCTGTGCTGGCCAAGTTTGCCGAGATGACGGCGCGTGGTCTAGGACATGCGGATGAGCAGTTGTTTTCCTTGGTGTTTTTTGAGCGGCCTGAAATCTTTGAGTTTTACCTGGGCGATTACACGGAAATGATTATAAATTACGGATGGGTGCGAAATCGGCCCTCGGAACCTGTGAAAAATGTTATTGGCCACCTGGCAATTGCAGGAGAGAACTGGCCACTCTTGGACACTCTGTGCCAGCGTTGGTTGGATTCGGTTAACTGGGGATGTTGCCAGCCACCGAAGGGGGAGATTGAGCATGTGCAGGTGCTCCAGGGTCTGGCAAAACGAAATATGGGTTCTCAGTAAGATGACCAGGACTCGCAAACACCGCATAACAAAACGAGGCGGTAGTGGATTCCGTTTTCGCATACCGAGCAATGTTGTTAGAACAATGCAAAGTCGCAACAAAAACCAGAACAAACCCAAACTTCCAACAAAACCCCAAACCTCCCTTCATTCCAATCTAACAAATGCGAATTTGGAGGGGCTACATGTGGTAAATACGAATGGGTCAGAATGGCGTATCATGCCTGGAAACCGGAATCGTACCGTGCCCAAAAATCTGCAATGGATTCCCAGGACGCAAGAACCACACGCATCAGCACAACCACAAGAGATAGGCCCAGGTGTGCGGGTATTCAAGACAGGTAGATAATTACTATATAAATGTGAGCACCCAATATATAGAAATGCATTGTGTGCCCAAAGTTAAATCAGGATCAACTGAAGACAAATTTATTGCGGTTATAAATGATGGAACAGAATTTCTTGTAACTGTTCATGAAAGCAATTGTGTAATAAACATTTACATTAGTGGAGATCAGGCATATTGTATACAATCCCAAATAAATCGCAAAAAATCTAAGAATCCCGAAGAACCATGTAGCACTTTGTTATCTCCATATATTGCACATATTCATAATGTATATACTGATGAACTTTGTGCACTAAATAGAACTCTAACGCGAGGGTCTGATACGCGCAATATATTTATGTTGATGTTATCAATTATTCGGAAATTCGCACCCTATGTACAAGAGATTCACTTTAATGATGAAAGCACCCGTAAATGTGACAGTGGTGTACATGCCAACTTGGCGTTAATACATTACTTACAAGATGGAAATACATGGTACCAATCCCATTTTCACGCAATAATGGATGAAGACAATGTAACCGAATTGAGGAAGGCGGAAACCCAATTAAATGGATTGGGTATATCATGGGATGATTTGAATAGGCATTTTATCACCACTGAACTACCATTGCCAGAACCCGAAATGAAAAAACTATACGAAAAATCCCCAACTATTTTAGAATTCTTTCGGCAATTACATAGTACTATTGGTATTGCTAACTTTTGTAACTTTATAGGACCATGGATTGAATTATTTATGCAAAAACCCCGTTTCCCTTTCTCATTTAGGGCTGCACGATTTAGAATTTATACAGAAACCATTCAAAACATTGACTTTGAATGGTTGTCTATTTCGGAAAAACGCGGAGGTAAACAAACTCGCAGAGCAAGAGGAAGACGGCAAAGAGGGGCATATTTTTAGTAATAATGATACGCTCGGTCATCATCATAATCAGGATCCTCATAGTACTCCTGATCATGGTCGGATGTGTAGGAAATGGAGGATGCCTCGGAAAAGGTACTAAATGCAAGTTCCACACGGCACATGGGGCACCGGTTAGTCCCATACCGCACATGATGCAGACAATCCCTACAAATTGCATGACGGCGTTCACCATGCAGTGCGATGAGACGATGACCCGTTTCCATACAAATGGGGCAACTCCGATGCGCCTTCAGCCAGCGCCAGCGCCATACCACAGTTTCCCACACACTCTTATACTGCTCTACTGCTTGGCGGCGCAGTGCCATTTTTGCCCTATGTGTCTGAATAGCCTGGGTCACGAAGGGTTTCAAGGTAGCCAGAGCATCACACCGAATGCGCCTATGCAAGCGCTGAACTGCCGCAGTCTGCCAGAATGCCGTGGAAGTTGCACCTGTAAACCACATTTGCGAGAGCCGAATGCACATATCGCGATTCATGTAGTAGTCTACAATTGTCTTGGACACCTGGGGATCACGAATATATTTTTGGACATTGACGGCATACATCAACTCCTTAAAATCCCACGATTCCCTACAGAAATCATGATACGCTATGAGAATTTGGGATACCAATTTGGGACCCAGGGCTATTCGTGAAGTACCGAGGAAATATTCTAGAGCCGGTTTCATAGCGGCCTTCTCCTCCAGGCCCACGGAACGCAGGGCCTTCAGGGTATTTGCGAGAAGATGCAGGGTGGTCCCTTTACGCACCTGGTATTGCAGGAAGTCGCCCGCGATATAAGATCCTGCCTTGGAGCGCACACACAAGCGAAGGAATTCCTGTGTATGCGATCCATCCATGTGAGACAACCATTGAGTTTGTGCGTCACGGAGAAGGGAGTCATCCGCACGCTTGGTGCTCACCAAAGCGCGATGAAATTCCTGTGCGGCTTTGGGAACTGCACCTGGTCGCCGTTGTACAAGGAGGGCGAGGGGCTCAGTGTTGGGAATGAAGGATGGCACGGGTTTAAAGGTTCGTGCAGAGAGCCAATGGCGCACTTTGGCGCGCACTTGTATGCACCAGAATCCCAACAGGCTCCATTGATGCCGCGTAATTTGCTTGGCCACACCCGCTGTGTAGAGGCGATGCAAGAGGGGCGTAGGCTTCCGATTTCCGCGTTCACATGCCTCTTGTGCCACAAAGACACGCAGGAGTTTCTCATAGGGGGGTTGACGGAGTTCCGTTCGCATGGCGGCCGAGTGGAGAGAGGAGAGGTGTAGGAGATGAGGGCGGATGTAGGAGAGTTGGGGCACTGCGGCTTTCACGGATGGCCAGTACTGCAGCACAGCAACACAGGAGGCCCAGTCCCGTTTCAAACACTCGTAATAGATACGAGGCGCCTCGTAACCAAAGCCGCGATTCGGAAACCGCAATAGGGTTGTGTAGCGTTGCAGGGAAAACAAGGTCCGCGCATACTCTTCCCCGCGATCCATGACAAACCGGTAAATCATATTAAATTTAGTCTGAAAGTGGACAGTTTCACGTAGAAGAAGTGTGCGAAATTCCATGGGAGTCCGAATCTTACCCAACTCCTGTTCGGCAAAACACCAGTGATCAAAGGACATGTCGTGGAATGCTCCACTATTTCGTGGTGTGCCTCCATGACGGCGGATAAGGTGCCAGGGCACACAAAGACCACAAGTTGTACAAGGAATGCCTTGAAGCCGCTTACGAAACTGATACGAACGGAAGGAACGAAGGATCTCCATGGGAACGCAGGGAAAGGAAGGGAAGAGAAGGAAAGAGGGAAAGGAAAGAAGGAAGACTCACACACTTCCATCAAGGACATGTAGTGTTTCAATTTTTCCAATGACCCAAAAATTGAAAGGTGCTTGCCTGGGTGGATGTAAGAATCCCGTAAACTCCCCCAAGTTCCAACATTCCCAACATGTCTGCCTCCATTCCTCCTACCGAATATCAAATCCTTGTGCAGCAGTCCTTTCGCTGCAAGGGCGTTCCGAATTATTCCTGTCCGCTATTTATGCACACCTTTGATCGTGCAGGATACCGGATTGCCAACAATGCCGCCCTCTGTCCCTCCTGCTATTCTGTATTTCAACAGGAAGAGGCGAAGCGGGCAAGACCTGTGGCACAGCAACCCGATCGCATTCAGGCCAAACAACGCATCATTCATTTCCTACATACCAAAGGGTGGACTGTAGGAAATGGTGGATATACCCTGCCATTCAAGGGATTTTGGGAGGAGTTTTACCAATGGTCCGAAAAGGAGCGACTCTATACTAAAAAAACTCTTGTGCGCTCTGTGCTCACAGATATGTGTGGCGTAGCTCATGATGCCTCTCATCTTCCGATTGATCCCGTTTAGAGTGCTTTATGCAATATTTTTTTAGTGTTGGGGATGCAGGGCTATTATTATGAGGATGATGAATACGAGGAAATGATTCGGCGACAGTATGAAGATCCGGTTGCCCTGGCGTTTTGGTCCGACAAGCAACTTCTTGTCAAGCTTCCATTTCTCCGTTCCTTGCCGTTTTACAGGAATTTGTATGGATGGAAAAAATGATAGAATTCTCCTGTTTGAATAAGTGGGCACAACTATCATGGATTATTCTTCTTTCACAGTTGCTCATCTTACTGCACTTCTTCGTGAACGCGATTTGCGTGTTCCTACACGCAAAGCGGAAATGGTCCAATCCCTTCAGCAATCCGATGAACAGCGGGCTCGTGTGGAGGCAATGCGGGCACGCGAGAGGGAAGCCGAGGAGGCCCACCGTGCAACTCGTGTGCTGGGACTTCGGCAACAGGAGGTGACTGTGGCCCATGTGAATAGTCTAGAATATCCCTTCTCCTTTCTCCGTGATGGTCAATATCATTATTCACGAGAATGCAACCCTATGCCAGGACAGCCTGAAGAAGAAATCGGCACTTTCCCCGACAATATTGCCCATTATTATTGGATCCATGAAGGGGAAAATGACGAGTGTCCTTGGCTCTGCATGTGCCGTCTGGAAAATGGTGTATATGTGTATTATCGTGGGGAATGCGATTATACAGGCTTTGATTGTCAAGGAGATATGAAAATCTATGCATCCCGCGATCCCAACATTCTCCTCCAACTCGCTATGACGGCGGCCGATTACGATCTGTTTATTGCGGAAACCGCTGCAATTGAATAGAATGGAGGATGCCAAGAAAGTGGAATTAGTGCCTGTAGCAGTGCCTGTGGCCATTCCTGTGGCGATTGCCGTGCTTCCAACACTTCCTCCTCGTGCATCCCATGAACGCGATGCACAGTGGATGTTTTTTGCGGCGGGTTTACACCGCAAATGGCATGTGCCCCCATTCCTTGCATCAATATGCAATGGTGTAGGTGCCTTTTCCTTACTATGGAATCCAAATTATTACATCATTCAACCGGCCTTCTGGTCCGCCCATATCATGATTATGGTTCCTACCTATCTCTATCTCTGGCGACACAAAGCCTCGGTATACCAACATACTGGTATTGCAATATCGCGGTTCGCGCGATGGATTACACTTGCGTTTTATTGGCTCTACATGGCATACTGGGCATTTTTTTGTTACTTGGAACTTTCGGCGCATCCCGAGGATCCCTGGTATGATCAAATTGGCAATGTATTTATGAGTGTCGTATGGTATATCTTTTTTGCAGCGTCTTCGGCCGTGTATTACTTCACTACAACACTTCTCCTACAAAGAACGGCCGCCCTGAAACTCCGCGTTCACTCCATCACTTCCAACACAACGAAGGCGGACTTCTTTGCCATCTATGACGCCGAGTTGGAGGAAAATCGCCGTGTTGCAAATCGTTGGAACCTGGTGATTTTTCTAGCTATTTTAATTTTGACCATAAATTTACCGGCGGACTTTTTGTCCATTTGGGTCAATGGGACCTTCGTTACACTCCCAGGACTCATCATAAAATCCGCGGGACTTATCTGGTATTTATTGGCGATTTGTAAACTCAATTACATGGAAACCTACATTCAGAATTACCTCCATAAACATCATGTACTCCAAGACGATATTGAGGAACTTATGCGGTACATGGAAGTTCGCAGGGTGGGTCTGAACTTTTTCGGCCTCCGCATAACCTACGAGCTTCTTACAAAAATCGCCATGATTGCCTTTAATGTTGTATTGCCGACCTTATATGGCCTCATCTCCAACAATATCCTCAAACTTTCATAAAAGTGAGACTTACTGTTAGGCATTTCTGGAATGCGGAGGATTTCACAGTAGGCGCAAAATCCTTGGCGGCAATAATGGTGCACGGAAATCCATCCAGTTGAATATCCACCGTTGCAGGTTTATGCATATCAATATCAATGCAGGCACCAACACTTTCCAAATATTCCAACACCTCCTGAAACGAAGTTACTTTACGGATATAGGCATAAACAATATTGTCAATTGTAGTATTTGGCACATGATAGGCGTATTCCATGGTATATCCTGAGCTTGTGTAGGAAATGCGGATAGAATCATAGTAGTTTTTGCTATTAATGGCAAATGTTACGGTCATTTTATGGTGTTTTATGGGCAGTTATTTAGATTGGGTTGGGGGGTAAATGAAAAATTGAAGGGATTCCTGCATTTCCAACACAGATCGTGTGTATTCTTACTCTTATTCCTTTCATTTACCGCTGCAACAACGATGAATTCCTTTCTAACAATTCCTTCTTTGGCTACGGGGCAGTTGCCCATTGTCTATGATCCTGCGTATAATATGACGGCCTGGGGCCTGGAGCGGCTGCATCCGTTTGATGGGCGAAAATTTGGTCGTATAGTGGAGATGTTGGGAATTGCGGATCGTGTTGTGCGACCTGTGATGTTGCCCTGGGCGTTCCTAGAGGCTACGCATTCCAAGGCCTACCTAGATTCCCTACATTCCTCCTCCACGATTGCGCGCATTCTAGAATTGCCAATTGGGCTAATACCGGCGGGTATTCTGCGGCGAATTGTAGTGGAGAAGATGCGTCTCCATTATTCTGGGACGGTGCAGGCGGCCTGGTTAGCCATGGAGCACGGATGGGCCGTAAATTTGGGGGGCGGATTCCATCATGCCAGCCGTGATGCGGGACACGGATTCTGTATGTTCAATGACTTGTCGGCGGCTACCTGGAGTTTGTTGGAAGGAGTTGAAGGTCGCCGTGCTGTGGAGCGTGTAATGATCGTGGATCTGGATGCCCATCAGGGCGATGGGCATGAGGAGGATTTGCGGGACGAAGTGGAGGCCGGCCGTGTGTATATCATGGATGCCTATGATCCCACAATCTTTCCTGGTCGCAAGGATCTGGAACCCTGGATGGGAGCCCGTATCGCGTATTCGGATCGCGATGATGGCACCCTATTCTTGCGTGCTCTGCGCCGCAGGTTGCCAGAAGCCCTGGAGGCATTTCGGCCGACTATTGTACTATATAATGCGGGCACGGACCCGCTAGAGGGTGATCCTGTCAGTGGTCTGAATCAGACGGCTGACTGTATCTGGGAGCGCGATGTCATTGTATGGGCCGCGTGTAGGGAGCGCAGGATTCCCATTTGCATGACCTTGAGTGGCGGATATCAAAAACGGACAGCCGAGGTAGTTGCGGCGAGTTTGCGGGGGCTAGGCTTACTGGCCTAATCCTGTGGTTGTCTTGGGTAACCCTTGGAATAATACGGACACTGGTTGATTTGTTGCCTTTTGTGACCATGTCTGTAAATACTTGGCGGTTTGTACGGATTTTTTGGTAAAGGCATGTATTTCACCGAGTAATATAGACCATAATTTCAAATAGGTTGTTCTTGCAAAATCACTGGCTGTAGTTTTATCAGTAGCAATTGTTTCAGGCTTCTGAGTTGCACTTTGCATACCACGACCCGTCCAGGTAGTATAGGCGGTTTCAAATTCAATGGCAAGCGTTGTTGTCATGGCATTGATTGCCGGCACTGCATCCTTGATCACTGTGCGCGAGGCTTGGCTAGTTCCCAAACTCTCACAAAGAGTTGCAAAGGTAGCAACAGTGCTGGGAATTTGGGTAGATCGGATGTACCGAATCCCTGGAACATATGTATTTGTGTAAAACAATGTAACAAACCAGTTTGCCATTGTATCCGAAGAAGTAGTTATGAGGGATTGCAGGGATGTTGAGGACTGATTGAGTGTTCCAAAGGAGGAACTATCAATGCTTGAAGGAGGAGCAAGAGTTGTAATTCTTGCCTGAGCTGATGTAATGAAAGCATTGAGATTATCACGAATTGTTGTTATAAGGGTTTCATAGGCATCCGCGTAAGTTTGACGCATACTTTGAAAGGTCGCATAATTTGTAACCGAGCCGTATAAACTCAGGCTTCCAACAGGATCCGCTGTATAATCCTCACTTGTTGAGACTGTATATGTAAGTTCTGGAACTGTATCAGTAGAGGGAGCGGTATCGGTGAGCGCAGGAAGATCCTGCAAAAATCCTTGACCCCCAACATCCGTCCTAAATGATTCATATGCCTCATACAGTGTTTTGTAGTCAGATACAATGGTTTGTAAATTCTTCGCTGCCAAAGAAAGAACGGAAGTAATATGGCCCTGATAAGTGGATTTATCGCGGACTGCAAGAGCAATGTTGGAATCATATGCATTTGTTGCATACTCAGAAATTGCCTGGTTGACTGTATTTATTGCGGAATTGTCCTTGGAATCAATGGCAATAAGTAGGGTCTTGGATCTGGCAATATCTTGTATGAGTGTGCTAAAATCCAGCAAAACTGTCAGGGCATCCGCTTGGTCACGAGCGGTTGAATAGGTAGTTTTGTATGAAGGAGGAGGGGTGCCTGTTGCTGGTGCCGGTGCACCCGTATCCGTTGAAAGTGTAGGTGTTGTTGCAAATCCACCATATGCGACCATGAGATTTAGTAATTCTTGAGGTGTGATTCTTACTGACAGGTATCCAGTGCCTGCAGGGGATGCAGGTTGAAGTGGGGTTGTATAGGGATTTGCGTTTTTAGCCTGTTGAGACAAACTGTCGTATTTTTTGTCATAGTTGCGTATAAATGTCTCAATGTTGGTTTTCAGGAATATTTGTAGGATCCCGTATCGTCCAGTTGTCCCATTATAGAGTGTACAAATTGCCGAGAGTCCCGAAATATCTGTTGCAGTGGGTGTGTAAGTATTTGTAGCTAGAGGAAGTCCTTGAACAGTAGCCAAGTCAGCAGAGCCATCGTCAGTTAAGCCTTGTTGTGTAGCCGGTGCAGCCATGCCAACCGTGTAGGCAGCCAATGATGTATCCGTAGAAAAACTGATGTATTGTGTATAAAGAGTATTATAGTTTTTTAAGGTGGAAATTTGCTTTGTACGCAGAGCATTATAGAGATCGCGAATAGCCGTTTCATATTTGGTTGTGTAAGTTGAAATTGTGGAGGCATCCGTAAGACCCATAATCGCAATGGCATCCGAGGAAGAAGTGGAACTGGGAGCACCGCTCGGTGCCAATGAAGTTTGATAGGCCTGGTATACGCTAGCATATTGAGGATTTGTGGCAACATCGGTTGGCAAACACTGGGTAAGGGATGCATAAGTGGTTTGGAAGCTACTAAGTTGATTCAATGCTGGCTGACGAACTGCCTGCACAATATTATCAACATATGTCTTATAAATTGTGTAAAGTTGGCTTATTAAGGAATATTCCGAGGAGATTGTAGGGCTCATATATCTTCCTTGATATCCAACACCGGATATTAAAGCAATATTTGCAGTTGGTTGAAATCTCAAGAATGTGTAGGAATCTGATGTTGTTATTCCCAAATTGATTGCTAAAGTTCCAGTGCTCGTCAAAGAAAGAGTGGAAATAGTAAATATATTTGTCCAAGGACCTGATACTGAATTAGCACCACTAATAGTAAATCCCCCAGTTACTGTTCCAGTTCCTCTTAACCCAGCATATACAGTTGTTGGATTCACAAGAGTTGGGAATTGTATAATAATATCATTGGAACGGGGATTTGCTCCAGTTGAAAGTATTGTATTTCGCAAATCAGTTGTTCCACCTGCAACCCATCCTGAAGTGGGGGATGTTGTCAAAATGATTGTATTTGTTCCAGATCGGAATGAGTATGAGAAATTGTTAGTAATTGTAGTGAAACCAGAAGTACTAGAAGGTGCAGTGTACAATACAGAGGATGTTGGATTCGTTGCAAATAACTGAAATCCAGTCAATGCAGTTAAACCAGATGAATCAGATGTATTCACAATGAATCGCACGACTCCTGAAGCATCCTGGTTAGATGTTAAAGTTGCACTTGTATATCCCGCATCTCTTGTTAGTGTGGCGTCGCTAAGATAATTGGGAGACGATGTAGAAACAGACCCCCGTGCATTTTTATAGGTTGTGGATATGTAATTGGACACATACGTTCGCATGCTCATCATGAGTGCAGGCCATAAGGCAGTGGAACCTGTTAAAAATTTTGTTTCTATAGAATCCAATTGCGTATTTGTCATATTCGTAACATCATCACTTGAAAAAGTAGGTGACAGACTAGTAGCAACTGTTGGTGCTGTGGGAATTGTTAAAGATGAAGCAGGCGCTGGCACTGGTGCACCTGTAGGATTAATCAAATAATACTTTTGAATTAATGTCTTCAAAATATCTCTGCGTGCCTCAATAATTTGTGATTCAGTATACGTTCCGTTAGTATAAATGGCAGTTTTTGTTGTGATTGTAGTTGCTGCTAATTCGGTATCGGATATATATTTTCTGGCATTTTCATAGGTCGTTTTAAATTTAATGGCCTGCAACAAAGCTTGCAAACTATCATTGGCTGTTTTATATTTATTATATATTTGTAAAAGCTGATCTTGTTTAGTATTCACAAGAATACCAGAATATGTGTAAAAATTCATATAATAAATAAAAATACTACTACCAAATAAATTAACCGCTGTAATAAGTAGACGATATGTTGTATATGCATTAGGTATAACCGATAATGTGATATCAACTGCAGTTTGTGTATTTCCAGTTTGTGTATCTAAATCTGTCCATACTGTTGATGAATTTGGCGATGGATCATTACATGCCTGTAATTTAAAATTAGATGGCATAGACTTGATATTCATTTTGGCATTAAATCTATAGCCAGTTATTATAATAGGGTTTAAAAACACAATTTGCACCCAATGAGGACTCGCAACTGATGGAGTTGTATTAGTTCCCCAATAATTAGGTGATGCGGTTGATACTCCAAACGCATAATTCGCAGAATGTGTTGTTTGTGTATTTGATGCAGACACTGTATAGGTTTGTCCCGAAGCAGTTGTTGATAATTCTGTAAGTACTGGAATATATGCCGAATATGTGCCATTTGTTACAATAAAAGGTTTAGTAATTGCATTAATATTGGCTTGATCACTTGTAGAAGTAAGATTCATTGATGCAGGAATTGTAATAGATGCTGGAACTAATGTTTTTGTTAGATTGTATGTTGCAATCATGGAGGCTAATGACGATTTCATACCTTGAATTATAAAATCATAATATGATGCTTTTGTAACATTGAATCCAAATGCCGAATACATCAGTGTTGAACTCGCAAATGCGCTTGACCAATTTATTCCATCTGATGATTTATATACGAAAACCGATTGTTTTTGATTATAACTCATATAATAATAATTAATGCCATCAAACTGGAATTTCACAGGGATTGATATAGACATAGATGTCCAGGATATTCCATTAGATGAATAATAGGATGTTTTTCCTCCAAGAATAAACTTTGACCCATCCCATAGTATTCCTGTGGAATTATTTCCAGCAAGATCTGGAGTGTTAATGAATGTCCAACTCGTTCCATTTTGATCCGAATATAAGCCTTGACTTCCACCAATGGCTACATTTTTAGTTGGACTGCATGCGATTCCCATACACCCAACATTATAACCACCTATATTTTGGTAATTAAAATTGCATGTAGTATCAGTTATCCAGGTGATTCCATCACTTGATGAATATAAGACTGTATTTGCAACAAACCATTTCTTACTCGTTGTATTCCAAGCAATGGCTGAAATTGGATAATTAGTAAATTGTGGTGTAAATGTGCTTATAGACGTCCATGCTTTTCCATCCGTAGATTTTACAAGATTTGAACCTTGTCCAGCAAGCCAATATGATCCATTCCATGCTATTGCCATGCATACATTTGATGTGGATGATGATAAAGTCCATATAATATTATCTGTTGAATAAAATATTCCAGTTGAAGAACCGACAACTGCAATTAACCCATTACTTACGATACAATATCCATAACGATAATTACTACTGCCAGTTGTTCCAAATTGACGTCCTCCTTCATTCCACGAACTTCCATTTGAAGAAAATAAATAAGAATTATTCAGGTTTGAACTATCTAATCCCCAACCAACCATTTGAAATTTAAATGGTAATAATTGTATATATTTATATATTGTATTTAATGAGTCCGACAAAGTTGTATATGATGGAGGTGAAGCAGATAATGCAGAAACAGTATCAGAATCAGAAATAGTGAATCCCGATAAAGATGATAGCAAAGATGTATAAAGTTGATTTGCATTGTATGCGATGCTATTAAAAATTGCCATAATAACACCAGGGACAAGTGAATCGCGCAGTGTTGTGTATGTATCACCACCTAATAAAGTTGTAGGTGATTCAAATGCAGTTAAGAAATTACCCGACATATCAATATATTTATTCAACCGTGTAATAATATCTGAAACTTTTTGGGAACCAACCATTTCAGTCGTTGGAGTCCAATACATTTGTGCCTGTGAATAAATATAGGAATATTGAATAAGCAAGTCAATTGCTTCTGCATATCCTGGCCACGTTTTATAACGTAAAATTAAAATTCCAGACATTCCACCTCCACCTTGAGTACAATCTGTTGTACTACCATCGCCTCCATCTCCTGCATTATAAGAACGTGCTCCACAATCAGATTTTCCAGGATTTCCGTATGTAACTGCAGTTGAACTGAAAATATTTGCTTGGATAGTAGTTCCAGAACCTCTAGCCGATGATCCATTTGAATCTGATTTTGCCGCACCTCCACCACCTGCTGAATCATCATTAAACGATGATCCGCCACCACTTCCAACATATCTATCATAATTTCCGTGATGATAATAATAATATGAACCTCCACCTGAACCAATTCCAACTGTATATGTTTTTTTATTAAGTGAAACTGAGGTTTTATAACTAACCCCTCCACCACCACCATAATAATTCCAAAACAATGGTCCAGTTGGTGCTCGTCCCACATTACCGCCACCTCCACCACCTCCAACAAGCACATAATCAACGGTTAATGCTTTTTTATAAATTACAAAACTAGTAGTACTAGAAAATGTATGAATTTTATATTGTTGCCCTCCACTATCTGTAAAGTCAGTAATAGTGCCACCAATTGCTAACGGAGGCAATGCAACACTTGGTGAAGGTGCAGTTTGAAATCCTTCTTGCACGTGTTGTAATCCAGAAGATTTCATAAGTTTCATCAATCTCATTCCACCACTTTACTTATGATTGCAAAAAAAGATTCAGTAATGTCTCACGCACAACTCTACGCAGATGCCCGCATGACCAACATCTCCCCAATCCACGCCTTGATTCGCTCCACTGCCTCGCTCACTGTATGTCCCTCGGTGCTGACATTGAGGACGGGCAGGTGTGCCGAGGCAATCCAGTGCTCATGCTGGGCATGCAGGGACTCTAGATACTCCATCGGAATCTTCTCCTCCCCTGATCGTCCACGGGTCGCAATGCGCTCCTTGGATGTTCCTGCCGATGTCGTCAAATGAATAATGCCCTTTACAGGCAAATTGGCCGCGTAATGATCAAACCACTTCAGGTATAGAGCCCACTCCAGATCGTCCATCTTACCTTCACGATGTAGCATCTCAGCAAATACATAGCGATCCGTGAGTACAGAGCGTTCGGTAATTACGACCGGAAGCTTACCTTCAGTGGGCTTCCACTCCCGCAGAATGCGCTCAGTATCTAGGAGTCGTGTGAGAAGCGCGCAATTCTGGAATGTATAACAATAACGGGCCGTATCCTCGTAAAAGAGCTCTAGGAGATTCTTGCCTGACTGGTTGCGTAGAGTAACCCAATCCGCCACGGGTTCCTGTACAACAGTAATTTCGGGACATTGGGTTCGCAGAGCCTCTAGAAGTGTGGACTTGCCGGCACCAATGTTGCCGTCCAGGCTAATCAGAATGGGTGAAATGGAAGAAGTAGACATAGTTGAATGAATTCAGGGAAAAACACGGGTAATCCTCAGCTTCCAACATTCTCCACCTCGTCACTTTTTTACACGATGGTTACTTTTGCGAGTTTTGCGACTGCCTCTGCGACTTTTACGACTCTTGCGACTGCCTCTGCGACTTTTACGACTCTTGCGACTGCCTCTGCGACTTTTACGACTCTTGCGACTGCCTCGGTATGCACCCCCTGTTTTACCTTCCAAGGCCCGCTCCACATAATCCGAAAAAACATTCTGGACCTGCCATACTTTCACGGATTCCTCAGTTTCCAACATATCCACTAACCGTTCCAAATTCTCCCCATCCAATCGTCCTTTGTTTTGCGCAATTAACTCTTTTCTATTGAATTAATTCCTCTTTTGGAACTGCAGTGCCATTCCCGTCATCCAGGCGATCCGACAATTCCTTCAAACGCTCACGCGTTAGTTTGGATAAGTTGCCGCGCACGGTGGTATTGTTTTGAAGGGCCATCTAGGTTTCTTATTAGTGAGTAGTTTTTTCTGCAGTCCCTAACCAACTCCGTAACATCTCAGGCGTCACCATGGGAATACGGGGCTCACATTCCCATAAGAAGCGGCGACCGAGTGAAAACACCGGCCAGCTGACAGGCCATGCCCATGGATGCTGTGCAGGGAGATCTCGCCACGCCAAAGGTAGCAAATCAAACGACACGGCGGGCAACACGATGGCCAACTGTTCCACGGGTTTCAGAGGAGGATGAGGAGCAAGTGTAGGGAGTGTGAGAAGTGCCGGATTAGCCCGCAACCCTAGAGTTACATCGGCCAACAGAGGTGGCAAATGCCATGGGTAATACCATTCCATATCCACCGGTTCCCCAACATAATACAGCATAGTCCAGGACAAGGCCTGACAATAGGTGCGCACCACAATCCCTACATCCATCCCTTCCGCTGCCTCGGCACGATAAATGTCACGCCATCCGGCCTTGAAGAACCATGAAGGTTTCTCTTGGCCTTCCACGCGCCGCTGTTCCACTAAGCATTTCTCGGCCGCCCATTCCACGGGCTTGTCATTCAGGACTGCTAGAGCACGAGCTTCAGGGGTGGCCGAAGAATGGGAGGCCAAAACACCTACACGCGCATCCAACTTGCGCCGAATCCCCCGTAACATCCACCGCTCTTCCTGGGCTGCCAGGACCTCCAACAAATTCACCAGCGTCTCATGTCTGTAGGCTGCGCCTTCCACGAGGGGCCCCTCCAGTGTTTTCAGGACTTCCAACACATGCTCAATCCCCTCGTCGTTAATTTTGAGGGCCATGCCATGGGGCACAAAATCATTCCCCATGAGATTCATAACCCCCACAAAATCGCGTAGGAATGCGGCTCTCGTCTTTGTAGAACCCCAGGCATTATGGAGTGCTGTGGCCAGATGGCCACACAGGAGGTATAGGTATTGCTCAGCGCCCAGGGTGTCCCGTTTTACACCGCCGCCAAACTCTGTTTCCTCGCGAAAGAGATTGACGGTGGCACCGGATCGCGCGTGTTCCAGGAGAGCCAACACAATGAGATCCGCGTCTAGGCCGTAAATGACTGTATTGCGGACCTTGGGTTGCTGGCGCAACCAGGCCATAATTTTCTGTTCACCCTCGCCTGCCTCGTCCGCCGCGGACACAAGGACTTTGCAGCCGGTGACCTTGAAGGCATGCAGGGCGACACCCAGTTTAGCCATGAATTCCGTGCCAGGTGTGATGGCGTTGGTGTTCCAGCGTTCGCCCAAGGGTCGGCCCGTCACAGCGGCCTCCTCGGCAGCCAGCACAGAAGATTTGAACCGGCGTGCCCGTTGCTGTTTAATTTTGGCCATGGGGGCCACACCGTCCACAGCAATGTAGACAGTCTCTGTGGGCCGGACGAGGCGCACCATATCCTGAATGTAGCCAAGGACGCCCTGAATGAGCCGGTCCTCCCAGGCGATGCGGCCCTCATGAGAATACTCACCGAGGGCTGGATTACGGGCACAATGATAGATAGCGCAGTTCAGATCCAGGGCAAAGACCTGGGGTGCATCGGCCACTTGACGACTTGTGAGGCCGCCAATAGTTTGTATCAAGTGTTTGTAGAAGGAGGGAATTCCCATGGCGACAGCAGAAGTAACTATTAAGAATGGTACGGTCTCTTTCTTTAGCTTTGTGCAGGAGGGATTCAAATACAATCTTCAAGTTTTGCCCGATGTCTTGATGTCTGCAACACTCCTATTTTCCGTGCTATTTCAGGCACCGCCCCTGGCAATTCTGGGTGCATCCATGATTCTCCTACAATACATTCACAAGGGCATGACAGCTTTTTCGCGTTCCTACATTCCCAACATGTCCTATAATCCGTCTGATTATCAAAAATGTGCAGGGCGCTTCCCCGGTGCAACCTATAGTTCACTCTTCAATATGGCCAAAAGTAGTATATTTTCGGTGAACGAGGACGGCTGGCCGAGTTATTACTCCACCTTCATGGGCTTCCTGGCGGGCTGGATTGGCGCGATTCCCACTCTGTATGCCGCGGAACTCAAGGCCTCTCCCGAGAAGAAGGCGGCAAATACGGCGGGTCTAGTGATTCTGGGTGCATTGCTGCTGATGGTTATGGTGTACCGAATGACCTCGGATTGCGAGGGATTTATGAGCACGGCAATGGGCCTACTTGCAGGATTTGTGGTAGGTCTGCTTCTCGTATTTTTCGTGGCGTGGCTCACGGATCGTCGCGGCACCAACATACTCGCCCTGCCTCTTATACGAAATAAGGCGGCCACCGGTCAGCCGATTTATGTATGCGAAAGATCCAGTGCAGCGGCAGAAGAATCTGAAAGTCCAATGACTGAGTAAGGAGATGGATTTTCCCGAGGCCCGTAAATTTCTCTTAGCGTCGTTTCGTGATCTACCGAATATTTTATTCATTGGATCACTTATTCTCGGATCCGTGTTGGGATACTTGCCACTCATATGGCTGGCCCTCGGTATGATATTGAATGGAGCCGGCACTGCATTACTACAAGTCTTTCTAAAGACACTGTTGGAAGTGAAGGCATGGCCGGAAAAATGGAAGGAGTGGCTGCAGGTCAATAAGTCCACACATCAGTCGTGTTTTGTAGGATTTCAGCCAAATGTTGCGGAATCGGCTGTGACTACCGACAGTGGCATGGTAATTGTTGCACCCTCACAATGGATGTCGGCTACTACATTTTTTGCGGCATTTTCTATATACAACTCCGTACGAGTAGCAATACGCGACACGAATGGAAAGGTGGATCCGAAACTGCGATCCACACGTACGGCCTTTTCCATATCCACTGCAATCATTGGTGCTGTATTTTTTGGCCTGCTGTTTAGTCGCTTCTTTTTCCAGTGTGAGACAAAATTCGGTGGAGCATTAGGTATTCTGGTGGGTGCTAGCATTGGAATTGGATACTGGCATATTCTGAATCTCTGTGGAACCGGAAAAATGCCGGATATCCTACAGGTGATTGGATCTATGGCACCGGATGCATCCAAGGCCCAGCAACCTGTAATGTGCACGGCTCCTACTGATTAGTATCAAGCGAGGCAATATTCGTTTTTAGACAGATGTGGAGATGGGGGATTGCCGTGCCATCGTGACGCAGCACTGAACCATCCTCGGCTACCCACACAACTTCCTCTTCATAACGGCGAGGAACCCGTCGTTTTATGATGTGAAACCAAGGATCCTCCTTGTGTTTCAAATCAGCCGTGCCTTCATAAAACGCCACATGTTTTCGGCAGAATCCGGTTGCTTCGCAGCGATGTCCACATTGTCGCCATACACCGTGCGGGTCGCGATACCGCAGAGGACAGAGTTCGGTTTCCCACCAGGCATCCGTATCTCCTACATGAATCGTCGTAAGTTGTCCGCGCGCGCCAAGCAAAGTGCGCTTTAACTCCGGCAAGGGCACTTGAATATGGGGGGCAATCGCCCGCAAGAAAGCTACATCTTGTTCATAGAATGCATCCTGCAGGGCATTCCATAGAAAGGAAGGGATGCGTGTTTGTACAGTATTCATGGTTCATTTCGCACAGCAATACATGTCATGGGTAATCCAAGAAACTCAATTTTTGCCTCTGCATTACCAGACTTGATGCAACTCTCTGCGGTAGAAGGTACTCGTCGCATATCGGTCACCCGAACAAGAATGACACCCGAAATATGGGGGCCCCGATTATGGCGACTCTTACACGGATTAGCGGACCTTTCGGATCGCCGAGACATATATCCACTTTGGAGCTCGTTCCTGAAATATACGGCCATAGTTATACCCTGTCAAAAGTGCCAGAAGCATATGTCGGAATACTGGTTGCTACATCGGTTTCTTCCCAAAGGCTGGGACCGAATGAGTGGTGCACAGGTGCGCGAGGACATTCGCCAGAAATTACATGCATTTCACAATGATGTAAATGCCCGACTGGGAAAACCGTGTCTGCCATTGGCCACACTAGAGTCCGTGGACCGCGTCAAGCTCGGCCAGGAAATGCAGGAATTGTTTGATGGGCTTCGTGAGGAATGGGGGGCGGCACATATGGAATGGAAGCGTGCAGGGGCCATGTTGGTAAGTCTGGTTCGTTCTGGATCGCAGACTTGAATTGGCTAGCGGTGTAGCAGGGTCTAAAAGCCGCATTTTCAAGTCCAGTAATAAGAATGGCTTTTTTAGATCTTCATATACCGTTTATAAAACCTCCAGGAATTCATATGTTTCAATTCCCCGCCGAGTTTTCTCCTCAGGAGAACTGGGTACATCGGTATATTTCGTGGCCACGCAAATATGCCGAATGGATTCAACTGATTGAGGGATTCCGAAAGCCCCTGTTTCCCAACACTGCCACTGCCACTGCCACTGCCACTGCCTCTGGGCAATTTGAAGTGAAACTGCCTCCAGCGCCACCCTACATTCCAAATACAGTTCCTGACTGCTGGTTTCATCGCGCGATTGCAGCAGATCAATTGGAGGCTGCATTTGAACGCAATCAATGGATTCGGTGGCAGATGCGACGCGTTGCTATGGAACTTCGCAGGCGTGTTATGGATAAGCGCATAATTGGGGAGACGGATGTGGGAACACTTGAGCCAATTCCTCCTACCAGGTTAGTCGCTGTTTATGACTGGAATTCGCATGCCAAATATCAATTCCATGTCAATACAATTCATCAGCAGATTGTGGGGGCTCTGCGATACCAGACAATGGCCATATCACGCCCTCAGAAACCCAAAAATCCCTACACAAATATGGCATGGACCGTAGGTCAGCTTGCCATTCTTTTGGATCAAATTCACCGACTATTGTGGAAAGGGGGGCGCAAGTTTATGGATCCGGCGGCCCAGGCCTTTCATCATTCGCATCTGTGTATGTCCAAATTTATTGCAGCTTATGGAACAATCCTTGATGTAGAATGCGCGTACAGGTTTTTCCATGATACTACATCGGAATACTGGGAACTCCTGTATACTGAGGGGCTCCTAGATATGTTTACATTCCTACATCCGAGCAACAAACTTCAGCTACGCACACTTTTAGTGGATCGCAGTTTTCCTGCGCATTTGTTGGGACAGTGGGATGAGTTGGTGTATGGATTCTGGTGTTATGATAATTTGAATCGTATTGTGCTGCGCAATATGTGTTCTATCTATGAAATGATTGAGGAGGCGCGTGCCGTGTTGGAGCGGACAGAGGCTTTCCTTAAAGTACAAAAGGAACGAAAAGTGGAGTTGAAACGGAAAAATACTAACCGCCGTCCCTCCTAGGTATTACAGATGGCCAACGAAAAAGCGAATGAGGTCCTGCCCCGGTTATGGTTGGGAAATAAATTCGCAGCAGCCGATGAGGCGTGGTTGAAACAGCACAATATAACTGTGGTGTTTAACTGTACAAAGACTCTACCGTTCGCAGATGTTGTGCCACGAATGTATCGCGTTCCTGTGGATGATAATTTGGAGGCCGAAGAAATCGCCAATTTGGCAACCTGGGCTGCCGAAACGCAGGTGAAGCTCCATCGTGAATACAAGGCGGGTCGCACGATTTTGGTGCATTGTCATGCGGGCATGCAGCGTTCCGCGGCAGTTGTGGCCATGTTCCTGATTACACTGTTTGGGATGTCGGCGGATGACGCGATGGCCTTTGTCAAGAATAAGCGTCCCGTGGCATTTTTCCCTGCCGCCAACTTTGAGGCGGCGATTCGGAACTGGGATCGCGAAATCCGTAAATATCGTGGTCCCCAACAGAATGCCTCCCAAGCGAACACGCAAAAACCGACCATCGCGGTCAGCACGGCCTAGCCGCCAAAAACCCTGTGGCGAAGAAATCCAGCATCACCATCTTTTGCTGCGTATGGAGCTCCGCACCTGTCCAGGGCCGAACGATAAGGGTGCGGCAGCCGAAATGATTCATCGGATTGCTACGGATATTAATATGCAACCTCTGGACACTCCTCGCGTATATTACATGAAACACCCCGAATTTAATGAGGGACTTACTGCAATTATGCCCATTCAGACTTCACATATTGCGTTTCATTTCTGGAACCGACCAAATCCCAAGATTCTAAAAAGCCGCAATGGGAAATGTTTGCTGGAGTTTGATATTTATACCTGCGGATCCCTAAGCTTCCAACAAATTCAAAAAGTTCTACATCACTTATCCGTATTTGAACCTACGCGTGTAGATGCGACGGTTATTAATCGGAAAATATCATTGGCGATTGATCATCATATGCATTGGTCAGAAGAAACGGGAGAGGAGTGGTCTGTGTGGGTATCACGCTTAGCCCCTCAAAAAGGTGGAGATTCATTAAATGATCAAATCGCCGATCTTCAAAAAAGAAAAGCCCGATTGGAAGCAATGTTACGCAATCCACAAAGAATACGGATGCTAATCAATTCTGAAGGATTCCCCGAAGCACAGGAACATCAAGTGCGTCATGTGCAAACTCAATTACAAGATGTAGTTTTTGAATTGAATCTGTTGGAAAGATCCAGGAGATCCCGAAATGCAGACCCCACAAATCCTAATGAAAATGAAGATCCCCAACCACCTTTTGGTGGAAAACGCAATACTCGCAGGTTAAGGTGGTAGAGAATGACCAGAGTGACTTTTTCCCTGTTCGGCTGCGGACCATTCATCCGGTATGTCATCTACAAAGTAGGTGGCCCAGAAGGCTTCTTCATCTTCGGCACATTGCACGGTTCCCCACACGCGTCTCCAGAATGCGCAGCCCTCTTTGGTGGCCAAGGGATTTACGGGACCGGTGGGGGCATGTGCACGAGGCACGGAAAAGAGCCGTGCGGCGACGCGACCAATGGGTAGCACAGGCCATGAAAGAGGGGTAGAGTGAGATGCAGAGGTAGGTGTTGGAAGTGCTGGGATTCCCTTCATTTCCAACATATGATAAATTCCCCCTTTTCCATCCCAGGGGCAGCCAAGGTATTTTGCGGCAACTTGCGGTGGCAGCGCTCCCAGGAGACGCAGAAGACGCAGGGGGCGCCTGTATTCCACGGCATTTTGGACGGCTACCCAAAGACGGCGGCGTTGGCCGAGGGTCCATAGTGCGGGAACCGAAGGGATTTCCTCATTTCCAACACAGTCCTCCTCCTTCTGGACCACGGGAGGCTCATAGGGTGGAGGCGCAGGGAGGGTGAGGAGTGCATGTAGGAAGTGTAGGGGCTCTTTGGATTCCAGGGCAGCCAGGGTGGCCGAGTCACCCCATCGCTTTCCAACACGCTCCAAGATGCCCCACAAATACTCCAGCTCCTCACTGAGAACGAGTTCGTAAGTCCAGAAAATGAGTTTCTGTTTTCGCAGGGGGTCCCGCCAGGCACCCGCGGCCTGGAAAAGGGCTTCCCCCACTGCGCCGCGATCATACCAGTGTCGGGTTAACATCCTGTGTGCATTTTCAATGTAAAACATGCACTAAACTCAACTTTTGTCGCCCTTATCTTGCGAATGTCGTATAGATCTTCCCAACATAGTTCCAGAACAATATATTGACCCAACCATTATTGGAATTCCGATAAAGAGACCCGCTAACAAACCACCAGGATTCGTAATTGGTGTCTGCTGACTTCCTAACACTTTTACCATCCCAATGCCCGTTGTGAGAGACATGGCTGTATACGAATAGGCGGCAGGAAGCCGTTCGCGATTATGCTGCAATCCATTGAGAATACCGGTGGCCCATGTACTAAATACTGAAATAGGAAGCGCCATGCTATTAATGAATTATCATTACAATGCACTTTAAGTGTATTAGATCTAAGGATTTCCAAGTATCCCACACTTAGACCCACGGACAATGGCCCCAACACTCGTCCTGAATATGATCGTGAAAAACGAGTCGCGTATTATTGAGCGACTCCTGGCCACGGTAGCCCCCATCATTGATGCATATTGCATCTGTGATACGGGATCCACAGATGATACTAAAGAGCGCATTGAGCGGTTTATGGCCGCCAAGGGCATCAAGGGTGAGGTATTTGATGAGCCGTTCAAGAATTTCGGACATAATCGGAGTGTTGCACTAAAGCGAGCGGATGCTTGGGGCGATTATGCCCTTCTGTTGGATGCCGATATGAAGCTTGTAATTGGCCCAGGATTTACCAAGGAGTTTTTCAAGCAGGATGGATATCTGGCCCTGCAGGGTTCACCTTCTTTTGAATATTACAACACGCGCATTGTAAAACTTGGTATTGGAGTGAAGTGTGTATGTCCCACCCATGAATACTATGATTTTCCCCCAGGAACCCAACACAATCTCCGACTCCCTCGCGATTTCCTGCGCATTGATGATATTGGCGATGGTGGTTGTAAGGCCGATAAATTTACGCGCGATATTCGGCTTCTGAAGGAGGGTCTAGAGGCTGAGCCGGCAAATGGCCGCTACCACTTCTACATTGCAAATTCGTACCGTGACCTGGGTCAGCACAAGGAGGCGATTGAATGGTATAAGAAGCGGATTGCCCTCGGTGGATGGCACGAGGAGGTATGGAATTCCATGTATGAGATGGGGAAGTGTCAGCTAGCGACCGGTGACAGCGCAGGTGGTGTCTATACACTCCTAGAGGCCTACAATTACCATTCAGCGCGTGCAGAACCCCTACATGAAATCACGATGCACTTTCGCCTGCGGGGCAAAAATATTGCGGCTCAGATGATTTGTGATAAGGCCAAAACGATTCCGTATCCCGCCCAGGATGTGCTCTTTATTAAACGGGATGTATATGACTATCTGTTGGAATACGAGCAGTCCATTCTCTCCTTTTACAGCAAGGCGCCTGTAAATCACCGGCGGTATCTGGAACTTCTGAGTACGGGCTACAATCGCGACAATGTCCTGTCCAATTATGCGTTTTATTTTCGCTCCCTACACTCAGTCCCAAATCTTCTAAAGAAGCGTATAGATTGGTCTGATCGTGTTGAGAAGACGGTGCGTGGCAAGCTGGATTCCTTCAAATCCAGTTCCCCCGCAATTATTCCGTTTAGCGAGGGCTACCTGGTGAATGTCCGGTATGTTAATTACAATCTGGACAAGACCCATGGCACTTACAGTTACCGCCACGATGATCAGAAGATTATTACACTCAATAAAACCCTTGTGCTGAATCGCGACCTAGAGATTGTGCGGGAGCACTGGATGGATCAGGTGCATCGTGAGGATATTCGGTATCTCGGTGTGGAGGATGTGAAGGTATTTTCGCATGAGGGGGAGTTGCGGTTTTTGGGGACGGTGCAGGATGAGCAGGGGCGGCCACGGGTGGGCGAGGGTCCCTACACACTTGGTGCCCCCGTCCTTGTGCCCCAGGTCTATCCTTCACCAACCCATGCGGGTTGTGAGAAGAATTGGGTGTATTTCCATCATGGGGGTGCGGCAAAAGTCGTATATTCCTGGTCACCTATCACGATTGGTTCGCTGCGCAACGGAGCATTTGTGCAGGAGCAGCAGATTAAGGAGGTCCCTGGGTTTTTCCGCGACTTGCGTGGTAGCACGAATGGATGTCTGGTGCCTGGCAAGGATGGGGACGATGAGCTCTGGTTCCTAACACACTATGTTGCATATTCTACACCCCGGCACTACTACCACTGTATTGTAGTGCTAGATGCCAAAACACTTGCGGTAAAACGCCATTCAACGCTCTTTAAGTTTGAGGGAGAGAAGATAGAATATGCTCTGGGTCTAGTGGTGGAACAGCATCGCATCCTGATGACTTACAGTAAATGGGATGCTGAATCTGTGTTGGGAGTTTATGATCGCGCGGCCTTTGAAAAGGAATTCTTTGCATAATGTAGAAAATGCCTAGTCGCCGAAAGATGCACCGTAAGCGTAGCACCAAGCGCCACACTCGCCGTCGCAGCACTCGCCGTATGAGTCGTAGCAATAACTTGATGGAGATGGTGGAGAATGGTGTTGGTGTAGGGATTTAGGAAAATAAAGGGAGGGGTCAAAGGGGAAAGCCGCCAAATGGGCAAAAGCCCATTTGGTGGCCTGACCCCGCGGCAGCTACGCTGCCACGGGGAACCGTAGGTTCCCCTGGTGGAGAATGGGGTAGGTGTAGGGATTTAGAGAGCTACAAAAATGAGACATATGGGTGAATTATCATAATTAAATAAGAAAAGAGATGCAAGAATACTATGCATCACTAGAAAAATCGGTAATATTCCAGGCACCCAACATGTATGCATGGAATATTTTACTCCGTTGTAAGCAATTTACACAGGCAGAACTTTTGGAAGTGCGGGATTACCTCCCTCTTCCCGAAATGATCCGATTTCAGACCTCTGTGACTATGGAGTTTCTGAAAGCCAACTTTGCCGAGGAGATTGATGCATGTCTAGAAGTGGATTGGGAGGATTGTGCGCGGCTATGCGCTTGCCGTATAAGCATCCCAAATGCGGTACCAGGATCCGAACTCGTATCGCCAGACTTGGGCAACTTGTAGAGGAGTTTCGGAAAAGTCCGCAAAATACCGACCCTGACAACACATTATTCCCGTATTCAAACACATGTACAATGGCACCATATTTCCCGTGGCCCAATCGGCCACCATAACAGTTGCCGTGCCACCTGGAAGCAGTTTCCACACACCATCGGTGTCTTCTTGAACATACAATGTAGACTCCTCGTGCCACTGGGCCATCCAAGTTTGGGTCGCGTTAAAATGGGTGGGTAGGGGCCGCAATTGGAGATCGGATTGAATGTAGGGAGCATAGGCACGCCATTCTTCCAGTGAATTCCATACCATTGGATTGGGGATTGCAAAATGCTGTAGGGTTCCGCGGCGTGCCTCTACAACATGTCCTGTCTCCATAAGCATAACGGAGGAATGACCACAATGGTGCATGGAAAAGAAGGGATTCGGATTCATATTGAATTTGCAAGTAAGAAACTGTTTGGACATCATGACACAACACTGTGCAAAGAGAACCTTCAATTTTCGTGCACCATACTAAGATGGATACTCGTTTTTGGGGCCCTAGTGGCTGGCGCATGTTACATATGATTTCCTTTCAAGCACCTACACTTCCAACAGGTTTGCTCCGATCCTTTTTTGATGCGCTGCCTTTCGTGCTACCCTGTAAATATTGCCGCGCTTCTTTGACGGATTATGTGTATGCGGACCCATTGCCTGCCAAAGCGACGGATATGGCAGAATGGATGTATCGTATCCATAATAGGGTAAATTGCAAGCTTCGTGAACAGAAGTTGCTGGATGCACCGAATCCTAAATGGCCCGAGATACGCCAACGATATGCGGAATGGATTGCAGCCCCCTGCACAAAGCGCCGTATGATTGGCTGGGATTTCCTATTTTCTATTGCAAATACGACGCCTGCCTTGCGGGCGCATGCAACACCTATGCCCGGTGCGCCTCCGGCTGCGGGGATGTCAGTTGCACTCTTGAATCGCTGGAATTTACTGGAGGCTGCAAAACGGTTTCCGCATCTGGAGGCCTGGTGGGGGACACTGGGACAGGTGCTCCCGTTTGCAGAATGGCGTGCTGCCTGGAAGGCCGCAGAGGCGGCCATGGGACCGGCGCCGGTGCGCAAGGGAAAGCGGGCGATGGTAGCATGGCTCTACGCAATGGAACGGGCAGTGTGTGCCCATTTGAAAGAAGCTACGCCACACAATTCCTTTGAGGGGCTGTGTTCGGAGCTGGCGACATTTAGTAGTGGATGTGGGAAATCCAAGCGGTCCAAGACTTGCCGTGCAACCAAAGGAAAGGCGCGACTTACGTTGAAACATCGGAGACGCTCGCAATATCGGGCCGTGGGGGGATATCTGTAGGGTTAGTGAACACAAACATGCACAACCATGGGTCTTCGCGTAAAAGATCGGCACACGCCTGTTGGAATTTTGGATCTATATCTGTGCGTTCCCCAATTCCCACAAGAAACGCGAAAAAGTCCTTTAATCCTTCGGGAGCTTTTACACGAATTGTAATTTCATCCGTTATCTCTATTGTGGAACTCTTGTAGAATACACGATAGAGGCGCTGGTCTTGTTCCAGTGCACCAGCCGCCACATTCCATTCACACTCATAGGCTAAGCTATCTTCTTCCTCATGCCGAAAAAACCGATGGAGTCGGTGAAGCCTGGAGGGCGAAGCCATTCTATGCGGGTACGGGAGATGGTGCCGCGGCTGCTTCCGCGGCTGTCTCGGTTGTCTCGGTTGTCTCGGCAGCCTCTTCGTTGTCCACACTAGCCTCTTCATGCTCCAACACAATATATGGAATCATCACCTCCCATGGATGCAAGATCCAGAATGCCTGAGCAACCTGAAGCCACTGAATGGCAGATTCCAAATATCCAATAGTCCAAATTGCTTTGCGTGCCAGCCGAATATCCCGTGCATTCGGATGTTCATGGAGTTTCAGAAAGGCCCCAAAATTGTCCAGAATTTCCAGACATTCTGACTCCGTTAAGGACGGATTGGAAAGTGCCCGTACATGCCGTAAGAATTCCTCATCATCCTTGTTGAGATCTTGATGCTGTATTGTTACCGCCGTTTCCTTAACTCCGTAAATTATTGTATGTTCCTTCTTTTCAGCACGCTCTTCTTTCTTGTCCTGCACATGCATATACATAAGAAGTGCACCCAGAAAGAAGATTCCGGAACCAAATGTTACCAAACAGCTCAACACAATATGCGCCAGCTGTTCAGCAGGGAGAGAATACAGATATTGAATGGATAGAACGGATGCCATGTTTGATTGTTTGATTGTTGGTTGTTTAATGACAAAGGCTGAACCATTCATTTTTCACGAATCCCATATATACCCAATCATAATCAGATGACATGCCGTTTGTATTGCATGAGACAATACATGAAATAAATCATTTCCCGTATGTTTTGCCATGAAATACATTCCAATAGCAGACCAACTAATTCCTAAACAAAGAGCCGCATAACTGGAATACCAATAGGTTGCCAAATAATACATATCAATTATTGCAGCGAAACCGATTGTGATACGATCTAACCATTTTGCAATTTCACTCGTAAATCCATGATTCCATATGGAGGTGAAAATCGCTGTTGTAATGCTTATGGCAAATACCCTAGGAATATGCGGATGCAGCACAAGTGCAAGTATATGCATATAACCCAGAAAAAGAGCACTTTTCAAGCAATGACGATTAGCCATTCTTAGGCTTCCAACACGCAATTTGCGGCATTTCTCACTTTTTCGGAAGCGCCTGTTCCGTTTCCATAGGGTATTGCAATCCCGGCACTTTCGCCTTCCACACCATACACCGAATCAACTCAATGTTGAGTTTATCGGCATACCGAGCTCGCAGCGTCGCAAATCGTGCACGATCCTCGGCATTCCATGTGGCATCTAGAAGAGCCGGTTCCATCCGGAATATGCGATTTCCTCGTACAATCATTCTTAGAAGATATTTTCGCCGGCCTGTTTAGATAAATGGCAACTACAACAACACAGAAAGCAATTTTTGCGGGTCTTTTCATTGTGGGTGTGGCCCTGGTATATTGGTGGTCCTGTATGTGCAAGCGCACCGAGGGATTCCAGGACGGCGATGATTCCGCGGATGCCAAGTATACTTTCGTAATGTACGGTGTGGACTGGTGCCCCCATTGTGTATCTGCGAAGCCCGAATTTGCGGCCCTCGGATCTACAAAGACCATCGGCGGCGCAAAAGTGGCCTGTCAGGTAGTAAATCCCGAAAAGGAGCCCGAGAAGGTGAAACAGAAGGTGGCGGGATATCCAACATTCCATCTGTATGATGCCCAGGGCAAGCTGGTGAAGGAGTATGAGGGACCTCGGAAGACTGCTGGATTTGAGAGCTTCCTGAATGCGACTGTTCAGTAAGTAACCATTTGTCCAATGCCTCGTATCCCATAGTTTCCAACAGTGCACGATCATCCTCCTGAATATGTACATACCACGCCGGAAACGGCGGTGAATCAAACCAAAGTATATTTCGTTGCCACATGCGTTTATGGTCCGCAATAAGTTTGGGATCCTCAAAATGCAACATAGAGAACATATATTCTGTAAATGTGCGGGGGCCGTTACCGGCATACCAGGACTTTTCAAACGCGAATCCGAGAGATTCTTCACGAGCGGTCTTAGAAGGCAGGCATTCCCAAGGAAACGCCGCCCGCAACCCCCCATCCACCCAAGTATGTCCATTTACAGGACATTGAAAGGGGCGATACAATACAGGCAAACTCATAGATGCCCGTATTGCATCCACTAAGCGTAGCGTTGGAAAGGTATTTCGCGAACATACAACAGTTTCAAAAACATTGAGATCCGCCACAACAATATGAACGCCAGATACATCCCCCAATGTTAATTGGCTCCCACCAGGTTTGGCGAGTTCTAAAATACGCTCTATTTCGGTCACCATGCTGTGTCCATCATCCAAGCCCCATACACTCGTAAAATTCACCATATTCAACAAACTAATGTCGCGAAATTTGGCGTATTCTGTTTCATGCATAATATCGTGGGTGCGTATAGCTGACTTGGTGATACCCATTACCGCCGCCAATAAGGCGCCCGCCGAGGTACCCCACCATTCCTGAACCGCTACAAGACGCTGTGTCGCCTCTAGGCGTTTTAGTGCCGGAAGAAAAATGAGGCAGCGTGTTCCACCACCAGAAAATACCAATCGTTTAGGCAAAAACATCCCACGACACTCCCTACTTTCCAACATACTTCCTTCCCCGTTTAGATTCCCCAATAGCAAATGGCCACCCATATTTTACCAATTCCCCCTGCATTTTATGGGGCACTTCAGAACACCCAGTTCACATTTCCCCACGAAACAGGTGATGGAATGACTGATGAGGAGTTGCGGTCATATTGGTACGATCGCTATTTATTTGCAGACTATTGTTCAACACGCGAGGACTGGCTGCGACTACGCGATGATCCTGTTGTGGCAGGGCTGATTGCCTTCTTTATGCGCTGTAAGTGTCTGGCAGAACACCTGGATTTCCAACACTGTATTCCTGCCCCCTCATTTCCTGACCGTATTCGCGAGCGGATCGCAGCGCAGTTGACGGATGCGGCAAGAACCCAGTTTACTGAGTTCATGTGGGATATGGATCAGATTACGAATGTCACACAGATTCTACTGTATTGGCGGCTACAAGAGGGAGAGGATGCAAAGAGGACCGAGGAGGCATGTAGGGAATGGTGGTCAGCGGTGGACAGACTTCAAACGGAAAAGGGAATTCCTGTAAGTCTTGGGCGATTCCGCCGTATGCCGTCGTATCTCCACCATGTCCAACAGTTATCCAGTCATTACGCGCCTCTGCGAGAACGGGTGCGCAAGATCGCAATGTGCGATGTGTGCGATACCAGACTTGAAAATAACGACAAGTTATGGGAATCTCCAACCGCCTTGGCGGTTGGAGAACCATGATTTGTTGTCATATTTCAAGTCTGAATGGCGCACCAGAGATTGTAAATGGCGACACTTGTCGCCATTTACAACTCTGTGCGATACGCAAGTGAAAAATAACCCGCCCGCAAAGTAAGAATGACGGCTCCACCAGGGAGTTTAATGCCACCGGTTTTGAATCCATCGTCTTTATATAGCCAGGAGGCTCGTAGGGACGCCACGCGCATTCGCATTTACAACTCGGTACTCCAACAAATATACACGAAAATCAAGGCGATTGCCCGTATACCCGGTAATGAAAAGTGTTTATGGTATGTTGTGCCTGAATTTATACCGGGTACACCGCGATTTGATGTGAAGGACTGCATTGTGTATTTGGTGTGGAATTTGCGGAATGTGGGGTATCAGGTGGAGTACACGCATCCCAATCTCATGTTTATAAATTGGAGGAATCATGACGATAAATATAAGGCATCAGAGAGTCCATGGGCGCAGGTGTTGGGAGCCGCTAGAGACCAGGTATTACAAACTACGGCAACTACCGCGACTGCTCGTCCCACGAAAACCACGGCCACAGCAACAATTCGGCCTATGACATTAGATCCGCCGCCTATAGCTGTAGCGGGCAGGTCGTCCATGATTCCGGAGCAGATTACTGCCGCCGAATCAGAGTTCAAGCGTAAAACGATTTTAAAGAAAACGGCCGAATACCGGCCACTCTCTGCACAACCTGCAGTAGCACCTCAAAAGGATGCTGTACTAACGGGCACATTGCCTCCCAAACATATCTCCTTCGTCTAGGACTTTTTGTTGGATTTACAGGAATTGTCGGAGTACAGACAAGCTGTTTATGCTACCACCACCTAGGGCGGGTCCACCCGCGGCAGCAAGCATGAGGCACGCCTTAGTTCCCTGTTTCACCAGAATGTCCAACATCAAAATAATGAATAATCCGCCAATTATGAAGAGTATGATTTCCACATGATTGGATTCAGATTTACGGGCATCTAATTCGCCCAACTTGGAAAACAGCTGATCTAGTTTGGATTCTATCTTAGACTCAAACTGGTGAAATCGCTCATCTAGATCGGGATATACAGGTGCAGCTAACTCTGCAGCACTGGGTGCTGGAGTAGGAGGGGGCATATACGCTGCCGGTATTTTTTGCCAGAGTGTAGCTTCCCCGTCCATCCATGTGGGTTTCAGAGGGACTTCGGCCTCTTTTGCAGCCACCCGTTCCTTTATCCAGGGTGGTAAAGAAGGTCCATCAAATTGTTTGGTCCAATCGGGTTCCAACATATAGGTGTTGGGATCCGTAGAATCCATGGATGGATTGGGAAAGTAGGATTGATCAGCATCAATTGCTGTGAGAAGATTGGAATAGGAATGTGCACCGCCTCCCACCTTTTCAATGGCAGGTGGTGGAGTATTGGCGGGACGATCCGGATCCGGAGTATAGGGCTCCGATCGCTTAGAGCGCTTGGATTTTTTGGGTGCCGGGGCACTTGTTTCGAATGCCTCTTGAATTGAACAGTACATGATCCTTTGGTAGACCCCCCTACTTGGGTATGCGAAGGATTTGAATCAGGAAAATTATACATCGGCCAATGTAAGAGACGGGGGATGGACCTGAAAACGCTGGTTTCCATAGGACTTTTTACATCCATTTTTTTACTCACGGTACTTTTCTGGCGCGAATATCTCCGATCCCCCAAATCTAAAGAGGGGTTTACATCCGCCTCGGCGACAGACATAATGAATAATACAGTTCTGAGTGATAAAGTTATTGAAATGATTTCCAAAAACAATGAGCCTGTACCAACAGATCAAGAAGCAGTGGAGGCACACCAGACACTATTACGCTATATTCGCAATGATTACAGCAAAGGTGTGAAGTTTGTAATAGATTTAGGCAATAGATTCTTCGGCGAAGAAGTACCAATCCGGAAAGACTTGGATATTCGCAAGCTGCTGGACAACTATCACAGCCCACTACAAAGACTATGAACTACTCAATAACTCCTCCCGGTGGGGCAATCAAACCCGTTTGGCATCCACCTATTCCAATGGAGTGGATTCTGAGTTTTTTCATACTAATCGCCGCTTCCAACATTGAGGCCTTGCCATCTCCCGTATATAAGACAATCCTGCATCCGGTGGGATTTTTCATGACCTTTTTATTGGCTTTAGCCGCATTTGATGCCGGATATAAAGTCGCACCTCTAGTCATTCTGTTTTTCCTGCTGTTGGCCTGGGTTACTAGGGAGCGCGCGGAGGGATTTCAGGCATCCGGCACAATTGACTGGGTACAGAATAATAAGCGCTGGTTTTCGGAGGTAGTGCTCAAGGAAAAGCCAAAGGGCATCAAGGATAAAGATGTAAATACCTATCCTGTGCAAGGGGAAAGTCAATCCTAAAATAGGAGTATGCAGATGCAAAACGAATACAAAACAATAATTGGAATGATATTAATAGTGATTCTATTTGTAATATCAATCCCATTTGAAAAACGCTATACTGGGACACTAAGTACCATAGCAAAGGATCCAGCTGCCCGACTCTTTATGGGAATAGCAATCATGTATTTAGCGTATCAGGACATATTGTTGGGAGCATTGGGATTTGTTATAGTCTTTTTATGGTTATCAGACATTCAGTTATTATCATCATTTCAAATATGAGAATACACAATAGGAATGCCAACCGGTAAAAAACACTGGCTTAGGCCCATTTCGGAACTTAAAGGTGGACAGGAAGAAGAAGGGTTTTTAAATAGCACACCCACACTCCCAACATCATCACCTCAAGTTCCTTTGCCGTCTCCAGCGCAAGCAACACAACCGGCACAGCCCACACAGGCAACGCAGGCAACGCAACCAGCACAAGCCGTACCTATAAAACCACCAATTCCACAAGGGCAGCCAGTGCCACAACAACCTCAGGATTTTGAGGGTGGAAATATGGATTTTCTTTCCATTGCCATAAATACTTTGAATACGAACCCCTATTTTACAGGCATGCTTATGTTGTTGCTGAACTTGGGAGGCCGTTTCTTATCCATGGAATTGAGTCCCAAACAAGAAGAATTCCTGCAACAACGATGGCTGCGTCCATTGATCTTTTTTACTGTGATTTTTGTAGCTACCCGTAACTTGGCCGTGGCATTCTGGATGACTTTGGCACTTTTCATAATTTTGTGGGTTCTAGCAAATGAAATGAGTCCATTCTGTATTGTGCCCAGTTGGCGTGTAGGTATAAAACCAGAACAGACCCAGGAGCTCTATGAAAAGAATATGAATATCATACAATCTATTCATGAAGCAAATACAATTAAACATTGAGTGTCAGAGTAGCACCTACAGGTTGTGCGGTAGTCCGGCGACGCGAACGACCGGCGGCACGATCTGTGGCGGTTGTGAATCCGCTTCGGACACTATGGACTTCCTCGGCATCAATTTGGGGTGAGGCGGGCGGGGGCACGGAGCGATCCGGCAAATCCTCTCCTGCCTGACCCAGAGAACGCAGAATATCATCTACACCGCTGGGACCTCGCATTTCACGGCGGGCTGTAGCCATTCCTACAGGAGGAGATGGCTGTACATTCGCAAAGGATACATTGGGGTTGTACATAGGTGCAGGAGGAGCCATTGGTTGCACGGATGGCCGACGACTATTTGAGCGATCCGACATACCCATGCCCACAAAGTTAGCAAAGCCTGGACCCACTGCCTGAGAGGCCGCTGCCTGTGCAAACTGCCGTGCGAGATCCGGATTGTTGCGCAGAATATCATCCATGCCAGGCATCTTGCTCTTGAACATGGTGTTAGTCACATGGCACATAGCGGCCGATAAGCCCAGTGACATAATTAGACGAACCTCGGGGGCTACCTTGGATTTGTCCTTGTATTTATCATAGAGTTCCTCAAAGATTTCATCGTAATCTTCAATGTTCTCATTCACCTGCTCGGACCAACCGTCCAACTTTACACCTAAAGGGTCAAACCGAGAGTTCAGGAATTCCATGCCATTGGTTACAGTAGTCAGCATAGAACGCTGAAAACGAATGCTGGCCTCCAAGGCCTTGGAATCTTTGCGGCGTTCCACTTCGGCATTGATCTCCTCTAGAGAATTAGCCATAGTCATTTTATTGCCGGTAATGCCCTTGCGATCCATGCGTTCCAGCTGGGTAAGTGCCTCGGTCTTCTTGGTAAATTCCTGCTCGGGAGTCAGGTACTCTACTGGTTTTGCCTCCTGCACGGCAGGGGCCGAAGACGAAGAGGAAAACCAGCTGCGAATGCCACTGGCGATACCACTCTCCGAGGCAGTTGCGAGAGGCTCCGCTGCTGCAGAAGTAGAACCACCAAACCAACTCTTGATACCACTAGGTGCAGGGGGAGCGGGAGGAGGTGCGGAAAACGCTGGTTGTGGTACAGGAGCAATGGGTCGTGGTGCAGGCATAGAAGTAGAGTCGCGCACAAGCCGAATGGGCTCTTCGCTCACATTCATAGAAGGCAGATTGGGCTTGACATCCAGGGAAATATTGGACTTTCCAACATCGTCCAGATTCACAAACTCCACTTCCTCGGCCTTGATTTGCAGGGGCGAGGAAGAACGCCCTGGGGATCCGAGTTTCTTCTGATTGGCCAGGAGACCCATATCCAGCGCATCTACACTTGTAATGTCCACTGTATTGCCAATATCCTGGGCAATTTCAATATCCGGAAAGGAAACCTCCTCTGCGAAACGAATGGACATCCTCTATCTTCTCATCTATGCCATCTCATTTTAGAACTCCAACCGCGAGGGAACCTACGGTTCCCCTCTAACCCCTCCCTTGGAAGAATCCCCTCGCCAAAGGCGAGGGGATTTTACTAAGGGTGCGTTAGTGCGAAGCATACTTTCCTTGAGGTTAGGGTGGCGCGCTGTTCAGGCATGCCAATTCATGCAATGAAAGTGATTCATATATTTCACAGGAATTCCAGCAGATGTTTCTGTGAAATATATGAATTACTGCCATTGCAATGCATTGGTAAATCTGAACCACAGTGAGCATCACAGATGCGAATCTCGGTAATTTCAAGGAACACCCTAACTCCCAACATTCCCAACATTCCCAACAAATCGCCCCAAAAGTCCTTGAACTTTTATGAAGCCAAGGAGGATTGGAGGGATATGTTGGAATCTCGGTAATTTCAAGGAACACCCTAACTCCCAACAAATCCCCCCAAAGTCCTTGAACTTTTATGAAGCCAAGGAGGATGGGAGGGATATGTTGGGATCGCGGTAATTTCAAGGAACACCATAACTCCCAACATTCCCAACAAATCGCCCCAAAAGTCCTTGAACATTTTGGAAGTAAAGAGGGATTTGGGGCGATCTGTTGGGATTGCGGTAATTTCAAGGAACACCATAACTCGCAACAAATCGCCCCAAAGTCCTTACCCATAAAACTCATTCATAGTCTTGCCAAGTTCCACGCAATCGTTCCTCGCAACTGCAATGGCATCCCGCACATCCGCAAATCCGGTCATAGTCATATACAGCCTGAAAAAGGTCCCCCAATATACACTCAAATCGTGCCGGTATGTATGGGGCAAGTCACCTTTCCATAAATAGGACAAAATGGAGCTACGCCATTCCTGCACATACTTTACAGGATTCATGCGTTTTGCGGCACCCTGGGCATCATACGGCTTTGCACGGTAACTTCTGCGGCTCACATACTCCATGGGATTCCAGGACTCCCAACAGGATTGCGTAGCCTCCCAAAATGATCCATCTTTCGCAAGAGCATCAAAGACATCGCCCCGCGATACATCATTGAAAAAGATGTTTTTGGATGCCCCTCTTTCCGCGCGCTCCTCGGCATCCCATTGATCATCATCACCAAACCAGGTACATATCCCGCAACTGCACGAAGATCCGTGCGGATTCACATAATTCGGATTGGTAGTTTCGCGTCGTGCCTCTTGTCGTGCCCGTTCCCGCACACTTTCCGCCCAATCAAACACATGCTCCGCCCATTCATGCCGACCTCCGTAAAAACAAGGCCATGCCGTGGCATCATATTTCTGCAATCCAACATACAGCCATGTCATGCGCCGCACAGTCTCATCACGAAACATATCCTCAAAATACTCACAAATAGCCTGCATAGCTTCCTCAGTTTGTTCACAAAGTTCGCTTACTGCCGTAAGAATTTCCGAGGGTACATACGCAATATTGGCTTTCATGTAAGAAGCATGGAGAAGTGTAAGGTGGTCCGAAAGTTGATCCGGGAATTGTGTAGGGATGTAGGGGTACATCTATACACCGGGATCCGAAAAACCCTCGTAGCTGAACGCACTAATGGATCGTCGGTGGAATCAGGAATGTGCCTGTGATATTACGGTGTATTTTGACACGGACTTTGAATATGCTGAGGGACCGGAATATTTGGGGGAATTTGGAGGAAGAGAGGATAGTATGTTTGATATGTATTCGTGGATTTGGGAGGATCGTCAGGCTGTATGGGATAAGTTGGTGTATGAGGGAATGTGGCCGAATTTGGAGGATTTTCCGAATACCTTGGAGGGAACGAGGGGACTGTATGCAGTTCTGAAAGAGCAGGGGTATCCGCAAAAGTTCGCATTTGGTCTCTTGGTATGGCATCAACTTGGATATGTGTCACGGCTTGTGGGGAATTCAGAAAGTGGCCAATGTGGATCCAGGGTGTGCTGGCATAGGTCGTATTAAGTTCAACACCTTAGCTCCCAAGATTTTTCTCATTTACAAACAATAGTGCATTTGATGCAGTATTGCTAGTATAGCAATTATTATGTATTATTCATGGGATGAATCCACAATGAGTTAGAGGCAGCTACGCTGCCGTTTTAATGCTTGCGGCTGCCCTTGCGGTGCTTGCGGCTGCCCTTACGGCTGCCCTTGCGGTGGCGCTTGCCGCCAGCCATGTTCTTGCGGCTGCTCTTGCGGGAACTCTTGCGGCTGTTGCGGCGGCGCTTGCCACCGGCCATGTTCTTGCGGCTGCTCTTGCGGCTGTTCTTGCGGCTGTTCTTGCGGCTGTTCTTGCGGCTGTTCTTGCGGCTCTTCTTGCCACCCTTCATGCTACGGTTCTTGCGGCTCTTACCGAACACCACCCTGTCCATGCCAGTGCCAGTAGTCTGCAGGGCATGGCCAACAGTGCCAGTAGCAGTGTTCCATGCATTGCCCACAACCTTACCCAGACCAGTGTAAGCATGGGCAGGGATGTTAATAGCGGCACGCAGACCAGTCTTACCCAGGTTGCCTACAGTGTTGGTGGCAGCCTTAACGCGGCCGGCCAGATTACCGAATATGGCACCACCACGACGGGTGTTGCGCCGGCTGTTCTTACGGCTGCTCTTGCGGGAACTCTTGCGGGAACTCTTGCGAGTGCTCTTGCGAGTGTTCTTGCGGTAATTCTTGGCCATTTTGGTTTTCTACAAAAAACAAAGGTTTTATTCTTAGCGCTCACTTGGTCTGTCTGGCCTTGGTCACCAGATCCAGAATA